>Ga0210389_10001680_pt1 | contig 17864 bp, 16 predicted proteins | sample IncBWH28OmetaG_FD_160127 | JGI IMG/M metagenome (GOLD analysis project Ga0210389, IMG submission 160127) | Forest soil microbial communities from Barre Woods Harvard Forest LTER site, Petersham, Massachusetts, United States - Inc-BW-H-28-O ...
GACACGACCGCTCAGCGATATCCGGCATCGAATAACTTCTCTAATGGTGCCGGAGGATACCACCCAAAATGTAGTCAGAGGTCGAAAGAGTTCGCTGTAGGAATTCTAGTCGTTTGTGTCCCTTCCGTACTAGTTGAGCGAACGCTTTGTCCGGTTTCAAGGAAACTGAGCTGTACTGACCAGACAGGTTCCTCGGTGCCGGGTATCTTGGGTGTTCAATCTTGGAGAGGATCCATAATTAACCTGGAGACAGGTTGAAATCGAGATCGCCGAACCGTACACACGGAAATGTACTCGGCGAAGAGCTGGCGCGGCGCGGTTGGAGTTTTTCGGCAACACACTTTTCAGCCACTAGCAATTGTGAAACTATCAGCCTTTGCTGTATGATCCTTGGCTTACAGCACAATCTCCCGGGTCGCAGTCTCGGTCCAAATCTTTTTATTTTTTGCTTTAGTTGATATTTGTGTCGGATTCCATGTGGAGGAAATATGTCACGTTGGCACCAAACTTACCGAAATGCGATATGCGCGCTCGCCATTGCCGTTGCAGTGGCTGCGCTTCCCGGCGTAATGATCGCTCAGTCGAGTGACGAAGCGCCTAAGGCAGATTTTTTTGTTGGCTATCAATGGTTGAATCCGGGCGGCAATGTTCCGCGCGGCACGGACCTAAGCGGGAATCCGTCTGCTTACCATGTTCCTGGGCTAGCGGATGGCTTGGGCATAAGCGTGGCTTACAACTTCACGAGGAATTTTGCCGGCGAGGCAGACTACGGCTTGAATTGGGGGCACGCAGTAACGGAACAAGAGGCCAGCATTGGACCAAGGGTCATGTATCGCGGGGAAGATGGAATCAATTTTTTCGCGCACACCCTGTTAAGCCTCAATCGCGTTGCTACGAGCGGTGCCGGTGGAGACTATGGCGTTGGTGCCGTCCTTGGCGGAGGTATGGACCTCAAGATGACAAGGCAACTTAGTTTCCGCCTTTTCGAGGCCGATTTCGTCTGGGCGCGTCACAATTTTGCCTCGGTCGTGCCTCCGAGCGATTTCGGACTTCGGCATTCAACCTTCGACGGCGCGCGCTTGCGCACCGGTCTGGTTTTCAATTTTGGAGGGGAAGCACCTGAGGCCGCAGTAGCAGCCGCCTGCTCTGTCCAAAACGCGGAAGTGATGGTCGGCGAGCCGGTGCATGTCACCGTGGCGGCCAGCAACTTCAACCCCAAGCACACACTGGCCTACACGTGGGCCAGCAGTGGCGGCAAGATTGAAGGCAAGGACACCACTGCCACCATCGACACGAACGGCATCGCGGGCGGAAGCTATACTGCAACTGCCACCGTCGCCGACGCAAAGGCAAAACGGAACAACACGGCGAGTTGCACTGCCAGCTTCACAGTAAAAGAGCCGCCGAAAAACCCGCCGCAAATGTCCTGCTCGGCGAGTCCGACAACGGTCCAGGCGGGAACTTCGTCCACAATCTCCTGCTCCTGCACCAGCCCTGACAACGTTCCCGTCAACGTCAGCGGATGGAATGCAACCGGCGGGAGCATCTCCGACAGCGGAAACTCCGCTACCCTGAGCACTGCGGGCGCGGCATCCGGTCCAATTACAATCAGCGCAACCTGCACGGATTCACGCGGTCTGACCGCGGCTTCCTCAAGCACGGTGACAGTCGAAAATCCTCCTCCGCCGCCGCCGCAGGCGACCAAGCTGAACCAGTGCGATTACCCGAACGCCAAGAAGCCATGGCGTGTCGACAACACCTGCAAGGCGATGCTGGATGACGTAGCCAGCAAGCTCCAGCAGGATCCGGACGCGAAGCTCGTCGTGGTCGGCAATGCCGATCCGAAGGAGAAGCGTAAGAACCTGGCAGCGGAGCGCGCGGTCGATGTGAAGTACTACCTCACCGAGGGCGAAGCGCAGCAGCATATCGACGCCAGCCGGATTGAGACTCGCACCGGCAACGCAGGCACGATGACCTCCGAACAGTGGATCATCCCCGCAGGCGCCAGCTTCCCTGAGGCCGATTCGACCACCGTGGTCGACGAAACCAAGGTGAAGGCGATTCTCGATCATCCGAAACCAATGGCTAAAAAGAAGGCCAAAAAGGCCGAATAACCGCAGGAACGTGGTAATGCCTTGCTCTCTGTAAACGAAAGGCCGGTCGGGTTCGCCCGACTGGCCTTTCTATTTGGGCGGCTTCGGTAACCTTGTCCGGTCCGTGGTAGCCTGTCACTCTGGGGCGCAAGCGAATACTGTTCGCAGGGGTCATTTTCCGCGTATGAGGGACAAACACGTTCTCCGCGCCACTTTGCAGCTTAGTTGGCTGCTTCTGGCCGTCGTTTTTATGAGCACGGCACTGCTCGCTTCCGGGCCCTGGCAAGTATTAGGACCTGACGGCGGCGACGCGCGCAGCCTGGCATATGACGCGCACAACCCAGATCATGTTTTTCTAGGCACCAGCACGGGGCAGATGTTCGTCTCGAATGATGGCGGCAAAGCCTGGACCCGCCTCGCACACCTCGGCGGCGACGACTATGTTCTCGACCACATCGTGGTCGACCCGCAGAATTCCGACCGCGTTTACGTCTCAGCCTGGAGTTCATCCAGCCAGCAGATCGGCGAAGTCTTCCGCACCGTCGACGGTGGACATACCTGGCAGACTCTGCCCGCCATGCACGGGAAATCAATCCGCGCGATGGCAATGTTCCGCGGCAACTCCAACGTCCTGGTAGCAGGCGCGCTGGACGGCGTATACCGCACCAATGACGGCGGCAACACCTGGGAGCATTTGTCCGCTGCCAACTCCGCCGAGATCAAGAACATCGAATCGATCGCGGTTGACCCCAAAGATCCGAACACCGTTTATGCCGGAACCTGGCACCTGGCCTGGAAGACTTCCGATGGCGGCGCCAACTGGCAGCACATTAATAAAGGAATGATCGACGACTCCGACGTCTTCTCCGTCATCGTCGACCACGATAACCCGCAGGTCGTTTTCGCGAGCGCCTGCTCTGGAATCTATAAGAGCGAGACCGCGGGCAATTCATTCTCAAAGATTCAGGGCATCCCGTTCTCGGCGCGCCGCACGCGCGTGCTGAAGCAGGATCCGACGAACGAAATGATCGTCTACGCCGGAACTACCGAGGGCCTCTGGAAGACGATGGACCTCGGCAAATCGTGGAAGCGCGTTTCGAATCCTGAGGTCGTGGTCAACGACGTTTACGTCGATCCGCGCGATTCCAATCACGTTCTGATCGCCACCGACCGCAGCGGCGTGATGACGTCAACCAACGGCGCAGCAACTTGGGAACCCTCGAATCACGGCTACGCCCACCGTTACGTCTCAGCACTGCTTGCCGATAATCAGAATGCGTCGACGTTCTACGTCGGCGTAGTAAACGATCGCGAATACGGCGGTGTCTTCTATTCGCACGACAACGGCCAGCACTGGATGCAGAAAGCAACAGGTCTCGGCGGACGCGACGTGTTCGCGCTCAAACAGAATACAACCGGCACGCTGGTAGCCGGTACCAATCGCGGCATGTTCTACCTGGAGCGCAATGCAACCGACTGGAAACCGATGAACCAGGTTGCTGTGGAGCAGACGCGAACCGTGCGCAAAAAGGGTTCGAAGAAAGCCACGACGATGACGACGTGGAAGAAATCCGAACTCGACGCGCGCGTCAACGATCTGGAACTCGGCTCGCATCGCTGGTACGCGGCGACCACCGCCGGCGTTTACTCCAGCAAGGACGAAGGCAAGATCTGGAAGATCGAGCCGGGTCTCGGCCATGAGGACTTCGTTACGGTGCGTGCGCAGGCTGACACGATCGTCGCAGCCACGCGTTCGAACGCCATGGTTTCGAGTGATGGCGGCACGACCTGGAGACAATCCGGGTTGCCGTCTTACATCGTCGGCATTCGTGGCGCGGCCATTGCTTCCGACGGCCAGGTCTTGGTCGCCTCACGCGAAGGCGTGTATCGCACGGGAGACGGTGGAAAAACCTGGGAGCACGCCGTCAACGGCCTGCCTGCCAAAGACATCACATCCGTCAGCTATGATTACGCGCGCAAGCGTCTGCTCGCTACGAGCGACGCGACCGGCGTGATCTTCGAAAGCATGGACAGTGGACGCAGCTGGCAACGCGGTCCGGACAGCGGATTCCCGCTGCGCCGGGTCAGCGTAGTGGGCGGCCGCTTCATCGGAGCGACACCCTTTGACGGCGTGGTCGTACAGCCGGACAACGAACCGATGAGCGCCGCAGCGGATGCGGGCAGCAGCGACTAATTGAACCAAATCCTCGGGTGAAGGAAAATCCGAGCGCGAAGAAAAACAAGTAGGTGCCCCATCCTAAAATCGCATTCTGTGCGATTTAGGGTGGGGTTTTTCGTTAGCCCCGATCCGGCAGCACAAACCGTCTACGGGCGAGATCCGACTCCAGCGTCGGCTTCGAGTAATAACGTTCCACAATTCCACTCTTCCACACGAGCAGATCGTGGTTCCCTTTCGCAAATTCTTCCCATGACTGCGTCTCCCCGGCCCGCGCAATGCGCTCTCCGATCAGGAACAGATAGGCCCAGGTAATCGTCTCGTGGTAGAGGTTTGGCTTCCCTTTGGAGATCGCGAATCGCTTAAGCGCGGCTGAAAACTGCGCAATCGCCTCTAGCACAGGAAGCTCCGATACATAGGCGAAAGCGACGCGCATGTGATCGGCATGGTGAAAGTCGCCGGGGGCGCGGCCTTGCTCGAAGTCGGAGATGAGGCGGCGGTTGGCTTGTGACACCTCGGTCATGAATTCGGCAGTCAGGGTGGCGCTCATGACTTTTTTCGTTTCGACTCTCGTGTCTTTTTCCCGGTTGGAGCACCCGCCGTTCTGCGCGATGACGTCTCGACAAGATGGTGGCTGGCGCCAGAATCCAGATCGAGATCGTAGAATTTCTTCAGGTCGCGAATGCGCGCGAGTGACGCGGCGCTAAAGGGCGTCTTGCCGTCGAAGGCGTGCAGCACGATCCCTTCGAGCAGATCGCCGAGGGACATGTCGTGATATTCGCCAAAGGCTTTGAGAACCTTCAGAATGCGTTTTTCCATGCGCACGCCGGTCTGCACGCGTTCGACCGCAAACCCAGATTCATCAACCATGGTACTAATGTACCACAGTACATCTATATTCCGAGACCAGCTAGGGAACATCGGGTAGAGACGGGGCCTGCCCCGTCTCGAACTACCCGTGAACTATGGTCGAGCAAGGAGAAAGGGCACGACTTTTAGCCGTGCCCGTTAAGAACCAGAGTTGTTCTTGGATTTCTTAGCGCTAGTTCTTAACAGTCTCGGGCTTCCATCTCAGCACGGGCTTCCGCGCCGCCGCCGTTTCATCCAACCGCGAGATGCGCGTATTGTGTGGCGCATCCAGAACGAACTGCGGATCTTCTTTCACCTCTTCCGCAATCGACTTCATGGCCTCGATAAAGAGATCAAGCTCTTCAAGCGGCTCACTCTCAGTCGGCTCAATCATCAGCGCCCCGGGAACAATCAGTGGAAACGCAGTCGTGTAAGGATGGAATCCGTAGTCGATGAGGCGCTTGGCAACGTCCATGGTGCGGACGCCTTTTTTCGACTGTACCTTGTCGCTGAAGACGACCTCGTGCATCGAGGGCGTGGAGTAGGGCAGATCGTAAACACCCTCAAGGCCCTTGCGAATGTAGTTGGCGTTGAGCACGGCGTCTTCGGTGGTCTGGCGCAACCCGTCAGGACCGTTGGCAAAAATGTAAGCGAGCGCGCGGATAAACATTCCGAAGTTGCCGTAAAAGGCGCGCACACGTCCGACCGATTGCGCACGGTTGTATTCGAATCCAAGCGTTCCGTCGGGCTTCGTAATAACGACAGGCTTCGGAAGAAACGGCTCGAGAATTTTCTTGATTGCAACCGGTCCGGAGCCTGGGCCACCTCCGCCGTGCGGCGTAGAAAAAGTCTTGTGCAGGTTGAGGTGCATGACGTCGACGCCGAAGTCGCCGGGCCGCGTTTTGCCGACGAGCGCATTCATGTTCGCGCCATCCATGTAGAGCAGGCCGCCTTTGGCGTGCATCAGGTCGGCGATCTTGTGAATCTCCTGCTCGAAGACTCCCAGCGTGTTGGGATTCGTAACCATGAGCGCAGCCACGTCTTCATTCATCTGCGCGGCAAGCGCGGCCACGTCAACCATGCCGCGGTCGTTTGACTTGAGATTTTCGACGGCGTACCCGACGGTCGCGGCGGTTGCGGGATTGGTGCCATGTGCGGAATCGGGGATGAGAACCTTCTTCCGCGGATTCCCTTTCGACTGGTGATAAGCCCGGACCATCAGCAGGCCCGTAAGTTCGCCTTGGGCTCCGGCGGCGGGTTGCAGGGTGATCGCATCCATGCCCGTGATTTCGATCAGGCAGTCACTGAGCGTCTTTAGAATGCGCAAAGCGCCCTGCGAAATCTTTTCAGGCTGATAGGGATGACCGTTGGCGAGTCCCTCAATGCGCGAGACAAATTCGTTGACACGCGGGTTGTATTTCATGGTGCAGGAGCCAAGTGGATACATGCCGAGATCGATGGCGTAGTTCCAAGTCGAGAGACGCGTGAAGTGGCGGATGATTTCAATCTCGCTCACTTCCGGCATCGAGCCGAGATCCTTGCGCTCCTGCTTGCCCAGCATTTTGGCGGTGTCGACTTCCGGCACGTCGAGCGGAGGAAGCTTCCAGGCCGCCTTGCCGGGCGATGACTTCTCAAAGATCAGGCCTTCATTCTGGCTGATGTGACGCGTGGCTTTGCGAGTTTGATGTGGCATTTTTCTTATGATTCCAACATTTTCGATTTACAAATTTCTTGAGTTTTGAAGGGGCTCGGCTTCAGCATCATCTTGTTTTCCACCAAGTCCAAGGCCGCAATAGACTCCGATCAGGACTCAGCAACGTTCCGCTCCCGTTACAAACCGGACAAATGCCGGTGCCTGAGCAATTGCGACATTTTGGTTCGTTCTGGTTGACATGTGCGTTTGTACCTGTTCCGGAGCATTCTTTGCATTTTCCGTATCCACCACATTCGCATCTGTATTCCATTTTGCGTTGATACCCGGTGCCAAATTCACCGCACGAACTGCTGTTCAGGCTCGGACTCTTTCATGGCTCGCACGCTCCGTTCGCTGTCCGCGACCAGCCCGACGGCGGTATCGATCAGCGAGCGCGTCGTTAATTCCGTACAGCACCAGAGCGCGGCATTGCCGAGCTCGGGATAGAACTTTTTCAGCGGCAATCCACCAACAATCTTGTGACCGAGCAGGCGCGAGTTGATGGCGTGAGGATCTTCGCTGGTCTCGACGACGAATTCATTGAAGCGCGGCGCGACGCCGAAATGAACCTTGGCGTGCTTTCCGAACTGCGCCGCCGCATAGGCGGTCTTGGCCAGATTTTGCTTCGCAAGTTCGCGCAAGCCAACCTTGCCGTAAATCGTCATGAAGATATTTACCATCAGCGCGACCAGAGCCTGATTGGTGCAGATATTGGAGGTCGCCTTCTCGCGTCGGATGTGCTGCTCGCGCGTGGCCAGAGTCAGTACAAAGCCCCGCTTACCGTTCTTGTCGACAGTCTGGCCGGCCAGCCGCCCGGGCATCTGGCGAACGAATTTGTCTTTTGTAGCAAGCACGCCACAATACGGCCCACCGAAACCGACCGGAACGCCGAACGATTGCGCCTCCATGGAGACAATGTCAGCACCGCGCGGCGGCTCGACAATGCCAAGCGAGACAGCTTCCGCGATCGAAACAATCAGCAACGCTCCGCGCTTGTGCGCGATGTCGGCGATGGCCTCCACGTCTTCAATAGTCCCGAAGAAATTCGGCGACTGGATCAGCACGCAGGCGGTATCGTCGCCAATCGCAGCCTCAAGCGCTTTTAGGTCAACGCGCCCCGAATCACCGTAGGCAATCGTCGCGAGCGGAATGCCCTGATGCGTAGCGTAGGTCTCGATGACCTCACGATATTCAGGATGCAGCGTGCGCGCGACGACCGCGCCGTGCCGGCCGGTGAGGCGGACAGCCATCATCACGGCTTCAGCCGCGCCCGTCGAGCCGTCATACATCGAAGCATTGGCCAGGTCCATCCCGGTCAGCTCAGAGACCATGGTCTGAAATTCGAAAATGGCCTGCAGCGTGCCCTGCGCGAACTCAGCCTGATAGGGCGTGTAAGAAGTGAGGAACTCGCCGCGCTGCACGAGCGCATCGATGACGACGGGCCGGTAATGAGCGTAGGCGCCGGCTCCGAGAAAGCTAGCGTAGCCCTCGGCGTTTTCCTGCGCGCGCTGCTTGAACCAGTCCACGATTTCGGATTCAGCCATTTGCCGCGGCACAGCAAGTTCGCGGTCAAGCCGGTATTCGGCGGGGATGGGCGAAAAAAGATCGTCCACGGAGCGGACGCCGATCGCCTTCAGCATGGCTTGGCGGTCGGATGGGGACTTAGGCAGATATCTCATAGGAACCTTAATTAGATGTCGCTGGCGACGGATTCGATTGCAGCGGGTCGGGCGACGAAGAGACTGCCTCCCGATTGCAGAAGTCAAAAGTCAGATTGCAGAAGTAAAGGCCTACGCTTCCATTACCCCGATTCGAAGCCGAGAGTTTCACTTCTGCAATCTGACTTCTGACTTCTGCAATGCCCTTCAGTGTCCTGCCTCTTCGCTCACAAATTTTTCGTAGTCGGCGGCCGAGAGCAGCCCGTTCAGGTCGGCTGGATCTTTGAGGGCGATTTTGATCATCCAGGCCGCGTGTGCGTCTTTGTTGACTTTCTCGGGAGCGGTCGCCAGTTCGCCGTTGACCTCGGTCACGCTGCCGGAGGCTGGAGCGTAGAGATCAGATACGGCCTTCACTGACTCGACCGTGCCGAACGTCTTGCCGGCCGTGAGCTCGGTGCCGACCTTAGGCAACTCGACGAACACGATGTCGCCGAGCGAATCCTGGGCGTGGGTTGTGATGCCGATCTTGCCGTCGGCGGAAATCCATTCATGCTCTTTGGTGTATTTGCGGTCGGTCGGGTAGGACATTTAGCTTTCTCGCTCCTGGGCGTTCGGGCTTTTCTGGTCGTTCGTCGTTCGCTAATCGGTTTCGATTTTTCTCTGTGTTCCTCTGTGTATTCTGTGGTTCAAGCTTTTTTAGGACGCTTATAAAACGGCGTAGGCACAACCTGAGCCTTCACACCCTGGCCGCGGACTTCCACCTGAACGGTGCTGCCGGTTTCGGCGTTCGACGGCGGCACGTAGGCCAGCGCGATATTTTTTTTCAGAAACGGCGCAGGCGACCCGCTGGTTACATATCCAATTTCGCGACCGCCATCGTCCAAAACTTTGTAGCCGTCGCGAGCGATTCCCCGGTCAATCATCTCGAGGCCAACCAGCGTGCGATTCAAGCCATGGGCGCGAGCTTTCTCCAGCGCAGCGCGGCCGATGAAGTCCGGCTTCTCCATCTTGCACCAGCGATCGAGCCCCGCTTCCCAAACATTGATCGTGTCAGAAATTTCGTGACCATAGAGCGGCAGCTTTCCTTCGAGGCGCAGCGTGTTGCGCGCGCCCAATCCGCAGGGCACGGCACCAAACTCTTTGCCGGCTTCCAGTAGTCCATACCAGACATGCGCGCTGATCGCTTCGTCGGAGGAGATGTAGATTTCAAATCCATCTTCGGCTGTGTACCCTGTACGCCCTATCAGAATCCCTGAGTCGTAGAGCCGATCGCTTCCCCGCACCGCCATCGTTCGGCCCTGCGTGACCCAATAAAATTTCAGCGATTTGTAATCCGCGTCGATTCTCAGCTTCTGAAACGGCGCAGTGAGTGCGTTGGCCGGAACGTCGATGTAATTACCGTTCAACTTTCCCATCAGATCCACAGCTTTGGGACCCTGGATCGCAATCTGCGTGTAGTCGTCTGAGAGATTTTCGACGAGGCAATCGAACGAGCGCGTGTTGTCGCGGACCCAGTTGAAATCTTTCTCGCGCGTACCGGCATTGATGACAAGCAGATATTCGTCCACGCCAAGCCGATGCACTATCACGTCGTCAACGAAAGTCCCTTCGGGATAGAGCAGCGCCGAATATTGCGCCTGGCCGATGGCGAGCTTCGCAGCGTCGTTCATCGAGATGTATTGCACGGCGTCGAGCGCGCCCGGTCCGGCGAGGCGGATATCGCCCATATGGCTGACGTCGAAAAGACCGACGCCGGTCCGCACCGCCATGTGCTCGTTGACGATTCCGCAGCCGATAGAGGCCGGATATTCGACCGGCATATCCCAGCCGTTGAACTCGACCATCTTAGCGCCCATCTGACGATGGACCGCGTTCAGCGCAGTTTTGCGAACAGTTTTCGGCGCGTCTCTGGTCGAATCGGGCGGAATGGTGGGTGCAGCGGACAATACAACACCTCAGTCTGACCGTGGCGAACTGCCGGGAATCTCGAATTGTTTAAATTAACACAGCGGCGAGCTTTGAGTCGCGAGCCGCGGGTAGTGCCCCAATTTAGGCACTACCGAGCCGCGACCTTTACCTTTAAAACTCGGAAATCAGCGTTTGGGGCCATGCATGCAGTTCGCAGATTTTCCTTCTGCAATCTGACTTCTTACTTCCGACTTCTTGTTACCTCGGTGACGTTTTCCTCATCCCGGGCCCGATCTACACTCCAATCATGTCCACCAAATCCGCCGCCAGCCGGGTCGTTTGCATGCAATGCGAACAAACTGAGTCGCACTGCATCTGCGACAAGTACTGCGTCCTCTGCCAGACTGAAATTGACGTTCGGCTCTGCACCGACGGTCTGATGTACTGCGAGCCCTGCCGCACCGCTTGCGATTACAAAGTAGCGGAGTCCGCGAGCGGTTCTTGACGATCTCATCAGCGCGGCTAAATTATGCTGTCCCGGTTCCTCTCTTTGAATCCGACGTGTAGCACACGGAATCCGACCCATAGCACACGCTGTCTGAAAGTAACCCTCGAACTCCGGGGTCCCGCCTACCTCGGTCGCCCGAAGAACAACACGTAGCCGTCAGGATCGCAAATCTCGAAACCGCGCAGACCGTCGTGCGTATCCTTAAGCGGTACGCTGAAGGCTGCGCCATGACCGGCAAAGTCGGCGGCCAGCGCATCGGGGTCTGGTGAATAGACGAACGCGTCCCACCTCATATAGGGATGACGCTTGGGATTCGGCAGCGGCGACACGTCTTTGTCGGATTTGACGAAGAGTTGCGCTCCGTCGCGTCCGATGATGGCGAAAAAAGGATTCCGATCCGGCTGCTGGAATCTCTTCTCAAAACCAAGCTTATCGCAGTAGAAGGCGATGGTTTGATCGACGTTGCTGACTATAAAGCAAGGTGAAATCGCCGATGTCGTCGGTCGTGTCATAAGCGTGGACGCTCTCGCGGTGGCTCATCGTACGAAATCCGCGCAGCACTTCGTATCAATATCGTGCTCGCCCGAAAGTTCGCAACTCAAAGCTCGCCGCTACTTCGTAACTGCGCCGCAGGCAATGCGATCGCCCGAGTTCCCTGACGGATCGGTCTTTTGATCGTCTGCTTTCGCGTGGATCACGATTGACGTTCCTCCGTTGCTGAAGAGCGAATGGCTGTCGCTGCCGAGGTTCACGTCTTTGCTGTCGGTCTTTACTTTCGCTTTGCCATCCGCGCCAACTGTGAAGTTGGCGTGATCGCCGGCATGATGGCCTTCCGGATTGTCAAAACCGTGCTTCTTGTTATCGGGATTGAAGTGACCTCCGGCGGACTTGAAGTCGGGCGCAGTACAGACTGCGTTCTGATGGAAGTGGATCGCATGTTCGCCGGGAGGAAGATTTTCGAGATCCAGTTGCATGGCCACTCCTCCAGATTTTTCTTCCCACAACATGATGGTGCCGACGCTTTTGCCTTGCGCGTCCTGCATCTTGACGACGGTCTTGGCGAAGCTCGCGGTGGCGAGCGCCACGAATAGGGTGAGGGCTAGGGCTGATGTGGTTTTCATGCACGGGATTATAGAACAGCCGCGAGTTGCGAGTCGCGAGCTTGAGCTATCAGCTTTCGGTCGTGGCACTCGCAGGCTGTGAGTTCCTGGATGTTGTCGCGACCGGACGCCGCCACGACAGCCGGGGCTACGCTGGGGCGCCGCCGTCAATTCTGGCGCTACTAGCTTGCTTCAGATCGATTCAGATTGATTCAGACTGGCTCCATGGACCTTCTGTGCCTCATGCGGCATGATTGCAATCGTCATGTGGGACTGACTTCTTCCCCGAAATTCAAATTTGACCAAGGAGAAGATCATGAAAAATCACGCTGCTGCACTGCTCATCCTGATGCTGGCCGGACTAACGGGGCTGGTGAACGCGCAAACTCAGACGACCGTTAGCGCCCAGGTTCCTTTTAATTACATCGCCAATGGCAAAACCATGCCGGCGGGCGAGTGCAAAGTGAGCGTCGACAATGACGGCCAGGCGATTCTGCGGATCGCAAGTGGAAATAAGCAGATTTTTGCGCTGCCGATCACGAATGATTCGGCGAAGGCATCCGAAGAGTCGAAACTGGTGTTCCACAAGTATGGAGACCGGTATTTCCTGGCCAGCGTGAGCCGCCTCGGCCAGAACCGCAGCTACACCCTGCCGGCAGGCAGCCTGGAGAAAGAACTGCGGGCCTCGAACGTCGAAGAGAAGGATGTCATGCTGGTCGCGTCTTTGGCGATGTTGGGCAAGTAGTTCGCGAAGAAGTTTGCGAGTTGCGCACACGCGCACGAGGGAATGGGGCTTGGGGCCCTTTCCCTCGTTTATTTTTTGGGGGTGTGTTGTGCCTTTCGGGCTACCAGCTTTGAGGCACTCACTTTGAGCTGCCAGCAAGCCCTTTCGCGGGTGCTGTCTGAGGTCGAGATACTCGAAGATGTGGCGGCGAGACGCCGCCACGAAAGCCGGCCGGGCGCTTCGCCCTTGGCGGGAAGGCGTTGCAATGGGACAATAGACATATGCGTAAATCCCTCATTGCAGCGGTCCTATTGGCCGGAGCGATGCTCGTGGCCGATAGTGGCGCGCAGCAAACTCCGGCAGCGAAATCCTCAACCACTCCCGCAGCCGATACCAAGACTCCCGCCAAGAAGAGCACGACGGCCGCTGGCGCAGCGGCTTCGCTCACTTCGCGCAAACAAAAATTCAGCTACGCGCTGGGGATGAACATTGCCACGGGCCTCGGAGCGAATCTCAAAAAGCAGGGCGTTGAAGTCGACTGGAATATTCTGGCCGAGGGTATTAAGGATACGGCGGCCGGCGGGAAAACTCGGCTGACGGAAGAGGAGTCGAAGGCGGTACTCAACGACGTGCAGAACGATGTTCGCAAAGAGCAGCAGGAGAAGGCTAAGCAGTTGGGCGACAAGAACAAGGCCGATGGCGCAACTTTTCTCGCGGCCAATAAGAGTAAAGAGGGCGTGAAGACCTTGCCGAGCGGGATGCAGTATAAGGTCGTCACCGAAGGCACTGGACCAAAGCCGGCCGCTACCGACACCGTGGTTTGCAACTACCGCGGTACCTTGATCGATGGCACCGAGTTTGACAGCTCGTACAAACGCGGAGAGCCGGCGACGTTTCCGGTCGGCGGAGTGATTAAGGGCTGGACGGAGGCGCTGCAGTTAATGCCGGTGGGATCGAAGTGGCAGCTCTTTATTCCGTCGGATCTGGCTTATGGCGAGCGCGGCGCGGGAGCGGAGATCGGTCCTGACGCGACCCTGATCTTTGAAGTCGAATTGATTTCGATCAAGCCGAAGGAAGATGACAAGGCCAAAGATCAGGATAAGAAGGATCAGGCGAAGCCGGAAGACAAGAAGGACGAGAAGCAATAAGGCAGCTACGAGTCGAGCCGCGAGCTTCGAGCAACCCTCACCTGGGTGCTTGGGACTCGCGGCTCTTGTTTTTCGGATTCGTCTACGTTGTTTTCGAAACTCTTTCTCGAAGCTACTGCGCTCCCAGATACAGCACGTGCACATAGACTCCCAAGCGGACGTTGTAGGCGAGGTACCAGCCGAGGTGATCGGGATCTTCGAAGATTACAACGTCGTCGGAATCCCACAGCCAGTCGTTGCAAAATGCCAGGTCATATGGAGCTACTGAGAAATAGAAACCGCCGAACCAGAAGCGATTCGCGCCACCGCCTGCAAGTCTCCAGATATGTTTACGGCCAAAGCCACCAGTAAAGCGGCCGTGCTCCCAGGGACGATCGAGATGGTAGTGGACGTCGGCGGCGCCGGTGTCGTGACCCACCCAATGCTTGCCCTGGTCTACGTGCGGCGCGTTCGGATGGCCGGGGCGATTATCGAAGTGACGGTCTTCGTTCGCGGGGGCCGCGTTCTTCGCATGGTCCGGACCGTGGGATGGAATGTTTTCCTTGCCGCCTCCGACTTCGGGCCGGCCGCCGTGCTGTGCCAATGCTGACAGAGAAAACACGAAACAAATCGCGAATACACCAATCAGCTTTTTCATATTGTTCACCATATTTGGATTTTGAATTAGGGTTGCAAGTTTACGTGTTCGCAACAAGCTAACCCTGTTCATGCCGAGATGTTTCGCTGAATTGAACGGGGTCATCGGGGATTGTACACGCTGGCGCAAGCGCGACAAAAGTTGCTGAACAGTGTTGCCGGCTTACTCGTAGCGCAGCGCTTCGATGGGATCGAGGCGCGAGGCGCGGATGGCTGGCAGCATGCCGCTAACCAAGCCGACGCCCATCAGGATCCCAACCGCGATCAACAGCGTCATGGGATTGATCATCAACCGGACGTCGCCACCCTCGGCGTATTTGGCTATAGCGCTGTAGAGAGTGAGCCTGCCGACCGACAGCGAAACGGCGTAGGCGAGGATGATTCCGACGATTCCGCCCATCAGCGTGATGGCCAGGGCTTCGGCGAGAAACTGGAGAAAGATGTCGCGGCGGCGCGCGCCCAGCGCCTTTTCCACGCCGATTTCGCGCGTGCGCTGAGTTACCGAAACCAGCATGATGTTCATGAGGCCAACACCGCCGATGCCGAGCGTCAGCGTGCCGATGAAGCCCAGAAGGATCTTGAGGCCGATAGAGATGATCTGGAATTGATGGAGTTGCACCATCAGGTTGAAGACCATGAGGGCGCGCCGGTCGGCGGGATTGTACTTGTGCTGATCGGCGATGGCATTGCGGATGTTCTGCTCCAATTGCTCAAACTCGTTGGTCTCGTAGCTGACTAGAAACGAGCCAAGATAGTGCGTATCCATGATATCGCCTATCGTTGAGTATGGGATGAAGACGAGCCGGTTGATGTTATTGCCGTCGCCCGCCTGCATTTTTGCGGTGTAAATTCCGATTACTTCGAAACTGATGCCATCGATGCGGATGTGTTCGCCGAGCGCGTTCCGTCCGGAGAATAGTTTTTCTTTCGCTTCGGGGCCGATTACAGCGACACGCGCGCGCTGCGCTTCATCCTCGCCATTGTAGAAACGGCCTTGATCGATGTTCATGGCGCGGATGTTATAGGTGATCGGACGCTCTCCAACCAGGTCGAAATCGAAGGATCGGCCTTCGTACTGCGTGGTGGCCGTCTTGCCATTGCTGGGAGTGATGTGCGTGATCTGCGGAATGTTGGCGCCGAGCATGTCGATGTCATCGAGCGTGAGGCGTAGCTGTGTGCCGGCCTTGTCGCCGCCGGCTTGCATGGAGGTGCGGCCGGGCACGATGAACATCATCTTGGTGCCGAAGGAGGCGAAGATATTTTCGCAGGCGCGGCCGAAGCCGTCTCCGTAGGCGAGCAGCATGCAGACGGTGGCGATGCCCCAGGCCATGCCTAGCATGGTGAGGGCGGTGCGGCGCCGGTTGTGGCGCATCGCGTTGTAGGCCTCAGTTAGAAGATCACGGAACATAGAATTTTTGAATCATCGGGTCATCGGGCCGTTTAGTCATTAAAAATCACATCACCTTACGGCTCCAGATTACTCAATTATCCGACTACACAACTACTCGGTTACAGCATTACACAGTTTCTCTTACTCTTGCCGGAGCGCTTCTACCGGCTCCAGATGGGCTGCTTTGCGAGCGGGATACAGGCCCGCTACTACTCCTGCAATCGTCAGGCTGCCGATTGCCAGGAGCGCGGTCATTGGAACCAGGCGCGGCGGATCGAAGCCGGCCGGTCCATTGAAGTCGCGGAAGGCGAACATCAATCCACCGATGACGCCCATGCCGATCATGCCACTGACCAGCGTCAGCAAAATTCCTTCGGCGAAGAAGTGGAGCATGATGCTGCGGTTAGTGGCGCCGAGGGCTTTGCGCAATCCGATTTCACGGGTGCGCTCGGTAACCGACACCAGCATGATGTTGACGACACCGATTGCGCCCAGGCTCAGCGTCACAAATCCCACTGTGCCAAGGAATTTATCCATGGCGTTGAAGATCATACCCATACTCTGCGCCTGCTTGACGGTATCCCATCCCTCGAAAGCGTTGTCGTCGCGATAATCGAAGCCGTGATTGCGCGCCACAACTTTGCGCACCTCCGTTTCCGCCAGCAGATGGTCTTCGGGCGTGGTGGGCTGATAGTTGATGAAAGACACAGCGTCGTACTCGTTATTGTCGCCTTTGAGGGGGAAATCGTTGTGCATTACCTGGTACGGAATGTAGGCGCGCGTGTTGGTGGAATTTTCGTCGCCGCGCCCTACGCGTTTCAGAGTTCCCACTACTTCGAAGCGATAGCCGTTAAGCAGGATAAAGGCTCCGATGGCGGGACGACCTGGGAAGAGATGGCGAGTCATCTCATCGCCCAGAATGACTACATTGCGTCTCTGCGATTCGTCGAGATCGTTGAGCCAGCGGCCTTGCAGGAGCGGAAGGAAACGGATGCCGTTGTATTGCGGCTCCGCGCCCGTGAGCTGGCCGCTGGCATTGGCAAACTCGCTGACCGCGTGGACGTCGTTGGTGGTGAGAATCGGCACGGCAGCACGCACATGCGGAGACTCGCGGCGAATGTCGAGATAGTCGCGATAGGTGAGGTGATAGTAGCGGGCGGAATTCATGCTGCCCTGAACCGCGGGAGCGCGGCCGGGATAAATCATCATGATGTTTTCGCCGAACTCGGAGAGGTTGCGCTTGTTGCCGGAGCGGAAGCCTTCGCCGAGGCCGACGAGAAGCAGGAGAGATCCGACTCCCCAAGCGATGCCGAACATGGTGAGGAACGAACGCAGCTTGTGCGCCCAAAGCGTGCGGAAGATCTGCGCGAAAACATCAAGGACGAGATGCATTGCGTTACGGGAGGAAACGTTGGTCGATTCTGGCGTTGGTCGATTCTAACGAATGACAGAAGGAGTTGTCAGTGTCAGAATTTCGTTTTGTTTAGGTATCAATTCGTCAATAGATCCCCCATCCAGCGATCTTTTGGAATCAGAGACTTGGCGGGAAGAAACCGCTAGATCTATGAAACATAAGGAATGGCGGCGATTGGGCGCAAGATTTCTGTCAAGAGGTAGAAGTCGCGTATTTTCATGTAAGTGATTGTTTCTGAAGGAGATATATTGTGGCCGAGGGTGTCGGGACGGGTACCTCAAATTGTTATAATGGAAGATAGGAAAGAAAACTGTCTCCGGGAACTCTGATCATTTGCCGGCAAAAGGCATGAACCACAGAGGACACTGAGGTACACAGAGAACCCCAGAGGACTGAGTCTGGTAGCAACGCACTATTAATCGTCGCAACCACTATTAATTAGGCTTTGCCGATAATAAGGCTTTGCCAAAAAAAGCGAGCGCGGCCTCCTGGGCCGCGCTTTTTATTTGTATGCACATTGTCTGTATGCGCAAAAGAGACTGGCGGCTGGGTTTCGGGGAGGCTGGA
>Ga0210389_10001684_pt1 | contig 17827 bp, 12 predicted proteins | sample IncBWH28OmetaG_FD_160127 | JGI IMG/M metagenome (GOLD analysis project Ga0210389, IMG submission 160127) | Forest soil microbial communities from Barre Woods Harvard Forest LTER site, Petersham, Massachusetts, United States - Inc-BW-H-28-O ...
TGGAAAATATCGCGACGCCAGGCACAGCAACACCTATGCACTTCCATGCGGAAGATGAAACTTTTCACATCCTTGAAGGGACTGTGACCTTCAGCATCAACGGCGACGTTTTCGATGCTTCCGCCGGCACAATTGCGGTTATTCCAGCAGGCGCACATCACGCGTGGAGGAATCGTTCGAACGCTCCGATCCGCATGTTGACCTTCTTTTCACCAGGTGGAGTAGAAGAGCTCTACCCCAAGCTTGTCGGCTTGTCGCTAGACGAGCTATCCACTGTAGTCGAACCGTTCGGATCAGGCATTGTTGGCCCGCCCATCGATGAGTAACGTCTCCGCAGCGAACGTTTATCTCGACGGCCCGTCATAGTCGCCGCTCATCATCCGATCAGGAGGGCAAATGAAGATTGCATTTCTAGGAGTTCGCGTACCAGGGCATCTCAATCCAATGACCACACTTGCCCGCAAGCTGAAAGGTCGTGGACATGACGTGGTGTTCCTATCCATGCCAGATACTGAGCCCTTTGTTCGTGCAGCAGAACTTCCATTTATCCCCTTTTGCGAAAATGATTTCCCAGTTTCTCTCTGACGTGATGAAGCCGATTGCCGCTCCCATGGTGGGCGGAATGATTACATCCACGATTCACGTTCTGGTTCCGGTGTTCTTCGTGTTGATGAAGGAACGAGCATTGCGAGGGGCACGTTGCGGCCGAATTTGAGAATTTCGTGCAGTCCGATCCGGGATAATGAAGGTGGTCTTTCGTGTTCTGCGAGAAGCTGTTAGGATATTTCTGTGACAAAGATTTGCGAAAGTTTTGCTGGTGATTTTGCCCGGGTTGGCGGCAATCTGGATCGCCCGGAGCCCTCTGTGCTGGCTCTTTTGGAAGTCGCAGAAGTGCACAGGAATGGCGAGATTTGGAGGCGGTTTGGGGGCGGTTCGGACAGGGATCGCGCTCTTTTGGGCAACGGAGGCAACTCCATGCACGATATGCAAAGTGTGCAAAGCCGCATAAACACTGGCGATTGCGCATCTCGTTGATTTGGCGAGTGGGGACGTAGTTCAGTTGGTTAGAACGCTGCCCTGTCACGGCAGAGGCCGCGGGTTCGAGTCCCGTCGTCCCCGCCAATTCTTTCAAGCACTTGCAACCCTAACGTCCGGCAAATCAAGGGATATTGGGGGACGATAAGCGCCGAGCTAGAATGGTCCCATCCGAGACCCCGTCGCAAACATCGCTTATTGGATTAGGTTTGCCTTCGGCAAAATATCCGTCGGCAAAATCGCGCCCGCTTGCCCGCGGTCGGTGATGCCGACGGAACGCTTTTGCGGTGCGTCTCGGTTGATTTCAACGTCAAGGCGAGTCCACAGTCAGGGCCGGCGAAGACGTGCGCGGCAAAGTAGCAATCTCTCGCCGGCAGAGTTATCGGAACAATCATTCGGGAATGAATAGTTTTTGGTTCGTTGCATCTTACGGGCGCGATATCGGCTATCCGGTTAAGATATCGAAATGCCCATCACGTCCGCCCAGGCCCAAGAAGCGCAGCGAAACATTGCGTCGGTTGCCCTGCACACACCGCTAATCCGGTGCAACGTGGACGCGCCTGCGAATTTGTATCTGAAATTAGAAAACCTGCAACCAATCGGCTCGTTCAAAATCCGCGGAGCAGCTAACGTCATGGCACGGACTCCGCGCGAACGGCTGGCTGGCGGAGTTTTAACCGCTTCCGCCGGCAACATGGCGCAAGGCGTGGCGTTCTGCGCTCGGCGAATCGGGGTTAGCGCAACTATTATCGCTCCGGACACCGCTCCCGACACCAAGATTCGCGCCGTCGAACGGATGGGCGGGCGCGTAATCAAAGTTCCTTTTGCCGAGTGGTGGCGAACTTTCGAGACTCGTTCTTACGCGGGTATTGACGCCACGTTCATCCATGCCTTCGATGATCCGGACGTCATGGCGGGGAATGGCACAATCGCGCTTGAACTGTTGGAAGATCTGCCCGACATAGATGCGGTGGTGATTCCCTGGGGCGGAGGAGGATTGTCATGCGGCATTGCCGCCGTATTGCGGGAACTTGCTCCCCGAGTACGTATTTACGCCGCCGAGATCGAAACTGCAGCCCCGCTGGCTGCATCGCTGGCTGCCGGGGAGCCCCGACCGGTCGAATATCAGCCATCGTTCGTCGACGGTATAGGCAGCAAGATCGTGTTCCCCGGGATGTTCGAGTCCGCGCGCAAGTTGTTGGATGGCTCGTTGGTGGTCACTCTGACGGAAGCGGCGAACGCCATGAGAGTGGTGGCAGAGCGGAACCGGATTGTTATCGAAGGCGCTGCAGCTTGTGCGGTTGCGGCTGGTCTGTCGGGCCGTGCCGGCGCCGGTAAGATCGTGGCTATCGTGTCTGGCGGCAACATCGACTTGGACAAGTTCGCTCGACTTGTCAGCTAGCATCGGTTCTTCCACTCACTGAAGTTTGCCGAGGGTAAGGGGCGTCTGCTTTCCGTTCACTTCGGCAGTTCTGCTTCGGCGGCGGCGGCATCCTTTTGCTGCTGTTGCAAATCGGCTTCGACGCTCGGGTCTGGCTTGGGCGGGGGAACTTCTCCGGCCTGGGTCTTAGTATCGGGAGCGGCCGGGAGTCCGTCTTTCCCTTGCTTCGCGGCTAACTCCTTGAGGCCGGCATCCATCTGGATCCGCAATTGATTGTGCATCTCCTGAAGGTCGTTGCTATCGACTCCTACGGTAGCGCCAATGGCACACTCATCCTTCTTACTACTCTTGACGGTGGCGTCCACCATGTTGTCGGCGTCCGGTTTGTCGCCGGTGCGATAAAGCACATCGCCGGGAGTGACGGTGCACTCCACGCCCTCGGAGGTGGTCAGATCCAGATCAGTGGAAACCACGAAGAGGCGTATTTTAGGATCGACGGCCGCAGGGATCTGGTCGGTGCTCGGAGTGTCCTTCTTTCCGCTGGCAGCCGCGGTCTCTTCCGCCGCAATTTCCTGCTTCATCTGATCGGCGATTGCCTGTTTGACTTCAGGACTGAGCTGTGGCGCGCTGCCAGTTGCGGCCGGGGTTTGCGCTCCCAGAATGTAGGCAGTTTCGAAATTCGCCGCAATCAACGGATCCGTGGTCCACAACGAAGCAACTTGGTTGGCGGACTGGCTCGTGAACAGTTTGGGGCTAGTTTCTCCGCCCTGGGCGGCCTGCTGAGCTACATAAGCCGCTTGCAGATTTGCCGCGATCAAGTAATCCGTCAGCCAAAATGCGGCAGTCGGATATACCGGGTAGGGCGCGAAGTAAGGACCGTAGTAGCCATACCATGGCGCGCCGCCCCATCCCCACCTGTAATAGACCGGCGCGGGCCAGGGGTTATATGCCCATCGGTAGTAGGAGGGACCCCAATAATAGGGCGGAGCGTAGCCGTAATAAGGACGCCCGCCCCAGTGGTAGGTGCGATATCCGTACGCGTAGTAATGTCCGCCCCTGTAGTAGGTTCTCTGGACGTAGGCGTGGCCGCCGTGGCTATAGTAGGAGCGCTGGCTGTAGCCCACGCCTCTTCCGTAGCCCACCACTGTGGTTCCGTGGCGAGTGCTGACGATTCGGGTGCTGCCGTGCACGCCGCGATTGATCGTCATGCCATGAGTCTGAATGGTCCGAACCTGGCCATTCTGCCGGTAGACTGCGCTCCCGCCCTGCTTCAGAGCAACAGTCTTGGTTCCCGCTGGCTGGTAGCGGCTTTTGTTAGCATTCGCCGTAGCGCCTCGGTTGGGAGTGATAGAGGTGCCTTTGTTGGCGCTGTTGGGAGTGCCCCGGTTGGGAGTGGTAGAGGTGCCTTTGTTAGCGTTGTTGGGAGTGCCCCGGTTGGGAGTGGTAGAGGTGCCTTTGTTAGCGTTGTTGGGAGTGCCTCGGTTGGGAGTGGTAGAGGTGCCTTTGTTGGCGCTGTTGGGAGTACCCCGGTTGGGAGTGGTAGAGGTGCCTTTGTTAGCGTTGTTGGGAGTACCCCGGTTGGGAGTGGTAGAGGTGCCTTTGTTGGCGTTGTTGGGAGTGCCTCGGTTGGGAGTGGTAGAGGTGCCTTTGTTGGCGTTGTTGGGAGTGCCCCGGTCGGGAGTGGTAGAAGTGCCTTTGTTGGCGTTATTGGGAGTACCTCGGTTGGGAGTGGTAGAGGTGCCTTTGTTGGCGTTGTTGGGAGTGCCCCGGTTGGGAGCGGTAGAAGTGCCTTTGTTGGCGTTATTGGGAGTGCCTCGGTTGGGAGTGGTAGAGGTGCCTTTGTTGGGACTTGATCCGCTCGTTCCACGGTTAGCCGAGGCATGGTTGGCCGAGCCGCTGGGCTTTGCCGACTGCTGAGAGCTCTTGGGACTTCCGCCTTGGTGCTGCGCGGGCGCGCTGTGCTGAGCACTGGCGGCGGGCTTAGCCTGACTTGACGAGCGTGGTGCGGACCCACTGGTCATTTTTTGGTTCTGTGCCGAAGCGAGTGCGATCAGAGCGAGAAAAACCAGCAATAGCGCGGAGGGAACCATTGGAGTCAGGGGGCCTGCGGAATTTTTTCGACCAGTCATGGTGGATAGTCCTATCCTGTCAGGGGTCTCTGAATCCGATCTCCGGCACGTACTACTTCACTCCAAGTGTCCTGGTTCGACTACTGTCACATCTGACAGGCGCTGAAAAACGCATTGGGTTTTTAAACCCTTACATTTGGGAGATTAATATCCGACAGAAGTAACAAGTAGAGAAACTCGTATGCAGGTTTTGTTGCTACTTGCCTGCGGGTTCCGCGAGAGCCTTAATTTGTTCGGCAATTTCCTGCCGCCGGGTTTCGCGGAGCGCAAGTTCAGAAGTCTCAAGGTTCGATCCGGTGGCGCTTTCGGACGCTACATCCAACGTTTTGAGCAATGCCAGTTCCTTCAACAGGTTCATCATCGCTTCCGACGAATTCGCGGTCATGGCCGGGCGTATTCCGTATCACGAAGACCATGACGCTTCGGAGTCGAGATTTGCCACAACGCGGCCAGCGAGTTGGCTGCGGCTTCGATCGCTGCCTTCGAGGATTCGAGCGTATCGGGGCCCTGCTGTTTAGGCCGAAAGATTGGTTGCTGGGAGACTGGAACGGAGCGGCCGTTGAGCCGGTTCAGGGATCCTTCGAAGAGTTGCTTCCAGCGTTGCTCATCGGGTTGCTGGGAGATTGTTTTGCGGTTCATATTCAGACCTCGTTCAGACCTCGTTCAGGACCTCGATCGTACGAACCGATTGTGATCTACTCGGGTTCTCATCGAAATAGGGTGATCGCCTGACCGGCGGGATATTCGATCCCTATGCTGTCCGCAATTTTGTCCTAGTCCTTGCTAAACTAACTCCGCCTTGGAGAATCCCATGGACGCTTCCGAATGAATATTCTTGACCTGGTTGTCGGCAAGCCCATCAAGACTACTGACGAACGCGCCGAGCAGATTGGCCCGGCGCAGGGAGTGCCGATTTTTGGCCTGGACGGGCTTAGTTCGGCCGCTTATGGCCCGGAAGCGGCGCTCAGTTTGTTGATCCCGCTGGGACTTTTGGGGGTTCGCTATATCGTTCCGGTCAGCGCGGCCATCATCACGCTGCTGGTCATCGTCTACTTTTCCTACCGGCAGACAATTGCCGCTTATCCTTCGGGCGGCGGTTCTTATACGGTGGCGCGCTTTAATCTTGGTGCGTCCGCCGGACTGCTCGCAGCCGCGGCGCTGCTGGCTGACTACATTCTTACTGCTGCCGTGGGTATTTCAGCGGGAGTGGGGGCGTTGGTTTCGGCGGTTCCATCTTTGCTACCGCACACTGTTTCCATTTGTTTAGGAATTCTGGTGGTGATCACGATCCTCAATCTGCGTGGGGTTCGTGAGGCGGGCACTATTTTCGCGGTTCCTACCTATCTATTTGTGGGCACACTTCTGGTGACCATCGGGGCTGGCGTGCTGCGTGTGCTTTTTAGCGGAGGGCATCCGACCCCGGTATTCGTGCCTCCGCCTCCGCCGGCCGTCACAGAAGCGGTTACCTACTGGCTCCTGCTAAAGGTTTTCGCCAGCGGATGCACGGCGCTCACGGGCGTGGAGGCCGTCAGCAACGGAGTCAGGGCCTTCCGAGAGCCTACCGTAAAGAATGCCCAACGCACCTTAACCGTGATTATTTTTCTGCTGGCAGTGTTGCTGGCGGGTATTTCTTATTTGGTGAAGGTTTACGGAATCGCAGCAACGGATCCCGGCCAAGCCGGGTACCAGAGTGTTCTTTCGATGCTCACAGCCGCAGTCTTTGGCAAAGGATTTTTTTATTATTTGACCATCGGGTCAATTCTCGTAGTGCTCTCGTTGTCCGCAAACACTGCATTCGCTGACTTTCCTCGACTCTGCCGCGCCATCGCACAAAACAATTATCTTCCGCATGTCTTCGGATATCGGGGACGGCGTCTGGTGTACACCTACGGGATCGTAGTGCTTGCCGTGCTGTGCGGAGGCGTGCTCCTCCTCTTCGGCGGGATCACTGACCGGCTCATTCCGCTCTATGCCGTGGGTGCTTTTTTGGCCTTTACCCTGTCGCAGGCGGGGATGGTGATGCACTGGCGGAAAAATCGTGGCCCGCACTGGATCAAGAGTGCATTAGTGAACGGGCTTGGGGCACTCGTAACCGGAATCACTACGGGCGTGGTGCTGGTCGCGAAATTCGTCGAGGGTGCCTGGATTACGCTGCTTTTTATTCCGTTGACGATTGTGTGTTTCGTGCTGGTTCGCCGCCACTACCACGCGGTGAAAGTGTTGACCAGCTGCAAAGATCCAGTGAACGTGGCTGGTCTGAAGCAGCATCCGATCGCGGTGATTGCCATCGACCGCTGGAGCAATATTACTTGTCAGGGAATCCAATTTGCTGCGCGGCTTTCTCCGGAGGTGATTGCCGTGCACGTGGAACCCAACGAGCATTCGGAATTGCTTCAGGACGACTGGGAGCAGTATGTCGATAAGCCTTTCAAGGAAGCCGGCGAGGAGCCGCCGCGGCTGCACGTTTTGCCTTCACCCTACCGATTCGTGATCATTCCCTTCGTCCAGTTCGTGCTCGACCTGTCGAAGAAGAATCCGGATCGCAGCATCATCGTTGTCATACCAGAACTGGTGGAGGACAAGTGGTACGAATATTTTCTTCACAACCAGCGTGGCCGCATGCTGGAGTGGGTGCTGCTGGCGCGCGGTAATGAACGGATATTCACGGTAAGCGCCCCTTGGTATATCGGGAAACGAAACTGATTCTGCAGACGCTGAAAGTTGTGCGGCAAATGGTCTTGGCCGCGCTCCAGTCTGCTTCGGTATCGCGTCTATTTAGTGAGCTGCCCGATAAAGACTCCGTACGGCTCGAGGGAAACTTCCTCGCCTTTCGCGCCTGATTTGCCGGTGGCCACCAGACTTGTGGCCGACGAGAATCCATTGCGCTTCAAGTCGAGGGTGAGCTTCTGCGGTGCGTTGGACATATTCAGCGCCACTACCACAGTCTGATCTTTGTAGATTCGCAAGTATGAAAGCACATTCGCATCGCTCTCATTGATCGCGGTGTAAGTTCCGTCGAGCAAGGCCTGGTTGCTGCGACGCAGCTTGAGAACGCTCTTGTAGAACTCCAGCACGGAATTAGGATCTTTCGATTCGTCCGCCACATTGTGAGTCTTGTATGTGGGAGGAACAGGCAGCCATGGCTTCGCGGTGGAGAAGCCCGCATTTTCGCTGCCATCCCATTGCATGGGCGTTCGCTCTCCGTCGCGGCCTTTTTCTTTAGGCCAACCTTTGCGGCCGATTGGATCTTTTACATCTTCCGGGCGGGTGGGCGGAGTAGTCTTCATTCCGATCTCTTCTCCGTAGTACATGATCGGCGTGCCGCGCAGTGTGAGATAAAGCGCCGCCATCAGTTTGGCGATCTGGTCATTGTGCTTGCCGTCCCCGTAACGATCGGAGGAGCGCACGATGTCGTGATTGCTGATCACGAAGGTGGGCCGGCCGGAAGCGGCATCCACGGCGGCAATCTGCTTGCGGAATTCCGCCGGGGACAGCTTATTGATCATGGTGAAAAGGAAATCCATGGGCAACTGCAATTCGTTATTGCCTTTGCCATAATACTGATTGAGTTCGGCGACATCCGCCGTCCAGGTCTCGCCGATGAGCACCGCATTGTGTTCGTCGGCGACCTGGCGCAATCCGCGCAGAATGTCGTGCACCTCGGGCAATTTGGTGTCGTACTTGTTTTGCTCGAACGGATCTCCGAAGGCATTCTTGCCTGGTTTTTGGATGGGATTGTCTTGCAGATTCGGATCCTCGAATAGCGTGTCGACCGCATCCAGCCTGAATCCAGAGACTCCGCGCTTATACCAGAAGCGCGTCACATCGAACATGGCGTCCTTGACTGCGGGGTTGCGCCAATTCAGGTCAGGCTGCTCGGCATAGAAATAATGGTAGTAGTACTGATTCGTAGTGGGGTCGAACTTCCACGCGGAACCGCCGAAAGTTGAGACCCAATTATTAGGCGGCTGTCCCGGCCCCTTGCCATCGCGCCAGATGTACCAATCGCGATATTGAGAAGAGCGCGAAGATTTCGAATCGAGGAACCATTTGTGCTGGTCCGAAGTATGGTTCACTACGAAATCGAGGATGATGTGAATGTCCCGCTTCTTGGCTTCACTGGCGAGATGATCGAAATCCGCCAGGGTGCCGTACATGGGATCGATATTTTCGTAGTCGGAAACGTCGTAGCCGAAGTCCACCTGCGGAGAAGGGAAGCACGGCGAAATCCAGATTGCATCCACGCCGAGATCTTTCAAGTAATCGAGTTTGGAGGCGATACCCCTCAGATCACCAACACCGTCATTGTTGCTATCGGCAAAGCTGCGAGGGTAGATTTCGTAGAAGACCGCGTGTTGCCACCATTGATGGCCTTCGGCATCGACGGCGTGTGGAGATGTCTGCGCGGACGCAACCAGCAACGATAGACAGGACAGAACGATTAGAATTGCCAACCATAGTGGGTTCTTCTTCATGCTTGGGCCTCCCCAGGTCTAAGTGTTTCGTTCCCTCGTGTGCGACGAACCTTACCCGCGAGGAGCTTACGTCTTATCATCACGATTCCGCAAATGGCTAATGCGGGTTGAAATGGATAAGCAGATTTCGATGCACATACTCTTCTTCTTTTCCCTTCGGCATTTCGATGCGAATCTTGCCTTGCTTGGTGAGCGTAGCATTTTCAATGGAGGCGATTTGCGAGGGATTCCAGATCCCGAGCTCGTACTCTCCGCCCGACACTCCTGACACTTCAATGTTCAACTCGTTACGCGCCTTGTTCCACGACTCTGAAATCACGCGCAATCCGTGGCTGGTGCTGCCCAGCGAAGGAAGGTTGCTGGTGAGTACAAGTGCAAAATCCTGCTCGGTGTGAATGACCAAGGTGTTCGGACCATCGCTAACATGGAATCGGACGGAGAGGTGCTGGTCTTCGGCGTTGGGATGCACCTGGAAGGGCAGCGGTTTTCCGTTCATCTCCACGGAAATAATTTGCGCGCGCAGGCTGAACGCGGGCGCGAACTCCACCCAGCAATCCCCTTTCCCGTTGCGTGTTACTGCGAGCTCGATGCTGTCGCTTGTCTTGTGAAATCTAAGATCCACGCTGACGGGTCCGACCTCAACATTGCGGATGGCAAACGAGGTCCAATCCGCGGGGACATGCGGCGCAAACGTGAGCTGATGATTCGGCGCATCGGTTTGCAGACCGAACATCCCACGCAGGATCGGACTCACAACCATAGCCGCCGACCAGATCTGATGCGGGGAACTTGTGGAGAAGGACTGATAATAGTCGCCGGATAAAACTTCCGTGTCGTGCCCGAGCGAGCCATCCAGCGTTAACATGGCATTGGCGCGAAGATTCGAATACGCCGGGAGGGCGCGATGGTAGCGGTATTCGCCCACAGATGCCCATCCGGTGAAGAGCGGCCACACCGATCCGTAATGGTATCCCGAAGGATCGTAAAGGCTCGAATGCGACGAGAGGATGCGCATTCCCCAGTCGGTCTGGTGGTCGGCGTCGGCGAGGCGGGTGATCATTTCTTCGGCGTGGGGGACGTCGGCTAGTTCAAACCACATGGGCACGGTGGCGAGGACGCTGGATTCGTCGACGCGGTGATTATTTTTGTCCAACGCGAAGGCATAAATCTTTTTGTCTGGGGACCAGAATGCCTGATCGAGCTCCACCTGACGGCGCTGAAATTCCGCAGCCAGATCTTTTTCAATGTTGTCTTTCCCCAACAGGCCTGCCAGATGAGACAGGGCACGAAGTGCCTCGGTACCGAGGGCACTCTGGTAGTACTCGGTCATCACGGGCAACAGCGGGCCGCCTTCCACCCAGCCATGGCCAATGCCGGCGTTACGCGGAAAGCCCTGATCGTTGTAAGTGGATTGCAAAAACTGATATGCCTTCCATATCCGGTCCCAAGACTCGCGGACAAATGCTACGTCACCGCTCTGTGTCACATAGTCGTTGGTTGCGATGATGAACAAAGGTGTTGCATCGGCGGAAGCATAGGGATAGGGAAAATCCTTGAACCAGGAAACGAAGCCGGCGCCCTGCGCGATCTCGTGTGGAATCTTGCCGTCGTCGCGCTGATACTTGCCAATGAAGTCAATCGCGGTTCGAGTGGTGGCATAGTCCCCGGCAGCATTTAGCGCGAATGAGGTCCAGAGCGAGTCGCGGCCGAAGAACCAGGCAAATCCCGGACGCTGGCTCACGCCCGAGGTTCGGTACCCGGCAACTAAACCTGTGCCCAGGTAGGGATTGGTGACGAGGCCCTGAATCACACTGATGCGCGCCCAATCGTAGGCTTGCTGCAAGGCGGGATCGGGCAGTTCGAGGTTAACCGTGCGGGCGAGGTAGTTGCGGTAATAGTCGGCTGAATCCCGCTGCAGATCAACGTACGAAGTGGTCAGATGCTCGTAGGTTTTCAGGGCTTCGGAGCGGCCGGCGACCGAGGCCGCGATCACCAATACCTTTCGTTCTTTTCCACGTTGCGTAACGCCCAGTCGAAAGGAAGTTTCATCGGACGACGAATAGTTGGTCTCGTATGAAAGATGAGCATTGCCAGCCGTGGGAGAGCCCACCAGCGCGGCGAATTTCTTGGTCTCTTCGCCAAAAGTGACGGCGTGATGATCTGCGTCCCAGTCTTCATAAGTGCCGCCGATTGCGGCAGGCCATTCCAGGGCGAAGTCGCCGACGAATCCAGCTTCTATTTCCAAAGGCTGAACGGTTTCGACATCTAAAAGAATGACAGCTCCCGCGTCGTGAACGGGAACGAACAGCGTTTCGCGGACACGGAAGGAATCGCCTACATAGAGCAACGTAGCTGAGCTTGGTGTGACCATCAGAGTTCGGGAAAGGCTTTCCGCGGCAAGAGCGCGATTTCCTGCGTGGAAAGTCAGGTGAAAATCACGAAAAAGTTTCAGGGGATAGACCCAGGCTTCGAGGCGGCCGGATTCATTGCCGAATAGTCCGGCACGGGTGCCGACGATGGGGAGAAACTCCCAGGTGCGAGCGGATCGCGATAATTCGGCCTCCGGCTGTTGAGCAGCAGCCCACCGAACGCACACTGCGGTCAATGCCAGCGACAGAAACAGCGCGAGAAAGAGGAACAGCAACGGTTTACGAAGAACCGATAGCGCGCGGCCAAAACCACGGTAGAAACAATCGCGGCGGGCGATCAGGGTCTGCTGCCTTCCGGAGCTTGCAAAGTCTGGGTTCACTGAATATAAGAATTAGGGGCGAATTTTAGCACGTCCGGGTCGGGCAGGTGCCAACCTATTGTCTTCTTCACGCCGCGTATTCCTGAAATCTCTCAGCCGATCCAGCGTGGTTCTGTCGCTGGAAAGCGTTCTGAGCCTGGTGAATCCCAGGTGGCTGCGAGCCATCTCTGGTCCAGCGGACGAAAAAGATTCAAAGTCAGGGCCTTCTCAAGCCGATCAGATTGGCGTGAGCTTCCTGAATGTGGCTCGCGAATCTGGACTCAACGTAAAAACAATTTTCGGCGGCGAACACAAGAATAAGTATCTGCTAGAAACGACCGGCTGTGGAGTTGCTTTTTACGATTACGATAACGACGGCTGGCTCGACATTTTTCTGGTAAATGGTTCCAGGCTGGAAGGCTTTCCGGCTGGGAGCGAACCGGTGTCGCATCTTTTTCGCAATAACCGCGACGGAACTTTCACCGATGTAACCGCGAAGGCAGGAGTGGGGCACGCGGGATGGGGCCAGGGCGTTTGCATCGGCGACTATGACAACGACGGTTGGGAAGACCTGTTCGTTACTTACTACGGAAAGAATGTTCTTTATCACAACAACGGTGACGGAACATTTACGGATCTGAGCCAAAAGGCGGGCGTGGCGGGCAAAGGCACGCGCTGGAATACCGGGTGTGCGTTTGTTGATTACGATCGCGACGGCCGGCTCGATCTTTTCGTCGCGAACTATATCGATATGGACCTGGCTACCGCGCCTGTGCCGGAATCGGGGCCGTGTCTTTACAAAAGTGTGATGGTGGCGTGTGGACCACCGGGGTTGCAGGGCGGAAAGAATATTCTTTACCACAACAACGGTGACGGAACATTTAGCGACGTGTCGGAAGCCGCGGGAATCTTTCGCGCAAACGGTACTTACGGTTTGGGCGTTCTAACGGCGGATTTCGACAACGATGGTTGGCCTGACATCTATGTCGCAAATGACTCTACAGCGAGTGCGCTTTATCACAACAAGAAGAATGGGACGTTCGAAGACATCGCGATCGAGGCTGGCTGTGCGTTGAGCCCAGACGGCAAACCGCAAGCTGGCATGGGTGTTTCAGCGGCAGACTACGATCTGGATGGAAATCTGGATCTGGTGAAGACCAACTTTGCCGGCGATACGCCTTCGCTTTATCACAACTTGGGCGGGAGCAACTTTGAGGACGCCACGTTCACGGCGGGTTTAGGCGCGCACACTCAGTTTCTGGGGTGGGGTTGCGGGTTTCTGGATTTCGACAACGACGGCTGGCCCGACATTCTGATTTGTAATGGCCACGTTTACCCGGAGGTTGAACAACTGAAAACAGAAGCGGGTTATGCGCAGCGGAAATTGCTTTACCGCAATTTACGCAACGGCCATTTCGCCGATGTTTCTCTGCAGGCTGGTTCGGGGATCTCGGATCCCGCGCCGTGCCGGGGATGCGCCTTTGGCGACTTCGATAACGATGGGGACATCGATGTGGTGGTCAATACGGTCAACGACTATCCGCAGTTGTTGCGTTGCGACTCCACGCTGGAGAACAACTGGATCAAGGTTCGTACCATCGGAACGAAGTCGAATCGCAGCGGGATTGGGGCGCGGCTGATATGTACTACGCATGTTGCGGGCGAGACCAAGCCTCATCGGCAGATTGATGAAGTGCGCAGCGGCGGCAGTTATATCTCACAAAGCGATTTGCGAGTGCACTTCGGGCTGGGGAAGGCTGACAAAGTGGATATGCTCGAAGTTCGCTGGCCCAGCGGTCAGGTGGATACGCTGAAGGATGTGAAAGCGAACCAGTTGATTTTCGTGAAGGAAGGGGAGGGAATCAGCCGGACGATGCAGTTTACGAAAAATCCAAAGCCGGGGAAATAAATGGGGCTCAAGGTTTCTTGGCTTCTGGCGCGACTGGCGCACCGGTGCCTTCTTTCACCGCATGGATCGCGTCTACGGCTAAGTCGGTAAATTTCTCCATCAGTCCGCTCGGCCAACGAATTTCGAGCCACTCGATTTTCGTTGCGGCGCCCAGTCCGAAATGAACCCGCATGTCGCTGTTGGAGATGTAGGCGGAGCCGTTGCGTACTTCATCCACCAGAATGCGGCTGGCGGCCTTTACGGAAACTCGCGCGCCGATGCCGTCACGATTCGATTTTGTCCCCTGCAAGCGAATTGCGATCCAGTGATTCGAGGAGTGAATCTGGTTCACCAGCAGGCTCGGCGCCGAATTCATATTGCTGATGACTACGGAGATGCGACCGTCGTTCCACAAATCTCCGACGGCCAGCCCGCGCGACGAAGCCGCAGTCGTGATGCCTGAACCGGCCGAGGCTGAGATATCGGCGAAGGTGCCGTCGCCGATGTTGTGATAAAGAATGCGAGGCTCTTTGTAGCTGCTACCGAGGTGCTGGCTGTCGACTTCGGGATAAACGTGTCCGTTCACTAGAATCAAATCGGGCCAACTGTCGTTATCGAAATCGAAAAACATCGTGCCCCACCCCAGGTACTGCGTGTACAAGCCCAGTCCCGCGGCCGAAGTGGCATCGGTAAATGTTCCGTCGCCGTTATTGCGATAGAGGGTGGAAGTATCGTCTGAGAAATTTGTTTTGAAGATATCGAGGTGGCCGTCTCCGTTGTAATCAGCGACTGTGGATCCCATGCCCGCCTGCTCCCGGCCATCTTCATTGAACGCCGCCCCCGCAGTGACTGCGACGTCGGTGAAGGTTCCGTCGTGATTATTGCGATAAAGAATGCTGGGAGTGCTGTCACAGGCGATGAAAATATCGGGCCATCCGTCTTCGTCAAAGTCCAGCGTAGATACGCTGAATGCGTAATGGCCGTCGGTGCGATCGATGTGGGCTTTGGCGGAGACGTCTTCAAAGGTTCCGTCGCCTTTGTTGTGATAAAGAATATTTTTCGAGCCTGGCAAACCGCGGGGTCCGCACATCACGGGCACTCCCTTCCATACGCAGGTGGCGCGCTCGCCGGGTGCGGGAGCCGTCGCCAAATCAAAATCCACATAGTTGGCGACGACCAGATCGAGGCGGCCATCGCGATCGTAATCAACGAAGGCGCAGCCAGTGCCCCAGGCCTTTCCCGAGCCGGCGACTCCCGCTTTCTCTGCGACTTCGGAAAAAACCCCATTCTGATTGTGATAGAGGCGATTCTTGCCGTAGTAAGTGACGTACAGATCTTCCCAGCCATCATTGTCGTAATCGCCGACGCAGACGCCTTGCCCCCAGCCGGTTGCGGTGAGTCCGGCTTTGGCGGTGACATCGGTGAAAGTTCCGTCGTGATTATTGCGATAAAGATGATTGCTGGGTGCTGATGGAGAGGAAGAAGCGCCAAGCCTGGTGCCGTTGACCAGAAAGATGTCCGGCCATCCGTCGTTGTCGTAGTCGAAGATTGCGACGCCCGTGCCGGTGGTCTCAATAATGTATTTCTTGGTGTCGATACCGCCGAAGATCTCCTGCATGGTGAGGCCAGCTTTTTCGGCGACGTCTGTGAAATTCGCAATCGGTGTGGCGGGCGCGGCAGGCTTGGCCTGTTGGCCCTGGCCCGAAATGACAAAAGCCGCGAAAGTAGCGGTACAGACAAACCGATGAAGACCCAGCAGCAGACGGCAGGGAAATTTTAATAGCATGTCTCAGCTTCGAATGGTAGGTGGGCAAAGGATATTGGTCAATGCTCCGGGGAGGGTTCCCGGGGACGGTGAAGGGGCAAGTTGCGCTATGCTGAAAGCCAGGACGCGGAAAGAATGCGCAGCAGGCTCAGACTTTATTTTCTTTTTCTCCTGGTCGCTATGCTTTGCGGCGTGCTTGGATCAGTGGCACAAGTGCCCGCGGACGGGGACTCGAAGGAGGTTTATCGGGCCGGCGTTGCCGCCATGCAGCGCGGAGACGTGCCGGCTGCCCGTAAAGCCTTCGAAAAGGCGGTTCGACTCAACCCGCGCAGTGCTGATGCTCAAAACATGCTTGGCCAGGTCCTGCTGCAGCAAGGGGATCTTGACGACGCGATCGCACACTTTAGGGAGCTAGTGCGGCTGCGTCCAAAGCTTGCCATTGCTCGAGCCTATCTTGCTCAAGCTTTGCACTCCAAGGGGCTATTGGAGGAGGAGATCATTGAGCTTCGCAAGGCGGTGGATCTGGCGCCGCAGCAATGGCAGGCGCATCAGGCGTTGGGGCGCGCTCTTAGTTCGCGGCACAAAACAGACGAGGCCGTCGCCGAATTTAAGGTAGCCATCCAACTGGCTCCGCAGCAGGCCGAGTTGCATGATGAATTCGGTCTGCTGTTGGCTCAGCAATCGCAACTGGAAGAAGCCGAAAAAGAATTCCACGAGGTGGTGAAGCTGAACCCGGAATACGAGCCGGGTTATTTTCATCTTGGGACTACGCTCTACGGTGAAGGTGAGCACGAAAAGGCTCAGGCCGAACTGGAGCATGCGGTAAAACTGGATCCGAAGGACGCAACGGCCTGGTACTACCGCGGTAAGGCCCTCGAGGCGGATGCAAATCCCGAAGAAGCGCGTCACTCCTACGAACAAGCGGTCAAGCTGAAGCCTGATTTTGCGCCGTGGCAAACCAGCCTGGGTTTTTTGCTGCAGCGCCGCGGGGATCCGGATGGCGCCGTGACGGCCTTCAGGAGAGTCATCGAACTGACGCCGTCAGATCCGGAAGCTCACAACAATCTGGCTCTGGCTCTGCTGCAGCGCGGGGAAGCCGATGAGGCGATCAAGGAATTTCGCGAGGCCATCAGGCTTCGCCCCGAAGATGCCAGCTTTCAAGGGAATCTGGGAACTGCATATTTGCAGAAGACGGATTTTGAGGCCGCGGCCGCGCAATTCCGCTCGGCGATGAAGCTTGATCCAGAGGATGCGAGCCTGCATCACGATCTTGCCTTGACCCTCAAGTTGAAAGACGACCTGCCTGGAGCCATCGCGGAGTGGAGGGAAGCGATCCGACTCGATCCGAAGTTGGCAGATGCCCGGTACAGTCTGGGAGTGACTCTGTGGCAGTCGGGAGACTTTCCCGGCGCGGCGGAGCAACTGAAGCAAGCCATCCAAATCAAGCCGGACTATGCTGAGGCCTATTACACGCTGGGAACGGTTTTGAAACAGATGAACAAGCCAGCGGAGGCGGCGGACGCATTGCGTCAGGCAATACGATTGGACCCTGACTTCGCGGGGGCTCACACTACGCTGGCTGCGGTTCTGCGTCAACTTGGCGACAGTACGGGGGCTTCAGCCGAAAGCCAAGCGGGCGCGGAGATGAGTAAGAAAAAAACGGATCTGCAGGCCGCAACCTTTGCCACCAACTCGGGCCGTCGACTGCTGACCGCTGGCGACCTGGACGGAGCCATCTCGCAGTTTCGCGCGGCCCTGCGGGCGATGCCATCGTATGCCTTGGCACACTACCAGCTCGGCTTAGCCCTGAGTCAGAAGGGGTTAAGGGATGAATCTGCGGACGAATATCGGAAGGCTGCCGAACTGGACCCTGCACTCGCTCCGCCGCCAGTGTCCGCTCACTAGCGCATGGCGGGGCGGTCTCAAGGACCAAGAAGTCAGATTTCTAGTTGCTTCCCTTGCGCACGGCGACCAGTTCGCTGATCACGGGAACTCCGTGCTTAACCTTCACGTGCAACAGCGCCTCAAACGGTTTCATCTCGCCAGCTTTCGAAACACCCAGGCGTTGCAGGAGTTCATTCAGAGAGTTTTCTCGACAAACATACTCCGCCGCGGCCTGCGTGCCTACCGTGGTCGTTCCGGCCAGGATCAACATCGAACGGGCCGGGTCCAAACCGGGCTTTAAGCCTATGATCGCGTAGTCCTCGCTCACCGACTGGCTGGTAGGGCTTGCCATATAAATCTGGGATTCCCCGGCTGCCGGATGCACGTTAATCACCTTCACGTCTCCCTTGCGAGGGCCGGAGTCGACTGGCTGAAAAACGAATTCCTGCGTTCCCGGGATCTCCAGCAGAGTTAGATTCTCCGCCGGAGAGCCAACGAAAATCAGATCGTTGTTCCTGACATCATCCAGGGAAAAAAGCGCC
>Ga0210389_10001686_pt1 | contig 17815 bp, 18 predicted proteins | sample IncBWH28OmetaG_FD_160127 | JGI IMG/M metagenome (GOLD analysis project Ga0210389, IMG submission 160127) | Forest soil microbial communities from Barre Woods Harvard Forest LTER site, Petersham, Massachusetts, United States - Inc-BW-H-28-O ...
GTCCTGGGGCCTTGGGACGGACGGGACCAAGGCGGCCCAGATCAACCCGTTCGTCACGCTCTGGTGGGCGGTGACGGGGCAGGCGCTCGGCGGTGGGATGGCGGTGGACACGACGCTGTCCCGGGAGGAGGCGCTGATCGCGCACACCCGGAACAACGCGTGGCTGACGTTCCAGGAGGGGTACACCGGCTCGATCCGGCCGGGCCTGCGCGCGGACCTGGTCGTGCTGGACCGCGACTACCTCACGGTGCCCGCCGGCGAGATCAAGGACATCCGCCCGACGGCCACCATCGTGGCCGGGAACGTGGTGCACGGGAGCCTTTGAGCTGGCCCTCATTGATTCGACTTTCCGTGAACATTTGTCATGACACGGCGTGGCGTGACCATCAACATGGAGGTAATCCCGGCAGGGCGGCTATGATCGCGGCTGTACTGGTTTCCCAGGAACTGAGCCGGGAGAGCTGAGGAGGCGGGGAGGGCAATGTCCAGGAGGACGATCATCCTCTTCGTCTGGCTCATCATCGGCGCGGCGGCCTCCGGCCAGCGTGGCTACTTCAGCACGTCGAACCTGAACTGCAGCACCGCGGCGACAATGGCCATCACCATCGCGGCAGGCCCGCTCAACTACCTGGGCGTCGACCCCATGGTGTCCTGCAACTGGCCCACGCCGTCCACCTGATCATCGGGCCGCCACGTGGCCACAGGAGGAGCAATGATCTTCATCACGGCCAAGTTCCAGGTCCGGCCCGAGGACGCCGAGCGCTGGCCGCAGATCGCGGGCGAGTTCACCGAGGCGACCCGGAAGGAGCCGGGGTGCCTGTGGTTCGACTGGTCGCGCAGCCTCGATGACCCTGACGAGTACGTCCTGGTCGAGGCATTCCGCGATGGCGATGCCGGGGCGGCGCACGTGACGTCCGAGCACTTCAAGAAGGCGCAGCAGACCCTCCCGCCGCACCTCGTCCGCACCCCGAAGATCGTGAACTTCACGGTCCCGCAAGACGACTGGTCCCTCCTCGGGGAGATGGCCGTCCCCGGCTCGGACTAGGCGAGCGGGTGGGCTGGGACCCTGGCTACCTGAGGTCCGCCGAGCCGCCCTGGAGATGGTGCGCCCATTCCATCCACTTCGCCCCCGCCCACGGGTTGTAGCTGCCACGGTGGACGGTGACCTTGGAGAAGCGGGCCTCGCCCACGAGGCGGATCATCGGCCCGTCGGGACTGGCCTTGCTCTTGCGGCCGTAGACCGCGCGCTTCGCGAACAATGCCCCGCCCTCATCGATGACCTGGGCATCCTCCGGAACGATCACGACAAGCTTGCCGCAAAAGGCGTCGATCTCCAGCGTGACCTCGCGGCCGGGCAGCACCGCCTCATTCAGGTTCACGATGAGCGCGCCGAAGTGCGCCGTCAGCCGCGTCCGCCTGCCTGCCACCCATCGCCCGGACCGGATCACCTTGCTGAATCGCGCGGCGACCCGAGCGTTATCGGTGCTCGCCGCCAGGCCCGCGCTGTCTTGGTCCTCGGCAGGCAGGTCCCGGGTCAGGGGCACGAGGTCCCCGAGGGTCTTCGCGGCGTACGCGGCGTCGAGGCGGTCCGCGTGCTCGGCATGCGTCAGCCGCCCGGCGGCCAGCGCGCTCGCGAGCACGGCAGCCGTGCGATCCCGGTCGGCATCCGAAGCGCGCAGCTCCAGCTGCGTTCTGCCAGGGTGATCATCGGTCATGCGCACCATAGTAACCCTATCCGGCACAACGCGATATGTCGTGTACCTTGGCGATTGACGGCTTTGCCTGGGTAGGGTTGCGGGGTGCGGCCGGAGGGGGAGATCACCAGGGGGACCACCAACCCCAGCAGGCTGCGGCGGGTGGACCGGTGGATCACGCAGGCTCAGCGGGACGTGCTCATCGCGGCCGGGGAGTCGCCGCTCATTGTCGACCTTGGCTACGGCGCGTCGCCGGTGACGACGCTGGAGCTGTACCGGCGAGCTCGCGCGATCGTGCCAGCGGCCGAGGTCACGGGCCTGGAGATCGACCCGGAACGAGTCCGGTACGCGAACCGGACGCTCGCGGAACTGCGCGCCGCCGGCCATGAGCTGCCGGGCCTGCGGTTCGCGGTGGGCGGCTTCGAGCTGCCGGTACCGCGGCGGCCAGCCGTCATCCGGGCGTTCAACGTGCTGCGCCAGTACCCGGAGGAGCGCGCCTGGACGGCCTGGGAGCGGCTGCGGGCGGCCCTCGCGCCCGGCGGCATCCTGGTCGAGGGCACCTGCGACGAGATCGGCCGCCGCGCCATATGGGTCACGATTCCCGCCGACCATGGGCGGGAAGCGCTGATTACCTTCTCCGCCCGGATTGCCTCGCTGGAAAGGCCGTCCGATTTGGCGGAACGACTTCCGAAAGTCCTCATCCACCGAAATATCCCCGGCGAGCGTGTGCATGAGTTTCTGCGGGGATGGGATCAGGCCTGGAATCGTTCGGCTCCGTATTCGGCGTTTGGCCCCCGGCAACGGTGGGTGGCGGCGGCCGCGGCCCTGGCCGGCGAGTGGCCGGTGATCCGGCACCCGCCCTACGGCGGGCACCGGCGATGGCGGCTCGGGGAGGTGACCGTCCCCTGGGCGGCGCTCGCCCCGGACGGGCGGGGGGCGCCCGCCTCTGGCGGGGCGGGAGGCTAGGCCTGGGGGCGGGGAGCGGGGTTTAGGCCTGGCTGACGTGGAGCGAGCCGCCGACGCACGCGCCGCGCAGCCGCAGTACCGGGTCAGTGCGCTCGGCCTCACGGTCGGGGACCGTCCGGGACATGCCCAGCACCAGCACCTTGTCGTTCAGGCTCCACCAGCGCGGGGCGATGATCGACACCCGCGAGGCCACGCCCCGGATGGTCAGGTCGATCTCCCGCTGGCTCGGGACCGCCGCCCGCAGGTCCAGGTCGACCCGGCCGAAGACGGCCGTCACCGAGCAGAACCGGCCGATGGTGAACCGGCCCGTCCGCTGCACCGTGCCACCGATGATCACGATCTGGTAGGCGTCCACCGCCCGGTACAGGCCGCTGCGCTTCACCGGCAGCGCGGGCAGGTCCGCGGTGACCGCCTGCAGTTCCGCAGGGGTCTTCGCGGCGAACACCGCCTCCAGTCGCGCCTCGTGGTCGGCAAGGGACAGGCGGCCCGTCGCGACGGCCTCGGCCAGGGTCCGGGCGGCCTGGTCCCGCTCGCCCTCTGCTTGCGGGCTGTCGCTCCAGTCCACCGTCATGAGAGGAGCCCCGCAATCTGCCGTTGCCAGTCCTGGTCGTGCGGGACCCGGGCCACGAGCGAGCGGGCGAGCAGTACCGCCGGGGCGTCATCGCGGGCCGCCACCGCCAGGCCGCCCTCGACGGCGGCGTGGATCTCCGCCGCCTGGAACCCGGCGTCGTCCAGCGCGCGGTTGATCACGGATCGCGCGTCGCCGTCCGCCTCGTACACGTACGTCGCCGGCTCGGGCAGGTTGAGCACGTCGTAGGCGACCCGGCCGCGCGAGGAGGCGAACAGCGCGAACGCGAGGACCGTCGGCTCGTCCCCGGAACCGGAGGACGCCGTCAGTGCCGCCAGGTCCTCACGCGGCGGGGTGAGCGTGCCCCGCCGCACGTCAGCCCGTGGCGTCATCTGCCGGGTGGCGCCGGCCGGGCCCGCGTTCCAGTTGATCCCGTTTCCCAGGGCCTGGTATGCCCAGTAGGCGCCAATCCCGCCGCCGTATCCGCCGAACCGCTCGTACCCGCCGCCGAAGGGCCCGCCGTACCCGAGCCCGCCGAGGCCCAGCCCGCCGTACCCGAACCCGCCGAGCCCGCCGCCCGGGCCGTAGCCGCCGCCTGGGCTGTAGCCGCCGGGGCCGCCGGGACCGCCGAGGGGGCCGCCCGGGCCGAAGGCCTCGCGCGCCACCATGCCCGCGATCCCCGGCCGGAAAAACCCGCCCGGTGCCTCGTGCTCGTTGATGTGCGTGGCGACCGCGGGGTCGTGCCATGGCGTGCCCCCGACCGCTGCCACCCGCACCGACGTGGCCTGCTTGAAGCCGATCGCCAGGTTGGCATGCTGGGCCAGGGCCGCGACCGCCGGGTACCGGTCGGGCCGGGTCGTCACCCGCAGCAGGGTCGCGGTGATGTCCGGGTGGATCGCGTTCAGCGCGTGCGCGGGCACCGCCACGCCGTCTCGAAGCAACGCCGCCGCTGACCGCTGGGTCATCGGGTCCAGGCCCGGCAGCAGTGACCCGAGGAACGCCGCGGTCCTGCTCCTGGCCTCGCGCAGTCGTTCGGCGAGCAGCGACGCGAGCTCGCCGGCCCGCCTGCCGAGCCGCGAGATGACGACCGGCGTGTCGCCGGCGAGCGCCACCGTGACCGCGTAGTTCTCCATGGTCACTCGCTCCACGAACGAGAAGCCGAGCCGCCGGGAGCCGTCGTCGCCGATGACCAGCAGCGCGTCGTCGTAGACGTGCACCTCCACGGCACTGCCGGTGGCCTGCGGGTCGCCCCCCGGGAGGGCACTGCCAGTGGCCCAGCCAGGGAAGGCCTCGGCCTTGCCTACCGCCCCGGCGGCCTGCGCCGCCTCGCCGGCCCGCGCGTCGCGCAGTTCCGCGAGCAGTTGCGTTCGCATGACGCCCAGCCGGGCGAGCTCGATCACGTGCCCGTCGGTGAGCGTCACCGCGATGGTGTAGCCTCGCGGTTCGCTTACCGACGCGATCTTCCCGAACGGGACGGCCAGGCTCGCGCCGTCATCAGGCGTGATGACGAGCGTGTCACTCGTCACCTCCGCCTGGGCATTGCCAGATTCCAGCTCCGCGCCGCCAGGAGACAGGAAACGGTACTCAGCGCCCGGCATTGGTCAGCCGGCCGGGGTGCCGCATTCTCCGCAGAACTTGGCCCCCGTCAGCTGGGAGCCGCAGTTACCGCAGAACTTCTTCGCCTCCGCCGCCGCCAGCGTGTGGCCGCAGTTCTGGCAGAACTTCCCGCCGCCGCTTTCCTGGTTGCAGTTGGGGCACATGCCGGTCGCCTGGTCGCGGTAGTTGACGTCCTTCGTCCAGTCAACGTTCTGGATCTTGTCATGCAACTGCTCGACCTGGGCCTGCGCCTGCATGCCCGCGATCTCCTGGTCGAGCTTAGGCGCGCAGCTCACGCACAGGCCGCGCTCGTGGTTCCAGCAGATCTGCTCGCAGACCCACTGGCCGCACCGGTGGCACTGCTGGAAGTACGGCTTCATCTCATCGACAGCCTTGGCCAGCGCCTTGTCGCGAGTCGATCCCCGCGCACTGTCGCGCAGCCACTGGGCATCCCAGCCCAGCTGGGAAGCCCTCTCCCCGATCTGGCCGCCGACCATGTCACCGCCCAGGCGGAGCAGCTTGCCGCCGAACCCCGCGGCGGAGTGCTGGAACGAAGAAGCGTAGCCATTGCCGCAGCGCCGGCAGTAGAACTCGAATTGGTAGCCGTCGTCAGTGCTGCGGTCCTGATAGTTATCGGTGAAGAAGACCATGCCGGCCATGAAGTCGCCCCTCGGGTGTGAATCCTGTAGGCCGAACGTTAGCAACGCCAGGGGTGGCTTTAAAGCCTTGTCGAATTATCGTCATACCCAGACATATCCGAACTTTCGACCTTGTTGGTGCTTCGCGGGGGTTGGCGAGCAGGCTACGACGCCGCGTAGTACAGGTACCCTCGGGGGCATGGATGCGCTACCGCCGTTTACCTGGTCGGAAGCCCTGGCCAACTGGCAGTTCGCGCCTGTCGTGACGGCGGGAACCGTCCTTGTGGCGGGGCTGTACTTGTGGGGCGTGATCCGGGTGCGCCGCCGTCACCCGGCGCGGCCGTGGCCGCTGTGGCGCACCCTGGTCTTCCTGCTCGGCCTGCTGGTCGTCGTGTTCGCCACCGAAGGCGGCGTCGGCACCTACGACGACACGCTGTTCTGGGACCACATGGTCCAGCACCTCATGCTGCTCATGGTGGCGCCGCCGTTGCTGGTCACCGGGCAGCCGATGACGCTGCTGCTGCACGCCAGCCGCAACCCGCTGCACACCTGGGCCAAGCGGGCGCTGCGGTCGGGCTTCGTGCACGCGATCACCGCGCCGCCGTTCGTCACGGTCGCCTACGCGGCGACGGTCGTGGGCACGCACCTGACCAGCTTCATGGACGTGGTCGAGAGCCACGAGGCCATCCACCAGGCCGAGCACGTCCTGTTCCTGGCCGTGGGCTACGTGTACTTCCTGCCGCTCATCGGCAAGGAGCCGATCGGCTGGAAGGTGTCCTACCCGATCCGGCTCTTCCTGCTGTTCGTCGCGATGCCGGTGGACGCGTTCACCGGCGTGGTGCTGGGCTCGGCGACCTCGATGCCGTTCAGCGCGTTCTCGGAACCGCGGGCCTGGGGGCCGACCCCGATCGAGGACATCCACCTCGGCGGGGCGGTGATGTGGATCGGCGGCGCGGCGATCATGTTCGTGCTGATCCTTTCGGTGTTCTTCGCGTGGAGCCGGGAGACCCGCCCGACCGGCGGCATGGGGTGGCTGGAGACCGCCCGGCGGGCGAACCTCGCGACCGTTACCGCCGAGGGGCTCCCGGGCGGGACGCCGCCGCCGGGCGCGCCGGTCGTCAGCTACTCGGCCGACGTCGACTCCGACGAGGCTTCCCTCGACGCGTACAACGCCTACCTCGCGCGCCTTAACAGCCCTGGCGGCTCTCACGGCTTTGCGGGCCATTCCGATCCCGATGCGCGGGAACGCTGAATTAGGCAGAACTTAACCATCCGCGACGCCGCCGTGTCGCGTAGTAAACAGATGAGCGGCGCCGCTCCTGAACCATGTTCTCCGGGGAGACCGGGGAGACCGGGAAGGGAGCGCAAGGGACATGAGGGTGGTTCATCGGGTCACCCTGGCAGCGGCGGCCTCGGTGGCGGTAAGCGCCATCGCGGCTGCCGGGATAGTGGCATCACCGTTGGCGGAGGCAATGCCTGCCTCGTTCATCGGCGGCTTCGGCCAGCCCGCAACGGTGTCTACTACCGTGCCAGTGAACATCGGAGACGTTAACCCGTACGGGGTAGCCGTCGTCCAGCACAGCCAGGGCAAGCTCACCAAGGGCAACGTCCTGGTCAGCAACTTCAATAATTCGGCCAACCAGCAGGGCACCGGGACCACGATCATGTCGATCACGCCCGGCGGCAAGGCGAGCGTGTTCGCCGACATCCGCGCGAAGCACCTGCCCGGTTCGTGCCCGGGCGGGATCGGCCTGACCACGGCACTGTCCATCCTGGACGGCGGCTGGGTCGTGGTCGGCAGCCTGCCCACGAACGCGGGCGACCCGGCAACGTCGAAGGCGGGCTGCCTGCTCGTGCTCAACAGCCAGGGCAAGGTCGTGACCACCTTCTCCGGGCACGGCATCAACGGCCCGTGGGACATGACGGCGGTCAACTTCGGGCCGGTGGCCGAGCTCTTCGTCACCAACGTCCTGAACGGCACGGTGGACGCCGCACTGGACGCCCATGTGGTGCCTTCCATGACGCCGGGGCCGACGGTCAACAAGGGGACGGTGCTGCGACTGCTGGTCACGACCCCGTCGTACGGGGTGCCGAGGCTGCTGGACTCCGACGTGATCGGGTCCGGGTTCGGCGAGCACACCGACCCGGGCGCTCTGGTCATCGGGCCGACCGGCGTCGGCGTCGGGCCTAACGGGACCCTGTACGTCGCGGACACGGTGAAGAACCGGATCACGGCGATCCCGGACGCGCTGTTCCGTCATGGCAGCGACGGAACGGGCAAGACCGTGACCTCCAACGGGTTCCTTAACGGGCCACTCGGACTGGCGATCGCGCCCGGCGGCGACATCCTGACCGTCAACTCGGGCGACGGCAACCTGGCCGAGACCACCCCCGGCGGCCACCAGGTCGCGAAGGACACGATTACCCCGGGCGGGGCCGGCGCGCTGTTCGGCCTGGCAGTGGCACCGCACGGCTCCGGGATCTACTTCGTGGACGACTCCGTCAACACCCTGGACTTCGTGGGCTAGTCCGGAGTACACGCAACCTCCTGGCCGCGATCTTCTGGCCGGCGTAGATGCTGTCAGGCAATCGTGTATGCATTGGCACCATCGCGGGCTCTATATATACGACTCGCGATGGTGCCAGCGCATGCCCTGGTGTGGCACTGCGATGGCGCCATTGCGGTTGCCACGGAGGCGGCACTGGCATCTAACGGGAGGCATGCGCCAAGGCGGGAGACCCTCGCGCAGCGCCGGGTAAATGCGACACGCCGGTAGCGTTCTCTACGTCAATCTACGGCGTGGGCTAGAAGCGGGAATAGAGTCCGATGGCATGGACCCCGTGCGCAACCCCTATGCCCCAGGTGCCGGGCAGCGGCCTCCGGAGCTCGCCGGCCGGGACCGGGAGATCCAGCAGTTCGAGGTGGTCCTGGAGCGGGTGGCCCGCGCCAGGCCGGAGCGCAGCATGGTGCTCACCGGGCTGCGCGGCGTCGGCAAGACGGTGCTGCTCAACACGTTCCGCTCCATGGCGCTGCAGAAGCTGTGGGGGACCGGGAAGCTGGAGGCCCGTCCCGACCAGTCCATCCGGCGCCCGGTCGCGAACGCGCTGCACGTGGCGGTGCGCGAGCTCGCCCCCCGGCACCGCGCCCCGGACCGGATCGATGACTTCCTCGGCGTGCTCAAGGCGTTCGCGCTGCGCGACCCGAAGGCCCCCAAGGGCGCTGCCGCTGGCTCGCTGAACCTTGGCATCGACGTCCCGGCCGCCCGGGGCCGGGCGGACTCCGGCGACCTGGAGGTGGACCTCACCGAGCTCTTCACCGACGCCGCCTCGGTCGCCGCCGACCTGGGCGTGGGCATCGCGCTGTTCGTGGACGAGATGCAGGACATCCCTGCCCTGGACGTGTCGGCGCTGTGCGCGGCCTGCCATGAGCTGTCGCAGGTGGGCGGGCCGCTCATCGTGGTCGGCGCCGGGCTGCCGCACCTGCCCTCGGTGCTGTCGGCGAGCAAGAGCTACTCCGAGCGGCTGTTCCGGTACGTCCGCATCGACCGGCTAGACCGGGAGGCCGCCGACCAGGCGCTGATCGCTCCCGCTGAGCGGGAGGACGTGATCTTCAAGCAGGAGGCGCTCGACGCGCTGTACGCCGCCGCGGACGGGTACCCGTACTTCGTCCAGGCTTACGGCAAGGTCACCTGGGACGTGGCGGCCGCGTCGCCGGTCACGGCGGCCGACGTCGCCGTGGCGGCACCGGAGGCCGAAGGCGAGCTGGCCGTGGGCTTCTTCGGCAGCCGGTACGAGCGCGCAACGCCGGCCGAGCGCGAGTACATGCGGGCGATGGCCGTGATCAGCGATGAGCCGGTGCCCACCTCCGCCGTCGCGGATGAGCTCGGCCGCAAGCCGTCCAGCCTGTCGCCGTCCCGCGACGGCCTGATCAAGAAGGGCCTGATCTACAGCTCGGAGCGCGGCCTCATCGCGTTCACCGTCCCGCACTTCGGCAAGTTCCTGCGCTCCCAGCCCGCATAGCGCGGCGCAGTCCTGGGATTATCGAGATTATTGACAACTCTTGGGATTCTGCTAGAGAGCCATAGATTCCCGAAGAGGCCAGGGTGGTTACTGGCCCTCCTCGGGACGGCACCGATGAGTCCCTGTTCCGCTGGAGGTCTACCTGTCATGTCACTCGTACGCGTGCACAACTTCACCGTCTCCCTCGACGGCTTCGGCACCGGTGCTGACCAGAGCCTGGAGTCCCCCTTCGGCCACGCCGGGGACCGGCTGATGAGATGGTTCTTCGGCACCCGGTCCTTCCGGGCCATGAACGGCCAGCCAGGCGGGAGCACAGGCACCGACGACACCTTCGCGAGCAACTGGGGACCGGGCATCGGCGCGGAGATCATGGGCCGCAACAAGTTCGGCCATCAGCGCGGCCCGTGGGCCGACGAGGAGTGGAAGGGGTGGTGGGGCGAGGAACCGCCGTTCCGCACCCCCGTCTTCGTGCTCACCCATCACGTCAGGCCCTCCATCGAGATGAAGGGCGGCACGACCTTCCACTTCATCGACGCCAGCCCGGCGCAGGCGCTCGCTGCGGCCAAGGATGCCGCGGGCGGCCTGGACGTCCGCATCGGCGGCGGCCCGGCAACCATCCGCCAGTTCCTCGCCGCCGACCTGATCGACCACATGCACATCGTGGTGGCTCCCATCGTCCTCGGCCGCGGCGAGCGCGTCTGGGATGGCCAGGAGGGCCTGGAGGAGCGCTTCGCCATTGAGTCGGTGAGCTCCCCCAGCGGCGTCACCCACGTCACGTTCACCCGCCGCTAGCGGTCGCCACCCGCCCTCTGGTCGCCCCTTAACCCGTTGAACCCGTGGCTGGCGCTCACGCTGGATCGTCGCGCTTCCGCTCAAGACGGGCATAGGCCGGGGCCAGGATGTCCAGCAGTGGCTGACCGCGAGCCTCGACCAGGGGCGGGTCGGCCAGCCGGAGCAGGAGATCTGGCGGAGCGGGCGGGCTCTGCGGGAGGGCGTGCAGCCGGGCCTGGCTCAGGCCCGGCGACCAGAAGTCCGCCAGGGACTCCTCCAGCGGCGGGGCCGTCACCCCCGCCAGGACCACCCGGGCCGGGCTGTCTCCGCCAGGGGCGCCGCTTGCGGCGCCCCCAGGGGTGGTGCCCCCGGTTGCCGGGCCCCTCGTGCCCCGCAGGGCGGTGAGGAGATCCTCCCGGGCCTTGCCCCGCCAGGCGAGCATCTCGAAGGGGTCGGCGTCGAACGCCTCGGCCAGCACGTAGCAGACGGCGGCGAGGTGCTTGCACGGGACTTCCCAGTCTGGGCAACTGCAGTGCATCGTCAGGTCGCGACCCGACCTGGGGAACAGCGGGGTGCCGGCGTCCGCGAAGACCTGCTCGATTTCGGGCGGCATTTCGCCCGCCAGCAGGCGGGCACGGAACAGCGCCTGGGCGGCCAGTCGCGACTCAACCTCCCGCCACTGCGCCGCCGTCAGCGGCAGCACCGTGATCGACACCACGTACGGCTGCGGCAGCGATCCTTGCACGCGGGCGATTACCCTGCCGATGCCCAGCGTGAACTCCAGGACCTGGCCGCGCCTGGCGTAGTTGCGGCCACGCTGCAGCCGTCCGCTCATCCCATAGGATTCCAGGACCGCGATGAACCGGCGCGACCACCACCGCTCGCCGATCGCGCCACGCTGGCTCCTGGCCTTGATGCCGCCCTCCACGGCGATCGGCCTTGGCGACTCCGCCCACCGGAAGTACCGCTCGCTCATGTGCTGTCTCCCGCTCGCGCTGTGTGTCTGGACGGCACTGCGGCTCCCGACCGCTCGCTCATGCGGACACCGCGTCCGGGGACAACGCCAGCACCTCGCGCAGCGCGGCGGTGGACAACTCTGTCAGCCAGTTCTCGCCGGTGCCGACAATCTGCTCGGCGAGCGCTTTCTTCTGCTCGATCATGGCGTCGATCCGCTCTTCCAGGGTGCCGACGCAGACGAACTTGCGCACCTGGACGTCACGGCGCTGGCCGATGCGGAACGCCCGGTCGGTCGCCTGGTCCTCGACTGCCGGATTCCACCACCGGTCAACGTGGATGACGTGGTTCGCGGCGGTCAGGTTGAGCCCGGTGCCGCCCGCCTTGAGCGATAGGAGGAACAGCATTGGCTCGCCCGATTCCTGGAACCGGGCGACCATCGCGTCCCGTTGCGTCTTGCTGGTGCCGCCATGGAGGAAGAGCACCGGGCAACCCGTCCGCGCCGCCAGGTACGGCTGCAGCATGCGGCCGAACTCGGCGTACTGGGTGAAGCACAGTGCCTTATCGCCCTCGGCGGCGATCTCCTCGCAGAGCTCCTCGAGCCGGGCCAGCTTGCCGGACCGCCCGTCCAGCCGGGAGCCATCGCCGAGCAGGTGCGCCGGGTGGTTGCAGACCTGCTTGAGCTTGGCCATGGTCGCGAGCACCAGGCCGCGGCGCCCGATGTCGTCTGCCGCCCCCTCAATGCGGCTGAGCATGTCAGTGACCGTCGCCGCGTACAGGCTGGCCTGCTCTTGGGTGAGGTTGCACCAGACCTTCATCTCCTGCTTGGCGGGCAGGTCGGAGATGATCGTCTTGTCCGTCTTCAGGCGGCGCAGCACGAACGGCTGGGTGACGCGGCGCAACTCCGCCGCCGCCTCTTCCGATCCGTGCCGCTCTACCGGCACTGCATACGTCTCGCGGAACGCCTTCGCGGAGCCGAGCAGGCCCGGGTTCGCGAACTCCATGATCGACCAGAGCTCGGAGAGCTGGTTTTCCACCGGTGTCCCGGTCAGGGCGATCCTGCTGGCCGCCCGCAGCGAGCGGACTGCCTTTGCCTGCCGGCTCAGGTGGTTCTTGATCGCCTGGGCCTCGTCGCAGGCCAACCGGCCCCAGCGCACCTCCGACAGCGCCGCCAGGTCCCTGGCGGCGGTCTGGTACGTGGTGATCACCAGGTCGGCGGCGCCCAGCACGCTGGCCAGCTCAGCGCCCGCGAGCCGGCCGGCACCGTGGTGGACGTGGACGGCGAGACCTGGGGTGAATCGCTCCGCTTCCCGCTGCCAGTTCCCCACCAGCGACATCGGGCAGATGAGCAAGGTCGGGCCATGGTCCGCGGCGGTGGGGCCGGCCTGTTTCCCGGAGAGCACCAGCGACAGGAGCTGAACGGTCTTCCCCAGCCCCATGTCGTCAGCGAGGATGGCGCCCACGCCGAGCCGGCCAAGGAAGGAAAGCCAGGACAGGCCGCGTTGCTGGTAAGGCCGCAGCACGCCATGGAAGCCCTCCGGGGTCTGCGCCGGCTGAAGCCGCTGGTCGGCCTGGCCGGACAGCAAGTCGCCGAGCCACCCGTCAGCATCCAAGCCGGCCAGGGGAAGCCCTGTCACGCGGCCCGGGTCCATGGCGATCCGGAGGACCTCGGCGGACGTCATGGACCCGGACCTCTCGCCCGCGAGGAACTTCAGGGCGGCCTTGAGGTGCTTGTCATCGAGTTCCACCCACTGGCCCCGGACGCGCACCAGCGGGACCTTGAGCCGGGCGAGCTCATCAAGCTCCGCCGGGGACAGCACGTCGTCGCCCAGGGCCAGGTCGTACCGGAAGGAGACGATGTCCGCCATGCCGAACTGGCCCTGGCGGGCGGAGGCGGTTGAAGCAGCCGAGGACGACCGGGTGGCGAGCCTCAGGCCGAGGCGTGCCTTGCGCGCCCAGTCCGGCAGCAGCACGCCGAACCCGGCACCAGACAGCAGCGGGCCCGTCTCGCGCAGGAACTCGAGTGCCCCAGCCGTGTCCAGCGCCACCCCGTTGGGGGCGGCCTCCTGGAGGGCGCGGTCCAGCGCCGGGAACAGCCGGGCCGCGGTCCCGAGGCCGGCGAGCAGTTCTTCCTCGGGGGACGCCGAGTTGCCCGAAACGACGCCGGCCTGCCATCCGTATCCGGCACCCGCCCACACCTCGGCCGCGGGCAGCACCAGGGTCGGGTCCTCGGCTGACTGGAGGGAGAACTCGACGTGCCACGGCCCGTCGTCGCCCGCGGGGGCTGGCGGCTCGATGAGCCGGAAGCAGGTGCGGGCCATGCCCGCGGGCAGCGCGGACCTGGCCAGCCAGTCCGCGAGGGCGGCCGACAGCTCCCGCGCCTCGTTCTCGTCTTGAGCGGTCGTCACCTCAACCAGTGCGCCTTGCGTGGTGAGAGCGGCGACGGCACGTTCAGCTACCGGGACCCGAGCGGGGCGGCGGCCCTTCCGCGCGGGCAGCAGCGCATCCAGGCCGTCACGCACATGGGCGTCGGTGAGGGCGTCAAGGATGCCCGCCAGCAGCGGGCCAGGCTGGGTGCTTCCGGCGGCAGCGTCCGCGGCGGCCCGGCAGGCTGGCGGCAGTGCCGCCGCCAGATCGCGGGCATGCCGCGCGTCGGTTGCCGACAGCACCGGCCGCCAGCGGGCGGTGTACGCGTCTGCTGATTCTCCGGCCAAGGCGGGGAGCACCCGGCCGCGCGCGGCGAGGTCGCCAGCGAAGCGGGCGACGGCCGCCAGGTAGCTAACCGAGCCGCTGGCCACGAGGTCACCCGGCGGCACCATCGCGAGCGCCGGGAGCAACGCGATGGCGGCGTCAGGCTCGAAGGTCAGCACGGGGACCCGCCACGTGGCCAGTACGGGGCGCCGGGCCTGCCCGGATCCAGGACGGGTGATGTCCGGGGAGGCTAGCGGCCCGTCCGAGGTGGACGGGAGCCGCAGCATGAGCTCATCATCGACCGCCTTCCGGGCCAGGTCGCCCGATCCGGTGGCGGCCAGCGCGTCCGCGAGCGCGTCGGCCACCTCGCCTGGCGGGGCAGCGAACGGGTGCGGCCGCGGGGCTTTCGAGGGACGCCCAGTGCGTGGCGGGGCCTGAGCGGGCAGCGTGGCATCCTCCGCCCACACCTGCAGCGCGTCATACACCCAGATACCGTGGATCACCAGCATGGAAGCCACACCCCTGGCGGCTCAGCCTAGCAACGGCCGCACGCGTGAGGCACCCGATCCGCAAGGGCAGGCGGAGGCTAAGCGCCTCAGCCGGCCACGGTGGCCCGGCTGACTTGGCTCAGCCCGCCTGCCTGCCCCTGCGTCGATCCTCTAGGACAAGATCTGCGCGACCTCCCAGGTGTTGCCCGCCGGGTCCGCGAAGGCCGCCGTGCGTCGGCCCCACGGCCGGTCGATGGGGCCGTTGAGCAACTTCACGCCGTGCGCCACCAACTCCGCGCACACCGCGTTCGCGTCCTCCACCTCGATGGTCAGCAGGGCCCGAGAGCCGTAGGGCTCGGCGACCGGGACCGGCTCGACCAGCGCGGGCGCGTTGGACACCCGCAGCAGGTTGATGATCAGGTTCGACATCTTCACCACTGCCGAGGCGTCGTCCTCCCAGATCACCTCGAGGCCGAAGACCTCGGTGTAGAACTTCTTGGACTCGGGGAGGTCCTCGACAAACAGGGTGATGACGTCGAGCTTGCTCAGTGCCTTGATCATGGATGCTCCTCCAGCTACTGGACTCCGGCTACGGGATCCCGGTTGTCACCACGACGAACGGCACCCGCCGGAATCGACACCTGCACGGTGCGGATTTTCGTGCGCCGCTGCGCGGTGCGGGTTTGTGCGCCGCGCCCGCGCCCGGGCCGACGCCCAGCCGCGTCGCACCCGCGGCTCGAAGGCTAGTCCGCCGGCTCGTGCTTGCTGCCGTCACGGCCGGCGTGATCGGCCGGGGTGAATGCCGCGAGGAAGTGCGCGTCCAATTCTCGCGGCGACGCGGCGGTGAAAGCGCACAGGCAGGCCATCGGGGCTGCTTCCTGGTGGACCTGGCCGTCGCTGCCGATGGAGTCCTCCGGCTCGAAGGTGGCCAGCAAGTGGTCAATGACCTCCTCGTCGTCCAGCCGCTCGAAGCCGCACAGGCAACGCGTTGCGGACATGATGAACTTTCCTTTCTCCTGATTTCCGCTTCATGAAATAAAGGCGCGGGTAACCTTTCCCCAGAACGGCTCCGAGGGAAAGTAGAAATCCCACCCGGAACTGAGGGCCTGCACGATCGACAGGCCGCGGCCGCCCTCGTCATCGTCGGCAGCCTCGCGCTGGACCGGCTCGCGCGGGACGCCGTCCCACACCAGCACGGCCACGCCCATCTCGCCGCCGAGCAGCCATAGCCGAACCGGCGGCATGCTCGCTTCCCACGCGGATTGCCTGATGGCGCCCACGGAATTGGTGATCAGCTCGGTCGCCACCAGTTCAGCGTCGTCCGTGAAGCGGCTAAGGCCCCACGCCGCCAGCCGTTCCCGGATCACCCCGCGCGCCGTCCTGGGCGCGGTCTCGCAGGCGCCCAGTTCCAGGAAGTCCCGCTGGTGCCAGCTCGCCAGCCACGCGCTATCCGGCGCGACCGGGGACGGCGGAATGACCGGGATGGCCGGCCTCAGCGCAGCCGGGATGATGACGTTCACGGCGGTCCCCTTTGATGCGGGCATGGCTGAATAGGGAGTCACGCAAATCGGCCCGGCATCCCGAGGGCATGCCTCTTTTACCCGATATCCGGATGCGCGATCCGTGTTTTAGACCTTGCCATGCGCGCAGCGGGTTACGCTATCTCCAGGCACGTTCGTTCGTGAACCTTCGGATGCCAGCGGAGGAATTCGGTGACCCTCAGCAGCAGCACTCCCGACCCCGAGACAACTCCCCGGGGAAAGCTCGCCAAGCACCTGCGGCAGATCCGGCAGGCGGCCGGCTTCGCCACCATGGCCCCCTTCGCCAAGCGCCTCGGCGTCTCCGACGACCTCATCTCGAAGATCGAGACCGGCAAGCACGTCCCGACCAGGGACATCTTCCTGGCCTGGCTTGACATTTGCGGGGTATCGGAGGAGGCCCGCGTCTTCATCACCGACTTCTGGGTCGTCGCCCGCGCCTCCAGCAGTGGCGTCCGCGAGTTCTTCGAGAAGTACTTCGACGCGGAGCAGAAGGCGGCCTTCCTGCGCATCTGGGGACTGCTGGTGGTCCCTGGCCAACTGCAGACCCGTGAGTACGCGCACGCCATGTTCCTAACGCGCGGCATGGATGAGGACGAGGCCACCGAGCAGACCGACCTTAGGGTCAGGCGGCACGCCAAGGTCGATGGCCCGGACGCCGCGCACGTCACCGCGCTCATCTACGAGTCAGTGCTGCATCGGCTCGTTGGCACGCCGGAGATCATGGTCGGCCAGCTTGAGCGCCTGCTGGAGCTCTCGCACCGGCGCAACGTGGTCCTCCAGGTGGTCCCAGACAGCGGCAGCTACTTCCCAGGACTGGACGGGGAATTCGCCATCGCGAGTGGCCCCGCCATCTCCGATACTGTGGTCATGGTGACCGTGGAGGACCACGTCTCCGACGAGCCGGACGTGTCTGGCAAGGTCATCGCACTGTTCGAGGAGATCCGGAGCTACGCCCTCAACGCGGCGGAGTCGCGGGCGCTCATAACGGAGGCAGTACAACGATGGAGCCAGCAGCAGTGAACCCCGGCTGGCGCAAGTCCAGCTACAGCAACGGCGGCGAGTCCAACTGCGTCGAGGTCGGCGCGACCCCGTGGCGCAAGTCGACGTACAGCAACGGCAACGGCGGTCAATGCGTCGAGGCGGCCCACCTCCCCGGCGCGATCCTGGTCCGCGACACGAAGGACAACGGCACCGGCCCAGTGCTGCGGGTGACCCCTGCGGACTGGCGGCGCTTCACCTCGGACGTCCGCGCGACCGCCGCACTCGGCTAGCACGCGAACGCCGCCGGCAGCGGAGGCATCGCCCTGGTCTTGTTCGCGCTGGCTGGCTTGTGGTTTCCGGTTCCCGGACATCCCGCATCCACGAGATTACTAAGGGTTGACGCGACAGTCAGACCTGAGGCGATGCCGGGTGGGCGGTCACCTCAGACTGGCGTTACCGCACGGTAGCTGTGTAGTGAGGGTCGGATTCCGACCCTCAACTCCACAGGTTGATGCGGCCATGATGCACGGGCGGGCCGGGGGCGCAGGCAGGCAGGAACGGATGCGGCAGGCGCTTTCCACGGGGCCGCTGGGACAACCGGAGGTAAACCGCATTGAATGCGTAATCGACCCGATCGGGAGCGGACCGAATGCGCGTTCCACTCACGTGGAAGCAGCTGGAATGAGCAATTAGTGATGCTCTTACAAGTACATACACGCAGCCCATCTGTTTATGAGTAAACCGGACGCGCATTCGACTCGCTGGGGAGAGTGGGGCGGCGCGTCGGTGGGGGCGGGAGGTGATGGGCTTAGTGAGTGGGTCGGCGGGTGCGCGGGGGTCCCATGGGGCGCCGGGTGGGGTGGCGCGTTGGTGGGGCGGACGGGTGATGGCCAGGTGGAGGCCGGTA
>Ga0210389_10001688_pt1 | contig 17805 bp, 14 predicted proteins | sample IncBWH28OmetaG_FD_160127 | JGI IMG/M metagenome (GOLD analysis project Ga0210389, IMG submission 160127) | Forest soil microbial communities from Barre Woods Harvard Forest LTER site, Petersham, Massachusetts, United States - Inc-BW-H-28-O ...
GGCCACCAAAAAGACCGAAACCGCCAAAGCAGCGACCGAAGCCAAGCTCGCGCTGGAGCCGGTCTCGGTCTACATCAGCCGCTCGACGCAGAAGCTTTACGTTCGGCGCAACACCCATAAGCCCGCGCCGGACGGGGGCGGCGAGGTGTTCGATACGAGCGAGTATCCGGTCACTATCCGTGATCCCGACAAGCCGATCGGCACGCACATCTTCACGGCGATCGCGAGGAACGACACTGGCCTGCACTGGACAGAGGTCACGATCGACGACGGCGACAACGCCAAGGATGCGCTCGACCGCATCACCATTCCTCAGGATTTGCTCGACCGCATCGCGCCGACCGCGGCGCCGCGATCCTCGATCATCATCTCGGACGAGCCGCTGAGCGCCGAGACCAACTACCGCACCGAGTTCGTTGCGGTGCTGAACAACCAGCCTCAGGGCGGCTTCATCACGCGCAAGCCGACGCCCCGGGTTCCGGATGGCTATCCTGTTGCGAGCAATGGGTGGGGTGGTGGCGACGGCTTCTTCTCGTTCTTCCAGCCCAACAATCCGCCCCCGCCGCAGCCGCCTCCCGGCTATCAGCGTCAGCGGGCCGGCCAGTATTATCAGGGCGGCCAAGTTTATCAGCCGGCGCAACGCGGCTGGGGATGGTAAGGCCCGGCTCGCCGCGTAGGAGCAATGTGATGCGCGGCGTGATCGTCAGCCGCGCCGCGCTGCCTTGATCGCGGCGACGTCGATCTTCTTCATTCCCATCATTGCCTCGAACGCGCGCTTGGCTTCAGCGCCGCCGGCCGCCAGCGCCTCGGTTAACGCGCGCGGAGTGATCTGCCAGGAGATGCCCCATTTGTCCTTGCACCAGCCGCACGCGCTTTCCTGTCCGCCATTGCCGACGATAGCGTTCCAATAGCGGTCGGTCTCGTCCTGATCGTCGGTGGCGATCTGGAACGAGAAGGCTTCGTTGTGCTGGAACATCGGGCCGCCGTTGATGCCGATGCAGGAAACGCCGGCAACCGTGAATTCGACGACCAGCGCGTCTCCGGCCTTGCCGGATGGGTAGTCGCTGGGGGCACGGCGGACGGCGTGCACGGCGCTGTCGGGGAAGGTCTCGGCATAGAAGCGGGCCGCAGCCTCGGCGTCCTTGACGTACCAGAGGCAGATCGTGTTCTTTGCCATCGCTGCTCCTCGCGGTTCCAAGCCAAAGTCCCAAGTGAAGTCCCGTTGGCGACTGATGTGTTGACGATGCAAGGGCGACTCTAATCCCCGAAGCGGACATCTTGATGTCGGCAAAGCCTGGGCTCGCGGAAGCCAGCGCCAGCCGCTCAAGCAACGTCGGTGGAGAGCGAGACGCTCTTCCATGCGTCGAATTCGGCCTGCAGCGATTTCTCTTTTTTCCTCGACCAGCCGCACCGCGTCGCTGCCGAGCAACAGACGCCGCCGTTCCCAGGCCTGCGCCTCTATTATCCCCGCCACCAGCACATGACCGCCGGGCTCCGCGCGTTCGTTGATATGCTGCGGGAGGAGCGGAGACAGATTGGCAAGAAAGCGGACAAGAGCAAAGCTGCGCGCCGGTCTCGCGGTTAGGCGAGGCACCGCGGCCCAATATCCGACTTCCTGCGGGCCAGCCATGAGCATGTGATCCCCTTCACACGCACCAGGGATCAACCCGTGGTAGATGGTCGTGTCTTTCGATTTACCGGCCGCGAATGAGCGACAAGTTTTTCGCTTGGGAGGCCCGAATGGACGACCGCACTTCAGCAACATTGACAGAACCGGCGTCAGACAGGCGCAGGCCCTATCTCTTGCAACGCCGGCGCGTCGTTAGGTGCAGCTTGTCGTAGCTCATAAAGATTGTCCGCGTGACGCTCGCGTCTGGAGGCAAGCCATGCCCAAAGTCGTTTACAAGGGAAACGGCAACACGGGCGGATCGGTCCCCGTCGACAACAACAACTACACGGCCAACGGCAGCTTTACCGTTGCGGGGCCCGGCAGCCTGAGCCTGGGAAGCAGCCCGTTCTTCTACTGGAACACCAAAGCCGACGGGACCGGGACGATCTTCGGCACCGGCAACAACACGTTCCCGAACCAGACCACCAATCTGACCCTCTTCGCCGTCTGGGGCGTGACGACGGGCCTCACCAACGGCGGCGTCACGCCGCATTTCAACTTCTTCTACGATCCGAGCCTCGGCGGAGCGGGAGGCATCGAGCCTGCGCGCATCAATCAGCTGCTCGCGACCGGCGCGGGCGGCCAGCCGGTGATCGAAAACGATTTCGTTTGGCTGCAGGCGCAGTTCGCTGGCGTCGACATGACCAAGGCTCGAAGCTTTCCGATCCTGGTCCAGGTGACCGCCGTTGTCGAAAGTGGCTACAACGCGAGCTGGGGCTGGCCGTTGGTCATGAACGCAGGAACCAACCCCTGGACGCTTTTGCGCTCGATGTTCATTTCCGAAGTATCTGAAACCTTCATGCTGGCGCAGGACAAGGGTTGGGGCTACTCCAACGGCGTCGGCAACGAGGAGAGCTGCGGCGAAGCGCTTTCGCTGTTTCTGACCGTGCAGTTCCAGCTTTCACAGGGGCTCGGCACGACCTGGCTGATGAACGGCACACCGACGACCTGGCTCAACACGTCGCTGCCGGCAAGCAATCCATCCTCGACAGAGTTCGACTCTACCGGCCAGTTTGGAGGACCGTCGACGGGCACGCATTACGGTTCGCGCCAGGACTATGTCGGCAGCGTCAAGCCGTGGGCCGGCAACGGCCCAGCAACCGGCTGCTGCATGGCGTTCCTCTATTATCTATTCCACCAGCTCCAGTTCACCTCGATCCCGCAGATCATTGCCGCTGCGCCGGGCGTTGATTCCAGCAACAACGTGATCGGCGGCTCTTGCCTGAAGGGCGTTTACAAAAACCTGACGGGCGATGATTCCGATCCGTTTCCTTATTTCGCGAGCCTGCTCGCCGCCGCCTATCCGCCTGATCAGGTCGCGAGCATTCCGGGGCCGAACGTCGACGATCCCTGGCCGCTCGGCGGCCTTAGCTATGTCGGAGCCAAGAACATCTGGGGCAAGGACGAGATCACCGACGTCATCGACAAGGGCGGCACCTATTCGGACGGCTTCTTCCTCGCCCTCGACGGCTTCGGCCTCAACGTGCTGGGCGCGACGACGCCGTCAGTTCCCACCATCGCGTTCCAGGGCGTGACGACAGGCTTGTCGGCGACGCTGCCGAATATCTTCCATCAGAGCGACAACCCAAACGTTCCCCAGCAGATCCTGTTTGCCTACGATGTGTTGTTCGCCAATCCGCTCGGCACCTTTCCCACGACGGGCGAGACGCCGGCGGCGGTCAATTCCACCATCACCGTGCTCGGCAAAGCGATGCCGGCGACGACGGAGTTCTTCTTCACGGCCGGCGCCGCGCCCTATTTCACTAATGTCGTGCTCGATCCCGCCGATCCGAACGCGCTCAACGTGCCCTGGCTCAGCGAGGATCTCCGGGTGTTCACGGCGACGCCGGGCGAATCGGTCGCCGCGCAGACTCCCGTGCCGGGCGGGCCGCAGTTCGTCGAGAATACCTCCGGCGGCGGCTTCGACACATCGGGCGCCTATACATACATCCAGGCGCTGCTGGTCCATCTCAACCAGAATTACGGTGATGGATCGGATGATCCGTTCGCACCCGCGAGCGGCGTGATCCCGCAGCAGGACGGCCAGCTCGACGCCGATTCCTCGGTGACGCCGTTTGCGACCGTCAACGGCACCACCTACAACAACTACAGCTTTGCTGTCGCCCGCGTGCGCCTCCAGGGGATCGCGGGGACGACGAGCGCGACCAACGTAAAAGTGTTCTTCCGACTGTGGGGAACCCAGACCGCCGACACCGGATGGGATCCGGTCGCCACCTATCCGAGCCAGAAGGACAGCGGCGGCAACCCGATCTGGCCGCTGGCTCCGGCCGACGACCACACCATTCCCTTCTTCGCGACCAGCCAGCAGCCCAATTTCAGCGATCCCAACGATCCTGAATACAAGACGGGCGGCAGCACCGGCACGGGCGCGAACAATCAGACCATCGCCATTGCGACCGGCGATACGCAATGGGCCTATTTCGGCTGCTATCTCGACGTCAACGATCCCGGCAACGTCGTCAACGGCACGCCGATCTGGCAGGCGTTTCCGGGAACGCATCATTGTCTCGTCGCGGAGATCGCCTTTGCGGGCACGCCGATCGAAATCGTCAGTGGCGTGACGCCGACGCCGGAAGGCAGCGGGTTGCTCGCGCAGCGCAACATGCAGGTGACCACCTCGGACAATCCGGGCCCCGCTTCCGCGCACCGGGTTCCGCAAACCTTCGCGGTCAAGCCGAGCGCGCCGCCGCCGTCTACGGGAGCGCTCGCAGGCCGGCCCGACGAGCTCGTGATCTTCTGGGGCGACACGCCGGTGGGCTCGACGGCGCAGATCTATTGGCCGGGCGTCTCGGCGGACGAGGTGATCGCGCTCGCCGACTGGATGTACGGCGTGCATCCGCTGCGCGCCGCCGACACGCATACGATTGAGCTCAAAACGGTCAAGGGCGTCACCTTCGTGCCAATTCCCGTGGGCGCGGCGGCGGTCTATGCGGGACTGTTCAACATCGATCTGCCGCTGACGGTCAGGACGGGACAGGAATTCAACGTCGTGGTGCGGCGCGTGAACAAAAGGTTGCGCCCCGCCGCGCCGCCGCCGCCACCGCGCGGGCCCCAGATCGCGCCTTCCGGCAACGCCAGGGGCGGCGAGCGTCGCGCGCCCGCGGCGGCGCCCGCTCCGGCGGTTGCGGCTCCACGGGTCTGGGAGCGTTACATTGTCGGGTCTTTCCAGATAAAGATTCCGGTCTCGACCGGTGCGGCCATGTTGCCCGCCGAAGAAACGACCCTGGCGATCCTGAAGGCGCGGCTCGAGGGCTGGCCGAAGGCGAGCCCCTGGTATCCCGTGCTGCTGCGTTATGTCGGACTCATTGCAGGGCGCGTGCAGGGCGTCGGCGGCGATCCCGGTACCATCCCGCCCTCCCTCGGCGGCTACAGGCCGGGGCGGCCTGTCTGCGAGCGGGAGGAGCGGCGCGAGGCGTTCACGGGCAAGGTGGTCAGCGTCGTCTACGACCGCTTCGGCGACTTCTGCGGTTTCGTATTGGACACGGAGGATGGCGCCCGACGTTTCGCCGCGCGTGAGCCGGAAATCGAAAGGGTCGTGAATCGCGCCTGGGCGGAGCGCATTCTGACGAGCGTATTCGTCGAGAAGCACGCGCCGCACCGTCCCGAGGAGATCGTGCTGCACAGCCCGCCACGGTCGTTCGTGCATTGAACCGGAAAGCGCGCGAAGATGAAGGGCAGGCAGTAGCCGGACACTTCTATCAACGCCGTTTGCGCGCTGACCGGGGGTGATTGCGCTTTGATTTGATGTCGACGGATTTGCTTCGGCGACACGATATCGCGAACGCAGGGGATGACGCCCGCGTATGCCTTCTCGCGGGAAGAGACGCTCTCTCCTCAGAGTTGGTGGTGACCGGCAGCCTGTCCGCCGTCGACGTGAAGAACTTCCCCGGTCACAAAGCCTGCTCCATCGAGATAGACCACCGCATCCACGATATCCGACACGTCTCCCATTCGGCCCATCGGGTGAAGTGCCCCGAGTGCCGGATGTGCCTCGGGCGGATGCATGGGGGTTTTGATGATTCCTGGTGAAACTGCGTTCACGCGGATCCCGGCCTTTGCGTATTCAATGGCGAGCGCCTTGGTCGCGGCACTTAAAGCTCCCTTGGTGAGAGACGCCAACGCGGCCGGGACTGCGCTCATCGGCTGATCGACAAGGCTCGTCGTGATCGAGACGACGTGACCGTGGCCTTGCTTGCTCATCAGCTCCAGCGCGCGCTGGGTCATATGAAAGAAGCCGGTGACGTTGGTCGATAAGTAAAGCGCGTAGTCATCGTGCGAGTAGGCCGTAAAAGGCTTCGCCACGAACACGCCGGCGTTGTTGACGAGGGTGTCAACGCGGCCGAAGCGATCCAATGCGGTTTTGAATACCTTCTCCGCCGTGTCGGGAGCGCCGATGTCACCCTGTACCGTCACGATGTCTGCGTCGGTAGCCGGCTTGATGGATCGCGACGTTGCAACAACCGGGCAGTTCCGTGCCCGGAAAGCGCTGACGATGCCGGCCCCGATGCCCTGCGACGCGCCGGTAACAACGACTACCTTTTGCTGTGTGCTCATGATCCCGTCCTTTCAGTCGATAAACTTCGCGCCTCGCGCTTTTTTCAGCCGAAGTTCAGGCTTCGACCTCGCTGCCGGCAACCAGCGGGTCGTATTCGGGCCGCTGCAGGATCGCATGCAGCCGTCGACGGCGGACGCCGATGTTGCCTCCGCCGAACAGAGGAAGCGCGAGCGCATCCTGCAACAGGCGTCCCAGCGGCAAGGCGTGGTCGTAGCTTTCGATGCCGACGACCCTCATCAGGTCCGACAGCACGCATACCGCCGTCTCCGAACCGAAGATCTTCGCCTCGATGGCCAGCTCCTCGGCCGCTGGCGATTGCAAATCAACTGCGCGGCAGGCGCGCCAGCAAAGACTGCGGGTCGCCTCGATGGCAATCTTCGCGTCAGCCAGTGCATATCCAACCGCCTGGTGCTCGATGACGGGATGGACGCCGCCTCGCTTCTCGTGGCGGGCGAAGCTCAGCGTGAACTCGAACGCCGCACGCATCAAGGCTACTGCGAAAATTCCGACGAGCGCGGCCGCGCCGGTGAAGCAGGCCGCAGTCAGAGCCAGGCCGCCGCCGACCGGGCCCAGACAGTTGGTGCTCGGGACGCGGACGCCGTCGAAGCTGAATTGCGGCAATAGATGCGCGCGGTGCCCTGCTGCATCGATGGCGCGTTCGAAGACGAGACCCGATGCCGGGCGCTCGACGAGGATGATCGAAATGCTGCGATCGGGAGCAGCATCGGGATCGGTGCGACAGAGAACGCAGAGAACGTCCGCGCCCTTGCGGTCCCAGCCGGTGGCCGACGACACCCAGTTTTTTCGGCCATGGATGATCCAGCTATCGCCCGCAAATCTCGCCGTGGTGCGTACACCTTCGCCCGGCGGAGGCGATCCTGCGTTGGCGCTGCCGCCCGGCTCGGTGGCGCAAAATCCAGCCAGCGGCGCTCCGGTTTGCTTCAGAAACGGCGGCAGCAGCCGCTTGCGTTGCTCTTCGGTGCCGCCGATCAGGAGCGGCAGAAGTCCAAGAACGGTGCCTATCAAAGTCAGGGTTACGCTGGCGTTCTCGGCGTACAGTTCCTCGGCCATGATCGCCGTATCGGTCAGGCCGGCGCTCTCTCCGCCAGCCGAGAGAGGAATGCATTTTCGCAAAAATCCCGCTGCAATCGTGGCTTCGTAAGCCGGCCTTGTTGCCGCAAATCGCTGCTCCGGCGTGGGCAAGGTCTCCGCCTCGAGTGCCGGCGCCAACACTTCCCTCGCGAACTTGCGGGATTGCGCCTGGAGTTCACGCAGGCGGGGTGTCAGTCGAAAATCGATGGCCACTGGTTTTCTCCCGGCCGCCTGCGCTAAGCCGCTCCGCTGGCGGCAAGCGGGTCGTAGTCGCTTCGCTTCAAGAGCGTATGGAGTTGCCGGCGCCTGACGCCCACATTGCCGCCGTCGAAGATCGGCAAGGCGAGCGCATCCTGCAGCAACCCGGCAAGCGGCGTCTGGCGATCGTAGCTTTCGATGCCGACCACGCGCATGAGATCGGTGATGACGCGCACTGCGGCCTCTGAGCCGAAGATCTTTGCCTGGACTGCGAGTTCCTCGGCCGCCGGCGATTGGGTGTCGAGCCCGTGACAGGCGCGCCAGCTCAGATAGCGCGCCGCTTCGATCGTGGTCTTTGCATCGGCCAGGGCATATCCGACAGCCTGATGCTCGATGATCGCGTGAACACCGCCGCGCTTTTCGGTGCGGGCAAAATGAAGCGCGAATTCGAATGCCGCACGCATCAACGCGACGCCGAAGACGCCGACAAGTGCCGCGGTCGCTGTGAAGGCCCCTGCCGTCAGCGCAAGCCCCGAGCCCGGCTGTCCGAGCAGATTGGTGTGGGGCGTCGCGACGTTCTGGAGACTGAATTCAGGCACGAGGTGCGCGCGATGCCCGATCGTGTCGATCGCTCGCTCGAACTCAATGCCTCTTGCCGGCCCCTGTACCGCTATCACGGAGATTGCGGCATCTGGCGGCGCCGCCGGATCGGTCCGGCACACCACGCACAGAACGTCAGCGCCTTCACGATTCCAGCCGGTCGCCGACGACACCCATTTCTTGCGCCCGTTGATCACCCAGTTATCGCCCTCTCGCCTCGCCGTCGTGCGGACACCCTCGCCCGGCGGAGGCGAGCCGGCATTGGCGCTGCCGCCGGGTTCGCTGAAGCAGAAGCCGGCGAGCGGCGCGCCGCTCGGTTTCAGAAACGGGACCAGCAGGCGTTGGCACTGGTCGGGTGTGCCGCCGAGCAGGATCGGCAGGAGGCCAAGCACGGTGCCGAGCATCGTCAGCGTCACGCTCGCGTTCACGCTGTAGAATTCCTCCGACAGAATCGCCAAATCCATCAGACCGGCATTGTCGCCGCCCGCCGGCGCCGGGATGCATTTTCGCAAATAGCCGGCAGCCACCATCGCCTCGTAGATGGGTCTGGTCGCGCGAAAGCGCTCTTCGGGTGTCGCCAGAAGCTCGGCCCGCCTGGCCTCGCCAAGCACCTCTTTTGCGAATTTGCGGGAGGCGCGTTGCAGCTCCTGCTGTTGCGCCGTGAGCGTGAAGTCGATCGCCATTGCGCTGGTCCTCTGGCTCGGGTGTTGACCGGTTCATCAACGGCTAGCCCAACCAGGGAAGCGAATCTTGGACGGCAGTGCCCGATTTCTTGGCGCGGAGTGAACCGGATCAGTTCCCGGTGGCGGCGCGGCGAAACTCCCGCGGCGCCAACCCGTTGCAGCGCTTGAACAGGCGATTGAAGTGCGAGATGTCGCGGAAACCGGCGGCAAAGGCGATTTCCGCGATGGTCCTGCGGGCGGCGCCGGCGTCGAGAAGCTCGCGCGTGCACGCGACAATCCGCTTCTCGTTGACGTGTTCGCCGACCGAGCGGCCCGTGCTTGCAAACAGGCGGTGAACGTAGCGCGCGGAGCAGCGGAATTTCGCGGCCAGCGTTGCCGCGCCGAGATCTGGGTCGTCACTGTGACGATCGATATGATCAAGCATCATCGACAGCAGCACAGGGACGTGCATGCGTTCAGTGGCGGCGTCTGCCAGAATGTCCGGCGCTTGCGAGATCAGGTCGATCATATGCGTGCCGACCAGTGCAGAGAGCTTCGGAAGGCGGCTCTCGGCAAGACAGAGTTCGGCATAGCCGGAAAGCGTTCGGGAAAGAGCGCGGCCGGTTTCGGTCGCAGACAAATTGAGCCGCGGCCGATCGAGCAGCCGTTTCGGTAACAATTGCCGCGGGACGGCAAAACAAAATAGTTTGAAGTTGCGGCAATTGGCGATCTCAAACGGCTCCGTCGTGTCGGCAAGCGTCAGGTCACCAGGTGCGCTGATTTGTTCATGGCCGCGCTGCGTGGTTCGGCCGAGGCCCTCAAGCTGAAGGTTGATGAAGCAAAGATCGTCCGTGCTCGACGCAATGTGCGAGGCGAGGCGAAGGACGGTATGCCGGGTCGCCGTGACCAGTGAAACCTTGATCGGCGCGGCATCTACTCTCGTGATTGTGCCTTCAAAATGCAGGTCGGCAATCCTGCGAGGCTCGAGCCGGACAAAGGCGGCGGCAAGGTCGTCAGCCCAGCTCCCGAATGTCTGGTCCGTACGTTGCGGCTTGGTCGACCATTCCATGAGCGCCTCGAACACATGGCAATTGCAAAGGACCCAGCAGTTTGAGGATATCTCCGGCCGCAAAGGCGGTCAAATTCCCACAGCTGCCGCATTTTCGGGCCGTTTCGATCGGGGCGAGTGAGTGTTGCGGCTGTAACAATCTTGCCGGCGTGGATCTGGCGCGGGATCGCCTCGGGCGCTTCGGCAGCTTGTGACGTGCTTGGCGGCGAAGTCAAAGCGGAAAGGTTAAACTCCAATCGGCGCCGATTGGGGTTCGAAGGACCTCGCAGAAGTCGTCCCACCGCAAGGTGAATTCACATGTCGGTGTATTTGCTTCGACAGTCACGTCCCAGGGCCGGAGGTGCCGAATTATTTCCGGTTATTTATTGAATGCTTCTCAAATCGACCGGCGAACTGACCGGCGCGGTTGCATGCGATGGGTTTCGCTTTGCTCAACCCATCCTACGGGACTTACGGGTCCTCACACCGCGACCCACAGCTTGCGGATCAGCGGCAGGAAGAAGATCGCGACGTTGATGGTGAAGCCGACATTCCAGAGGATCGAGCGCAGCCGCGGGCGGTTGCCGATATAGGTCAGGACATAGGCGATGCGCACGATCAGGAACAGCACCGCAAGCTCGTTGATCAGGTTCTGGGGGGCTGCGCGAAATTCGGCAAGCAGCACGGCCACGGCAAAGAACGGAAAGGCCTCGATGCCGTTCTGGTGGGCACCCAGCGCGCGGGCGCGGATGGCATCCCGGTAAAAGGCTGGATCGCGCGGCATGGAATTGTCATATTGCCGATGTCCGATCCACTTGATCGGTACGATCGTTAGCAAATAAAGCGCCACAACCCCAAAAATGCAGTATTCCGCGACCGTCATGCGTCTCCCCCGCGCAATTGGCGCGACACTATCGAAATCGCGGCCTTCTTGACAAGCGGGGAAGGCCGGGCGAAGCGGATCGGGACATGAACACCGCCATTCCCATCGAGAGCCCACAGCAGGCGGGAGCCGTGAGGCTGCCCCATGTCGGCGTGCTGCTGGTCAATCTCGGCACGCCCGACACCGCCGACGCCGCGGGTGTGCGGGTGTACCTGAAGGAATTCCTGTCCGATCCGCGCGTGATCGAGAATCAGGGGCTGATCTGGAAGCTGATCCTGAACGGCATCATCCTGCGCCGGCGCCCGGGTATCAAGGCGCTCGATTACCGCAAGATCTGGAACAAGGAGCGCGATGAATCGCCGCTGAAGACGATCACGCGCGCGCAGGCCGAGAAGCTGGCGCGGGGCGTTGCCGGCCACGACCATGTCGAGGTCGACTGGGCGATGCGCTACGGCAATCCGTCGATCAAGGCCGGCATCGCGTCGCTGGTGAAACGCGGCTGCGAGCGCATCCTGGTGGTGCCGCTTTATCCGCAATATTCGGCCGCCACGTCCGCGACCGTCTGCGACGAGGTGTTTCGCGTGCTCGCCTCGATGCGGGCGCAGCCGACCTTGCGCGTGACGCCGCCTTACTATGACACGCCCGACTATATCGAGGCGATCGGCAGTTCGATCGAGTCGCATCTGGCGACGCTCTCTTTCAAGCCGGAATTGATCGTGGCGTCGTTTCACGGCATGCCGAAGGAATATGTCGACAAGGGCGATCCGTATCAGGCGCAGTGCATCGCGACAGTGGACGCTCTTCGCGCGCGGCTTGGACTCGATGCTTCAAAGCTCCTGCTCACCTTCCAGTCGCGCTTTGGCAATGCCGAATGGCTGCAGCCCTACACCGACAAGACGATCGAGCGATTGGCAAGGGATGGCGTCAGGCGCATCGCCGTGGTCATGCCTGGCTTTGCGGCTGATTGTTTGGAGACGCTGGAGGAGATCGCGCAGGAGAACGCCGAGATTTTCCGGCACCATGGCGGCGAGGCGTTTTCCGCAATTCCGTGTCTTAACGACAGCGAAGCCGGCGTGAATGTTATCCGCGAGCTCGTGCTGCGCGAATTACAGGGCTGGATTTGACGCTGCGTGCTTGATGCAGCGCACGTGCAGCCGCAACTCATTCTCAACAGCAATCACTACAACGGCGTGACACGTGCATTTTCCCCAGGCGCGACAAGCCACTTGCTCTGTTCCAACATCGAACATCTGGCGGTCTCCAGGACTCATACATACTTTATTTGTGCGATAACGGCCGGGTGAACCGGCGCCGCCGGCACACAGACAAAGCAATGGCGTCCGCGAGCTGTTTCTGGCGGACATTTGGCGCGCGATGCGTATGTCGCGCTTGGAGGGAATATGTCTGGTTTCGACGTCTTCGCGATCGTTTTGGTTCTGCTTGTCATCGCTACCTTGTTCTCCGGCGTCAAGACGGTGCCGCAGGGCTGGGACTGGACCATCGAGCGGTTCGGCAGATACACCCACACGCTGACACCGGGGCTTAATATCATCGTTCCATACTTCGACCGCGTCGGCCGCAAGATCAACATGATGGAGCAGGTGATCAACATTCCCGAGCAGGAGGTGATCACCAAGGACAACGCCACCGTCACCGTCGACGGCGTTGCGTTCTATCAGGTGTTCGATGCGGCGAAGGCGAGCTATGAGGTCGCCAATCTCAACCAGGCGATCATCGTGCTGACCATGACCAACATCCGCTCGGTGATGGGCTCGATGGATCTCGACCAGGTGTTGTCGCATCGCGACGAGATCAACGAGCGACTGCTCCGCGTCGTCGATGCGGCGGTCTCGCCATGGGGCCTCAAGGTCAACCGCATCGAGATCAAGGATATCGTGCCGCCGGCCGATCTTGTGGAAGCCATGGGCCGGCAGATGAAGGCCGAGCGCGTCAAGCGCGCGGACATTTTGCAGGCGGAAGGCCAGCGGCAGTCGGAAATCTTGCGCGCCGAGGGTGCCAAGCAGGGCCAGATTTTGCAGGCCGAAGGCCGCCGCGAAGCCGCTTTCCGCGACGCCGAGGCGCGCGAGCGCTCAGCCGAAGCCGAGGCCAAGGCGACGCAGATGGTATCGGAAGCGATAGCAAAGGGCGACGTTGCCTCGCTCAACTACTTCATCGCCGACAAATACATCAGGGCGTTCGGGCAGTTTGCCAGCTCGCCGAACCAGAAGATCATCATGCTGCCGATGGAGGCGACCAGCATGCTGGCTTCGCTCGCCGGCATCGGTGAAATCGCCAAAGCGACGTTCGGCGAAAGCGCGGTGTCGGCGCAAGCCGCCGCGCGCCGTCCGACGTCGGTACCGCCCGCCGGCCCCACTTCGCCGGCGACGCCGCAATAGGGAGTTTCATAGAGGGGACGTGTCATGGCCGAGATGTTTTCGACATTAGGCACCTGGAACTGGCTGATCTTCGGCTTCATCCTGATGGCGCTCGAGCTGCTCGCGCCGGGTGTCTTCCTGTTCTGGTTGGGGCTCGCCGCGCTGCTGGTTGGCCTCGTATCGTTCGTGCTGCATCCATCCTGGCAGGCGCAGCTTCTGATGTTCGCGGTGTTTGCGGTCGCGGCCGTGCCACTGTGGCGGCGCTTGCTGCGCAACAACGGGGGAGTGAGCAAGAGCAACCCCTATCTCAACCGCCGCGCCGCAGCACTCATCGGTCGCGTGTTCACGCTGGAGAAGCCGATCATCGACGGCTTCGGCACCGTGCGGGTCGACGACACCATCTGGCGCGTCGCCGGTCCCGACACGCCGGCAGGAAGCCGGGTGAAAGTGGTGCAGGCCGACGGCGCCAATCTCACGGTGGCGGTGGCTTAGCTCTTCTTCGCCTCTCCCCGCGAAGGGCGGGGAGAGGGAGAAGGGTTACCGCCCGCTCCATTTCTCCGCGAAATGGTGCAGCGGCATGAACTTCTCGCTGAGCTCGCGGCCGAGTGCCGTCAGCGCATAGCCGGCGTCGCCCAGTTCGATGAAACCGGCCTCGCGCAATTCCTTGAGCCGCTCGTTCAACACGGTTGGTGACGCCTCATCGCAGGCCGTGCGCAGCGCGCGCGAGGTGAGCGCACCGTTGCGCAGCTCCCACAATATCCGCAACGCCCAGCGACGGCCCAAGAGATCGAGCAGCACCATGATCGGCCGCCCGGTGTGGGAGCCGCGGATGCGGCGTTTTGTGATTGGTTTGACCGGATTCGGCATGGCTCTCTCTTGCGCATTGCTACAGAATGTGTATCAGTATGCTACTGATAATGTAGCACGAGAGTTCAGCATGTCACGCATCGCCCCGCTTCATCAGCCTTATGCCCCCAAGATCCAGGAACAGTTCGACCGCATCATGCGCGGCGCGCCACCGCTGATGCTGTTCCGCGTCGTGGCTGGCCATGCCCGCGCCTGGGGCAAATTCCTCGCCTCTAGCCTGCTCGATCGCGGGCCGCTGCCTTTGCGGGAGCGCGAGATCGTGATCGACCGCACCTGCGCGCTGAACGCCTGCGAGTACGAATGGGGCGTGCATGTCGCGATCTTTGCGGGCGCCGCGGAGCTCAGCGACGAGCAGGTCCGCGCCACGGTAAGGGGTGAGGCCAATGCGTCATGCTGGTCGGAAGCTGAGCAGGCGCTGATCGCGGCGGTCGATGCGCTGCATCACCGCGCGACCCTCAGCGATGCCGAATTTGCGGCCCTTTCGGCGCATTACGATGACGACCAGATTCTGGAGATCATCATGCTCTGCGGCGTCTACCGCACGGTGTCGTATCTGGCGAACGGGCTCGCACTGCCGCTGGAGGAGAACGCGGCGCGGTTTCCGGTCTAGAGGAGACGGCTACGCCACCCCCGCCCGCAGCAGATCATGCAGGTGGATGATACCGCCCGGCTTGTTCGCTTCCGTCACGATCAGCGTCGTGATCTTCACCGAATTGAGCAGCTCCAGCGCTTCGCTGGCGAGCGAGTCGCGGTCGATCACCTTGGGATTGCGGGTCATGATGTCGTCGACTATGAGCTCCGTCAGGTCGGGCCGCATCTGGCGACGGAGATCGCCGTCGGTGATGATGCCCACCATGTGGCCGTTGGCATCGACGATGGCGACGCAGCCAAAGCCCTTGGCCGACATCTCCGTCAGCGCGTCCGACATCCTGGTGCCGACCGGCTTCAACGGCACGGCGTCGCCGGTGTGCATCAGATCGGACGTGTGCTTGAGCATCGCGCCCAGTTTGCCGCCCGGATGGAATTTCGCGAATTCGAGCGCCGTGAAGCCGCGGCTCTCCAGCAGCGCAATCGCCAGCGCATCGCCGATCGCGGCCTGCATCAAGGTCGAGGTGGTCGGCGCGAGATTGTGCGGGCAGGCCTCGCGCACCTTCGGCAGCTCCAGCACGATCCGCGCCGCCGCACCGAGCGATGACTTCGCGTTCGACGTCACCGCGATCATCGGGATCGCAAAGCGCGCCGAGTAATTGACGAGGTTCTTCATCTCCGGCTGCTCGCCGGACCAGGACAGCGCAATAATCACGTCATCGGGTGTGATCATGCCGAGATCGCCATGGCTCGCCTCGGCCGCGTGCACGAAGAAGGCGGGCGTGCCGGTCGAGGCCAGCGTCGCCGCGACCTTGCGCGCGACATGGCCCGATTTGCCCAGGCCCGTGACGATGACGCGGCCCTTGGCCTGGCGGATCAGGTCGACGGTCGCGGCAAATGCCGCGCCCAGCGAGCCCTGCAGGCTAGTTGCGATCGCGGCAATGCCGCTGGTGCCGACCTCGAGCGTGCGCAGCGCCGATTGAACGGCCGATTTCGCGTGGTCGGTGCCGGATGAGGGGCTCATCAGCGGTTGTTGGCTTGCCATCCATGTTTCCCTGAGGAGGGGACCTACCCCGGTCCGCCTCTTAGCACGGCCCGCGGGGTGAGGCGACGCGGGAAGCGGCCGTTCTCAACGGGTCATTAACCATAATCGTTCTAACTCCATTAACGACTTTTTTCCGTTCGCGCGCTTTTTGGGGTGGGTGGGAAATTGCCGTCTAAGTGCATGAATTTGTTGGGGTAGTTCCATCGTGGCGGCGAGGCCAGCAAGCGGCCGAAAATGGCGCGCGTTTATCTCACGCGCGGCTTCCGCTTGCCTTGTCCTGGTCGCGCTCGATGAAACTGCGGCCCGGGCGCAATCGGTCACGCCGGACCTGTTCAATCCCCGCCGCACCACCCAGGTGGCGCCGGACAATCTGGCGATCCGCCAGATCTCAGGCAGCCCGAGCGCCGCCGTGCTCGATCCCAACGGCACGCTCGATCCGAATGCCGTGTTCGACCCCAACAACGATCCGAACAAGCGCAAGGCCAACCAGCCCGCGGAATCGCGGATCGGCAAGGTCCCGGTATACGGCCTCCCGGCTGCCAGCGGCGCCGCCGATTCCGGCTACGACTCGCAAAACCGCAATCGCAAGCCGCCGAAATATTATCCGGCCCAGGCCCGGCCCAAACCGCCGCAGGGTCCGGGCACGCCGCCGCCGCAACCGCCGCCGGTAAGCCTGTCCGGCCAATTGCGCCTCTCCATCCCGCCGTCGGAGACCGCCAACAAGCAGCCGCTGCCGCCGGCGATGGCCGACGCCGTGCCGGGCCAGCCGCAGCGCCGGCGCCTGAAGATCGACGACGATCCGTTCGGCGCGGTCGGCGATTACGCCGGCAGCTTCCTGATCAAATCGGCGGTCGAGGTCTCCGGTGGCTACGACACCAATCCTGGCCGCACCTTCCAGCCGCACGGCCTGCCGTCCTGGGTCGTCGCGCCCGAATTTCTGGCGGTCTCCGACTGGGAGCGCCACGCTCTGGTCGCGGACCTGCGCGGCTCCTTCACGGGTTATGGCGGCTCGCTGCCGCCCATTATCGACGGCCAGATCAATTCGGCGCCGCTCAATGTCGACCGTCCCGATTTCACCGGCCATGTCGACGGCAGGCTCGACGTTACCGAGGACTTCGATCTGACCGCGCAGACGCGCTTAAGGGTTACGACCGACAATCCCGGCAGCCCGAACATCCAGGCGGGCCTTGTCGGCTATCCGATCTATGCCACCTTCGGCGGCACCTTCGGATTCGACCAGCGCTTCAATCGGCTGCAGATTTCCGCCGGCGGGACCTTCGACCGCACCGTCTATGAGGACTCGACGCTGACCGATGGTGAGCATTCCTCGAACGACGACCGCGATTACAATCAGTATGGCGGCATCAGTCGCGTCTCCTATGAGCTGAAGCCGGGCCTGAAGCCGTTCGTCGAGGTCGAGGGCGACGATCGCGTGCACGACCTGCAGTTCGACCGCTCCGGCTTCGAGCGTGACTCCACCGGCGGCTATGCCAAGGCCGGCACGTCCTTCGAGTTCTCGCGCCTGCTTACCGGCGAGGTCGCGGTCGGCTGGACTGAGCGCACTTACGTCGATCCCAGGCTCGACCGGCTGCAGGGCCTGCTTACGTCGGGTTCGCTGATCTGGACAGTCACGCCGCTCACCACCGCCAAGTTCGCGGCCGATACCCAGATCGCGGAAACAACGCTTCCCGGCTCGCCTGGCGTGCTGGTGCATACCTATGCGTTCGAGGTCGATCACGATTTCCGCCGCTGGCTGACGGGCATCGGCAAGTTCACCTACGGCACCTACGACTATGAGGAAAATATACGCAAGGACAAGACCTACTCAATCGAAGGCGATCTCATCTACAAGATGACGCGCAACCTCTGGATCAAGGGCTCGCTGCGCCACGACATCCTCGACTCCAACGTGCCGCTCGCGGGCTCGAACGCGACGGTGGTGATGCTGGGCGTGCGGCTGCAGAACTAGTGCTGCCAGTCGATTGCGACGGAATACTCAGCAAGATTACATTCGTAATCGTTGGCTTCCGTCGTGAAATCCTGCTGACACAGGCTCACTCTATCAGCGCTCCTCCACTTTGAGGCCGACACCGGTTGCGGCTTTTGCAGGAGGCAGTTCATGCGCATTTCTGATATCGAACTTTATCACTATCCCGCGACGCGCAGCTCGCGGGTCAAATGTCTGCTGCATGAATTGGTCGG
>Ga0210389_10001689_pt1 | contig 17795 bp, 11 predicted proteins | sample IncBWH28OmetaG_FD_160127 | JGI IMG/M metagenome (GOLD analysis project Ga0210389, IMG submission 160127) | Forest soil microbial communities from Barre Woods Harvard Forest LTER site, Petersham, Massachusetts, United States - Inc-BW-H-28-O ...
AGAATACGGCCAGACCGTGCCGATTCCGAGTACTGATTGGGCTTTCGCCGACTGCGCGACCGTTCCCTTCCCCGGTACGCCCGATCCTTCGAAGATCTGCGCCAAAGCCGGCTTCGATCCGGCGTATCTTTACCAACTGGTATTCACCGCGAAGGATCCGCTGGTGCTGGGAATAGGCTACGCGGCCACGCGCGATCTCAATTCGTTCCTCCGCTACGCTGACAAGGACGACGACGGCAATCCGAACCCGGTCGCGAAGAAAATCTCCTGGGTGATCAGCCAGGGCAATTCGCAATCGGGTAATTTCATTCGCAGCTTCATTCATCTGGGATTCAATCAGGACGAAGCGGGGCGCATCGTCTGGGACGGCGCCAATCCTCACATCGCCGGCAGGCAACTGGCCCTGAACTTCCGCTTCGCGGTTGGAGGCGGCATCGCCAACCCATACGAACCCGGCAGCGATGCGGTGCTTTGGTGGAACGATTATCCTGACAAGGCTCGTCATCACCCAACGGCGGGCATGCTCGACCGTTGCCGCGCCACCAACACCTGTCCGAAGATCTTCGAGACCTTCGGCACGCTCGAGTTCTGGGAACTGCGCATGTCACCGAACCTGGTCGGTACGGATGCCAAGGCCGACATCCCGATCCCTGATAATGTTCGCCGCTATTATTTCCCCGGCACTACGCATGGCGGCGGTCGCGGCGGCTTCAGCACTGCGGCGCCCGCTCCGCCGAACGGTTGCGTGCTTGGGGCGAACCCGAATCCCGAGTCAGACACCACGCGCGCGCTGATGGTGGACCTTACCGAATGGGTGACGAAAGGCGTGGCTCCGCCTGCGAGCCGTTATCCGCGCCTCGATCACGGCGACCTGGTGAAAGCCAATGCAACCGGCTTCCCCTCGATACCTGGCGTGAAATCGCCCGAACCTCTCGTGAATGCATTCGTGGATTACGACTTCGGACCCGACTTCAACTACAACGATCTTTCCGGCGTCATCACGAAGGAACCGCCGGCTATCAAACAGACACTTCCAACCCTCGTGCCCCGGGTGAACAAGGATGGCAATGATGAAGTCGGAGTGCCCTCGGTGCTACTGCAGGCGCCTCTCGGGACTTACTCGGGTTGGAACGTCACGGCTGCAGGCTTCAACAAAGGACAGATCTGCGGCCTCAACGGCGGCTTCATTCCGTTCGCGAAGACCAGAGCCGAGCGAATGGCGTCGGGCGATCCGCGACCGTCGCTCGAAGAACGCTACGCCAGCCACGATGCCTACGTCGCCAGGGTGAAGGCCGCGGCCGACAATGCGGTGAAAGAACGATTCCTTCTGCCAGCGGACGCCGACCGCCTCGTTGCGCAAGCGGCAGCCAGCGATGTTCTCGTGGGGGAAAAATGAAACGAGCGATACTGGCGGCGCTTGCCGGCCCGATGCTGCTCTCCGCGGCTCCGAACTGCGGGAGCATGGCTGCGCTCTCGCTGCCGAACACAACCATCGCCACGGCCGAAACGATTGCACCCGGAGCGTTCCCGCCGCCACCCGGACGCGGTCCGAATGCAGGCGCCGTATACAAGACTCTGCCAGCATTCTGTCGCGTTTCCGCGATGCTGAAACCCTCGGCAGACTCCGATATCAGGATCGAAGTCTGGATGCCGGCTTCGGGCTGGAACGGAAAGTTGGAATCGGTTGGTAACGGAGCGTGGGCAGGCACTATCAGCTATCCCGCCATGGCAAACGCCCTTGCTGCAGGATATGCCGCCGCCAGCACGGACACCGGGCACACGGGCAACAACGCCGAATTCGCCACCGGGCATCCGGAGAAACTGACCGACTTCGCGTGGCGCGCGGTGCATGAAATGACCGTCGCGTCGAAAGGAATCGTGGCCGCGTACTACGCGAGCGCGCCGAAATATTCCTATTGGAATGGCTGCTCGACCGGCGGACGCCAGGCGCTCGCCGAAGCCCAGCGATTCCCGAATGACTACGATGGCATCGTTGCCGGAGCGCCAGCCAATTGGGTGACGCACCTGCAGGGAGCTCAGGTGTGGACTGCGGCCATGACCCACAAGGACGAAGCCGGATACATCCCGCCCGCGAAATATGCCGCGATCCACAAAGCCGCGCTCGACCAATGCGACGCACTTGACGGCGTTAAGGATGGAGTCATCGAAGACCCGAAGCGCTGCAAATTCGATCCAAAAGTGCTGGAGTGCAAGCAGGGCGACGACTCGAGTTGCCTGACCGCAGCACAAGTCGATGTGGCGCGAAAAATCTATCACGGGCCTGGCAATTTCCCGGGACTGGAACCAGGCAGCGAAATGGGCTGGGCCACGCTCTCCGGTCCGAAGCCAATGGATCTGGCATTAGACACCTACCGTCTGCTGGTTTTTCAAAATCCTGCGTGGAACTACCTGACATTCAAAGGCGCTGCCGATGAAAACCAGGCCGTGAAGACCATTGGAAACCTCATGGACTCGAAGGACCCCAACCTGAAGCCGTTCTTCAGCCACAACGGAAAGCTCATCCAATATCACGGCTGGGCCGATCCCGGCATCGCGCCAGGCAGCAGTGTCGATTACTACAGGAGCGTCGCGGTCTCGTTTGGCGGCATGGATAAGATCAGCGATTCCTATCGGCTCTTCATGGTGCCGGGCATGGGTCACTGCGGAGGCGGCGACGGCACCAGTACGTTCGATATGGTCAGCGCTCTCGATGCCTGGGTCGTTCAGAGTAAGGCTCCGGCGCAGATTCCGGCGTCGAAGGTCGTAAGCGGAGCCGTCGTGCGCACACGCCCTCTTTGCCCCTACCCGCAGGTCGCAGCGTGGAACAGCACGGGCAGTACCGATGAGGCCGCCAATTTCACCTGCAGGTGAGCTAAGCGGCGCCCGGAATCCGGGACTCGATTCCCTCGCCTGATTCCAGCACGCTGTGGCGGCGGCCGAAGAGGAAGTAAATTACCATCCCGATTACCAGCCACACGAAGAACCTGAGCCAGGTTTCGAGCGGCAGCGCCAGCATTAACGTCAGGCAGAACACGATCGACAGGATCGGCAGCGCGGGGCACCATGGCACGCGAAACCCGCGCGGACGCTCGGGGTGCGTCCTGCGCAGCACGATCACGCCCGCTGACACCACAATGAATGCGAACAGCGTGCCAATATTCGACAGATCCGCGAACGTTCCGATGTCCCAGATGCCCGCCGGGATGCCCACCACCAGGCCCGCGACCCATGTGCTGATGTGAGGTGTGCGAAAACGCGGATGCACCTTCGCGAAAGCCTTCGGCAGCAGGCCGTCGCGCGACATTGCGAACCAGATGCGCGCCTGCCCGTACTGAAAAACCATCAGCGAAGAAATCATGCCAACCAGGGCGCCCACGCTCACCCATCCACGAATGCGATTCATCCCGAGGGCTTTCAGCGAATCGGCCACGGGCGCAGCGCTGTCCAGCGTCTTCCAGTTCGCGATACCGGTCAGCACCAATGCCACCGCGATGTAGAGCGAAGCGCAGATAATCAGAGTCGCGATAATGCCGAATGGCATATCGCGTTGCGGATTCCGGCATTCCTCAGCCGCCGTCGAAACGGAATCGAAGCCAATGTAGGTGAAGAACACGATCGCGGCACCCGTCAGCATTCCGGAATAGCCGTGCGGCAGAAACGGATGCCAGTTGGCCGTGTTCACCGCGTGAGCCGCGCCGATTACGAAAATCAGAATGGCCGCGATTTTGATCGCCACCATTGCGTTGTTCGTGTGCGTGCTCTCGCGCACCCCGCGAACCAGAATCCACGTCAGGATCAGCAGAATCACAAGGGCGGTTACATTGAAGACGCTGCCGGTGCGAGCGCCATTGGCGATCGCAGGATTCGCGATGATCTTCGGCAAATGAACATGGAAAACGCCGTCAAGGAGATCGTTGAAATAGGCCGAAAAGCCCACGGCAACAGCCATGTTGGAAACAGCGTATTCGAGGATCAGGTCCCAACCGATGATCCACGCGACGATCTCGCCGAGGATGGCGTAGGCGTAGGTATAGGCGCTGCCGGCGATCGGAATCATCGATGCCAGTTCGGCGTAACACAGCGCGGCGAAGCTGCAGACGAACGCGGTAACCAGGAATGAAAGCGAGATTCCCGGACCCGCGCCCTGCCGGCCAATCGTCGACACGGCGTTGCCGCCATTCATCAGCAGATCGAGGATCGGCGCGTTCAGGATCGATTTGAATTGAAGGTTCTGACCGGCAGCGGCAGTGCCGGTCAGAATGAAAATGCCGGAGCCGATGACGGCTCCGATGCCCAAGGCAGTCAGGCTCCACGGGCCCAGCGATTTGCGCAGCTGCCGCTCCGGATTTTCCGAGTCGGCGATCAAAGCGTCGATGCTGCGGGTCCGAAGGAAGCTGCCCAAATCAGGAACCTGCCGGGATCAGCGTTTGCGCTGGCCCTGCGTCATGTGGCGGACCTTCTTCTTTTGCGAACCACGCGCCACACCGGCGGCGCGTTTCGCCTTCGCCGGGGCTTTCTTGCGCGCGGCGCGCTTCAGCTTCTTGCGTTCTTCCGTTGACTCTACGCTCTTGGTATTCATCGTTGGTGTGATCAGGCTTTCTTCAGTCCTGCGTATTTCTCCACTAATTTTTTCATCCCGTGGCGCTGGAAGACGACGACGATTTTCGCGTCCTCTCCTTCGCCCTCACGGCGGACGATGGTTCCCGTGCCGTATCGGGGGTGTTCTACTACTGTACCTGTTCGCGCGGGATGCTTCGGAGCCGGGGGCGCCTGGGGCAGCTTCGCACGGGATTGCACCGGCGGGACCAGGGAGGCGCGCGGCTGCTGAGGCGGGGGCGGCGGCGCGGGCGCCTGTCGCACCGGAACGTTCACGCCGCGCTCCTTGAAGAACTGCTGCACGTTTTCGACAGAGTTCAGCGCCTTGCCAGTATAGAGATTACGGCGGGCGTCCTGTCGCACCTGCCAACGATCCGCAGTAAGGTCCACCTGCGGCACGTCGTCATCATCGGTAACGCCGAGGGTGATGACGAGGTTCGATGGGATTTCCTTGAGGAATCGCGACGGCATCGATCGCTCCGGATCTCCGCCGCCGTAACGCCTGCGGGATCGCGCCCAGCTGAGTACGAGGCGTTTCTCCGCGCGCGTCATGCCGACGTAGCAGAGGCGCCGCTCCTCTTCCATCGCGCCTTCGCTCAATAAAGATCGGCTGTGGGGGAAGAGTCCGTCTTCCATGCCTGCCATGAAGACCACCGGAAACTCCAGCCCCTTGGCGTTGTGGATGGTCATCAGGGTAATCTGCGACGCTTCGTCGAGCGCGTCGGCCTGCGCGACCAGCGCGGCATGATCGAGGAAGTCGCGGACCGTCTCGCCCCGCTCGACAGCTTCCGCCGCAGCGTTCATCAATTCGTTCAGGTTCTCAATACGCGCCTGCGATTCAGGCGTGTTCTCCTGCTCCAGCATTCTGCGATAGCCGGTGCGTTCTTCGATGAACTTCAGGGCATCGTTCAACGGCATGGCTGCGACGGCTTGGGAGAGTTCTTCCATCATGTTGCGGAAGGCCGCCATGGCGGCATGCGCACGCGTGCCGAACTGATTTTCATCGAGCATTCGTCCGATTGCTTCCCAGAGCCCGAGCCCGTTTTCCGCCGCGAACTTTTCGGCCTGGTCGACTGTCGTCTTTCCGATGCCGCGCGCTGGAACGTTGATAATGCGCTCCAGACTGATGGAATCCTCGGGCGCCAGGGCCAGTTTCAGATACGCGATGATGTCCTTGACTTCAGCGCGCTGATAGTAACTGATGCCACCCACCACGTTGTAGCGCCGGTTGTAGCGGCGCAGCGCCTCTTCAATCTGCCGCGACTGGAAGTTGGTGCGATAGAGAACGGCAACGCGCCGGTCGGGATGCTGGCGGATGACCTTGTCAATGGTATCGGCGATGAACAGGGCTTCGTTCTCGGCGTCGTGGGCGGCATAAATGGTCAGCATGTCGCCTTCGTCGGCGTCGGTCCAAAGCCATTTGCCCTTGCGCTCGGTGTTGTTTGAAACCACGACGCTCGCTGATTCGAGGATATTCTTCGTTGAGCGGTAATTCTGTTCGAGCCGAATGACCGTCGCATTCGGATAATCCTTTTCGAAATCGAGGATGTTGCGGATGTCGGCGCCGCGCCAACTGTAGATCGACTGGTCCTCATCGCCCACAACGCAGACGTTGTCGTGCGTGCGGGTGAGCAGGCGCATGAGTTCGTACTGGCTGCGGTTCGTGTCCTGGTACTCGTCGATCATGATGTAGCTCAACCGGCGGTTCCAGGCGTCGCGAGTGTCCGCATCGTGAAAAAGCAGGCGGACGCTTTCGAGCAGAAGGTCATCGAAATCGAGGGCGTTCGCTTTGCGCAGCTCTTTTTCGTATTCCTCGTAAACGGCTGCAACTTTCGTTACGCGCGGATCGGCCGACTTGCTGTACATCTCCGCCGGCGTTTCCTTTGAGCTTTTGGCCTGGCTGATCTGTGACAGCGTGGCGCGATGCGGCATCTGCTTGTCGTCGAGGCCCATGCGCTTATAGGCGCCTTTGATGATGGAGAGCTGATCTTCGTCGTCGTAGATCGAAAACGTACGAGTGAAACCGGGGCGGATTGACGCCAGCGCGTCGCCATCGCGCCGCAGGAGACGGACACAAAACGAATGGAACGTCGAAATCCGTGGCATCGACTCGAGCGCCATTTCCGCGAGCAGGGCCGAAACGCGATCACGCATTTCGCCCGCAGCTTTGTTGGTGAAAGTCACCGCCAGCACAGCGGAGGGCGGCACGTGTTTCGCGCTGATCAGATGGGCGATACGATGCGTGATAACACGCGTCTTCCCGCTGCCGGCGCCGGCGAGGATGAGCACCGGTCCTTCGGTTGTCGCTACGGCTTCACGTTGTTGGGGATTGAGACCCGCGAGAAAATCCACTACTAACCCATTCTACTGTTAGATCGCGCAAGACGCCCGCCCGAGTCGCGGGCTTTGCGCTCCACTTTGACCGCGCAAGACGCCCGCCCGAGTGGCGGGCTTTGCGCTCCGGAAGAGCCGCGATTACTACACTGAAAAATGGCCTTCGAAAAATTGGCTTCACTCGCCGAACTGCCGCCGGGCTCGCTGATCGAGATCGTCCGCGGCGGCGACCTGTATGCGCTTTGCAATGTCGATGGAGATGTGCGCGCGCTTTCCGGCGTTTGCCCCCACGCCGGCGGACCGCTCGGCCAGGGCGCGATGGAGGGAACGCTGCTGACATGCCCTTTCCACGCCTGGCAATTCGATTCAGCGACCGGCGCCTGCGAGTTCAACGAAACGATTCGGGTACCGACCTACCCGGTGCGGGTCGAGAACGGCGAGATCTTCGTGGATATCCCGGATGCCTGAACTTCCCGAAGTCGAAACCGTGGTGCGGACGCTGCGACCCGCGATCATCGGACGCCGCATCCTCAACGCCGAGTTTGGCCAGTTGCGCGTGCTGATCGGATCACCTTTAAAAACAGCGAAGGCGCTGAGGGGCCGGCGGATCGAAGGAGTCGAGCGTTATGGCAAATTCATCGCGATCCGGCTCGATCATGGCTACCTTGTGGTGCATCTCGGGATGACCGGTAAGCTCCTGATCGATGCACCGCAGACCAAGTGGACTCATGCCGTTTTCACGCTCGATCGCGGCGTTCTGCATTATGACGATCAGCGTCAGTTCGGCCGGATTGAGTATGGGACGCAATTGCCGGAGCGTGTGGCTGCGCTCGGGCCGGAACCTCTGGAGATTACTCTGGACGATTTCGCCTCGCGCGTGAAGGCCCGGCATGCTCCGATCAAGGCTGTGTTGCTCAATCAGGCGGTGGTCCGTGGCGTCGGAAACATCTACGCGGATGAAGCTCTGTTCCGCGCCGGCGTGCATCCCAAGCGCGTCGCGGATTCTTTGCGCCTCGGCCGGATCGAACACGTTTACAATGCCATGCGCGAAGTTCTCGCGGAAGCGATCGAAAGCCGCGGGTCTTCGGTGTCGAATTACGTCGATGCCGAAGGCCGCAAGGGCAGTTTTCAACTGTCGCACCGGGTCTATCGGCGTACGGGACAGCCGTGCACGAAATGCGGAGCAAGGATCAAACGAATCCTGGTCGCGCAGCGCGGAACGCACTTCTGCCCGAAGTGCCAGAAGTAAATAAGTTTGAATTGTGCCGAGATTCTTGAGTTCAATTTGAGATCTGAGTTTTTTTCATCGCCTTCAATATCGTCTTCAATTAAGCGGGGGCCCCCTTTGCCTGATAACGTTCAGGACTGACGCCGGTTTGATTTCTCTGCCGGAACAGCGGCCGCACCAATAACGGGGGCGCCTGCCGCCCATTGTCAGGACATTCGCCACACAGAGCCTCGAGGACTGCATGGTTTAGTGGGCAAGCTCGTCATGGGTACGGCCTGCTTCTTGATTGCACGGTAGCAGAGAGTTTGGCGGATTTGACTGGTTCGGGCTGCACGTTGGCTTGTAAGTTACAGCTGTTTAAGAATGAAAAAGATTACGGGATTTTGTGACCGGCGTGGCGACAACGTAAGATTGCCGTCGGCCGTCGTTCCGCAAGTGGCTTCGTTAACGTAGACGAAGCAGGCTGAAAGGCTGCTTTACATGGGTGGACCGGGACGCCGCGCTGTGTCCGCTATGGTTTCGAATGATCGTTGAAGGACCCTGCAGTGAGGCTTGCTCCGCTATGCTCCGAGAATAATCTGGACCCTGGTGTGGCGTTTTTCAAATTAACGATGTACATGCACCGTAAGGTGCGTTCCCCGGAAACGCGGCTGGCGCCCGCGTGTACGCGCAATCGGAAGTGATAGTTTTTTCGGAAACACCACACTGGCCAGCTGCGCGCGTTATTTCAAGATGAAAATCGAGTCGACGTGCAGCATATTCTGAGCCAGATCGCCGGTGATCGCTACGCGATAAATGGTCTGCTTGCCGGCGTTGCGCACGACGTCCGCGGCCCGGCCGTTTCCGGCGGAGTCCAATTGCAGACCGACACCATCGGCCGGCACGAGCGCGAACGATTTCGTCTTCGGACTCGGCGCGCAGAAACGGATCTCCAGATTCCGGTCACGATCGACGAAAAGGGTCGTGTCTCTTGGATTTATATTGTGCTCTTCATTTGTCCAGCATTTGGAATCAACCAGCACTCCGGACCAGCTTTCGGCAAGGCCAAGTACTGGGGATAAACACAGCAGGACAGCAAGTCGAATCATGATAATTACCTGTAAAAATCCCTATCCCAGGTGTGCCGCCGCAGAATCGACAACACTCCCGCCCGGCGCAATGCGCTGCCGCATGCGCCATAACCAATCTCGCTGACATCGAAGCTTGCATTTCCCGAGTCTTGGATATTTCATCTGCCGCCTCAATTATAGGGACGTTGCGGGGTTAGACTTGAATCAAAGGCGCCATGCGCAAGCCAGTATTTCTTCTGTTGGTGTTCGTCGTCACACTCGCGGCGGCCAATCTCAAGCTTTACCTGAAGGACGGCAGCTTTCAACTGGTTCGCGAATACAAGGTGGATGGCGATCGCGTCCGGTATTACAGTGTGGACCGCAGCGACTGGGAAGAGATTCCCGTCGATCTGGTCGATTTGAAGCGTAGCGACGCCGATACCGGGGCGCGGCAGGCCGCCATCGACGTCCTGAAGCGCGAAGACGAAGAAGAAAAGGCTGCGGCGAAGGAGGAGCGTCAGGAGATTTTGAAGATCCCGCGGGATCCCGGAGTGTACCGGCTGGAAGACGGAAAGCTCCGCATCTTCAAAGCGGCCGAGGCAACGGTGCATACGTCGAAGGGCCGCAACATACTGAAGGTGCTGACGCCGGTACCTGTTATCACCGGCAAAGCCACGCTGGAAATTTCCGGCGAGCGCGCCGCTGAAGTGGTCAAAGAGAAGAGCCCGGAATTCTTCATTCAGCTCTCCGAGTTCGAAAGTTTCGGAATCGTGAAAGTGACGCCGCAGAAAGGCGTGCGCATCGTCGAACGCATCAGCGTGCAGCCGATCACGAAGGAAAACGCCGAAGAGCGTGACAAAGTTGAAGTCTTCACGAAACAACTTTCCGACAACGGCCTTTACAAAATCTGGCCGCAGGACCCTCTCGCCCCCGGCGAATACGCTGTGGTCGAATACACAGACGGCAAAATCAACACGCAGACCTGGGACTTTCGCATCGAATAGGCGACACTTTTATTGATGCATCACGATCACCGGAGACCGGTGCGGGTTCGCCGCATCGACGAGTGCCAGTCCGTTCATGAAATTTTTGAGCATTGCCTGCCGGCGTTCGGAGGCGCCATTCTGCGCCGCGTCTACAGCATTCTGGATCGCGCCATCGCGACGAAGTGCCCGCTGGCTCTTTCCATTGCCGGCCCAGTTACCGTTTCCGGGCAGCACCAGGCGTGGCTGATTCCGCTTCTCGAGACCGGCTGGGTGGCTTATATCAGCACCACCGATGCGGTCTGCTATCACGACGGGCACCGCAGCCTGAACGAACATACAGACGACCCGATTTACGAAGTGCCGATCTTCGGCGATGATGGCAAACTGCGCGATGACGGCGTAATCCGCGTCACTGACATGGGTTTCGACGAGCAGGTTCTGCTGGATCAGGACAAGTTTCTGACGGCGGTTCTGGGCCGACCGGAATTCCAGAAGAAGATGACGGGCACCGAACTGCGATATCGTCTCGGCGCTTATTACGCACAACAGGAACATCGTAATCGCGTCGCACCCGGGCTGCTATCGACGTGCAACCGGCTGGGGATTCCGATATTCGTGGGAGCTCCGGGCGACGGCAGTGTCTTCCTCAATTCCATGAAGCTCTGGGCCATGAAGCAAGCTGGACTGATCAAGGATTATTCATTCGATCTCGATCTGCATGCGGAGGTGTTCGAGGCGTGCGCGTATCACTACTGGGGCCTGTTTGAAAGCGAAGCCAAGGCGATGGCCACATTGATTCTGGGCGGCGGGGTTCCGAAGAATTACAATCTGCAACCGGAACCAGCGCTGGGCCAGGTGCTGGGTTTGCCGAACGTTCGCGGGTATGAATTCGACGTGCAGATTACGACCGCGCCCGTGACCGATGGATCGCTGTCTTCATGCCCGCCGGCGGAGGCGGTCACGTGGGGGAAGGTGGACAAGGAAACCTACCAGCAATCAACTGAAAGCCTGCCGGCGGATTATTCGATGATCATGCCGTTCCTGGTGAAAGCCCTGATGGAGAAGCATGCTTCGCGCGAGCCAGTCCGTTTGTATGAGCGGCGCACCGTACTGACAGAGAAGCTTCACCGCGCCGTGGCGGAAAATCGCGAGTGGCTCATGGAATCCCTGCGCTACCCGCTTGCGAAAGCATAAAAAAGGCCTGCTCCACGATGACAACTGTGGAGCAGGCTTGGCTTAAGTAACAGGCCAGAATCGGTTATGCCGCGGCGGGGCGCTTCCGTCTGATCTTCCAGACAGCGAGCGCACCAACAAGTCCCACCAGAGGCAGAAATTCACCCGGTTCGGGAGTCGCACTGGTTGACGGCGCCGTGACGTCGAGGAAGATCTCGCCCTGAGCGGCGCGGCTGTAATCGATGGACACCGAGTCGCCCAGCGTGTTGTTCAGGAAATCCACATTGGTGAATTGGCCGGTGATGGCACCGCCGGTTGCATCCATAATGAGGAAAGCCTCAGTCCCTGCCGGCACGAAGCCGTTGACGAGCGAAACATCGAGCGTGGATCCGGCTCCGATGGATGCCGTGCCGGTGATATCCGTCTGTCCGAAAATCCCGGAGCCGGGCGTGCCGCCAAGCTGTTCGTCCAGCGTCCCGTTCAATTGCAGGTTGCCGGTGATGTTGATCGGGCCGGGAGGATCGCCGGGGCGGAGCGTGCCGTTGGCGCCGATAAGTACGTTGCCAACGATCGTGCCGTCTCCCGTCAGAAGGCCACCGGTAATGTTGACCTGTCCGCCGCCGGCGGTAAGGGTGCCGTTGACCATTGTGGCCGCATTAGCGCCGTCCTGGTTGTAGTTGGCTGTCCCGCCAGTGGTGAAGCTGCTGTTGGCATCGGCGACGGTTACATTACCTTCGTTCTGGAAATCCTGGCCGCCGGTCGGGGTCGTGGTAAAGTTCTGACCGTTCTGGACGGTGACGTTGCCGCCGGCGAGGTTGTCCTGGAAGTGAGAAAGTGCGTTCAGGTTCGCCTGATCGACGATGGGATTCGCGTTCGGACCATCGAGAATAATGTTCGCGCTGCTCTTCACGATTTCGCCGCCCGTACTGCCCAGGGCGTCGATCTGAATCGTTCCCGGCGAGCCTGGAGTACTGATGACGTGATAGGTTCCGGTCTCGAGTGTCCCCGCGGAATACGTGGACCCGTTCAGGGGGCTGCTGACGTGGAGAGTGCTGCCGGCATCCGCTTCGAAGGTACCGGCGTTTGTCACGAGGCCGCCACCATTGATGAGGAGCAAACCAGCGTTTGCCCTGATCACGCCGGCCGCCTGATTGTCGATCGCCAAGCCGTTGACGCCGATTGATCCGGAACCCTGGATCGTGTTATTCACATTGTGCAGTGTGAGGCCGCCGGAAGCCTGCAGGAAGTCCGGATTGCCTTGAAGCGTGATGGTGCCGCCTCCCGTCAACGTGACATCGCCGCCCACCGCCTGCAGAAACTCATTGTTCTGAGTGATTGTGCCCTGGTTGTTGATGACACCCACGAGGTTGGTAACGGTGCCGGCATTGTAATTGGTGCCGCTCGAGATTGTCACGCCGTTCAGGGTGGCCGTGCCGTTGGTTCCGATCGAACCTCCGTTGATGGCGCTCAGAGTGCCCCCGTTGATGGTCGAACTGATGAGCACCGAACCGCCGTTCCCGGTGATGTTTGCGAGGTTATTGACGGTGTTATTGATCTGCAGCGTACCGCCGTTGGTAGCTTCGAGCAGGCCTGCGTTGGTGACAGTACCGCCGCCGCTCAGAATGATGCTCTGACCTGCCACATTCGAATTTGCATTGATCACACCACCGGCCTGATTATCCAGCGCGAGCCCGTTAACACCTATCTGCCCGGCGCCCTGAATCGTGTTGTCCACGTTGTGCAGCGTCAAGCCGCCAGAAGCCTGCTGGATGAAGGCATCGGTCTGCAATGTAATCGTGCCGCCGCCCTGCAGAATGACATCGCCACCGGTCACCTGGATAAAGCCATTGGGTGAAGTGAGCGTGCCGTTGTTGGTGATGGTGCCAACGAGGTTGGTGACGCCGCCCGTGTTGTAGTTGGTCCCACTCGATATCGTCACGCCATTCAGGGTGGCTGTACTGTTGGTGGCAATCGAACCGCCATTGATCGCGCCCAGGGTTCCGCCGTTAATGGTGGAACTGATCAATACTGTTCCTCCGTTTGCCGTGATATTGGACGAATTGTTGACGGTATTGTTGATCTGCAGTGTTCCGCCGGTGGTGGCTTCCAGCAATCCTGCATTGGTCACGGTACCACCGCCGGTGAGAGTCAATGCGCCAGTGGCGTTGATGATACCGCTGGCCTGGTTGTCCAACGAAAGCCCGTTTACTCCGATTTGCCCGGCACCCTGAATAGTGTTGTCCACGTTGTGCAGGGTCAATCCGCCGGAGGCCTGCTGGATGAAGGCATCGGTCTGAAGGACCACGGTGCCGCCGCCCTGAAGAGTGACGTCGCCACCGGTAACCTGGACAAATCCGTTGGGCGAAGTGAGCGTGCCATTGTTGGTGATCGTGCCAATAAGGTTGGTGACACCGCCGGTATTGTAGTTGGTGCCGCTCGAAATGGTTACCCCGTTCAAAGTGGCTGTGCTGTTGGTGCCGATGGAGCCGCTATTGATCGCGCTCACGGTACCCCCGTTGATGGTCGAACTGATCAGCACGGAGCCACCATTGGCGGTTATGTTCGCGCCGGTATTGGTGACGTTATTGCTGATCTGCAGAATGCCGCTGTTGGTGGCGGTCAAAAGGCCGGCGTTGTTCACCGCGCCGCCGCCATTCAGGTACAGAATATTCCCGTTGACGTTGGCATTCACTGTTCCGGCCGCCTGATTGTCCAGCGCCAGGCCATTCTGACCAACCTGACCCGCGCCCTGAATGGTGTTATTGACGTTGTGGAGCGTCAGACCGCCAGAGGCCTGATCCAGATAGGCGCCATTCTGAAGGACTACGTTTCCTCCGCCGTTCAGAGTGACGTCGCCGCCGCTCACCTGGAGAAAAGCGTTGGGCGAGGTTATTGTGCCGTTGTTGGTGATGGTACCCACGAGATTGGTGGTGCCGGCTGCGTTGTAGTTCGACCCGGCTGAAATGGTTACTCCGTTCAGGGTTGCCGTGCCGCTGGTCCCGATCGTGCCGCTGTTAGTCGAATTCAAGGTCCCGCCGGTGACTGTGGAACTGATCAGCACCGAGCCGCCATTGCCGGTAATGTTGCCGGTGTTTGTTACGTTGTTGCTGATCTGTAAAGTGCCGTTGTTGGTGGCTGTCAGAAGACCCGCGTTGCTGACGGGGCCGCCGCCATTCATGAAGAGCGTCGCGCCCGAGTTGTTGGCGTTGACGGTCCCGGATGCCTGATTATTCAGTGCCAAACCGTTACGCCCCAATTGCCCGTCGCCCTGAATCAGGTTGTCCTGATTGGTCAGAGTAAGACCACCGCTATTTTGCTGAACCCAGGCGCCATTCGACATGCTGAAAGTACCGGCGCCCGAAAGCACCACGTTGTTGGCGACGTTCAGGATGCCATCGCTGGTGGACAGTGTGCCCGAGTTTGAGATCGACGCGCCAAACACATTCAGTTGGTTGGCCCCCATATTCAAAGTGTTGGCACCACCCAGGGTCAGGGTGCCGGTGTTGCCCGTAACGTCCAGAGCGACGGTGCTGCCGTTATTAATACAAGCATCACTGCTGCTGGTTGGAACACCGTTATCCCAGTTGGCAGCGTTATTCCAATTGGAATTGCCGTCTGTCCAGGTAGTGGTGCAGGCCAAGGCCGAGGCCACGCCAAAGCACCCAACGAGAAACAGATTGAAAGCGAACCGTATAAGAGCAGGCATGCGCATGGCTGCTCTGCCACCCAATCGCGCACTAAGGGCCACAAATCCTCCTTTGTCCCTGTTAGCAGAACTTAAGTCCTGCTAACTGTCGATGTAACCCGACTTAGGAAACAGTATTAGGGATTGTTGCGTACAATTGCAATAGATACCTATAGAACTTTACAGAGCGGGTACCAGAGCCTCTACACGTACCCAGTACCGCGCGGTTATTTACCTTTTGGCTTCGGAGATCAGCTGCGCGACCTTGGAGTCTGCACCGACGGGCTCAACGAAAACAATTGATCTTTCATTTATGATCATCCGGTCCGGGCCATGCAGTTCTTTACCGCGCTTGACCAGAACGTTCGACACTTGCTTCGTGTCAGGATTGCTTGCGCTCTGAATGTAAAACACGTCGCGGAGCACGGGGTAAGCCGAGCCCAAGCCGTCCAGTTTGCCGAAGTAGACCGCATTGTTGTTCAACAAGACGGCGTAATACTTGTTCGAGTCGATGGAGCCGCTTGAAGGGGTCGACGCCACGCGGTTACAACTGGAAGCGAGCAACACAACGCCAACTGGCACAATCAATCGCAAAAGCTTTGTCATAGCGCAGATTCTAACAGAAGGCAGCCGGACCCGAGCGCTTCGCCGGTACTACCGGAACTCATGGTACCCATGGAACCATCAAAGTCCTGCTTTCGCGGCCCGATGGCGGAGATAATACTTTGAGGAAACGATGTTCCGATCAGCGATTGTACCTTCCCTGCTGATTTTTATACTTTGCGGGGCATGCGGCCGAAGCGTCAAATATTATCTGGATAAAGCCAACACGGAAGCGGGGCAAGGCAAAGTCCAGGATGCCGAGGTCAATTACCGCAAGGCGATTCAGAAGGATGCTAATAACGGCGAAGCCTATCATCAGCTCGGCTTGCTGCTGCTGAGGGAACGGAAAGCGGCGGACGCCTGGAGCGCCCTCAACCGCGCGGTGGAATTGCTGCCTGACCGCGATGACGTTGCCGTTCAACTGGCCGATTTGGCGCTCCGTTCGTTTCGGAGTGACGCTCGCCGCCCTAAAGCTCTGCACGACAAGGTCACCGAATTGTCGGACCGTCTTCTGGCACGGAACGGCGAGTCGTACGATGGATTGCGTCTGAAAGCCGGGATTACGGCAGCGGACCGCAAGTACACCGAGGCCGAGGAACTCTACAGCCACGCCAACCGCGTCAAACCTCTCCAGCCGGAGCTCGTGCTGGGATGGTCAGAAGCTCTGTTCGACGACAATCAGGATCGCGAGGCCGAAAACCTGGCCCTGCAATTGATCGCCAAAGACAAAAGCTACGGACCTATCTACGATCTTCTCTACGCTTACTATCAGAAGGCCAAGCGTCCGGCTGACGCTGAGAAAATCCTTCAAACCAGGGTCAAAAATAATCCGGCCGATGCAGAAGGCGCGTTCCTGCTGGCCGGATATTACGCAGCGAACTCTCGCGAAAGCGATATGCGCGCGACTTTGCAGCGAATGCTGGATGATGCCGGGGCCTTTCCTCGCGCAAACCTGCAGGCAGGCGACTTCTATGCGAGACTGCGGCGGTGGGACGATGCGCTCGCTCAGTATCGCCAGGGCTTGCAGACACATCCGAACGATAAGACTGCCTATCAAAAGAAGATGGTGGATGCACTCTTGGCACAGGGAAAGGCGGACCAGGCCGATGCCATCGTCGAACAGATCCTGAAAGATCATCCTGACGACGAGGAGGCAAAGCAGGTCAAAGCTTCCTTCCTCCTGGCCTCCCGTAAACCGGAGAACATAACCAAAGCCATCGCGCAGTTGCAGGAGCTGGTAAAAAACAATCCGGAGGACGCGAACCATCACTTCAGCCTGGGCCGCGCACTGGCTGCCAAGGGTGACTTGAATGGGGCGGTGGTGCAGTTCGAGACAGCGGTCAGCAAACGCCCGAGATTCATCGAGCCTCGCGTGGCGTTAATCGAAATCAGCCAGGCCAGAGGCGATTTCAAGTCGACCCTGCGGTATGCGGATCAGCTCCTGGCGGTCAATCCCAACCTGATGCGTATCCGCGTGGCGCGCGCGGCGGCCCTGATGCACACGGGCCGGGAACTGGACGCGCGCAGAGAACTGGAGACTCTGGAGCGGACTTACCCGAGGGATACTGAAGCACAGTTCCAGCTTGGCATCCTGGACCTGCACGAGCGAAAGCTCGGCGATGCGGAAGCCCGGTTTCGGAAGCTGACTCCGGACGACGGCGGCGATGGCCGCGCGCTGGCAGCTTTGGTGCAGACTCTGGGCGCCGAGAACCGCGTTGACGAGGCGCTGGGGGCGATCCGGCAAAGGATGGCGAAAGCTCCGAAGTCTGTGGTGCTGCAGGCGCTGATGGCAAGGACTGCCGCTGAGACGGGACACTTCGATGAGGCGATCGGAGAATATCGCCAAATGATGGCAGCCGCTCCGAACTCCGAACAAACTTCACTCGCGTTGGGCATGACTTATCGCCTCAAGGGCGACTACGCCAATGCCATCACCTGGTTCGAAAAGGCGCATTCGCTGGCTCCGAAAGATCCTGAGCCGATGGTGCGGTTAGGCGGCGCATTAGCTTTGTCGGGGCAGCAGAAGGAAGCACTGGATAATTACAAGCAGGCCTTAAAACTGAAACCCGACGATGCCACGTTATTAAACAACGCTGCTTATCTGATCGCCGAAACCGGAGGCAATCTCGGCGAGGCAGCGG
>Ga0210389_10001690_pt1 | contig 17792 bp, 16 predicted proteins | sample IncBWH28OmetaG_FD_160127 | JGI IMG/M metagenome (GOLD analysis project Ga0210389, IMG submission 160127) | Forest soil microbial communities from Barre Woods Harvard Forest LTER site, Petersham, Massachusetts, United States - Inc-BW-H-28-O ...
GACGATCGAGCGATGCTGCTTGCATCAATGCGCCATCGGATCCGCATTTTCGGCGGCAAGGTTGAAATGACCACTACTGAAGCGGGGGCTACCGCATTGACCGTATGGATGCCTCTGCGTCGAGCCGGTGCCCCGGTCGACAATTAATCCGCTGCTTCGCTAGCTAAGCATGCCCATGCGCCGGCAAGTCGATGGTAAAGACGCATCCGGCGCCCGGTATATCGCGAACCCTTAACACACCGTTGTTGGCCTCAACGCTGCGCCGACAAATGTCGAGGCCCAGCCCAAGCCCCGATCGATCTTGGCCGTTCTGAACAAAGGGTAACAACAGTTTGTCGGTGCTGCCGGTCGCAAGGCCCCCGCAGTGATCCTCGACGTCGATCAGAACTCGGCCTCCGTCAATGCTCGCACGCAAGCGCACTTCCGAATGGCGCTTCGTAAATTTGAACGCATTTTGCAGCAAGTTGCCCACCGCCGCCGCCAGCATCTCCGTATCCACATGCACCCGGATTTCTTCGCTCACCGGCGTGACCACGAATTTGCATTCGCGCGCCAGCGGATCGAGCGAAGAGGAAGCTGCGATCTCCTCCAGGAAATCGGCAAGTCGAACATCCTTGAGGCGTGGCGCCAGACCCGCGGTGACCCTAACTTCAGCCAATGACCGATCAATGAGATTGCGCATTCCAATGAGGCTGCGATCGAGGACGGCGCCGGTCGCACCAGACATGCCGACATTGCCGGCCTTGATTGCTTTTACCGCATAACTCGCGATATGCAGATAGTTTCTCAGTTCGTGGGCCAAGGGCCCCAGCCGCGAGTTCAGGGCCTCGAAGCCGTCTTCCGTTGTAGTGGCAGCTTGCCGGTACGCGTACTCGGTAACGGCGCCCGCGATCGCATTGTCGAGACACCGGTTGAAGGTGCGAAACTCATCGACCTCGATCGACGCACCTTTCTGATAGGCGAGATTCGTGACTGCCTGGCAGACATCGCCGTAGTCTCGAACCACCTGCTCTAGCGTGAATCCGCGTTCAAGCAGGTCGCGACCGTGCAATGCCGCCATCGATCCAATCTCGGAAGAATAGGCACGCGAAAAGTCTGTGGCCGCGTGACCTCGCGCCGTTTCGGATGCCTTCTCGACAGTCAATGTTTCGATGAGCTGGTCGAGAAAGATCGGTATGCCGTGAGTCAGATCATTGTCGGTCAGCTTAGGCTCAGACCTGCTGGCCACCATGGCTCGGCACTGATCAATCAAGACCGTGCGGTTCGTCTTGATGAACTCATGGAGCATCTGCTACTTTACTTTCGGCGCCTCCCGCCCGTCTGTGCGTTGGGACACGCAGCCCCTGCGAAGGCTTGAATTCCAGCAGTGGCCATTGGGTCGTTACTGTACACGCCGGTAAGTGCAGTCACTTAAGCGGGCTTCTTGACCCAACTCATACACCATCCCGCGGCGGCGACACTTTTCCCTGGAAAAATCGTGCAAGGGCCCTGCGCACCTCCGGCGTTGCCTTGAAATTGATTGCAATTACTGCATGTTTCTCCGGATTTCGTCGATTGGGGAATGTAACCGAGCGCCTTCGCCGTGGGATCGTTTGGATCCAACGACGGGGACTCGGCGCGAATCACGGAGCTGACAAACGTCTGGACTGGAATAATCGATCCGACAACGAGACCGCGAATGACGACTGCGCGCCGTGTAATGCTTTTGGTCATGATCATTGGCCCTTCCTGGTTGAACGCGAATTAAACGGATTCCAGATACGCAACGACGGCTTGCATCTGGTCCCGCGTCAAGTCCTTGATGACACCGTGCATCACAGGCGCAGTACGCAGTACGCTTTGAATCACGAGCAGCTGTTTGAGCAGATAAGGAGCATGCTGTCCCGCGAGGCGCGGAAACGGCCCATTGCCTTGGGCCTGGGCGCCATGACAGGACGCGCAGGCCGGGACCTGTCGTCCCGGCACGCCCTCCACAAAGATTTGTTTGCCCTGGGCAATGAGCGTCGCATTCCCGCTTTTTCCTTCAGCGGCTGATTGTTTGGAAAAATAAGCCGCCAGTCCGGTGATCGATGCGTCGTCCAGTTGCGATGCCATACCCCACATGTAGGCCTGTGCGTCCGGATCAGCCCGGGTTTGATCCTTGAAAGCATGCAACTGCAGTTCAATATAAGGCGCCGATTGGGCCGCTAAGTTGGGGAAAGTCGGGGCCACGCTTCGGCCACTGATGCCATGACAAGCGCTGCACGTCTCGATGGTTTTTTGCAATGCGGCCTTTTGCGCGGCGGTCATGACAGCCGGGCTGACGTCCGCGGCCTGAGCGATGCCAACCGTTAACAACGCCGCGCTTACGGCCGCAGCAGCGTTTCGGATCATGGCCGCTTTGACAATCGTCGTCATCAGAAATTGACCCAAACCAGTCCGAACAAAGTATTGTTGTTGGACGCATTGCGGCCGGAGCCGTCATAGTTGGTTCTAAGACCATTGAATTTGTCGTAGCCGACATATTGGAGTTGCAATTTCGTATTGAGCCACGGCAAGTAATTGAGCTCGGCGATATAGCCGCTTGAATCGGGACTGCCGTTTGCGCTGCCTACAACCGGGGCGATTGCATAGAGGATCGTGTCATTGCTGCCGGTGGTGCTGAAATATCCCAGCGAGCCACCTATCCGGCGCTGATAGCTGTATTCGCCCGAGAGCTTCATGGTCCTGAGAGTGTTGGTGGCATTTGCGGCGAATTGGTCGAACAAACTTGCATTGAGCGTTTGCTTCTCGTGGATATACGTCGCGAGAACCGTCACAAGGTGATCCTCACCGATGAACTGGTACTGGATATCCCCAGCCACGTCCTTGTATTGATCGGTGGGGCCCTGCAGCGCCGTGCCGTTTCCCGGGTGAGTCTTTATATTGATTCCATAGGTGCCTACGGATAATGAATTGCGGTCCCAGCGCTGTTCGTAGGTTAGGCGCCAGTACGGAGCCAGCCCATGGGCTACATGGCTCTGGGTGCCATCAAGCGGATGAGCGCCTCCTACAACCGCAGCGCTGTATCCCGATACCTCGGCATACCAATGATCATCCACCCACACGTATACCCCGAGGCCCGCGACCGATTGGGCCAGCGCTCCGTCGATTTGAGTTCCTGCAATAGGCCCGGGCGCAACTGAGCTGCCTGCAAAGGGAAAGCCCCAAGCGGGCGTCGAGTTCCACACGTCTTGAACCGTGGGATTGTTGTTCAGCGTAACGCCCAAAATCATGCTATGGCTGTTACCGTCCATCCCTCCGAAAGACAAGTGATGGGCATAGCGAATATCGGTGTTGTCGATCCCAAAATGGTCGGCGACACCGTCGTAAGTCAGCTGGATGAATGCCCCGAGTTCATTCGCGATCTTGCCTGCATAGAAAAAGCTTGCTTGCTGGGGAAAAAGCACGTCGCCATCTTTGGCAAGAGCTGAGGGCAACGCGCTGTCCGGAAGTGCAGTGCTGGTGTGCGTGTACGAAATCTGCACCATCATGCTGATGGGGGGAATGGAATTCAGTGCCAGGGTCTGATGCGAATCAATGTCGATGCCGGTGATCTGTTTGATGTTGTCGAGCACGTAGCCGTTCAGCTTGAACTCCCGTCCAAATGGGGTCAGCTCCGGGAACACCGTATGACACGCGGCGCAGGTCATTCCCGTCTGTCGAGCAAAGCTCGGCACAGCCCAACTCTTAGCGCTCAGTAGGCATAATCCGATTGCAAGCCTCAGAATTCCCTGCTGAAGTCCAATCGGGCGCATGCCAATCATGAAGCCTTCCTCCCGTTCCAACGCTTGGTGCTTTTTAACGTGGGGGCATCACGGAGCTGGCCTTCCGATGCCTAATCCTCGGCGACTTTGCCAAGCAAAGAAGAATTTACCAATAGTAGGGTGCGAGAGATGTGCGCTACCGTACATTGGAAACAAATATCCGAGCCAACTATCCGAAGACGAGATTGGCTGAGACGAGTTCTGTCATAGGAGAGGACATTCCCGTCACCCTGCGGTCACATCAGGCAACGACGGTTGCCGACAGGTCGGTGCCCAGCAACTTGGCGAATTCATCAGCCGCAATGGGCTTATGGAAGTAAAAGCCCTGTCCTTCAGCACAGTCTTGCGCCTTCAGCGCTATTAACTGTTCGCGCGTTTCCACGCCCTCCGCAATCACCTGGAGATGGAAACTGCGTCCTAGATTTATCACCGCGCTAACCAGTTTCGAGTCGTCGGAGTCGGTGCAAAGGCCTTGAACAAAGGACTTGTCGATTTTCAGCGCGTTTATAGGAAACCGTTTCAAATAGCTTAAGCTTGAATATCCAGTGCCGAAGTCGTCCAGCGTGAGCTGGATGCCCATGTCTCTCAGTGCGCGCAGCACGGCGACGGTGGATTGTGGATCCTGCATAAACGCGGTCTCGGTCAACTCGAACTCAAGATACTGAGGCGCCAAGCCTGTCTCCTCTAAAATGGCGCGCACATGATCTACGAAATCGTTCGATCGCAATTCGACCGCTGAAATATTGATTGCTATCGGTATCGCGGCAAGATGTGCGTCGAGCCAGCTTCGCCTTTGCCGACACGCCTCGCGCAGTACCCATCGGCCAATGGGCACGATATAACCGCACTGTTCCGCAATGGGTATGAAGTCCCGCGGAAACACGATTTCTCGGTTTGGCTGGCACCATCGAATGAGTGCTTCGGCGCCAGTGAGGGTCTGCGCCCTCAAATCAAACTTCGGCTGGTAGTGCAACACGAATTCGCCGCGGTCCAATGCATGGCGCAGGCTGCCCTCAATGGACTGCCGCTCCAGGGCATGCTCGTTCATGGCGCGCTTGAAAAACTGGTAATTGTTCCGTCCACCGTCTTTGGCATTCAGCATTGCAATATCGGCGTTCTTAACCAGCGTTTCTGCATTCTCCCCGTCATCCGGGTAAATGCTGATTCCAACGCTTAAAGTGATATGCAGATCATGTTCCTCGACCCGGTGGGGCATGCCGGCGACAGTGAGGATCTTTTGCGCGCTGAATGCGGCATCTGCCCCTTGCGCCACACTAGACAGCAGAATCACAAATTCATCTCCGCCTTGGCGGCTGATCGTGTCCGTGCTGCGCACGGCAGCGACCAAGCGCTGAGCAATTGACACAAGGAGCTTGTCACCGATCAGGTGCCCTAGGGAGTCATTGACGTGTTTGAAACGGTCTACATCGACGAATAGCACCGCAAGATGTTGTTGCTGACGATGCGCGACAGAGATCGCCTGGGTCAGGCGGTCGTTCAGCAACAATCGGTTTGGCAGATCGGTCAAGTAGTCGTATTGCGCCAGATGCGACATTTTCTGAGACATCGCGCGCGCCTGCGTTACATCATGAAAAACCATGACGGCTCCCGTCACGCGTCCCCTTCGATCATGAATGGGTGCGGTGGAGTCTTCGATCGCGGACTCCAGTCCGTCACGTCGGATCAGGATACAGCCTTCGGGTAAACTCAAAGTCTTGTTTGTCTGGACGACCGAGGCCATGGGATTTAGTGCGCGGCGACGATCCAAGACGTCGATGATCCGGAACACTTGAACGAATGGCTGACCGAGTGCCTCACCGGCCAGCCAACCCGTCAGAGCCTCGGCGATCGGGTTGAGAAAGCTCACGTTGCCCGAGACATCGGTGCAAACGACAGCATCCCCGATCGAATTGAGCGTCAGCTGCGCGCGCTCTTTCTCTCTGAATAATGCCTCGGCGTTCGATGCGCGCTCGAGCATATTGCGCAGTGCTTTGGGCAGTAAATAGCTGTCGAGATCCTCTTCGAGGAGGTAATCTTGAGCTCCCCGCTGCACCGCGAGTTTCGCGGCATTCTCATGCTCAAGATTGCTGAGCACCAGAATGGGAACATCGGGTGATATCTGGAATATCCGATCGAAGGTTTCCACTCCGCGACTGTCGGACAGGAATAGATTGACTAAGACCGCCGCTATGCGCTCCTTTTCATCTTTGCGCAGGCGTTGTAACGCCTCGGAGCAAAGCTCGACCCATTCGACGATAAAGAACCCGTCAGGCGAATTAAGAAGGGCGTCACTCACCACCTTGGCCTGCGCGGCGTCATTGTGGATCAAAAGCACTGTTTGAGGCATAGCACCATCCTTGAGCACCTAACTTCGTTTAATCACCGTGGCTTGTTCGCGTCCGTCTGATAGCGCACATAGCGTCCGGGCAAATCCTTCTACCGAGATGCAGGTCACATTACCAAGTGTCCTACGACCATCACGTGCGACTCGAAACGGGGATAACAGACCTGGATTGACGGGCCAACAACGTGCTACGTCGATGACAGTCCGCGCGCGGCAGAGTGGATCCAGTGATGCCGAACTCTCAACCTCTAGTAGGCACTTCTGCCGAAAGGGACTGAACGATGGCAGTGCGCCCGGGCACCTGATGAGAGCTATCTGTGGAGCGCCGCATCCCGAGAGGCATTTTGCTCCGCCTCTTAACGCCAATGCGCCACTGGCGCAATTGCTTGAGCTCGGCGTGCGCAATGACTACTTGCACGGCGCGATAGTAATCGGGATCGATCTGTTGCAAAAGTTCCTTCATAACCGCGTCGATCCTGCCACTGCGTACTGCGTGTGTCTGTGTGCTAGCGCACTTTAGACGCTGGCTTCAGCTCGACTCCACGTCAATCGAAGCCGAGCTATGGTAGTGCAGAAATTGATGCGCCGGATGCGCTGCCGGCCGCGAGCGGCGGATTGAACATGCGATCCTGCGTAGTGTCGGGCAACGTTGCGCTCGATAGCCGTACTACGGTACTTAAGGGCAATCGCACGGTGAATTGGGTGCCGTGCTCCACGGTCGAGGTCACGGCGATCTGGCCCCGGTGAGCATGCACGATCTGCGAACAGATATGCAGCCCCAGTCCCAAGCCATCACGGCTCGGCGACACAGAATTTCGCCAAAACGGCTCAAAGATTTTCCCCATGCTCTCCGGCGGAATAGGTACGCCGTCATTCCACACCTGCAACACCAAGTCATACTCGTTGGTTGTCGCGGTGATCTTGATTGGACTGCCGGGTTTGCCATGTGTCAAAGCGTTGCCAAGGAGATTTGAGGCGACTTGTTGCAGCCTACCTAAATCACAGGGTACTGAGCGATTGACATCGATATGCGACTGGATCGTACAGTCCGGTTGAGCGACTTGAAGTTCTTCAATCACGGACCTCAATCCCTCAGCAATGTTGTCGACTTCCGCGAATTCGAGGCCGATGCCGCCACCCAACCGTCCGCGCGCGAAATCGAGCACGTCGTTGATCAGCGAGGACATGCGCCGGGCGTGGGTTTTGATTCGCGATGCAATCATCCGCTGGGCCGGGTCGGTGAGTCTTCGCTCCAGCAATTCGCCGCCGGCAAACACCGCATGCAGAGGGTTACGAAGATCGTGGCCTAAGATGGCGATGAATTGCTCACGCAGTTCATTCGTGGCGCGCTCATCGAGCAACGCCGACCGCTCTCGCTCGCGAGTAGAGTGTTGCTCGAGTTGGGAAGCAATGAGCGCAGCGAATTCGTTGAACATTGACGCAATGCGCGGCTCGCGTAAGCTTGCAGGGTTCCAATCTAGCGCGCACAGCGAGCCAAAATGCCGCTCGCTACCGATGATAATCGGCACTGAGATGAAGCTTTTGATGGAACGCGAGGTCTGGTCGCTCGGCGTGGAATCCATCGCCACCTGTTCGAACACAATGGGAGCTCGTGCCGCTCGCGAGTCAAAACCGAGACCCGTCATAAAGGGTAGCTCGTCGCCGGGCCGCACTCCTAGCGATAGTTCATCCCTTACGGCATAAGCGGTCCACTTCGCGCCCTCAACGTGCGCCACCGCCGCAAATCGCAGGCAGGTTATCTCGCAAATCACTTTCAGCAATGTCGGTAGGACATCAATGCGACCCATCGTGGCGATGGTGCGCGCAATTTCCGGGCCGTTATCCATGTCAATTGACCTCACGCCTTCAGAAATGGGCTAAGACTTCAAAAAGGATGAGCGCAGTCCCGTTCCTTGGGGGTCAACTATTATGCTGGGGTGCAGCGTAGACCGCCCGCAAAACCGTCGTCTGTGCGGTGCCGAACATATTTTGGAATATTTGCCGGACTCTGCGGATTGCGCGCATAAAGTTTGCTATGTTCGGCACCGTACAGAGGATTTATTGCCGGCGGAGAATATTAGGCGGCTAGGCGAAGCGAATTCACAACCCGCGGCACTTGATGCAGTTTTCAGATCGCAGGGCCGGAGACAATCCACGGTGGAACAACCACAGTTAAACCACCTGCTCGATGCCTTGCCCGCGGCAGAAGGGCAGCGTTGGTTGCCGCTCCTAGAGTCGGTCGACATGCCGCTTGGATCTGTCCTGTATGAACCCGGCGTCGCCTTGAGTCATGTGTATTTTCCGACGACCGCCATCGTCTCGCTCCTGTATGTGATGGAAAATGGCGCCTCCGCTGAGATCGCGGTCGTCGGCAACGAGGGCGTCGTCGGTATTTCCTTGTTTATGGGAGGTGAATCCACGCCCAGTCGGGCCGTCGTTCAGAGCGCCGGCACCGGTCTTCGCTTAAGAGCGCCTGTCATGAAAGAGGAATTCAATCGTGCCGGCCCTGTATTGCATCTCATGCTGCGCTACACCCAGGCGCTGATTACACAGATGGCGCAAACCGCCGTATGCAATCGGCACCACACGCTGGATCAGCAACTGTGTCGCTGGTTGCTCCTTAGCCTCGATCGACTGCAGGGCAATGAACTGGTGATGACCCAGGAACTCATCGCCAACATGTTGGGTGTTCGCCGCGAAGGGGTCACCGAGGGTGCGCTCAAGCTGCAGCACGCCGGATTAATTCAATATGCGCGCGGCCACATCACGGTGCTCGATCGGGCGGGTTTGGAAAAACGCAGCTGTGAGTGCTATGCGGTGGTCAAGAAAGAGTACGACCGCTTGCTCCCTCCTACCACGACGCATTGAGGGGAGATCAAGAGAGGGCCTAGCGCTAGCCGATCTTTGCGCGAACAACGCCATCCGCCTACCTATGTGGGCCAGCGTACATACGGCTAGCGTCGAAACACCTACCCTTCGATCGTCCGGGAAACCCTTTTTCGGTTTCCTTTTTATGTCGGCGATGGACTACCGCCGGTCATTCCTAGGGAAAGGAAAAAGATGAAGCTCGATCATTTGTTATCGCCAGCGCCGCGGAAGGCCCCGAGCGGTATCATCGGCTTCGATGAAATTACGGGCGGCGGACTCCCACGAGGGCGCACAACCCTCCTCCTCGGAGGCCCCGGATCGGGCAAAACCGTTTTCGCGCTGCAATTCCTCATCAATGGCGTACGCCTCTATGGCGAACCGAGCATTTTTGTCGCGTTCGAGGAGACTTCGCAACGCATTCTGGCCAATGCAGAGAGTTTCGACTGGAAACTCCGCCCATTGGAGAAGAAAAAACTGCTCTTTATCGATGCACAACCAAGTTACGATCTGGTACAGACGGGAGATTTTGATCTGTGCGGAATGTTGGCCGGACTCGGCCTGCAAGCCGCCCAGATGAAGGCCCGGCGCATCGTGTTCGATGCGCTTGATATCGTTTTGGCGCTGCTTCCGGATCTCTCCGCGAGAAGAAGAGAAATTTACCGGCTGCATGAATGGCTCGTGAACCGTCGAATGACGTGCATAGTCACCCTAAAGGCCAGAGCGGACGAACCGAGTTCCGTCACCCAGCAGCCATACGGCTTTATGCAGTTCATGGTGGATTGCTCGGTAATCCTCAATCACAGCGTCATTGCGGGCGTATCGCAGCGCAATTTGCGAGTGCAAAAATATCGCGGCTCGAGTTTCGATGAAAACGAATCGCCCTTCGTCATCGGTGACGCAGGATTCGACGTGGCCATCGCACGGACTTTGGGCCGCGAGGATGCGAAAGTAACCAACGAACGCGTCACGAGCGGTATCAAGCGCCTCGACACAATGTTGGGGGGCGGCTACTACCGCGCGGCCTGCGTTTTGATCACCGGTTTCCCAGGCACGGCAAAGACCACCTTGAGCGGTGCATTCGCCCAGGCCGCGTGCCGGAGGGGGGAACGCACGCTCTTCGTGAGTTTTGATTCGGACGGCACCGAAGTCATTCGCAACTTGGCTTCCGTGGGAATTCGGCTGAACCGCTATTTGAAAAGCGGTGTGCTGCGAATGGTGTCGGCCCGCACCATTGTGGGCAGTCCCGAAATGAGTTTGGTCCGAATCAAGGCGATCGCAGCTGAGCACAAAGCCCGTTGCTTAGTCATCGACCCGGTCTCCGCACTGGCGAATTCCGGCAGTCAATTGGCAGCACATGGTGTGGGACAACGGCTGATCGATTGGTCGAAGGCCGATCGCATCACATTGGTCTGTACCAGCCTGCTCAATGAAATTGCCGGACAGTCGGAGAGCGATTCGACGTTACATATCTCGACCTTGGCAGACACGTGGATTCATCTTAGCTATGTCGTGCAGGCAGGCGAGCGCAATCGCGGCATGTCTATCATCAAGTCGCGCGGTACCGCGCATTCGAACCAGGTACGCGAGTTGATCCTCAGCAATTCCGGCGTGACCTTGGCCGACATCTTCACTGCGGGCGGAGAGGTCTTAATGGGGACTATGCGCTGGCAGAAGGAAAGCGCCGAGCGAGTTGAGGACGAGGTGGCCGAAGTCGCCGGAAAACTCGAGCTCGTTACTCTCGACGCGCAACAGGCTGAACTGCAGGTGCGGCTGAAGGCGGTGCAAACCGAACTGCTCGCCAAGCAATTGGAAAAGACTCTCCTCGCACGCACTACCGCCAGCCGTAAGGCCGTGATCTTGCATGGCAGTGTGCGCATGCGCGAGTTGCGTGGCGGCGACGCGCCGAAGCACAAGTGAGCGCCGCGTGACCCGACGTCCAACGTACAAGTTTCGTTTGTATGTCGCCGACGACACCATGAACTCCGCGCAAGCCACAGCCAATTTACAGGCATTGTGCAAGACGCACCTACCCAACCGCCACGAGATCGAGATCGTGGACGTATTCAAAGAGCCGCAACGTGCGATATTGGAGGGAATTCGCATGACGCCGACGCTTCTGAGATTGGCGCCGCTACCGATCAGAAAAATAGTCGGCACGCTCGTAGATACCCAACGCGTAATGGAGACCTTGGGATTAGTCGTTAGCGCTCTATGAGCATCAAATCGCCGCCGCCGGGGGATAGGGACAGCGATGAAATTTCGGTGGTGATCAAAGCACTTCGCGCCGCGGACCTGCGCTTGGAGGAACTGACGTCCGGCGAAGTAGACACCGTCTCAGACCGCGATGGCCGCTCGTTTTTACTGCAGCGCGCACAAGACCAATTGCGCGCAGCCGAGGCTTCCAAACAAGCGGCCATCCTCAACGCGCTGCCGGCCTACATTGCCGTGCTCGACATGGCCGGCAGCGTGGTGTCGGTAAACGAGATGTGGGAACGAGTGACTGCGAGCAACGCACTCTATGGTGCTGCTTACAGCGTCGGAATCAACTATCTTGAGAAATGCGACAAGGCACGCGGCCCGGATTCTCTCGAGCGGCGCCGCGCAGGCGCCGGCATCCGATCCGTGCTGTCTGGCGCACAGAAACGCTTTTCTATGCAATATCCATGCGATCTGCAAACCGGGCGCCACTGGTTCCTGCTGACAGCCACTCCGTTGGCTACCAATCACCCGCGCGGCGCCGTTGTAATGCACGTGGATGTTACGGATCAAAAACGCAGCGAAGCTGCCCTACGCCGCTTTGCCGCGGCCATGGACGCAACCGCCGATGCGCTATTTCTGGTCGATCGCACCAGCATGCGTTACATCCATGTCAATGAGGCGGCCTGTCGAATTCAAGCTCAGACGCGTACCGGCTTGCTCGCATCCTCGCCGGCGCAAGTCTTGGGTGTCTCGGAACAGGAACTTGCGGCAACGTACGATCGTCTGATCCAAAGCGGCGTCGATGCGAGACCGGTCGAAGTACTGCGACCCCGCAGCGACGGTTCGAACATCTGTTTCGAGCTCCGACGGCATGCTCATCCTTCAGGCGATAGTTGGACGATTGTCTCGATCATGCGTGACGTGACGGACCGAAAAGAAGCCGAGACTCGAATCGTTCAGCTTAATCGGGTGCATGCCATGTTGAGCGGAATCAATGCTCTCATCGTGCGCGTACGTAACCGTGACGAACTGTTTAGCGAGGCGTGCCGCATTGCGACCGACGAAGGCGGCTTCAAGATGATCTGGATTGGCCTGGTCGACCCGACAAGACAAAAAATGGTTCCGATGGCCTCGGTGGGAGTGCGCGAGGAATTCCTGGCGGAGATTCGCGACAAATTTACCCTCCAGGAGGGTACCGCCCGTAGCCAAACCATGACCGCACGCGCGGTGCGTGAGGCCACCCCATGCGTTGCCAACAATTTGGAAACCAACGCCGATGTCTTGTATCGCAATGAACACCTTGCGGCAGGCATTCGCTCGATGGCCGTTCTGCCGCTGATTATCGGAACCTCCGTGGTCGGAGTAGTCGCCTTGTATGCCTATGAAATTGAGTTCTTTCACGGCGGGGAGATGAAGCTGTTGACCGGGCTCACCGGTGATATTGCTTTCGCGATCGATCACATCGAGAAACAGGAGCGGCTGGATTATCTGGCTTACTACGATGTTCTCACTGGACTTGCAAACAGAGCGCTGTTTCTCGAGCGCACCGCACAATATATTCGTGGCGCCAGCGGCCGACGCAAGTTAGCCCTGTTTTTAATCGATCTAGAACGATTCAAGAACATCAATGACAGTCTCGGCCGGCCGGCGGGCGATCTGCTCCTCAAGCAAGTTGCAGCTTGGCTCACCCAGATCGTGGGGGATGCCAATCTGTTGGCCCGCGTCGACGCGGACCATTTTGGCATAGTGGTACCCGACTTCAAGAATGTTCGCGATGTGATGCGCTTGCTGAAAAAAACCATGTCGGCATTTTTAGCGCATCCGTTTCAGCTCAACGATGCCGTTTTTCGAATCGCCGCCAAGGTCGGCGTGGCGGTGTGTCCGGATAACGGCACCGATGCCGACACCCTGTTCAGAAACGCGGAGTCGGCGCTCAAGAAAGCGAAGCTCAGCGGGGACAAGTATCTGTCTTACTCACAAAACATGACCGTTTCGGTCGCCGGCAGGCTGACGCTGGAGACTCAGCTCAGGCTGGCGTTAGAACGCGAGGAGTTTGCGCTCTTCTATCAACCGAAGATGAATCTCCTCAGCGGCGAAATCACCGGCGCAGAGGCGCTACTACGGTGGAATGATCCGGTGACGGGATTGGTCAGCCCCAACCGAATCATTCCAATCCTCGAGGAAACCGGATTGATGCACGACGTCGGCCGCTGGGCGCTCAACGAGGCCGTTGAGACGCATCGACGTTGGCACGCCGGCGGGCTCAAGGCAGTGTGCATCGCGGTCAATGTTTCGCCCATGCAATTGCGCAATCGCGATTTCGTCGCCGAGATCCGGCGGGCGATTGGCGACGATCCGATGGCGGCGGCCGGACTGGAACTTGAAATCACTGAGAGCCTGATCATGGAGGACGTTCGCGTCAGCATCGGCAGTCTTCGCGCGATCCGCGCACTGGGCGTGAGAATTGCCATTGACGATTTCGGCACGGGATTCTCTTCGCTCAGCTGCCTGGCCAGACTTCCCGTGCACACCCTGAAAATCGACCGCTCGTTCGTGGTCGACATGGTGGCGGGCCCGGAGGGATTGGCGCTGGTGACGACCATCGTCAACCTCGCGCATTCCATGAAGCTGAATGTCGTCGCGGAGGGCGTCGAGACCGAGGAGCAAGCGCGTCTGCTGCGCCTGCTCAATTGCGACGAAATACAGGGCTATTGGTTCGGTCATCCCGTACCGAGCGACACCTTCGAGGCAAAGTACCTGGGCGCCAGCGCCCTCAGCGAATAAGGCGAACTGCCGGCTCGCGCAACCGCACGCCGCGACCTCCGTCAGAACTCGTGCTGCCCTCGCCAATGAGCTCGACGCCCATGTCTTGCAAGGCCTGGATTATTTTCACCAGCGAATCCACGTTTCCCCGAATCAAGCCGTCGCTGGCTTCCATTCTTTGGATGGTTGGCAGCGACAGGGTTGAGCGTTGGGCCAGGGTGAGTTGGTCAATGCCCACGAGGGCGCGCGCGGCGCGAAGTTGAGACGCAGTTATCATGTTTTATACATTACTATACATTATTAAACATTGATAAACCATGTTTTAAGGCCTATTGTAGCGGCCCGCTCACTGAGGGTCTGCCTTTGCAGGTTTGAATACAGTCAATGATTGCACTGCTCGAAGCGAAGGCGTCCGGTTTGTGGTCTCGCAAGCACATCGCCAACAACCTACTCGCCGGTGTGGTGGTGGGCGTCGTAGCCTTGCCACTGGCCATGGCCTTCGCGATCGCCTCGGGGGCTCGCCCGGAGCAGGGCATCTACACAGCGATCGTCGCCTGCCTATTAACGTCAATCTTTGGCGGCACACGATTGCAGATCGGGGGGCCGACCGGCGCATTTATCGCGGTGCTCTCGATTATTACGGCGCAACACGGCATCGCCGGTTTGCAGATCGCGACCATGATGGCCGGAATCATCTTGGTGGCCTTTGGAGCGGCACGATTAGGCGCCGTAATCAAGTTTATCCCGAGACCCGTCATCGTAGGATTCACGGCAGGCATTGGCGTCATCATTTTTGTGGGCCAAGGGAAGGACTTCTTTGGACTATCGCCCGCCCCATCGGGTCTGCACTTCCACGAAAAGCTCATCGTTTTAGCGCAGGCGCTGCCAACGATTAATTGGGGCACGACTGGGCTTGCCTTGTTAGCGCTCGCGATTTTGATCGCCGGCCCACGCTACCTCAAGCGAATTCCCGCGCCCCTCGTCGCGATGATCGCCATCACGGCAACGCAGTCGTATTTCAATTTTCAAGGTGTCGCGACGATCGGCTCTGCTTTCGGCGGCATTCCCCGCACCCTGCCCGCCTTCGCGCTACCCTCCATCCAACTCGCACAAGTGATCTCATTGGTGGGGCCGGCTTTCACGATTGCCTTGCTGGGATCGATCGAGTCGCTGCTTTCCGCGGTGGTCGCCGACGGCATGGCGGGAACAAAACACAACTCGAACCAGGAACTCATTGGGCAAGGGATCGCCAACATCGTCGCGCCTTTGTTCGGTGGTTTTGCTTCTACCGGAGCCATTGCACGCACGGCCACCAACATTCGTAACGGCGCCACGAGCCCCCTGGCCGGAATGGTGCATTCGGGATTCCTGATTCTGGTCATCTTGCTGCTAGCTCCGCTCGCCTCTGCGGTCCCGCTGTGCTGCCTTTCCGCCATCCTCTTCGTGGTCGCGTGGAACATGAGCGAGGTGCCCCACGTCATCAGGCTCGTGCGCGGGTCGCCGGCCACCGACGTGGCGGTGCTCGCGATCACCTTTTCGCTCACCGTATTTGTCGATCTAGTGGTTGCGGTCAACGTGGGGGTCATCCTTGCGGCATTGATCTTCATGCGGCGAATGTCGCTCGCAGTGAATGTCGAGGCCCAGGTGGAGAGTGCCGCCGCCACTGGCGCCGATAACCAGCTTCCGGCAGGCCCGCTGCCCGCGGGAGTGGTGATCTACAGCATTGATGGCCCATTGTTCTTTGGGGCGGCTGAGAAGCTCGAGCGAACACTCGCACACATTCAACGGCCGGCGACGACCTTGATTTTGCGCATGAGCCAGGTTCCGTTCGTGGATGCCACCGGTATTTCCGCGATCGATGAGATCATCACCGATTTTCTCAAACATGATGCGACCGTGCTTTTGAGCGAGGTACGATCGAACGTGCTGCATAAACTCGAGCGCGCCGGCCTGATTCGCAGGCTCGGAGCGGACAATTTAACGGCAACCCTGGCACTCGCACTCGAGCGCGCCAAAGCCATCGACACGGTGAGAGAGAGCTGGATTCGAATTGGCAAGAGCTGCAAAAGCACAGCGCATTGAAACAATTCGCCAATAAGCTGCTGGTTCTTGGCGGCCTTACCGACGACCGGCAAACGGTGTTCAAGTTTTGCGAGCCTGCCGGTACGGCTCGCGATCTGTTGTTCAACGGCTTGTTAAATGGCAGCTACAAGAAGGCATTCTTGATCGAGGAATTCGAATACCGGTCGATGTGCTTCGCACTCGATGGCTGTACTCAAAGCGAGATGCGGATCGATAATCCGTACGCGTTGGTGAACGAATACACCCGTAAGATGATGGGCTTTCTCGCATTTCAGCCACACCCAAAGCAGATCCTGATCATCGGGCTGGGTGGAGGGTCCTTGGTCAAATATTGTCACCGCCATCTGCCGGCGACGCGGATCACAGCAGTGGAGATCGACCCGGTAGTGCTCGCGCTGCGATCCCAATTCTTGGTGCCCCCGGATGATGACCGTCTCACCGTCATCCAAGCCGATGGCGCCGATCACGTTGCTCTGATGGCCGATCGAGGCGAAGGAAGCAACGCGATCTTGGTCGATGCCTACGATCACACGGGAATCGCGAACGCAGTAGTCAAACGTTCGTTTGTTGAGAATACGAGACGGATCCTGGGGACAAGCGGAGTCTTTGTGATGAACCTCGTCGCCGAGAGCGACGATGCGAAACGGCACGTCGAAACCGTTCGACAAGTTTTTCGCGATACGGTTGTCGTAGCGATGCAACGCGGCGGTAATTTGATCATCTTCGCCGGGCAAACGCTGCTCGACCCGCAGCGCGCCAAGATGGCGGTGCGGAACGCCGAACGCGTCGAACACAGGCTCGGTCTCTTTTTTCCAACCCTGATCCAACGCCTCAAGGAATTATGAACTTACCCGTCCTATTATTCGATCCGGAACCCGTCGCGGCCGGCGTATTGGCAATGCAATTGCGACGCGTTCCGACGTTGGATCGCGCGCGCCGAGTCTTTCGCGAACTCGGCGTTGAAACCAATCCTTAAGTCACATCACCCCCGATCGCGCCGGCTCACACTGGGCGCTGATCCTCTTTTGAAGGAGTCTGAATTTGAACACGTTGCTTCGAATGAATGCCGATGAGTCTGCGCCGACCGAATCCGAAGGGACGCTCGCGCACGTTGATCGAGCGTTGGAGCTGGACTTCATAAGGGAGTTCGCTACGGGCGGGGAGTTGCTGATGGGGCTAGGCACCGAGGGCCGCCGCGAGCGCATCCGGGTGGCCATCTACACCCAAAAACGGGCGCACTTGCTTTTTCGCGACGGCCCGATGACCTATGCGGAAGCGTACGAAGAATGCTTTGGGCGGCCGCTCGAGATGCGCAGCAGCGCCAGGGCCGAACCAAAACCAGCCCCGGTTAGCGACAGGGTCTCCGCAATCAAGGCAATCAGGCGCTAAACCCCAAAGACCGCCGCCTGTGTCACCTGCGTCCTGAGACCTTACAAAATATTGAGGGCGCACCCGGGACGGATTGCTGCGGGGCCTGCGGCCCCTTGGCCTCGCCTGCGCTCGGCTCGCCCTGCGGGCGACCAAATCGCCTGCGGCGATTTGTCGAACTCGTCTTGTTGTCTGTCGGCGGTTCGAATTGCTTGTTTCCCGCCAGGCAGCGTCGGGATGTTGAAAGCATTTTTGTAAAAAAAACGCGCCCGGACGGATTGCTTCGGGGCCTGCGGCCCCTTGGCCTCGCTTGCGCTCGGCTCGCCCTGCGGGCGACCAAATCGCCTGCGGCGATTTGTCGAACTCGCCTTGTTGTCTGTCGG
>Ga0210389_10001691_pt1 | contig 17792 bp, 18 predicted proteins | sample IncBWH28OmetaG_FD_160127 | JGI IMG/M metagenome (GOLD analysis project Ga0210389, IMG submission 160127) | Forest soil microbial communities from Barre Woods Harvard Forest LTER site, Petersham, Massachusetts, United States - Inc-BW-H-28-O ...
GTGGCGTGGATTTGACATTCGCTACGGTATTGACCGCGCGCTCGTAAAGCGAATGTCAAATCCAAAACTCCACTAGAAACCTATATTTGCTAGTGGTCCTTTGATTCTAACATTTGCAAGAGTGCATGCCAGACCGGGATGCAAATGTTAGAATCGGACCACTAGCAGGCAATGGAGGAACTTAGGGAAGCGGAAAAATCTGCCGAAGGCGGCACGGATTGCCGATTGCGTGCCCTGTTCCAAAATAGCGAAGACCATCATTTTATTGGGCTTTTCACCATGGCACGGTGCTTGCTGATCCATGCCGAGGGCGCATAAGCCGCGCCGGTTCGGAGTCTTGCCATGCTGCCTGCTATCGGTGCCGCCTCGCTTGCGCTCGATGCGATCCAAGCGCTCACGTCGTCACAGTCATCGTCGTCGCCATCGCAGGCGGCGGCCAGCTTTGGGCCGGCCCTCGCCGATGCAGGCGACACGTCATCGTCGCCGGACTCGGCCACCGTTTCCGGCTTCAGCAGCACCCAGATTTCGTCTGACAATATCAGCGCGTTGATCGATGCGCAGAGCCTGTCTTCGGCTAACCTCGCTCAGGCCATCGACTCCGATGGTTCGACATCGGATTCGGCAAACCAGCCCAACTCCGCATCCAGCGCCGCGTCGTCGGCCTATAGCTCGATCGACCAGCTCGTGCAGTCCACCGCGATGCCGCTCGGGTTCAATCCGTTTTCGGTCAGCGTCTGAAGCTATCCAAAACGATCCCGCCACGACGGCAACGCGCCGGCGAAAGGCAGCGCCGTCGCCGCATGGACCCCGCGTGCGATGGCACGCGCCACAACGTTGGCCGCAACCATGCCAAGTTCGGTCAGGCCAATCAGCGGATCGATCTGCCGCTCCCCGGTCGATGCGGCGAACACCACGTCGCCATCCATCGGTGCATGCACGGGATAGATCGCGCGCGCAAACCCGGTCTGCGCGATCATGGCAAGCCGCTTCGCCTGAGCCTTGGTCAGGACGGCGTTGGTCACGACCACAGCGAGCGTCGTGTTCTCGGCCGCGGTCGCCGCGGGCCCACCCTTGATGCGCATCGTCAGCATGTCGGCGGTGAAGGAGGGCGGCAAGCCGCGCCCGCCAAATTCGCCGTTGATCTCGAAGGGCGCCGCCCAGAACCATGGCCCGTCGCCAACTGTGACAGTGCCAACGGCGTTGACCACGGCCAGCGCCGCGATCTTCACCCCGTCCGGTGTCTGGGCGGAAGCGGAGCCGAGGCCGCCCTTCAGGTTGGCGGTGAGAGCGCCAAGCCCGGCGCCTACACTACCGAGTGCGAAACTGGTGCTGGCTGCCGCAGCCGCCACGAAGCCGAGGTCGCGGTAAGGCGCGAAGCGGCCCCATTTCTTGTTCCCTCCGTTGAGAAGGTCGAAGCAGATCGCACCGGGCACGATCGGAATAACCGCACCGCGGATATTGAGGCCGCGGCCTTGCTCGGCGAGCCAGGCTTGCACGCCGCCGCCGGCCTCCAGCCCAAACGCCGAACCGCCCGACAGCGCGATCGCATCGATCCTGTCCACGGTATTGGCGAGATCGAGCAACGCGCCCTCGCGCGTCCCGGGTCCGCCGCCGCGCACATCCATCGCCGCCACAACCGGGCGATCGAAGATCACAGCGGTGACGCCGGACGCAAGCCCGGCATCGTCGGCATGGCCGACGCGAACGCCGGCAATGTCGGTGAGGAGATTGTTCATCGCGTTCCTTGCCTCAGCCGTCGAGAGCGAGCCTGATCATACGCGCGAGTTCCGACTTGCGGTACGGTTTGGCGAGCAGCAGCACCCCGGTATCGAGACGTCCGTGGTGAACGATCGCGTTCTCCGTATATCCCGACGTGAACAGTGTCTTTAGCGCGGGGCGCCGTTTCAGCGCCTCGTCGACGAGTTGGCGGCCATTCATCGAGCCTGGCATGATGACGTCGGTAAACAGCAGATCGATGCCGTCGTTTCTGTCGATGATTTCCAGGGCCTCGGCTGCATTGCCGGCCTCGAGGGTCCTGTAGCCGAGGCTTTCGATCTGGGTGAGGACATACCGGCGGACGAGCTTGTCGTCCTCGACCACCAGGATCATCTCATCGCCGCGCTGGATGCTGGATGGCGTCACCGCTTCGACCGGGGTATCGGCTAGCCCCGTCGCGCGCGGCAGATAGATCTTCACCGTCGTGCCGTGACCTTCCTCGCTGTAAATCTTGATGTGACCGTTCGACTGCTTGACGAAGCCGAACACCATGCTCAAGCCAAGGCCGGTACCCTTTCCGACCTCCTTGGTGGTGAAGAAAGGATCGAACACCCGATCGAGATTCGCTGCCGAAATTCCGATGCCGGTATCGCTGACGGCGACCATGACATAGTGGCCGACCGAGACGTCGCTGTGCATCGAGGCGTAGCCCTCGTCGAGGTAGACGTTGTTGGTCTCGATCACGAGTTTTCCGCCGGAAGGCATGGCATCGCGGGCATTGAGCGACAGGTTCAGGACTGCGGCGGTGAGCTGATTTGGATCGACCAGAGCGGTCCAGGCGTCCTGCGCCAGCAACGGATTGATCAGGATATGTTCGCCAAGCGTCGGCCGCAGCAATTTCATGGTTTCGACGACAAGCGCGTTGACGTCGATCTCGCGCGGCTGAAGCGGCTGCCGGCGCGCAAAGGCGACAAGGTGTTTGGTCAGGCTGGCGCCGCGCTCGGCGGCATCGTCGATCATCATGGCGATCGCCGACATCTGTGGATCGTTCGCCACCGCTTCAGCAAGGATGCCGATGGTTCCGGTGATGACGGTGAGGATGTTGTTGAAGTCGTGCGCAATGCCGCCGGTCAACTGGCCGACCGCTTCCATCTTTTGTGCTTGACGGAACTGCGCTTCCGCGGCCTGCTTTTCGGTGAGGTCGCGGCCGACGAAGAAATGCCGCCTGACCGGCTCCGACCACGTGCCCATCCAGGTCAGGTTCACCGAGTGCCCGTCCTTGTGGACGTAGCGGGTTTCGAAGTTGCGCATCTGCTGGCCGCGTCGCGCCGAGCGCATCTCATCTCGCGTGCTATCGAGATCGTCGGGGTGAATGAATTCGGTCGCGCTATGGCCGATCATTTCCACAGGCGCGTATCCGAGGACCGTCATCGAGCTCGGGCTGACCTGCACGAATGTACCCTTGGTGTCCGTGACCAGGATCAGATCCTGCGAAGTCTCGAAGATGCGCTGGCGCTCTTCGATCTCCTGGTTGAGCGCCGCCTGGGTCTTTTTGCTCTCGGTGATGTCACGGGCGATCTTGGAAGCCCCAATGATCTGGCCCGAACTGGAGTGCAGCGGGGAGATCGAGAGCGAAACATCCAACAGCCGGCCGTCTCTTGTCTTACGCGAGGTCTCATGGTGGGCGATGATTTCGCCGCGGCCAGTGCGGGCGAGAATGTCGCGCAACTCTGCAAGCCTGTCGGGCGGGGCAATAAGGTCGATATGTTCGCCGACGGCCTCGGCGGCTGTATACCCGAACAGACGTTCGGCAGCCGGGTTCCAACCGGTGATGGTGCCGTCCAGCGCCTGCGTGATGATGGCATCGTTGGAGGATTCGACCACGGCACTGAACAGGCGCTCGCGTTCGGTGTGGCGCTGGTGTTCGGAGACGCTTTCGCGGCGCAGCGCCTGAAGCAGGCGGGACAGGCGCGCCTGCAGGGCGATGTTTTGCAGCAGCAATACCGCCAGAACAAAACAGGCGGCGCACAGTCCGTAGATTCGGCCTGCGTAAAAGCCGAGATCATAACGTGTCCCATTGAGAAGCGCCGATGACGCGACGTCAAAAATCCACGCGCAAAGGACCACCTGGAGCCAGACATCGAGGACCGAGTGCGGCCGCCGCAGCCAAAGGACGATCAGCGCGGCGAGATTGATGCTACAGACGGATAGCGAAGTGCCGAAAAGAAGGGGCGAATAGCCGCTTGGCACCATGAGGGTCGGCAAGAGGTCGTGTTTCTCGGTGACGACGAAAACGGCGGCTGTCATGGCGGCGGCGACCGCGATGACGCTCCAAAGGATCGATCCGCCGACCGATCCTCTGACCTTCGAACCGCCGTCCTTGTCCTTCAGAAGGGCGTAACCGAGCACGAACAGCGGAAATCCGCCGTGCCAGATCATATAGAGCCACGCCGTGGTTTGCGGGCCGGCGTTCAAAAGCCCGCCGGCAGCGAAGAGATTCGGAAAGGTGAGGCTGTGAACGATTGCTGCCATCGCGGTGAACAGATATCCGCTTGCAAGCAACACGAGGGCCCGCGATCGCAGCAGTGCAAATTGCGAGAACAGGAGAATTGCGGTGATCAGGTCGTTGATCGCGAGCGCCGACTGATAGCTCGCCACGAAGGCGGGAATCTGCGGCAGCGGCCTGCCGGCAAAGGGAAAGATGAGGGCAAAGAGGACCGCCGACACGCAGACGACGCCCGTGGCGATCTTTCGATCACGGCTTGTGGCGGGCAGAGTCGAGAGAAAGATGCTGCGGTCGTCAGCTGCTTCCACAATTGTCTCCAGGCTCGCGCCCTTACGTGCCATATCAACATTCCTGCCGAAGCGCCGCAGCCGGCTGCAATATTGCCCTTATTGCCGCTCGGAGGGAATGCCTCCTGTAGTTTTTGGGCTTGGACCAGGCGGGGGCTGTAAGGTGGACAGGCTGCCGTTCACGACGGCCAGTAGCTCGGAGGGCTTGAACGGCTTTTGCAGGCTTGAGACGGCTCCAAGACGTGTCGCCATGTGCAGAAAATCCGGCTGGCGCTCTGACGCCAAGCGGAACTGCTGTCCTGAAATCACGATAACCGGCATTTCCGGATGAGACTGATGAACGAGCTTCATGGTCTCAAAGCCATCCATCCCCGGCATGAAGATGTCGACGATGAGCAAGTCAAAGGGCCGGGTCCCGAGCAATTTCAGGCCCGCCCGGCTGTTGTCGACAGCCTCGATCGAATGCGCAGCGCGCTCGAGCAATATCTTGATTGTCGCAAGAACCGCCTGGTCGTCATCAATGACGAGAATCCTCGCCATGGGCTTCCCTGAGAGTTTTGTCGATCAACTCAAGGTTACATACTTCCCGATATCGGCCAAGGTCGAAGCAGAGACAGGCTGCCGACAATGTACGCCCTGGCTGTACGATTTCCAACGCAATTTAGTAAAGTTATAGCATTCGCAGGCTTCGACGAGGATGCCCGTCATGGCTCGGCCTCGGCGATATTGTGGGCTCAACCCAAAGTTACATGTTTCTTCATGCTTCTCTTGGCGTAACCGCATTTTTAAGATTTTCGTCCCCAATCTCCGCCCCGTTGCAGGCCGATCGGAGTTATTCCGTGAGTAGCTCATTGCGCCGTGTTCTCGTGATCGATGATCAGCCGGACGTACGGACGATGATGTCCATCGTGCTGCGGATCCATCGTTTCGAGGTCGTGGGGGTCGCAACCGCAGCGGCCGGGCCAAAAGAATTCGAGGCGTCCGCATTCGACGTCGCGATCGTCGACATCTTCCTGCAGGGAACCAATGGTCTCGAGGTCATCAGCAAGATGCGCAAGCGCATCCCCGATTTCCCGATCGTTGCGATATCCGGCATGATGGCGCTCGACTTCCTGACCGAGTCGCCCGAACTCTCCAATATTGTCTGTTTGCAGAAGCCGGTTCGCCCCGCCAAACTCGTCCGCGCAGCCGAGGCCGCGATGACGTCGCGCTCCGTGGATGCGGCACTGTGATCCGGACAAAGAAAAAACGCCCCGGTTGGAGCCGGGGCGTTAAGAAGCTGGCGATCAATGAAAGGGACTATGAACCCTTCGGATTGATCTCGGTGTAGCCGCCCTTGGCGTCCCACTTGTAGACGACATAGTCGATTTGCTTGATGTCGCCCTTGGCGTCGAACTCCATCTTGCCGATCACCGTATCCCAGGAGCCGGCCTTGATCGTGTCCATGACCTTTTTCGGATCGGTCGTGCCGGCCTTCGCCACGGCCTGCGACCACACCTGCATCGCTGCATAAGTGTAGAGGGTGTAGCCTTCGGGGTCGATGTTGTTAGCCTTGAACTTCTCGACGATGGACTTGGCGGTGGGCTTATTGCGCGGGTCGGGGCCGAAGGTGAACAGCGTGCCTTCGCCGGCCGGTCCGGTGATCGAGGCGAATTCCTTGTCGGCGAGCGCGTCGCCCGCCATCAGTACGGTCTGCATGCCCTGGTCGCGCATCTGGCGCACGATCAGGCCCGACTCCTGGTGGTATCCGCCGACGTAAACCAGGTCGATGTTCTCGCGCTTCATGCGCGATACGATCGCGGTGAAGTCCTTGTCGCCCTTGTTGTAGGACTCAAACATCTTTTCGGTGAAGCCTGCCTTGTTGAGCGCCTTCTTGGTCTCATCGGCGAGACCTTTGCCGTAAGTGGTCTTGTCGTTGAGGATGGCGACGTTCTTGCCCTTGTAGAATTTCGCGATGTAGTCAGCCGCGACCAGGCCCTGCTGATCGTCGCGGCCGCAGACGCGCGCGACGTTCCAGAGCTTGCGCTCGGTGAATAGCGGGTTGGTCGAGGCCGGGGTGATTTGCAGCACGTTGCCGTCCGCATACGCTTCCGAAGCCGGAATCGAGGATGACGAGCAGTAGTGACCGACAACGAAGGGAATCTTGGAGCTGGCAAACTTTTCCGCCACTGAACGCGCCTGCTTCGGATCGCAGGCATCGTCGCCGACTTCGAGCGCGAGCTTCTTGCCAAGTACGCCGCCGGCGGCATTGAGGTCCTTGACCGCCTGGTCGGCGCCGTTCTTCATCTGGCGGCCGAATGCGGATTCGCCACCCGTCATCGGGCCCGCCACAGCGATGGAGATGTCTTGCGCAAATGCTGCCGTCGATAGCGCAAGCGATGCGCCGATGGCCAGGCCAATAAGCTTTACTGATTTCATGAGAGATCCTCGCGGGTGGTTCGCCATGGGAATTCGCCGGCAGGCCGCCGGGTTCGGAAAAGCATTGGCCATTCTCGGCTGATTTTAAGGCGAAGTCATCGGTAATTTTTGCGCCAACGGGCCTTCTATCCGCCCTTTTAGTGGCGGCCGCCTTCGAGATAGGCCGCGCGGATCTCCGGGCGCTGCAACAGTTCCATGCCCGTTCCCTGGAGCGTGATCAGGCCGTTGACCATGACATAGCCGCGATGGGCGAGCCGCAGCGCATGGTTGGCGTTCTGTTCGACGATCAGGACGGTCAAGCCGTCCTGCCGGTTGAGGGTGCGGATCGCGTCGAAAATTTGCCGGGCAATCAGCGGCGCGAGGCCAAGCGACGGCTCGTCCAGCAGGAGCAGGCGGGGGCGGCTCATCAGCGCACGGGCGATTGCCAGCATCTGCTGCTCTCCGCCCGACAGGGTGCCGCCGCGCTGCGTCAGGCGTTCCTTTAGCCGTGGAAACAGCGCCAGCACGCGTTCGAGCCCGGCGGCCCGCTCCGCCTCGCTGGAATCGGTGGCATCAGCGCCCATTTGCAGATTTTCGGCCACGCTCATGCGCGGGAAAATCCGGCGGCCTTCGGGCGATTGCGCGATGCGTAGCCTCGCGATTTCGTGGGTGGGCACGCCGGTAATGTCCCGGCTGTCGAACAGGATCTGGCCGGCTCTAGCCTTCGGCTTGCCGAAGATCGTCATCATCAGCGTCGACTTGCCGGCGCCATTGGCGCCGATCAGCGCGACGATCTCGCCCCGGTTGATATCGAGATCGACGCCCTTGAGCGCCTCGATCTTGCCATAGGCGGCGCGAAGGCCACGGATCGCGAGCAGGGGCTGATTCATGTGATGACCCCCGTGTCCCGGGCGCACTGCGGCACGAGGTGCCGCCGTGCAGAACCGGTACCCAGATGGCACAGATCTATGGATACCGGATTAGCGGCGCATCGCCATAGCGCGTCGAAGACGCGCGTAAACGCGCTGATGGCGCTGCACAGCATCCGGGAAACGTGCCGAGGTTCGGTCACGTTCCGCTCTCCATGACGGCGATTGCCTCTTCCTCGTCGGCGCCGAGATAGGCCGCGACCACTTTGGGGTCGTCGCGAACCGCTTGCGGCGCGCCTTCGGCGATTTTGACGCCATAATCCATCACCACGATATGGTCGGAGATTTCCATCACCACCGACATGTCGTGCTCGATCAGGAGGATCGAGGTGCCCTCGCTGCGGATCGAGAGCAGCAATTCGCTCAAGCCCGCGCTTTCGCGCGCGTTCAGCCCGGCGGCCGGCTCGTCCAGGCACAGCAGTGCCGGTTCGGTGCACATCGCTCGCGCAATTTCCAGACGCCGTTGATCGCCATAGGCAAGATTGCCGGCGGCCTCGTCCGCGCGCTCCAACAGACCGATCCGGTCGAGCCATTGCTTGGCCTGATCTATCGCGTGCTTCTCGGCCGCGCGATACGACGGCGCGCCGATCAGCCCGAGAAAAGTTAAGCCGGAGGCCAGCATCAAAGCGTTGTGCTGGGCGACCATCAGGTTCTCCAGCGCCGTCATGCCCGGAAACAAGCGGATGTTCTGAAACGTGCGCGCGACCTTGGCCTGCTTGGAAATCCGGAAATCGTTCAGCCGCTCGAGCTGAATAATACGACCATCACCGTGGGTGAGGCGCATCGCGCCCGATGTCGGCTTGTAAAAGCCGGTGATGCAGTTGAACACCGTGGTCTTGCCGGCGCCGTTGGGGCCGATCAGCGCGGTGATCTTGTGGCGCTCGGCCAAAAACGAAAGGTCATTGACGGCGACGACGCCGCCAAAGCGCATCGTCAGATCCTTGACGTTGAGGATGGTGTCGCCGCTCATCCCCGTCCTTCCCTGGCGAGTTCCGAGGAGATGGCCTTGCTTTGCCTCAAGAAAACCGTCGGCGCCCGATGGCCGATCAGGCCGCGCGGCCGCCAGATCATCAAGAGCACCATCGCCATGCCGAACACCAGCATGCGGTATTGATCAAAGCCGCGGAACAGTTCGAAACCGCCGATCAAGGTGAGGGCTGCGAGTGCTACGCCGAGCTGCGAACCCATGCCGCCGAGCACCACAATCGCCAGCACCAGCGCCGATTCCTGGAAGGTGAAGGACTCCGGGCTGATGAAGCCCTGGCGCGTGGCAAAAAATGCGCCGGCAAAGCCACCGAACATTGCACCGGTCGCAAAGGCGGTGAGTTTGGTCGTGGTGGTGTTGATGCCAAGCGCACGGCAGGCGACTTCATCCTCGCGCAGCGCCTCCCAGGCGCGGCCGATCGGCAGGCGCCGGAGCCGGATTGTGACCCAGTTGGTCAGAAGCGCGAGCGCCAGGATCAGATAGAACAGAAACACGATGCGATGGGTCGGCGAGAACTCGATCCCGAGCCGCGCCGCAAGGCCGTCCTCGCCGGGCGTCAGCGGAATGCCGAAGAAAGAGGGACGCGGAATACTGGGCACGCCGTTCGGGCCGCCGGTCAGGCTTTGCCAGTTGATGATGACGAGGCGGATGATCTCGCCGAACGCGAGCGTGACTATGGCGAGGTAGTCGCCGCGCAGCCGCAGCACCGGAAATCCGAGCAGCACGCCCCAGAATGCGGCGAGAATGCCGGCAAGCGGCAGACAGACCCAGAATGACAGCCCGAAATTGGTCGAGAGCAGCGCATAGGAATAAGCGCCGACCGCATAGAAGGCGACATAGCCGAGGTCGAGCAGGCCAGCGAGCCCGACCACCACGTTCAGTCCCCATCCGAGCATCACATAGGTCAGCACGAGAATGCCGAGATCGAGAATGTAGCGTTGGTCGTAGAAAATCACCGGTACCAGGAAGGTGAAAATCAGAAGCAGCGGCGCGATCGCACGTCGCGCCAGCCCAAGCGCGCTTTGCACCGAGGGTGGAACTACCCTGACGGTGCCGATCGGTCCCCACCATTGCCGCAGCAATTCGACGACGATGCTGCCGCCGAACACGACAGCGACGATGGTTGCGAGATCGTCGAACCGGGTCCAGTAGATCAATTGCCCCGTCGGGCCCGCCTCGGTGCGGATGCCGATCATCAGCGAGAACAGCACGAGCGCGACGAGCGCGCTGATCACGGCTTTCTTGAAGATGAAGGCGATGCCGGCGCTGCGCGAGGCTTGCGGGAGATCGGGCGCGGGTACTGTCACGCGCGTTCCCGCTGGCGCGGTGGATTTGACATTCGCTTCAGTCTTGCTGCGTTCTCCCATAGCGAATGTCAAATCCTAAACCGCACCAGAGTTATAGACTTTGCTAGTGTCCCTTTAGTTCTAACATTCGCAAGAGAGTTCTCCGCGACAGGGTGCGAATGTTAGAACTGGGACACTAGACTTTTTCGATTTCGGGCCGGCCGAGCAGACCGGTCGGCAGGAAAATCAGCACCACGATCAGGATCGAGAACGCCGCGACGTCTTTATACTCGACCGAGAAATAGGCCGACCACATGGTTTCGATCAGGCCGATCGAAAGGCCGCCAAGCATCGCACCGGGCAGCGAGCCGATGCCGCCGAGGACGGCGGCGGTGAACGCCTTGATGCCCGCGACAAAGCCCATGAAGAAATCCACAAGGCCGTAGTAGAGCAGGTACATCATGCCGGCGACGGCGGCGAGCGCCGCGCCAATGACGAATGTCATGGAGATGGTACGGTCGACATCGACGCCGAGCAGCGCCGCCATGGTCTGGTCCTGCTCGCAGGCGCGCATGTCGCGCCCAAGTCGCGTGCGCGACACCAGCCAGGTGAAGACGGCGAGCAGCACGATGGTGGCGACGACCACGATGATCTGCGCATTGGAAAGCCGGACCACGAAGCCGTCGCGTTCGAGCAGGCTATAGCCGCCGGTGATGATCGGCGGCACCGGTTTGACGCGGGCGCCTTGCGAGATCTGGGAATAGTTGATCAGGACGAACGACATCCCGATCGCCGACAGCATCGGGGCGAGGCGGAACGAATGCCGCAGCGGCCGATAGGCGATGCGCTCGACCGTCCAGCCGTAGAGCGCGGTGATCGCCATCGACACCAAGAGCACGATCAAAAGGATCAGCGGCACCGCGGTCAAGCCGAGCGACACCAGGATCAAGAAGGTGATCAGCGCGATGAAGCCGCCGATCATGAAGATATCGCCATGGGCAAAGTTGATCATGCCGACGATGCCATAGACCATGGTGTAGCCGATGGCGATCAGGCCGTAGATCGAGCCGAGCACGACGCCGTTGATCAATTGCTGGGCGAAATATTCCATGCGCTGCCGATTGTTGACGCCTTCTCCGGCAAATTGAATTCACGTTTGCCGTTGGCGAAGAATGCCACTTCCGACCCCTGACACAGCGAAGGCCCCGGCAGCCGGACGTCGCGTCGGTTCAATTTTTAACAGCGGGAACCCGAGGCGGCAACTGCGCGCGACAGGTACTTAAGCGCTTGTACAGGGATAGTTTTCGAAAAACGTCCCGCGAGCCTAAGCCGGAAAAGCCCGGATGGAACCAGCTTTCCACGCAACCAACCGAGGGTTCCCTGGTTGTTGTCAGCGACTTTAAAAAGGGAGATCGCAATGTCCAACCAGAACCAGAATCCCGGCCAGCAGAATCAGAACCCCGGGCAGAAGCCGGGTCAGCAGCAAGGCGGCGGTCAGAAGCCCGGACAGCAGCAGCAGGATCCGAACCGTCCGGCTCAGAAGCCGGGTCAGCAAGACCGGTAGTTGTTGTGCCGGCTTCTGGATAGGTAAATCTGGAAGTAGACGATCAAGTTACAAGGAGGGTCTCGCCGAAGCGGCGGGGCCTTTCTTCTTGCGAGGCTGGCGTCGCAGGGCATGATTCGGAGAGGTCATCTGGACCTGAACTGGAACCTCCACTACGGTTCCATCAAGCGGCAACGCATGAGGGTGGATCGCCATCCCTGATGCGGAACGACCGCATCATCAGGAGGAAAGCCGATGACTCTGACCCGCCGGGATGTATTTGCGACCGCAGGAGCGGCAGCCGCCACTGTTGCCCTTCAAAAATCCGCAAGCGCCCAGTCTTTTGAATTCAAGCCGAACCAGCGTTATCCCGACGCCTCGATCGAAATTCTCGACCCGAGCTTTACCAAATACCGCCTGTTCAGCAGCTCCGTCGAACAAGTGGCGACGGGCATGCGTTGGGCGGAAGGACCGGTCTGGTTCGGCGACGGCCGCTACATCCTGGTCAGCGACATCCCCAACAACCGCATCATGCGCTATGACGAAGCGAATGGAAATTGGGGCGTCTTCCGGCAGCCGTCCAATTTCGCCAACGGCCATGCGCGCGACCGGCAGGGCCGCCTGATCTCGTGCGAACATCTGACGCGCCGCGTGACGCGCACGGAACATGATGGCAAGATCACGGTGCTGGCCGACAACTTAAACGGCAAGCGTCTCAACTCGCCGAACGACATCGTCTGCAAGTCGGACGGTTCGATCTGGTTTAGCGATCCGCCATTCGGCATTTCCGGCGAATGGGAAGGCGATAAGGCGACACCGGAATTGCCGCATTCCGTTTACCGCATCGCGCCCGACGGCAAGCTTGGTCTCGTGACCACGGAGCTTGCGGGCCCGAACGGGCTCGCCTTTTCGCCCGACGAGAAGAAGCTCTACATCATCGAGTCACGGGCCCAGCCGAACCGGCTGATCTGGTCCTTCGATGTGGGCGCCGACGGCTTCACGCTGTCGAACAAGACCAAGTTGATCGACGCCAACGGCCCCGGAGCGTTCGACGGAATGAGGGTCGATACCGACGGCAATCTCTGGTGCGGCTTTGGACACAGTGGCGCGCCCAACGCCAAAGGCGAGGAATTGGACGGCGTGAAGGTGTTCAATTCCGAAGGCAAAGCCCTCGCGTTCATCCGCCTGCCGGAACGTTGCGCCAATCTCACTTTCGGCGGACCGAAGAAGAACCGCCTGTTCATGGCGGCTTCGCATTCGCTCTATGCCGTGTATGTCGAGGCGAGGGGGGCGGTCTAAAATCGGCCGGAATTGTGACATCGGCCGCGCCGTCCGGCGCGGCCGGGCGGGGTCCCAATTAAGGTAAATAAAGGGTTTAAATTGCCCCTCGCAGTTTAAGGGCGTTACCTCCCGACAGAAGCCGCAAGCCATCGCGCTCGCGGGTAAACGGGAAGCGTCATGTCGACAAACTGGCGGATTACTTCATTCAACGGCGTCTTGCTGGCGGCCTACTTCATTCCGACCTGGGCTGTCATCGCCTATCGGATCGTGATGTCGCCGGTGCGCGGCCTCTATGAACGGCCGAGTGTATCGATCGCGCTCTATGCCAGCGATCATCTGCAACTGGCGTCGATGACCACGGTGCGATTCGCGTGGCTGCTGGCGCTGGGCCGCCTGACCGTCGTCGCCTTTTTTGCACTGTTTCTTTATTTCGCTGCACGCGCCGCGATCCGCAAGACGAGTGGCGGGGATGAGGCGCTGGGAATCGCGCTTGGCATCGGAAGCGTGATCAGCTTTGCGAGCATGATCATGGCCTCCCAAGTCGGCGAAGTCGAAGCGCTTCGGCTGCATGCGAGTGAATTGCTTGTGATGCTCGGCACGGCCGTGGTGATGACGTTCGACCGCCCGGTGCCGGCGCAGCCCGTCGCGGCATCGCCCGACCTATCCGTTCAGCAGACCCTATCCGTGCAGCAGGCCCAGCTCGCCAATAATGGCTGAGGCCTCCTTGACGGCGTGGTTGGCGGCGGGCGCGCCGCAATAGATCGCCTGCTGCAACAGAATTTCCTTGATGTCGTCCGGCGTGAAGCCGCCCTCGGCGAGCGCGGCGCGGACGTGCAGGCGAAACTCGTCCCATTGCCCAAGCGCGACCATGGTGCCGATCACGAGCAGGCGTCGCGTGCGGTGATCGAAATGCGGCCGGGTCCAGATCTCGCCCCAGGCATGGCGGGTGATGAGATCGATGAAGTCCGCATTGAAGGAATTCTTGCCCGCGATCGATTTGTCGACCCAGGCGTCGCCAAGAACCTTGCGGCGCTGTGCCATGCCGTCGTCGCGGCGTTGCTCGTCGTCCATCATCTCCTCCCGGGTGGTGCGCTCCCTCTCCCTTTGGGAGAGGGTTGGGGTGAGGGGGTACGCTCTATCGATAGACCTTAACCCCTCACCCGGATCGCACCGGACGATGCTCCGCATCGCCAGTAGCGATCCGACCTCTCCCGATGGGAGAGATGAGACTGAATTTGCGGCGCGCTCAAAGTCAAATCGGCTTCAGCTCTGCGTCAGAAAGCCGACCACCGCGTCGGTGAAGGCGTGCGGCTGTTCGACGTTGGAAATATGGGCCGCATCCAGGATCGTCATTGACGCGCCCGGAATGTGACTGCGGATGAATTCAGCTGCCGCGACCGGTGTCGAGGTGTCGTGACGGCCGGCGATGACCAGCGTCGGGCTCTTGATCCGTGGCAACAGGTCCCGCTGATCGAGGGTGCTCAGCGCCTCGCAGCAGGCGATGTAGCCGGTCGGCGGCGTCGCAATCATCATGGCTTTCAGATTTTGCGTGATCTGCGGTTCGCGTTCACGGAAGTCGGCCGTGAGCCACGCCGCGATCACGGTATCGGCGACCCCGGCAACGCCGCCCTCCTTTACCGCCTTGATACGGTTCAGCCAGTTGGTCGGATCGGGATAGTAGCAGGCGGTATTGGCAAGAACGAGCTTGCCGAATCTGTCGGGCGCATTGGCGGCGAGCCACTGCCCGACCATGCCGCCCATCGAGAGACCGCACCAATGTACCTTCTTGATGTTGAGGTCGTCGAGAATAGCAAGCACGTCGCGCCCGAAGCGCTCCATGGAATAGGGGCCGGGCGGCACGCCCGACTTGCCGTGGCCGCGCCGGTCATACCGGATCACGCGAAAGATTTGCGTGAGGGCCTTCATCTGCGGCTCCCACATCGCCATCGTCGAGCCGAGCGAATTCGACAACATCAGGGTGGGACCGCCGTCGCGGCCCTCGACGGAAACGTTGAGCAGGCAACCGTCAGCGTCGATCATCGGCATGGAATACAATCCTTTGTCATCTCTTTATTCTTCACCGAGTGAGGCGAGCAGGCGGTCGATCAGGGTTTGGGCTGTGCCCTGATAGGCCATCGGCTCGAACAATTGACCGATCTTCCTCGCATCCAGGTGCGCCGTGATTTTCGGGTCTTTTTCCAGCACCGCGCGCAAGGCCCTCTTCTCGGCGACGGCCTTTTTGCTCGCGGCCTCGACCAGATGATGCGCTTCCTGCTTGCCGATCTTTTCCGCAAGCGCCATCGCGACCGCTTCCGCCATGATCAAGCCCCCGGTCATATCGAGATTGGCGCGCATCCGCGCGACATCGACTTCAAGGCCTTCGGCGATATCGACGATAGCGGCGAGGGCGCCCGAGGTGACGAGCAACAGGCTCGGGATGGTCGGCCACTCCGCGTGCCACGGACCGGCGCTGCGTTCGTGATCGCCTACTTGCGCCGCGAAAATCGTTGCCGCGAGGTTCGGCGCCATGGCGGCCGCGGCCAGCGCGCTTGCGGCCGCGACCGGGTTGCGTTTGTGCGGCATGGTGGAAGAGCCGCCGCGGCCCTCGCCGGATGGTTCGAACGCCTCGGCGACATCGGTCTGCATCATCAGCTGGACGTCGCGGGCGATCTTGCCGCAGGTACCTGCGATGATGGCCAGCACGGATGCGGCCTCCGCGATCCGGTCGCGGTGGGAATGCCACGGCGCCTCCGGCAAAGGCAGTTGAAGGATTTCGGCGAGCTTTTCCGACACCTTGATTCCGTCGTCGCCGAGCGCTGCGAGCGTGCCGGCGGCGCCTCCGAACTGAAGCGCGAGGCCATCGCGCTTGAGATGCTGCAACCGGCCGCGCGAGCGATGCAGCGCAGCCGCATATTCCGCAAGCTTCAACCCAAACGGCATTGGCAGCGCATGTTGCAGCCAGGTGCGGGCTACGACCGCGGTGTTACGATGCCTTTGCGCCAACTGCGCAAAGCCCGTCACCGCGCGGCCGATGTCGAGAAGCAACGCATCGATGCCGGCGCGCAAGGTCAGCATGACGGCAGTATCGATCACGTCCTGGCTGGTGGCGCCCCAGTGCACATAGCGCGCGGCCTCGCCATCCGTCCTGGCGACTTCGGCGGTGAGCGCCTTGACGAGGGGGATCGCGAGATTGCCGGACCGCGTGGCGGCCTGCGCCAGCGCGGCCAGGTCGAAGGCGCTGGCCTTGCAGGCTTTCGCAATCGCTTCTACCGCGGCGGGCGGGATAATTCCGGTCGCGGCCTGCGCGCGGGCCAGCGCAGCCTCGAAATCGAGCATGTGCTGGAGGGTAGCCATGTCGTCGCAGACCGCGCGCATGGCGGCGCTCGATAACATGGGCGCGAGCAGGGGTGAGAGGGCGGTACTCATGGCAGTCTCATTGGCAGGAAGACCTAACCATCCCTGTGCGCCGCTGCCAATCTTAAAACGCTAAATCTTAAAGCGCCTGGTGGAGTGGATTTGACCCGTCGGCCGCGAATCCATGCAAGGTACTCGCTCCGCGCTCTTCCTTTTGGTGCTTTCGTGCATTAGTTGATGGAGAGATTGGCAGCGAACGGAGACCCACATGGCCATGACGATGCACGGGGAGGTCCAGCTTGCGGCCTCGCGCGAGGCGATTTGGGAAAAGTTGAACGACCCCGCGGTGCTCAAGGTTTGCATTCCCGGATGCGAGGAATTGGAACGAACCGAGGATAACGGCTTTCGCGCAGCGGCGAAAATGAAGGTCGGTCCGGTTTCGGCCCGCTTCAAGGGCAAGGTCGCGCTGAGCGATCTCGATCCGCCGAACGGCTACAGGATTTCAGGCGAAGGCGAAGGCGGGGTGGCCGGCTTCGCCAAGGGCGGGGCGACCGTGGCACTTGCGGAAAAGGACGGTGGCACGCTCCTGACCTACGACGTCGAGGCGCAGATCGGCGGCAAGCTCGCCCAGCTTGGGCAACGCCTGGTCAACGGAGCAGCCAAGAAACTCGCCGATGAATTCTTCGCCAATTTCGCGAAGGCGGTGGAAGGCTGATTAGGGCGCCTCTGAAAAGACAGGCCCAAATCCAGGCCCTCGCCGACGCCCGCTTGTCGTATCAAGCCATGCGGTGATGTGGTTGCTCATTGCCGCTACGGCCCATATTATGTCCTTGAAACAACTGAAATGACTGCGCCGCCGGGTAGCTGCGGTGCAGATGAAGAGAGCCCCGAAATGGCGAAAATCTCCCTGATCGTGAACGGTAATCCCGTGAACGCCAATGTCGATCCGCGGACCCTCCTCGTGCAATTCCTGCGCGAGAATCTGCAGCTGACCGGCACCCATGTCGGCTGCGACACCTCGCAATGCGGCGCCTGTGTCGTGCATCTTGACGGCAAGGCAGTCAAATCCTGCACCACGTTGGCGGTCATGGCCGATGGGCACGAGGTCCGAACGATCGAGGGACTTGCGGTCGACGGCGGGCCGCTGCATCCGATGCAGGAGGCATTCCGCGAGCATCATGGCCTGCAATGCGGCTTCTGTACGCCCGGCATGATCATGACCGCGGTCGATATCGTCCATCGCAGGGGCCACGATCTCTCCGACCATACGATCCGCGAAGAACTCGAAGGCAATCTGTGCCGCTGCACCGGCTATCAGAACATCGTGCAATCAATCGCGGCCGGCGCCAAGGCGATGGCCAAATCCGATCTTGCTTAAACGCGTCACGGCGACCAGGAATATTCCAGGGCTTACCCATGTATGAATTCAAGTATCATCGTCCGGGGACCGTCCGGCAGGCCGCGAACCTGTTGGTCAAGAACGAGGACGCCAAGGTGATCGCCGGCGG
>Ga0210389_10001693_pt1 | contig 17788 bp, 14 predicted proteins | sample IncBWH28OmetaG_FD_160127 | JGI IMG/M metagenome (GOLD analysis project Ga0210389, IMG submission 160127) | Forest soil microbial communities from Barre Woods Harvard Forest LTER site, Petersham, Massachusetts, United States - Inc-BW-H-28-O ...
CCTTCATTGCCATGGAGTTTCTGGACGGGGTGACGCTGAAGCACCGGATTTCGGCGAAGCCGGTTGAGACCGAGGTCGTACTGAGCCTGGCGATTGAAATTGCCGACGCGCTCGACGCAGCGCACGCTGAAGGGATCATCCATCGCGACATTAAGCCGGCGAATATTTTTGTGACCAAGCGCGGTCACGGCAAGATTCTTGACTTTGGATTGGCCAAGGTTACGAGCCCGGCCAGTTCTTCGAGCCAGATTGCGGCGGCCAATACTGTCACAGGCACGGTTGACGATCCGCACTTGACCAGTCCGGGAACGGCGTTGGGGACGGTGGCTTACATGTCGCCGGAGCAGGTGCGGGGCAAGGAACTGGACGTGCGCACCGATCTGTTTTCGTTCGGCGCGGTGCTGTATGAAATGGTGACTGGAGTGTTGCCGTTCCGGGGCGACACCTCGGGGATTATTTTTGATGGCGTGCTCAATCGCGCTCCGGTGTCGCCTACTCGGCTGAATCCGGACGTGCCGGTGGAGTTGGAACGCATTATCAACCGGGCGCTGGAGAAGGATCGCGATTTGCGTTACCAGCATGCGTCGGAGATGCGGGCGGAACTGCAGCGGCTGAAGCGGGACACGGATTCCAGCCGGCAAGTGCCGGTGGCGAGTGCGGAGTCTGGGTCGGCGGCGGTTGGCGAGGCTGGGCAGACTCAATCTTCTCGGGTCCAAACTTCGCAGAATCGGATTTCGCAGGGTCAGATCGCACAGGTCCAATCTTCCCAGGTCCAATCTTCCCAGGTCCAATCAGCGCAGGCCCAACCTTCGCAGGCCCAACTTAGTCAGACCAGCGGCAGTGCGGCTGTTGTCGCGGCGGCGCGGCAGAATAAGTTGGGCACGGGAGTGATTAGCGCGATCGTGCTGGTGCTGATTGCGGCGGCGGCTTACGGGGTCTACGCGTTGTTTTTGCGCTCGCGGACGGTTCCCTTCCAGAATTTCACGGTCAACAAAGTTACTGAGACGGGCAAGGTCAAGCTGGTAGCCATTTCGCCCGATGGCAAATACATTTTGAGTGTGGTGGAAGACAAAGGGCAGCAGAGCCTGTGGCTGCGCAATGTTCCGACCAACAGCAATACGCAGGTGATGCCGTCGGAGGCCGTGCAATACCAGGGCGTGCGCTTCTCTCCCGATGGGAACTATCTTTACTTTGTGCGCGGCGAGCCGGGGGAAGCGCTGAAACTTCTTTATCGCGCGCCGGTGCTGGGCGGCACTCCGCAAAAACTCGTTACCGATGTCGACACGAACGTCACGTTTTCTCCCGACGGCAAGAACCTAGCCTATGCGGTAATGAACAATCCGGCGCTGGGCAAGCTGCGACTGGTGATCTACTCGCTGGAAAGCGGCGAAAGTAAAACGCTGGTCAACGGCGACATGAGCCAACGACTGGGCGATCCCGCGTGGTCGCCGGACGGCAAGACTATTGTGTGCGTGGTTACTCAGCCCGGCGATGCCATCAGCGGCATTGTCGCGATCGACGCTGTCACCGGCAAGCAGAACCTTGTCTTCACATCCAGCAATGGATTCTTGTCGAGCCTGGCGTGGTTGCCCGATGGCAGCGGCCTGCTGGCGCTTGATAACGGCCGAGATACGAATTTCTCGCGCCAGCAAATCGTGGAAGTTTCGCTTGGAGAAGGAAAAGTTCGCGCGATTACGCACGACATCAACAATTATTTTGACCTGAGCGTCTCCGCCGATGGGCACATGCTGGCGACGGTCATGACCGAATCCCACTTCGATCTTTTTGCGCTGGCTACAGCGGACTTGAGCAGCGGCCAAGCCCGGCAGCTTAGTTCCGGGACTCGCGTGAGCCGCTTTGCCTGGACGCCCGACGGCCAGATCATTCTCGAACAGGATGGCCTGAGCCTGTTTCATCCCAACACTGGAAACAAGACGGCGCTCACCACGGCGCAGCATGATGGCGTGGCCTTTCAGCCCTCGGCGTGCGCCGATAGCCGGTATTTGGTGACGTCGATCGGCGGCCACGCGGGCTCGAAACAAGTGAACGTCTGGCGTATGGACGTGGGCGGCGGAAACCTCAAGCAGATCAGCGACGGCAAGCTGGATCAGTTTCCGGTCTGCGCGTCGGATGGGAAATGGGTTTACTATTCGAATCTTTCCGATGGCGCAAAACTGACCAGGGCGCCTTTGGAAGGAGGGAAGCCGGAAAGGCTTTCTGATTTTCCGGCTTACGGATTCGACATTTCTCCCGACAGCAAGCTGGCCGCCTTCATGACCTTTGCCGCCGCGAGCGCCAAGGAACAACTTGCGCTGCTGCCGGTGGATTCTCCGCAGAGTACGAAGCTGCTGGAATTGCAACACTCGCACGCAGGGATTGCCCGCTTCACACATGATGGCAAAGCGGTGATTTATCCTTTCCGTGACCAGGATGCGGATAACCTCTGGCTGCAACCGCTCGACGGCTCGCCGGGAAAGCAGATTACTAACTTCAAGTCGGAACGCATCGGCGACTTTCATTACTCTTTCGACGGGAGCCAACTCGGCATGATCCGCGGACATACGGATTCTGATGTGGTGCTGCTGCAGGAATCGAAACCGTAATCTGGGCCACGAAAGTCAACATCCCCACTTCTCGCGCAAACAACGCGCGAGAAATGGGGCACCCTCGGGTCGTTCGATCCTTAGCTCTCGCGGATCAGTCAGGGTCGAGTGACCGCTACAGGTACGGGCTCCAGGTGCGCGGTGAAGTGGCGCAGGAAGGGCGCTTCATAGGTCAGGCGCAGGCCGGGAATGTTTTCGCGGTGCTTCCACACTTCCAGAATTACTTCTACTACATAATCGATGTGGCTTTGGGTGTAGACGCGGCGGGGGATGGCCAGACGGACTAAATCCATTTGGGCCGAGCCAGCGAACATTAGCGTGCCGATTTCTACGGAGCGGATTCCGCCCTCGAGATATAGCTCGGCTGCCAGCGCTACGCCGGGAAACTGGTCGGCGGGAATGTGCGGTAGGAAGGCGCGGGCGTCGAGGTAGATAGCGTGGCCTCCGGGAGGCTGGACGATGGGCACTCCCTCGGCAGCGATGTGATTGCCGAGATAGGCGGTCGAGGCGATACGGTAGCGCAGGTAGTCTTCTTCGAGCGCTTCCTGGACGCCGACAGCGATGGCTTCGAGGTCGCGCCCGGCGAGGCCGCCGTAGGTGGGATAGCCTTCGGTGAGGATGAGCAGATCTTTTTGCTGCTGGGCGAGCAAGTCGTCGTTAGTGCAGAGGAAGCCGCCGATGTTGGCCATGCCGTCTTTCTTGGCCGACATGGTGCAGCCGTCGCCGAGGCGGAACATTTCCTGGGCGATTTCTTTTGGCGTTTTATTCTCGTAACCTTCCTCGCGGAGTTTGATGAACCAGGCGTTTTCGGCGAAGCGGCAGGCGTCGAAATAGAGCGGGATTTTGTGGCGCTTGCACACTGCGCTTACCTGACGGGCGTTCTGCATGGAAACGGGCTGGCCGCCGCCGGAATTATTGGTGACGGTGAGCATGACTAACGGAATACGCTCGCGGCCCACGCGGGCGATTAGAGCTTCGAGGGCCGGCACGTCCATGTTGCCTTTGAAGGGATGCTGGAGCGCCGGCTGGCGGCCTTCGGGGATGACGAGGTCGACGGCTTCGGCGCCCACGAATTCAACGTTGGCGCGGGTGGTGTCGAAGTGGGTGTTGTTGGGGACGACGTCGCCTGGCTTGCAGGTCACGCCGAACAGGATGCGTTCGGCGGCGCGTCCCTGGTGGGTGGGGATGACGTGCGTGTAGCCGAAAATTTCCTGGATCGAATTTTTGAAGCGGTCGAAGCTGCGGCTGCCGGCGTAGCTCTCATCGCCTTCCATGATGGCGGCCCATTGATGCGTCGACATGGCGCCGGTGCCAGAGTCGGTGAGCAGGTCGATGAGGACATCGTCGGCAGGGAGAAGAAACAGGTTGTGGTAGGCGGCTTCGAGGAGGTGCTCGCGCTGTTGGCGGGTGGTCCAGCGCAGGGGTTCGACGCTTTTGATGCGGAAGGGTTCGATGATGGTTTTTACGGGCATGCGGGACACCGACTACAGACGGAAACTGATTATCATACGCCGGAGACCGGCTGGCAGTGATGGAGCAACTAGAATAAGCGCCAAGACTATGGAGAATCCCAAGATCATCGTTCTCGGAGTCTACAAGCCACGCATCCCATCGGCTGTCTATCGGGAGCAATGGCAAGTTACCGGGTCGGACGCGGCGACCGACGCTCACTTTGAGAAACTCGTCCTCATTGAGGCGACCGTGTCAAATGCTGACGAGAGACTCCGGATGAAAGAGCTAGGCCAGATGGTCGACATTCCGGGATTCCCGAGACAGTTCCAGTGCGCCTACGATGAGGCGCTGCTTTCGGCCGATGGAGGGACTTTGATCGACCGTCACATGAAGTGCGTCTACGGAACTGGGCAGCTTCGATTCGCATTTTACCTTCACTTTTACGATCCACAACTTCCCCTCGAGACGCCGTATGGGCGAGTCGAATGTCCCACCATCCAGCCGGTATCGGACCGTCTCCGTGTTCTTGTTCCGTACCGAGCTTGCACATAGCGTCGTCGCAGTCCTCGGAACAAGGTGGTAGACTCGAACGTTTTCCGCAGGTTTGAAGAGGCGGCCAACTTTATGGATATTCAACGAGTGGGAATCGTGGGTGCGGGAACTATGGGCAACGGCATTGCGCATGTGTTCGCGCGCGGGGGATTCAGCGTGGTGCTGTGCGATGTGGAGCAGCGGTTTCTGGATCGGGCGCTGGAGATGATCTTCGCAAATTTAGCGCGCGAGGTCGCGAAAAACAAGATCACCGCTGAGGCCAAAGCTGCGGCCATCAGCCGCATCCAGCCGGTAACCAGCCGTGGCCGGCTTTCCGACTGCGACTTTGTGATCGAGGCAGCTACCGAGAAATTTGAGATTAAAACCGAAATCTTTCGCGATCTCGATCGGCTGACGCGGCCGGAAATTATTTTGGCGTCGAATACTTCCTCGATTTCGATTACTAAGCTCGGGGCGCAAACTAAACGGCCGGAGAAAGTCATCGGCATGCACTTTTTTAATCCGGTGCCGGTGATGAAGCTGGTGGAAGTGATTCGCGGGCTGGCCACGACGCAGCAAACTTTCACAGCCGTGCGCGACTTGTCGGTGAAGCTTGAGAAAACTCCGGTCGAGGTAAACGACGCGCCCGGCTTTGTTTCGAACCGCGTGCTGATGCCGCTGCTGAACGAGGCCATGTTTGCGGTGATGGAAGGTGTGGCTACGCCCGAAGCTGTGGATGAAGTGTTCAAGCTCGGGATGGCGCATCCCATGGGGCCGCTGACGCTGGCGGATTTCATTGGGCTCGACGTTTGCCTCGACATCATGCGCGTGCTGCAGAACGGACTGGGAGATCCGAAGTACCGGCCGTGCCCGCTGCTCATCAAGATGGTGGATGCGGGCTGGCTGGGGCGCAAGAGTGGGCGCGGATTCTATACGTATTGATGATTGTTGATTCAGGTGTTAGGCGTTTGACCTAAGACCTGAGACCCAGGAGCGAAACTTTCTTCCCAAGGTATCGGATAACCAAAGAGTTACTCCCGGTTCCACAGGGCAGGCGCGTATGCTGCGGTTATGGGTCTGGAAACATGGGAGTAAGTGTGTCGATGCTGGCTTCGGGGAGCCGCGGCAATTGTGCCGTGGTGGCCAGCGCGCGCACGCGGATACTGGTCGATGCCGGCATCTCATGCCGCGAGACGTTCAAGCGCATGAAGTCGCTGGGCGATGATCCGCAGGCGCTCTCCGCTATTCTCATCACCCACGAACATTCCGATCACGTGTACGGGCTGGCCACGCTGGCCAAGAAGCTGCGTATTCCGATATTTATGACGGGGGCGACGCATCAGGCCTGGGCGCGGGCGCTGCGCACGGAAAAGGGCGAACGGCCGAAGCTCGACAGATTCGAGGCCTTCGAGTCGGGGCATCGATTTCAGGTCGGCGACATTGAGGTCAAGCCCTTCACTATTCCGCACGACGCGGCCGATCCTGTGGGATTTACGTTTCGCGCCGAGGGCATTAAGGTTGGCGTGGCCACTGACCTCGGATACTTGCCGGTCAGTGTGCGCGATCACCTGCGGGGTTGCGATGTGCTGGTGATGGAATCGAATCACGATCTTGAAATGCTGCGGGTGGGGCCGTATCCGTGGTCGGTGAAGCAGCGGGTGATGAGCCGCGTGGGGCATCTTTCGAACCTTGCCCTCGCCGATTTCCTTACGAACGACTATGATAATAGTGCAACCTTTGTGGTGCTGGCGCATCTTTCTGAGCAGAACAATCATCCGGAAATAGCCCGGAGAGAGGCAGAAAAAGCGCTGGCCACGCGGGGTGGGTTGTTTCACAACCGCGTGCTTCTGGCGCCGCAAGGCGAGGCGCTTCAGCCGATCCAGCTGTAACGGGCCTTTCATCGGGATCGCGTCGGATGTAGTTTGGCTTCATACCCCCAATGAGTCAGCTGTGCATTGATCCGATCGTAGGCAAGATTCTGGCGGGCTGGCGGTACGATATATCCAGCCTGGCGCCGGAAATGCGCGGTGACTACGAAAGCCATTTCGCGGCCTGTGAACGCTGCCGCAGCCACCAGCAAATTCACCGCTTCATCGATGTGGGACTGATCGCGCTGGCCTCGATTTCCGCGGCGGTGTTTCTGCTGGCCTTTGGCGTAATCTGGCGGCTCGGGCCGCGGCACGCTTTCTGGTTTGAAGTTGCGGCCCTGGCGGGATTCGCTCTTTCGGCGCTGATCTGGCTGGGAGTGGCTGTGGCCACACCGGCCCCGGTCACGGTGATGGACGCAGCCAAAGAGGGTGCGCGGCGCGTGCATGCTCGACTGCCGGAAGAAATCCGGCAACGGCTGCCGGAAGAACTTCGCATCAAAATCACCGGGACATAAACGCGATGCATGGACTTTTGCGCATCGTCGCGATGTTACTCCTGCTCAGCCTGGCGGCTGCCTCGCCTGCGGCGGAGGCGATGCCTTTGGCTGCAGTGCCAGTGGGACATGCTGCGGGATGTCACGAGCACGGGCCAGCGAATCCGGTTCCTGCGTCAACCCATTACGAGTGTTGTGTGAATGGTCATCACGCAGCTGTTCTCAGCGTACCGTTTTCTCTTCGATTTGCGGCAGTGCAAGCCGGAAGCCTGGAAGGCGGCGACGGGCCCCGTCTGGCTTCGATTCTCGGCATGCACTCTCCGATGTTTGTCTTCCCTTCCATCAGTCCGCCCGGCGCGGCTCCGCTGCGAATCTAGTCTCGTCGAAATTCGTTCCTGTATATCCGGGGCGTGCCCACGCGCGCTTCGAATTCACCATGCCGCAAACTCGCACTGAGGGTTCCTGTGAAAAGGATTTCGTTGGTCGTTTTATTTCTGATGATGCTGTCGCTGACATTGGCCTCGGCACAAGAGAACAGCTCCGACCTAGCGCGTTCCCACGATGAAAATCAGAAGGCACCGCAGAGCGATGAATCCATGGCTGGAATGCAGATGCCGGGAATGGACATGCCAATGGAGAACCAGGTTGGGTTTCAACTGCCGTCTCCGCATGAAGGGTCGGGAACGGCGTGGCAACCGGCTTCCGTGATAGCGCCGGAGTGGATGTGGATGAGCGGCGGGTGGCAGTGGATGGCGCATGGCGTGATCTTCGCGGACTACAACCAGCAAGGCGGGCCGCGGGGCGAGGGCAAGGGCGAGTCGGTGAACTGGGGCATGCTGATGGAACAGCACCGGCTGGGCGGGGGCACAATTTTGTTCCGGCAGATGTTTTCGGCGGAGTCGCTGACTTCGCCGCATCCGGGATTTCCCGAACTTTTTCAGACGGGCGAGACTTACCACGGTGAGGCGCTGGTCGACCATCAGCACCCGCACAATGTGTTTGCCGAACTGTCGTTGTTCTACACGCTGCCGCTGGCGAAGTGGCTGTCGTGGGAATTTTACGGCGGCCCGTCGGCTGAGCCGGCGCTGGGTCCGGTCACTTTCATTCACCGCGCTTCTGCGTCAGAACTTCCCCTCGCTCCCCTCAGCCATCATTTACAGGATTCGACACACACCAGCTTTGGCGTGGTGACTACAGGATTCGTCATCGACCGAGTCAAGCTGGAAGCTTCCGCTTTCAATGGGCACGAGCCGAATGAAGAACGCTGGAGCATTCAGCTGGGGGCGCTGGATTCATGGTCCGGACGTGTCTTCGTGGCGCCCACCAACAACTGGACAGCGCAGTACAGCATTGGGCGTCTGGAGCATCCGGAGGCGCTGGAGCCGGGGAATCAGATACGCCAAACGGCGTCGGTGGAATACAACCGGCCGCTGGCTGCGGGCAACTGGGCCACCACGTTCATCTGGGGACGCGTGCACAAATTTCCCATCGACACGAATCTGAACAGCTATCTGCTCGAGTCTACGCTGAACTTTCGGCGGCGGAACTATGCGTTCTCGCGGCTGGAACTTGTCGATAAGGATGAACTCTTCCCGCAGGCGCAAGTGCATCCCGCGTACCGCATCGGGGCATATACGTTTGGCGGCGTGCGCGATCTGATTCAGAATCGCGCGTGGCAGCTGGGCCTGGGGGCGGATGTGACGTTTTACTTAAAGCCGGCTGTGCTCGACTCGAGTTACGGGAATAATCCCGTATCGTTCCAGATATTTCTGCGAATGAGGCCGGGGCGATCGCAGCAGAAGCGCGCGCATTGAGTCTGAGAGAGGTGAGAACGGCGCCGTGAAGCGCCGGCGTGAAAGGGTTATGATGGTTTCGAGGTGACTGCATGTCGATCGAAGAGCCCGAGCAACTGGCGGGAATGCGCGCCGCCGGGACCGTAGTTCGTCTCATGCTGGAAGCCATGCGGGCCGCGGTGCGCCCCGGCATTACTACTGCCGAACTGGACGAAGTGGGCGCGGGCGTGATGCGGCAGCAGGGGGCGCAGTCGGCGCCGGCGATGGTTTATGGATTTCCTGGGGTCAACTGCATCAGCCTGAACGATGAAGCGGTACACGGGGTTCCGGGCGCGCGGGCGCTGCAGTCCGGCGATTTGGTGAAGCTTGACGTGACTATTGAGAAAGACGGATTCATGGCCGATGCTGCGGTCACGGTTGCGGTGGGCGAGGTCACGGAAGAGCGGCAGAACTTGATCGCGTGTGCGGAGCGGGCTTTTGCGAAGGCTATGCTGGTGGCGCGGGCGGGATTTCGCGTCTGGGAAATTGGGCGCGCGGTGGAGCGCGAGGTGCGGCGCAGCGGGTTCTCGGTGATCCGTGAACTGGCCGGTCATGGCATTGGCCGCACGATTCATGAGGCGCCGCGCGTGCCGAACTATCCTGATCCGCGGGATAATTCGCTCCTGACCGAAGGTCTGGTGATTACGGTCGAGCCGATCATCGCTGCAGGGTCGGGCAAGGTTTTCGTTGCGCCTGACAAGTGGACGATGGTCACGGCTGATCATCGGCCGTCGGCGCATTATGAGCATACGATCGTGATTACCAAGGGCGCGCCCATGCTGCTGACGGCGGCGTAGGAGGCGCTCAAGACTGTCGCTGACCACTGGGCTAAAGCCCCGTTCTTCCTGGGTCTCCCTGGCGCGGCGCTGAAGCGCCGCTCTTCCACGTCACGGTATGCGGCACGTTTGATCGCAGGGTCTAAAACCCAGTTCAAGATTAGGGAAGAGTTATTGCAGCGCTGGAAGCGCTGCGCCACCCAAAATCGGGCGCTCGGGAAAGGGCCGAAGAACTTCGGTTGTGCGGGCGTTCGTCGTACCCACCCTTTCGCAGAAAACGCGAAAGGATGGGGCATCCTCTTTCGCGGCGATGCCGGGTAAGATCAAACCGTGCGCTAGCTGCTGATGTGGCAGCTCGATAGGCCGCGTTTCTCCAGATATTGCTGGTGGTAGTCTTCCGCGGGATAGAACGTCACGGCTGGAACGATCTGAGTGGCGATCGGTTTGGAATAACGGTGGGCTTTCTCTAGCGCTTCTTTTGAGGCTTGCGCTTCTTTGGCCTGCTCGGGGGAGTGGAAGAAAATTGCGGAGCGGTATTGCGTGCCCCAGTCCGGGCCCTGGCGGTTTAGCTGCGTGGGGTCGTGGTTCTCCCAGAAAACCTTGAGCAGATCGGCGTAGCGAATTTTGGCGGGGTCGAATTCGACTTCGACGGCTTCGGCGTGGCCGGTGCGGTCGGTGCAGACTTCTTTATACGTCGGATTCTCGGTCTGTCCGCCAATGTAGCCCACCCGGGTTGCCGTGACTCCGGGCAACTGGCGGAACGTGGCTTCGACTCCCCAGAAACATCCTGCTGCAAATGTGGCCTTTTCCATTTTGATTCGTCCCCCCTGGTTCATGCGGCTGGTTAGCACGGCTTAACGATTACGTTGGTTTTCTTAATTGTCACCAATTTGATGACTAAATGCCAGAAAAGTCACACACTTGTAAAATCACAGGATTTGTCCCCTTTGGACAATTGACGCTCGTGAGGAATCACGATAAAGTCCGGGGGCAGGGATTCCCAGGAGTAAGGTCCGTGTTTTTCCCAACCAGCCGCTTCGAACCCAGACGAAGAACTGCGCACCGACGGGCGCGCCTGGTCGTATTGGCAGTTTTGCTGGCGATTTTTCTGACTCTGACCACGGCACAGGCCGCGCTGGCGGCGTCTTCCTTCACTCCACAAACGCGCGTCGGCTACCATACCGGCGACCAATGGGAACCGGCCATGGCGGCCGACGGCTTTGGGCATGTTTACATTCTCTATCCGCAGTACGGGACGGTGCCCGATTGCGCGAGCTGCACGGCGCCGAGCGTTGCCCTGTTGATGAGCAGCGATAACGGGCTCACATGGCAGACGTCGAAGGCGCTGCTGCCGTTCTCGAGTGGGCAGTTTGATCCGCAAATCGTGGTCGATCCGGTCGATCGGCAGACGGTGTACGCCTCGTGGCTGCAGAATGACAAGCGCGATGTGATTGTCGCGAGATCGTTGAACTTCGGACGAAACTGGACGTTCTCGTGGGCCGAGCGCGGCCGCGAAGATGCCGACAAGCCGGTGCTGACGGTACGCGGCACGGACGTGTACGTCGGATTCAATCACGACGAGAAATTCTTTGTGTCGGCGTCGCATGATGCCGGACAAACCTTCAGCACGGTGCAGGTGAACGCTAATGCCGGGCCGGGATCGTCGCTGGCGGGCGGCGCCACGGTTGATCCGTTGGGCAACATTTATTTCGGCTGGACGGCTTACGCGCGGCACGAGATGTCGACCAATCCGGTAAGCATTTTCGTAAGCCGATCGAGCGATGGCGGGCGCAACTGGAACACTTCGCTTCTGGATGTATCGAGTGCGCCTCCGGAGTGCGCGGCGCAAAACTGCGAAACCGGCTTCCTGGGCGCGCAGATCGCGCTGGCATCGGACGCCTCGGGCGCACTCTATGCGCTGTGGAATGCGGGCGCCGCGAACGGCGGGCCGGAGCGCATCTACTTTTCGTCGTCAACCACGGAAGGCGCAAGCTGGTCGGAGCGCGCCAACTTGTCGGATGCAGCGCGGGGAGTTGAGCATGCCTTCCCGGCACTGGTGGCGGGTACGTCCGGCGATGTGCGCATCGCGTGGATGGATGCGAGAACAAGCGAACCGGGTCGCCGCAATCGTCTGCTGTGGAATACTTTTTATCGTAGTTCCACTAACGGGGGCGCGACCTGGAGCACAGAAACCCGGCTCTCTGGCGCGGCCGAGGATTACGACTACATCCTGCCCGAGGGCTTCCGCTTTCCCTTCGGAGACTACTTCGGGCTCGCCATCGACAATGAAGGTGCAACCCACGCGGTGTGGGGCGAAGGCCGCGACTATAAGTCTCCCGGTTCGATCTGGTACACTCACGGCCGATAGCGGCAACGCTATTTTCTGATCTGAATTCCTTACAGGCAGTTTGCTTTTCGAAACGGCATTGCGAACGCGGCCGTCTCGGGCCTTAAACCATTCAGTTGAGTCGCGGAACAAGTCATGCAGCAACGGAGGATTCAATGCACGTGATGGGCGTGAATCTGTGGGCGGTGTTGGTGTGTGCGCTGGTCGACATGGTGGCTGGCTTCGTGTGGTATTCGCCGGCGTTGTTTGCCAAGCCGTGGACTATTCTGATGGGCTACGATCCCAACGACAAAGCCAAAATGGACGAGATGCGGAAGGGCGCAGGAGCGTCGTATGGCATGTCGACAGTGGCGAGCATTCTCGCGGCCATGGTGCTGGGAAAAATTATTGCGGTGGCTAACGTGATCACGGCGCTTTCTGGCATGGAGATTGGTCTGGCGATCTGGCTGGGAATCGTGACGACCGTGCAATTGACGGGGGCGCTGTTCAGCCGGCAGCCGTTCAAGCTGTATCTGATTAACACGGGGTATCAAGCTGTGTGTTATCTGGCGATGGGAGCGATTCTGGGCGGCTGGCGGTAGATTTGACGGAAGGTTTAGACTAAATCAACGTGCATGTGTGGGTGCGTTGACCTCGACCTCTTGACTTCAACCTCCGGGAGGAACGATGCGTATTTTCGCTGGTCGCTTCTTACTGGCCTCACTCTTAGTGACCTCATTGATCGGCAGCGCTGTTGTCGGCCTCGCCCAGCGGAGCGCGCCGCAGTCTGAACCGGCCATCCGCGGCTGGCTATCGGATGAGGGCTGCGCTCGCGGACGGGCGCAGAGCGGCACGTTTACTGCAACGAATCCAGATTGCGCCAAGGAATGCGTCGCCAAGGGGAAGAAGATCGTGCTGATCGACCCTGAGCGAAAAATGATTTTCGTGATCGTCAATCAGGATCTGGCAAAGAAGAACGTCGGGGACTACGTGGAAATCGCGGGGCATATGGATCTACAGGCGAAAACGGTCCGCGTGGATTCTTTGAAACTGCTGGAGACCGGAACTGCCACGTGCGATCGTCCCACGCTCAGCAACTAGCCCACCTACTCAAATAGCATTCCGCCGATGAAATCGGCGAGGCGGGCGACGTGGTGGTCGCTGCACCATTCTGCTAACTCGTCGACAATTTTTTCGGTGGCGCAGGGATCCCAATAACTGGCGGTGCCGATCTCGACCGCAGTGGCTCCGGCCAGCATGAATTCGACGACGTCGGCGGCGGTCGAAATGCCGCCCATGCCGATCACGGGAATTCTCACGGCGTGCGCCGCATCGTAGACCATGCGCACTGCAATCGGCTTGATGGCGGGGCCGGAAAGTCCGGCGGTCACGTTGGCGATGCGCGGCTTGCGGGTTTCGGGATCGATAGCCATGGCGACGAACGTGTTGATGAGCGAGAGCGCGTCGGCTCCCGCTTCCTGCGCCACATACGCCATTTGGGCGATGCTGGTCACGTTGGGCGAGAGCTTCACGATCAGCGGCCGGCGCGCCACGCGCTTGGCGGTCGTGACAACTTCATCGAGCGAGCGCGGATCGCTGCCGAACTGCAGGCCTCCGTGGGCGGTGTTGGGGCAGGAGACGTTTAATTCGTAGGCCGCGATGCCCTCGCCATCGTTGAGGATTTCGATGGTGTGTTCGTAGTCTTCGCGGGTGTAGCCAAAAACATTGGCGATCACCACAGTGTTCTTGATTTCACGCAGGTGCGGAAGTTTCTCTGCGAGAAACGCCTGTGCACCGATATTCTGCAGGCCTATCGCGTTCAACATTCCGGCAGCGGTCTCCCATAATCGGGGCGGTGGATTGCCGATCATCGGCTCCATCGACAGGCCCTTCACCACGAAGCCGCCCAGCTTGCCGAGGTGAACAACATCTTCAAACTCGACGCCGTAGCCGAACGTTCCACTGGCGGCGATGATGGGATTCTTGAGCGGAATGCCGGCGACGTTCACGCTGAGATCGGGAGTCATGGCCGGGGCGCTCCTCCCGGGCCAGGGCCCAGGTGGTCAAACGGGGTGAAGCGGTTGTGCACGGGCGAGAGCGCCTCGGTCAGCACGCGGCCCACGGCATGCGTGGGAGCGTTGATGCCGAGCAGGGATGCGAGCGTGGCGGCCAGATCGACGGGCTCGGAGCTGGTTCGATACGTTCCTGCCTGGAAGGGCAGGCCGTAAAACGCAAGCGGGACGTGCGTGTCGTAATTGTAGGGCGAGAGATGATCGGTGCCATGGCCCGGTCCGAGGGTGTAAATATCGGGGACGCCCATTACGTACCAGCCAGCTTCGGGGGAATAACTGTTTAAATACTTTCGTCCGAGCGGCGTGTCGGGAGCTTCGCCCTCGGCCAACTGCGACTTGGTGTAGTAGTCGCGCAATCCGGCCTGCTTCATGGCTTCGCCGACCGCGCGTTCGGCATCGGCCTCGTGAACGTGAGCGGCGGCGAAAGCATCCTGATCGAGCCACGCCATGGGATAGTCGAACTTCATATAAGTGGCTGGATGGCCGGGAGAAAACCTGGCCGTGATCGCGGCATTGATTTGCGACTCAAGTTTTCCGACTTCCAGGTTCTTCGCAGGAAGGCGCAACTTCTTTGCGATGTCAGGCACTGCCGAGATGCCGTGATCGGCCGAGAGCGCAATCCACACATCGGCCAGGCCGATCTGGTGTCCGAGGAAATCGATGAAGTCGGCCAGTTCGCGGTCTAGATCGAGCGCCATCTGCTGCATCTCCGGGGAATCCGGCCCGACCTGGTGACCAAGAATGTCATTAGGCGAAAGGCTGATCGAAAGCAAATCTGTGGCCGGACCGCGGCCCACGTTTTCATAAACCATCAGCTCTTTGGCGAATTCGAATTCGTACTCGTTGCCGAAGGTGGTCGAGCCGACGACTTCGTAGAAGCCGGCATCGGAGCCGTCTTTACTCTTGCGATGCACGGTCGAGCGCAGAACGGCTCCCTGCGCGTCTTTCCATTCGCGATCCCAATACTTCTGTGGGCGGGTGGAGTTGAAATCCTGCACCCACTTCGGCAGATCGTTGCGGTAGTAGGTGGAGGTGATCCACGCGCCGCTCTTCGAATCGATCCAGTAGGCCGCGTCTCCGGCAAATCCTGCGGGAAGCACCGCGGCACGGTCTTTTAAGGACACGCCGAAAACTCGGGACTTCCCTTGTGTGGCCAGCTTGAGCTCGTCGCCCAGAGTATCGGCCAGCAGATTGTGGGGCGATGCTCCGGTTTTGTCTCCATCGACGCCGACCAGCTTTGTGTCGTCGTCTTCGACGGATGTGACCATGCGTTTCTTCTTCTGGTCCCACCACTCGTTGGCGACAATGCCGTGTCCGTTGCTGTAGGCGCCGGTGAACAACGTGGAGTGTCCCGGAGCGGTGCGTGTATTGGCGTAATTGTAATTACAGTTGGGAAAGTATGCGCCGTGATCGAGCAGCGTGCGGAAGCCGGAATCGCCGAACTGGTCGCGGTAGCGCTCCAGGTAATCGCCGCGAAACTGGTCAATGACGATCACGACGACGAGTTTGGGATGTCCGTTATATGCAGAGGCGAAGCTTAGCGCCGGCAGGATGACGACCGCCGTGAGTATTGCCAGCGTCAACCACAGCCGGGTGTTGGCAGATCCAGGGCAAGATCTCATCTGTCGACTACCATGCGATGGTAGTTTACACAGGCGGGGCGAATCCGCCAAAACTAGTTGGTTCGCGATTCGCATCCGGAGTGCTAAGATTCTGGCGCTATCCATCTCACCTGCGCTGCCGGAGTGTTTCTAATGAAGCTGTTTCTTGCGATGACGGTGATCGCGTTGTTGACGGTTCCGATGTTGGTGGCACAAACGGCGAAGTCGCGCACGGCGGCGGCCAGAGTAGCTCGCGGCAAGTATCTGGTGGAGAGCGTCGGGTTGTGCGGGGACTGCCACACACCGCGCGACGGAAAGCGCGAACCGGTTAAGGACGAGTGGCTGAAGGGCGCGACTCTCGACTTCAAGCCCATCGCTCCCGTGCCGGTCTGGGCCGACAAAGCCCCGGCCATCGCAGGACTTCCCGGCTGGGAAGATGGCGCGGCCATAAAATTTCTGATGACCGGCATCGCCTACAACCAACTGCCTCGGCGCCCTCCCATGCCACAGTACCGATTCAATGTGCAGGACGCGCAGGCTATTGTGGCTTATCTGAAGTGGCTAGGTCCCGGGAAATAACACCGCAGAAACCATGCCCTGCCGCTTATGCGGCAATGTGTGTGGGCCGCGCTTGGTCGAAGAGAAGCCGCGCTAGTGCGGCAAGAACCTGCCGCTTCTCTCGTCTCGTAAGACTTGGGCTTTGGGTCTTCTCGGTTGCAGATAGAATCGAAAGAGGTTTGTTGCGTTCGGATCTCCGGTTGCTGACTAGCCTTAGAAAAACTGCGATTCCAATTCCCAGCGCAAAGGCGAGAGCGACGAAATACCACAAGGTGGGAAATCCCAGAACAAAAATCAGGGCGCTCCCGGCGGCGAAGAGCAGGCCGACGAACCCACCCCCGAATGAGAGCTTATGCATGGTGATACCGGGATGGCGATCTGCGGCCATTGCACTACCTCTCTCAGCATCATCCCACTAGTGTGTCGAAGATACAAGCAGCAGTTGTTGACAGGCTTGCGGGACGTGCATTCCGCGGCAGTTTTCCGATACATTATTACTTCCCATGCTTGGCTTGAATCATGCTTGATCTGAATTTCGTTCGCGAGAACCTGCCCTTAGTCGAAGAGAAACTGCGCCAGCGCGGGATGGACCCGGCTGCCGTGCTCAAGGATTTTCGCGAGGTCGATACGCAGCGCCGGCAGGCCATTACTGAGGCTGAGACCAGCAAGGCGCAGCGCAACAAGGCGTCAGAGGAAATTGCGAAGCTGAAGAAGTCCGGGCAGGACGCTACGGACGCCATGGCGCAGACGAAAGATTTGCGCGAGAAGATTCAGACGCTGGAAAAAACCGCGGGCGATCTGGATGTCCGGCTGCGCGATATTCTTGTGGGCATTCCCAACCTGCCGCACGCGAGCGTGCCCGTCGGACGCGGCGCCGACGACAATGTTGAAGTGCGCCGCTGGGGCACGCCGCCGAAGTTTGACTTTGCTCCTAAGCCGCATTGGGATCTGGGCGCAGAACTTGGCATTCTCGATCTGGAGCGCGCGGTGAAGCTCACGGGCGCGCGCTTCGCCGTTTACTGGGACTTGGGCGCGAAGTTGGAGCGGGCGCTCATGAACTTCATGCTCGATCTGCACACGCGTCAACACGGTTACACCGAGGTTCTGCCGCCTTATTTGGTGAATTCTGATTCGATGTATGGAACCGGACAGCTGCCGAAGTTTGCCGCCGATCTTTTTCGCGTACCACACGGGGAGAAAGATCTCTGGCTGATTCCGACGGCGGAAGTTCCGGTGACGAATCTCTATCGTGACGAAGTACTGGAACAGGCGCGGCTCCCGGTATCGCTCACTGCCTATACTCCGTGTTTTCGCAGTGAGGCGGGATCGTATGGAAAAGATGTGCGCGGCATTATCCGGCAACACCAGTTTCAGAAAGTGGAACTGGTGAAGTTCGCGCATCCGGAACACTCTTACGAGGAACACGAGAAGCTTACGCGTGATGCCGAGGAAGTGTTGCAAAAGCTCGGACTGCACTACCGCACCATGGCGCTGTGCACGGGAGATATGGGGGCGGCTTCGGCGAAGACGTATGACATTGAAGTGTGGCTGCCCGGGCAACAACTTTTTCGGGAAATTTCTTCGTGCTCGAATTTCGAAGCGTATCAGGCGCGGCGGGCTAACATTCGCTATCGCCCGGAAGGCAAGAATAAGACGGAATTCGTGCACACGCTGA
>Ga0210389_10001694_pt1 | contig 17777 bp, 11 predicted proteins | sample IncBWH28OmetaG_FD_160127 | JGI IMG/M metagenome (GOLD analysis project Ga0210389, IMG submission 160127) | Forest soil microbial communities from Barre Woods Harvard Forest LTER site, Petersham, Massachusetts, United States - Inc-BW-H-28-O ...
ATCTGGATGACATCCCAGTCGTCGCTTTGGAGTAGCAAACCGTGCACGTCACGCAGGTACAGAACAATCGAGCGATCAACGCATATGTCACGCAGCCGAATTTCCATCTCCTGTGCAAACCCTGCGGGAATCGTGTCAATCAGATAGTCAGGGTCAATTCGGCCTTCCGCGCGCGCGCAGTTAGCGGAGTCGCTGACCGACTCCGCGCTTGCTGGTAGAGCGAAAGCAAGGGAAGGAAGCGACGACTTTCCCAATCGGATGAACGCAGACCCCGAATCATCTGGAGAGTCATCATGAGATTCAAGCCAGTCCCCCGACATGGGGGCGCTTCTGCAAAGGCATCCTGCAAATTGACTTGCTTTGGTGTAGCCGCTCTTGATCAATTCTTCGACTTGGATTTTGTCCAAAGTAACGTACCCGACCTCGGGTTCTGGAACCCAAGCAACGAAGTCCGACGCTTCCGATCCGACTAGTTCGCATACTTTTTGCCACCCAATAAGGCGTGGCTGGCACTTTGCTAGCGTGGAGTTCTGCGAAAAACGCACCCACGCGCAATCCCCTCTAGGAACCCGAACGAAGAGATTCGACACGGTGCCCTGAGAGCCGGCATCCGGCCTGCGTCCATGCGCTGCTCTCAGGATTTTTTGGCACAACACGTCACTGAGCGAGCCTGCGTCCTGGAAGGACGAAACAAGGGGAACAGGCTTTACGGTTCGCCACTCACTCATTTGAGCCATTCCCATCATTCAGGAACTATGAAATCCGCCCAAGCTTCCATCATAGGGCGTCGTTGCTCCAGCAAGTCGGTGCGATGGTAGGCAGCTTCCACCTTGTTCTCTATTGCGTGGGCGAGAGCCCTTTCGGCCAGGTCACGTGGGTAGCCCCTCTCGCTGCACCAGTCGCGAAAGCTGGATCGGAAGCCATGAGCGGTTGCCGTGCGCTCCGGAACGTCGCTGACAGCCTTTGCGCGCCGCAGGAGAGCCGTCAGGGCCATATCCGACAATGGCTTGCGCTTGCGCACCGAAGGGAACACAAGTTTGTCGTTCAGACCTTTCTGACGCTTGAGGATCGCAACGGCCTGCTTGGATAGCGGGACCCGGTGACTTACTTTCGCTTTCATCCTATCCGCTGGCACGGTCCAGAGCATGGCCTTCATGTTTACCTCATCCCAAGTCATGTGGCGCACCTCCCCCGACCGAGCGGCTGTCAGGATCGCGAACGCCAGTACCTGCCGGGACACGTCAAGACTCTGCGACAAATGCTCCGCCATGAACACCGGGATCAATGCCCAGGGCATCGCAGGCTGGTGTTGCACGCGAACAGCTTTGCCCGGTTGGAGCGGCAAGAGGTGGTCCACTACATCGACCGGGTTGGATTGGCAGAAACCGTGCGCCCAGCCCCACCCCATGACCGCGTGCAGGCGCTGCTTAACGCGTCCGGCGGTCTCCGGCTTTCGCAGCCAGATTGGCCCCAGCACGTCGGCGATATGACGCGGCTGAACTTGGTCCAGGCCCATCGCGCCGATCAACGGGAATGCGTACTCTGAGAGCGTGTTGATCCACTGCTGGGCGTGTTTGGCGTTCTTCCAGCCTGGTTTCAGTTGCTTGTGCAATGCATTGGCCGCTTCTGTCAGTGAAGGGATACGCGGCTTGGCATCATCGTTGGGCTTGAACTCCAGCGGATCTTCCCGATGAGCGATCTGCTCGCGCATGAAGCGAGCCTGCCGCGCAGCCTCAGCGATCCCAACCTCGGGATAACTACCTAGTCCTGCATTGCGGCGCTTCTTGGTCACGGGACTGACGTAGCGGAAAACCCACTTGCCTTTCCCTTTGTTGCTTGGTGACGGATGAAGCGTCAGGCCGGTGACTCCGCCATGCGCGAGCGGGGTGCTTCCCGGCTTGACACTGCGAGCCTTGGTGTCAGTGAGAAGCGCCATTGCAGGCTCCTTTTGGTTTTTGGTGTGCCAAGTAGTATGCCATTGCAACTTGGATGTGGTTGCAGCACTCTGGGCTTGTTTGGACTTACACTCCTCATAAGTGATTAAATCCACTTGTTTTTATTGAACCTAGTTGACGCTGGTTCGATCCTGTTGTAGTTTTTATTGGCGGTCACCCTCTCCGCCAAGAACACACCTAAGCCGCTGATTCAGCGGCTTTTTTGTGCGTGAAGAGTTCTTGCACCATACCTCGCGCCGTACCGCCGCAAGATTTCGACCGATCATGGCCTGCATTGCCTTGTAATATCGAGGCATGCGGCAACTGGGCTTGTCCATGTCGCCTTGCAGAGGTTCACTGACCCGCATGTCCACTTCCATCCGGCCCGGGCCGGCTTGAAGTCGGTCGAGGCATCCTTCCATTCGGCCGAGGCCGAGCTGAAGTCGGTGAAGGGTCCTTCCATTCGGCCCGTGGCCGACTCGAAGCCGGTAGGGAAATCCTTCCATTCGGTCTTGACCGACGTGACGTCGGTGAAGGCATCCTTCATGTCGGTCAAGGCATCCTTCACGTCGGTCGAGGCCGACGTGACGTCGGTGAAGGGATCCTTCACGTTGGTGAAGGCCGACTTGAAGGATTTCGAGGGCGGCGGCAAGGTTGCGAAGGGGTCCTGCACTTCGCCAGGCGCTCACATCAAGGGGCAGGTTTATTTTCTTGCGCAGAAGATGAACCTGACCCCTTTCATGCAATGTTCGCCAACGCACCGACGCAACCCGGCCTCGCATCCAACCTGCATCTGCCGTGCCCCGCTCACGGAGCAATGCCATGCACATGACTCGCCCACCTGGTTCTGAAGACCTGCACTACGGCAACGGCGGCATCGCAGCCCATTGCCGCAACGGACACCGATCCGTGTTGCTGATCTTCGCCTTGCTGCTATCGGCTTGCGCTGGCGAGCGACCGGTTACCGCGACATGTCCTGCAGCGACAGGCGAACCACCACAACCGTTCGATGCCGCGCTCGACGCTGCCGTGACTGCCCGCTGGCAAGGGCCGCCCGATGCGTCGCGCCATCCTGTCGCCATCCTGGTGTTGTCGGGCGGCGGCACATGGGGTGCCTACGGCGCAGGCTTCCTCAATGGCTGGACACAGCGGCCCGCGAACACGGCCGATCGCTGGCCTTCGCGCCCGACCTTCGATGTGGTCACCGGTATTTCCACCGGAGCGATCATGGCGCCGTTCGCCCTGGTGGGTTCGGTTGCCGATCCCGCCCTGCAGCACGCATTCCGCGGCGTCGGCGGCAAGGATCTGTATTCCGGGAACGGCTTGCTGGGACTGCTTGGGGGACACTCGCTGAAAAAGCCGGACGGCATCGAACGCAGGCTCGTGGCCGCGCTCGACGATTCCACGATAGCCGCGATCAAGACGGCGTACGGCGAAAAGCGGTCCGCCTGGGTCGGTGCGGTGAACTTCGATACCGGGAACTTCACCGAGTTCAATCTTTCGGCCATCGCCAGCGCCCTTCCGAACGATCAGGCGCGTGCGCAGATGACGAACCACATCATGGCGGCTTCGGCGTTGCCCGGGTTTTTCCCGCCACGTTTCATCGACGGATGCATGTACATGGACGGCGGCGTGCGGGAGAACGTGTTCGTCGCGCCGATGCGGCCCGCAGCGATCGTCGCCGAGCCGGAACAGTCCCGCGCAGCTATCTACGTGATCGAAAACAGCACGAACGAGGTTCCGTCGGAGCTGACCGAATACAGCGTGCGCGAGATCGCCACGCGAAGCTACGAACTGATCGAAAACCAGACGCAGATCAACTCGTTGCGAAACATTTACCAGTACGCCCAAGAACACGGCTATGGCTTTTACTGGACCAGCGCCGACGATGTCGTTTTCTACACCGGCGATGCCGGCGACCACGGCGCAGCATGCGAGGCTCCGAGGACGCCAGCGGGCCAGTTCGACGCAACCTTCACCACCTGTCTCTACGATGCGGCGCTCCGCAAGGCCCGCGATGGCGCCACGCCGTGGCGTACCGATCGGCCGTGATGAAAACCACGCTGGGAAACCGGGGTCCGTTCCCCGATGACTGACAAGGGCCAGGTCATGGCAAAGGGAAAGCAATTCGGCAGGATCGCCAAGGGCGCATCGAGGTTCACCGGCGGGGCACTGTGCTTCGGGCTTGCGCTGGGCGCGGTCGCGGTATGGGTGGCGACCGGCCCGATGTTCGACTACAGCAACAACTGGCAACTGGCGATCAATACCGGGACGACGATCATCACGTTCCTGATGGTATTCCTGATCCAGAACTCCCAGAACCGCGACACCGATGCGATCCACGTCAAGCTCGACGAACTGATCCGCGCCACCCACGGCGCGCACAACGCATTGCTGGATCTCGAGGACCTTGAACCATCGGAACTCGCGAAATTTCGTGCCAGCTATTCGACGATGGCAGCAAAGCGAAGGATCCACCAGCCGACACATTGGTCTCGGAAGTCGGCATCCATCACGTGGAGCTCGACGGAATTCCCCAGATGGGCAGCGAAGCGATTGCAGCCGAAAGGAACGGGACTGCCGACGAGTAGCGGGCCATCGAGGGCCAGCGGCAGGGGGCAGGTTAATTTTTTCCGTGCGAGAAAATGAACCTGACCCCCTCACCCAGACTGCATACTCCGTCACGCTTTTAGCCAACCGGCGGGACTATCTTCGGGTCTGCGCGCCGTCCGCTCGCTGGCATCGCGCATGAAATCCGACTTCCCCCGGAGTCGATAATGGCTTCTGATCGCGAATGGATTCGCAATGCGGTTTTGCCGCAATGGGTCTGGCTGGCCGCGTTCCTGGCTTATGTCATAGCCGCGGCGCTCGGGCTGGGGCTGGCGCTGCCCGGCACGAATGCGTCGCCATTCTGGCCGCCGACCGCGCTGACGCTGGCCTTGCTGTATCGCCATGGCCTGCGGTTCTGGCCGGTCGTGATGGCCGGCGCGCTGACGATCAACTTCCTGTTCATGCTGCGCGCGGGGGTACTGCCCCTGTTCGCGCTGCCTGCCAGCATCGGCGTGGGCATCGGCAACACGCTCGAGGCCACGATCGGGATCTGGCTGCTGCGGCGCTTCGCGGGCGATCGATCCCCGTTCCGCAGTCTGCGCGGACTCGGCGCGTTCGTGCTGTTCTGCGCAGCGCTCGCGCCGGCCGTCAGCGCCAGCATCGGCGTCACGATTTCGCGCTGGGCGAACATGAGCGGCACCTCCGACTACGGGGAAAACTGGCTGACATGGTGGGTCGGCGATGCGAGCGGCGCGCTGACCATGGCGCCGATCCTGATGCTGACGCTGCATGCACGCTGGCTGATTCCCACCCGGCCGAGACTGCTCGAAGCAGGTGCGCTGTTTCTCGCACTCGTGCTCGGCACGATGACGGTGTTCGGACTGTGGCTCAATCACGGCGAACACCGTTACCCACTGGTGTTCTTCCTGTTGCCGATCATTCTCTGGGCGGTGCTCCGCTTCCAGACCGCGGGCGCGGCCAGCGCCGTCTTCCTGATCTCGCTGATCGCGGCGGTCGGTTCGCTCAATGGCGGCGGACCCTTCGCGCGCGAGAACGTGCACGAGTCGCTGATGTTGCTGCAGGTCTTCATCCTCGTGCTGGCAGGCACGACGCTAGGGCTCGCGGCGGTGCTGGCCGATCGCAGCCGGATGGCCTCGATGCTCGCGCAGGCGAACCGCGAGCTGCACGAACTCGCGTTCAACGATCCGCTCACCGGACTTCCCAACCGGCTCACCCTGCTCGATCGCCTGCAGCAGGCAGAACGCTCGTCGCGCCGCGACAACAAGCGCGCCGCAATTCTGTTCCTCGATCTGGACCGCTTCAAGCGCATCAACGACTCGCTCGGTCATCAAGCCGGCGATGTCCTGCTCAGGACCACGGCGGATCGGCTGCGTTCGGCCGTCCGTGAAGTGGACACCGTGTGCCGGTTGGGTGGCGACGAATTCGTGGTCCTGCTGTCCGGAATCGATGCGGCGACCGACGCGGCCATCGTGGCGGACAAGATCATCCAATGCCTGCGCGCGCCGATGCGTCTGGGCCAACTCGATCTCGCCGTCACCACCAGCATCGGCATCGCGCTGGTACCCGACGACGGCACCGACAGCGGCGAACTGATTCGCCACGCCGACCTGGCGATGTATCGCGCCAAGCAGCGCGGACGCAACAACTTCCTCTTCTACGCCGAGGAAATGAATCAGGATGCGGTGGCGGGTCTGGAACGCGAACTCGAGCTGCGGCAGGCCCTGGTCGATCGACAGTTCTGCCTGTTCTACCAGCCGATCGTCGACCTGCGCGACGGGAAGGTGATCGGCATCGAGGCCCTGCTGCGCTGGCAGCACCCCAAATTCGGACTGCTGTTGCCGCGCGAGTTCATTCCACAGGCGGAGGAGAGTGGGTTGCTCGTGGAAATCGGCGCGTGGGCGCTGAAGGAAGCCGGCGCCCAGATCAGGCGGTTGCGCGATGGCGGGCAGGAGATGCTCAAGCTCTCGGTCAATCTGTCCCTGCGCCAGCTGCACGACCGCAACCTGCCGGGATTGATCGCCCGCGCACTGGAGGAGACCGGGCTGGATGGTCGCTGGCTGACCCTCGAAATCGACGAACGCATGCTGCACCAGGACCTGCTCGCGAGGCTGAATTTCCTGCACGACCTCGGACGCATCGGCATCTCGTTGACGATGGATGGCCTGGGCTCGGCCGGATCCTCGCTGAACCTACTCAAGCGCCTGCCGGTGAGCGTGGTCAAGATCGACCAGGATCTCGTGAGCCAACTGCAGCACGACCCGGCCGCGCGCGACATCAGCCTGGCCATCATCGCGATGTCCCATCGACGCGGTCTGGCCGTGATCGCCGAATGCGTCGAAACGCCTGCGCAGCGCGACTTCCTGATCGAAAACGGCTGCGACTTCGCCCAGGGGTTCTGCTTCCATCCACCGTTGCCGCTTGCCGAGTTGTCGGCATTGCTGACCGATGCACGGGAGGCGTCGTTGTACGAGCGACAGGTCGTCTTGCAGAAAACGCTGCGGTTCTAGCAGGATGTCGGGAAACATCCGAGCTTCTTCCCCGGCGAGGTTCCTGACATGAAATCCATCCTTCCTATCTGCGCCTGCGCAGCGTTGTTTCTTTCGGCAACGCAATCCTTCGCGACAACCGATCTGCCGGCTGTCGGAAGCTATGGATTCGATTTGCTGAAGAACCCGGACCAGACGCAGTGCATGAAGCTCACCAAGGCATTGATCGGCCAGTTCCAGAAGTGCGAGATCACGGATGGATCCTTCGGCGGCGACCCGGTCCAGGCCCGCGACTGCACTGTCGGCAAACACAGCGAATACATGGTCTACGCAAGCAAGGCGGCCTGCATCAAGGCTCTGGAAACCGAGAAGTCGAACGAATGATGTGCAAGGGCCAGATTCGTTTTTCCCGTGCGGAAAAACGAACCTGGCCCCTCTTTCCGATCAGGAATCCCGGCGCCAGGCCGGGATCCTCGAAATGCCTGTGCAGCTCCGTCAGCGACGGTCCCAACCGCCCTCAACGAAATGCCAGTGACCTTCAGGCCCACGCTCCCAGCGGTGCGGTCTCCAGACAAAACCCGGGCGCTCGGCGACGTAGACGCCACCCACCCATACGTGGCGGCGTCCGACCTCGTCCCATCGCCAGTAACCAGGTGTCCAGACATAGCCCGGCCTTACGACGACGCGCTCATAGCGCGGGGCCGGGGGCGCGACATCGATGCCGACGTCGACGTAGGTGCGGGCTTCGACGGGCGGCGTGTAGGCGATCCCGCCTGCGGTACCGAGGCAAAGCAGGCCGGCCAGTGCAAGTGCACGTGTTGTCATGACGCTTCTCCTTCCGTGGTTGAGTGCCATTCGGCGGATCAACACTACCTGCCATCACATGACTGGCAGCGAAGCGAAGCGCCGATCGCCAGCGAGCCGTTCAGGTTTCCTTGAACAAGCCGGCTTGCAGGGAAGAACTGGGCCAGATCACCGATATTGCGTGGAGAAAACCGTGGCCCCCGATCATTCACCTCTCACCCAACACTTTCAGACGATCGAGGTCGGCCTGCGAAAATGAAGCCGGGCCACGCTGGAGCGCCATGTGCGCCCAATAGCGTGCCTGCCCGAACTGCCCCATAGCGAATCGACATTCCGCAATTTCCAGATCGATCGAAGGCAACGCCCTGTCGCCACCCTGGTCGTGGAGCCTGGTTTGCAGGGCCAGCGCCTCCTTGATGCGACCCAGCTTGCGCCAATCCTGAGCCAGGGAGAACTGTGCGTTGACCAGGGTTTCGACGTCCGCGCCCTGCTCCCGATCGGCAATCAAGGCTGCGCGATAGGCCCCTTCGGCCCGGATGTAGTCGCCGCGCTCGAAATAGGCCACACCAAGATTGTTGTTCAGCACCGCGATCCAGTGAATGGTCCTTCGGTCTGTCGATGTTGCGGCGATGCGAAGACCACGCTCGGTCCATGCTCGCGAGGCATCGAACGGTTCGGCCAGTGCGATCATGTGCACGGCGTCCAGCAGCAGGTAGTCCGCTCTGGCGGCGCGGGCCTCTGCAAAGGCTCGGTGAAACAGTTGGTCCGCCTGAGCCGTGCTGCCTTGCAGTCGCAACAGCCGGCCCCGTTCGATATCGACGTAGATGACGACGCGCGTGCTTCGCGGTGCGATGGCCGACGCTCGGTCGAGATCGCCATACGCTTCGGTAAATCGCTTCTCGAGACCTTCCGAACGGGCGATCTGGGTGAGGATTTCGGCCTGCACGACCTTGTCGCCAGCCCCTGCCGCATCCTGTTCAAGCGCTCTCAGCGTCAGCTCCGAATCCTCGGGATGATCGTGATCGAAAACGTCGGCAAAGGAGAGGTAGGCAGGGATTTCTCGCGCACCGCCGGTCGATGGAACGAGTGCCCACAAGGTGATGAAGGCTGTCAACCAGTGCGGAAGTCGCATCGTTCGTTTGCCTTGTCTGGTCTGCTACGTCGTCAGTTCCCATCCGCGACATGGGGCTGACAAGGGTCGGATCACTTCCCGCAATCCCCATACATCGCCAGCTTCTTCCCCGGATAGTCGATCACCAGCTTCACCTTCATGTCCGCGAAGATGGGATTGCCGAGATTCGCAGCGATGCCGGGCTTGGACTGGTCCGGCATGAGCGTGACCTCGCTTCCGGCCGGATGAGTGAACTCGCCGACACCCATGCCCAGATTCAGTTGCGCCCGATCGCCGGTGAATCCGCCGCGCGCACCCGTGCCGCTGACCTTGCCGGTTTGCACGATCGCGACGCGAACGCCCTTCAGGCCGAGCGCCGCAGGAAACAGGCTGACGCCGCGATTCGAGCCGGTGTCGAGACTGATCTTCGCCGTGGCCCCACCGAACCGGAAATCGGGCAGTACCGGAATGCGATCGTCCGGCCCGGCGAACACCAGCGGCGTCTGGTAGTTCAGCTTGCACTGCTTCACCGCAGCGCCGACCGGATACGAACCCTTGTAGAACGCGACCGTGCTGGACGGATAGTCGATCACGACCGTCTTGTCGACAAGGAAGCTGTAGCCGAGCACGCCATCGAGCGGCCTGCCGTACGACTTCGACAACCCCGCCATGTCCATCGCCAGCGCATCGACATCGCCCCAGGCCTGCCCGTCGATCGCAAGCGCCTTGATCGTCGCGGGGAACACGTGCGCGTGGCCGTTTCCCTCGCCGGAGCCTTCTCCGCCATGACCGTCCTGCACCGGCAATCCCAGCGCCTTCGCACGTCCCAGATCGATCACGGAAGGGTCCACGCCCGTGTCGAGCAGCACGTACAGAGGCCTTCCCTTCACGCTGACGTTCAAGGCGATCTCGTGGTGGGAGTAATCGTAGGCGACGGTCTGGTTCGCAGCGTGTGCGGCGGTCGCGAAAACCAGCGTGGCGACAAGGGCAATGGAGCGGGCAAGCATCGGGTTCGGCATGGACGGGCCCATGGAGGGAATGGCGCACACCATGCGGCCGTGCGGCATGACATGCGAAGTGCCGGAAGCCATGTGTCCCATGACGGCACTGGGTCGGCGCTCAAAGGCCGCCCCGGACTTGCAATCAGAACAGCCTCGATCGGGCCTTGCGATCACGCATCGCAATTGAACGGACGCGCCTGTGCGTCGCGTGCCCCGTCCGCGGCCGCACCGTGCGCATCCTGAATCCGCGATGCAACACATGCACTACGCCACTCGACATCGAGGTCGCTCAAGGCCCTGGGTTCATCGACCAGCAAGAAGGAAAGGCCGGGGATCCATGGTTGCCATCCCGGCTCCGGCTGCCCCGTTCAAGCCCATCCGTGCCATTGTTCACAAAATGCGGGCACTTTCTCCCGCATCCTGTTCTGCTGCCGTTGGCGTAAACCGCCGAAGCCGACACAATTCCAGCGCATCCCGTGGCATCCTCGCAGGCACCGATCGCAGCATGAACGCTTCCATGAACGACGTCGTCCCGGTCCAACCGACGACCGAGCGCCTGGCCCGCCTCGAAGCGGTGCAGTCGATGGTGCTCGACATCAGCCACCGGGCGGCGCGTGGCCACGACCTCCACGAGTTCTTCGTGGCCGTCCACGAGGCAGTCGGACGCATCATGCGCGCGGAGAATTTCTACATAGGCCTGTACGACGAAGGCATGCACGGCGTGCGCTACGCCTATTGGGCGGACGAGAAGGACGCGCCGCCCGATCCGGCCAAGCATTACCCACTGCGCAACGAGGGCGAGTCGCCGACCGCGTTGGTGGTCCTGCGCGGCGAGCCGCGGACCTTCGTCGCCGAGGAATGGGCCGCGCGCCGCGCGAAGGGCGCGCGCTGGGGTATCGGCACGCGACCGGAGCACTGGGTCGGCATGCCGCTGATCGGCAACGACGGTCGTACTTTCGGCGTTATGGTGATCCAGAGTTACATGCGTGGCTTCCGCTACAGCGAAGAGGACATCGCCCTGTTCCGACTGATGTCCGAGCACGTCGCAGATGCGGTCGAACGCGTGCAGTTCGCGACACGGCTCGAGCAGGCCATCGCCGAGCGCACGCGCAGCCTCGAACGCGAGATCGAGGAACGTCGCCATTCCGAGCAGCTGCAGCGCGCGCTGTACGAGATCTCCGCGCTGTCGGTGAAGGACATCGGCCTGGAATCCTTCTACGCCGAGCTGCACCGCATCCTCGGCGGCCTGATGTACGCGAAGAACATCGCGGTCATGCAGTACTACAACGACGAGCACGACCTGGTCGGCTTCCCGTACTTCGTCGACGAGAAGGACCATGACCTGCCGAAGAACTACCGTCGCCCCGCCGGGCATGGCCTGACCGGCTTCGTCCTGCGCACGCGGATGTCGCAGCGGATCGACCAGAAGCGTTTCGAAGCGCTGGTGGAATCCGGTGTGATCCATCATGTCCTCGGCAGCACGGACTTCACCGCCTGGATCGGGGCGCCAATGATCCACCAGGGCAAGGTGCTCGGGGTGATCATCCTGCAGAGCTACGACCCACAGGTCGGCTACGACGACGACGACCTGGCGCTGCTGACCTTCGTGGCCGAACACATCGCCGCCGCACTCTCGCGCAAGCAGGCCGACGACGCGCTGCGCGCGGCGCACGCCAACCTTGCGACCGGCAATGCCGCGCTGCAGGAGAAGAACCGCGAGCTCGAGATGACCCTGATGCACCTGGGCATGGCGCAGAGCGAACTCGTGCGTCAGGAGAAGCTGGCGTCGCTGGGCGCCCTTGTCGCCGGCATCGCGCACGAGATCAACACGCCGCTGGGCATCTGCACGACCGCGGTCAGCCTGCTGATCGAGGAGTCCAAGCGCCTGCGCGAATCCTTCGGCACGGAACAGCTCGCCGATCCGAACCTGAAGTCCTTCTTCGAATCGAACGACGAACTGCTCGGCGTGCTGACCAGCAACACCCTGCGCGCGAGCGGCCTGATCCGCAGTTTCAAGCAGGTCGCGGTCGACCAGTCCTCCGACCATGTGCGCGACATCGCGCTGGCCGAATACATCGAGGACACGCTGCGATCCATCCGTCCGAAGTTCAAGCGCACCGGCCACACGATCACCGTCGACTGCGATCCGCAGCTGCGCCTGCGCAGCATTCCCGGCGCGCTCTCGCAGATCATCACCAACCTGGTGATCAACTCGATCACGCACGCCTTCGAGCGCATGGACCACGGGCACATCCGCATCGCCGCCAACGGCGACGAGCACGCAGTGACCATCGACTACGAGGACGACGGGATCGGCATGAACCCGGTCGCGCTCCGGCGGCTGTTCGAGCCCTTCTACACCACCAAGCGCGGCCAGGGCGGCAGCGGGCTCGGCGCGAACATCGTCTACAACCTGGTGACCACCAAGCTCGGCGGCACCATCGCGGTGGACAGCAACCCCGGCAAGGGCCTGCACTACAGCATCCGGCTGCCCACGGAACCGCCGCAACCGCCTTGATGCAGCGCTGCATCCACGAGACCGCAGGCCGCGCTATTCGACCGTGATCACCTCGAGCGAACGCTCGTCGACGCGGCCGTGGTCGTCGACCGCGCGCACATCGTAGCGGCCGGCGCCGGATGGCTGCCAGAACAGCGATTCGCCCGGCGCGCTGCGGCCGACATAGGCATCGTCGACGAACCAGTACAGGGCATGGGCGTCGGCGTCGGCGGTCGCGCTGAACGCGACCCTGTTCTCTTCCTGCCGCTTGATCTGCATCGCATAGGTGCTGCCACGCAGCGGCGAGGTGATGCGCGGCGGATCACCGGCCACCTGCCCCGCGTCCGCGCAGTCCGGATTGGCTGGCGGCACGCGGCGCGGCATGCCGGCCTGCGCGAATACCTGCTGCAGGTCGGAAGGCCAGTATTCGTACACCTCGACATGGGTGGGTCCGCGGTACGGCGGGCATGCGGGCTTGCCGGTCGCGTCGTCGATCACCACCGGCCGATGCACATTGCTGACCCGGATCGGCGACTTGCCGGGGATGAACCAGGTCATGCCCTTCTGCGGACACCACTGGTTCGGCAACTCGCCGCTGGCGAGGCAGATCTCGACGCGCTTGAGGTGTTCGGGGATCGTCTGCACCGGTTCGCCCAGGTGCGGGCGCTCGGCCACGACCGCGTCGATGATCTGGAAGAACAACGGGGCCGCCGCATCGATGCCGACGAAGGCGGGATTGCCGCTGTCGTCGAAGTTGCCGATCCATACCACCAGCACATAGGGTCCGAAACTGCCTGCGGTCCACGCGTCGCGAAACGCCCATGACGTACCGGTCTTCCAGTACACATGCATCGACGCAGGCTGCGCGCCGGTGGTTTCGTCGGGACGCGGGTTCTGGCGCAGGATGTCCATCACCATGTAGCTCGCTTCCTCACTGAGCAGGCGCGTTCCGATCACCTGGCGCTCGTCCGCGCGCAACCGCAGCGGCTGCAGCACGCCGCGATTGGCGAGCATCGCGTAAAGGCCGGCGAGTTCCTGCGGAGTCACTTCGCCGCCACCCAGCACGAGCGCGAGACCGTAGTGCTGCTCGCTGGCCATGCGGCTGATGCCAGCTTCGCGCAGGAAGCCGTACAGGTTCGGCTTGTCGAGCTGCGAGGCGACCCACACGGCGGGGATGTTGCGGCTGCGGATCAGCGCCTGGGTCGCGGTCACCGGACCGAGGAAGCGGCCATCGAAATTCTCCGGCGTGTACGGGCCGAACGAGGTGGGCACATCGCGCAGCACGGTCTGCGGATGCAGCACACCCTGGTCGAATCCGAGTGCGTAGATGAAGGGCTTGAGGGTCGAACCCGGCGAACGCTTGGCAAGCGTGCCGTTGACCTGGCCCTGGATCGACGCGTCGAAATAGTCGGCGGATCCGACCATCGCCTTGATCCCCATGTCGCGGGTGTCGACGAGTATCGCTGCGGCGTTGCGGATTCCATTCGATTGCCGACGCTCCACGTAGTCGGCGATCCGGCGTTCGAGCATATGCTGCAGGTCCAGATCGATCGTGGTGACGATGCGCGGCGGACCGACACCACCGTTGATCGCCTGCGCGGCCAGCACCTGGTCGACCGCATGCGGCGCGGCGAAAGGCAGACGTGAGAGCGGTCGCAGGTTCAGCGGCAATGCGAACAGCGGTTTCAGCGACGCATCGCGCGGATGCGAGCGCAGCCACTGCGCGTAAAGCGCGTTGCGCACATCCGCCAGCGCCGGGTTGATCAGAGCGTCGTCGCCCGCCGCATGCCCGGCCTGCAGCCGGCGAGCCGGGTCCTGCGGGATGACCGCGAGCGTGAGCGCTTCGGGCAGGGTCAGCGCGCCGACCGGCTTGGCGAAATAGACCAGGCTCGCCGCACCCACCCCCTGCACATTGCGTCCATAGGGCGCGAAGTTGAGATAGGCCTCGAGAATGTCGTGCTTGGAATAGAACAGCTCCAGTTGCTCGGCGCGCGCGAGCTGGTCGAACTTGCCCGATGGCGTGCGCGTGTCGAGTCGCCACAGCAGGCGCGCTAGCTGCATGGTGATCGTCGAACCGCCCTGCGGGTGGCCGTGACGGACATAGGTCACCCACGCGCCGCGCAGCAGCCCCCAGGGATTGAAGCCGGGATGCCACGCATACCAGCGGTCCTCGTGCAGTTCCACGCTTTCGACGAGCTGCGGCGAGATGTCCCGCAGCGGCGTCCACAGGCGGTACTGGCCATCGCTCGCGAGGGTCAGCCGCAGCAGACGTTCGTGGTCGTCGTAGACCGCTGTGGACGTTGGCAGGCGATCGCGCAGCGGCGGATGCGGCCACAGCCGGAAGCCGACGAGCACCATCGCGATCAACGCGAAACCGACCAGCCAGTTCTGCCAGCGGATCAGGCAGTGCAGGAGCCAGTGGCCTAGGATCGACATTGTGAGTCGCATGGCGAATTGCTTTCTTGTCGCTGCCAGGCGCCATGTCGACGCGGCAAGAGTTCAAACATCCCGAGCACGCCCTGCCATTCCCCTCCGGGGTGAGGAGTTGCGCTTGCGAGCCATTGGTTCGCGCAACTCTGAACGTCTTCGCGCAAGCTAAGGCCGGGCACGGAGCGCCGGATGAGAGTTCGGCGAAGTGAGTGCGGTCGCAACGATGCTGATTCCCAAATAGTCGCGCTACTGAGATGAAACCGAACCCTCACCCCAACCCCTCTCCCGGAGGGAGAGGGGCTCCGCGCCAGGAATTCCCCTCACAGAATGACGGGCAGGTGCAATGCCATCCATCATGGCGCGCGCACCACCGTAAGGGTTCCGCCTCCCGCCGAACGCGCCTGGATCGTGCGGTCGTACATCGCCTCGCCATAGGCCGGCGGCACGATGAAGATGCCGGCATTGGTGGCCTTGATGCGATAGACGAACTCGCGCACGTCGGGCGAGGCGCTGCCATAGATCACCACGCGATCCTCGCGGATGTCGGCGAACTCCGGCTGCCAGGTCGAATCCGACAATCCAATCGGCGAGCGCCAGGCGGGCGTGGCGGCATCGCCCGCGCCGCTGGAGGCGTCGCCCGCATCGCTGGCGTCGCTGGCATCGCTGCTGGCGGAGGCGGCGGCAGGCTCGGGCGGCGGCTGGATCACCGGCTCGAAGCCGCCCGGCAGCAGGTCGACGATGGCGACGTTGGCGACGCCCGCACCCGACGTGGCGCGGATCTTCACGTGCACGTCGATTTCCTGGCCGACGACGATCTGCGCCAGCAGCTTGCCGTTGACATCGGTGTAGTCGCGCACGATTTCCAGGCCGTTGCGGATGGCGACGCTTGGCGCCGTTCGGTCGTAGCCGCCCTGCGAGGCAACATGCCAGGCCGGCAGCGTGCTCAGGTTGACGAAGCGCAGCTTCACCGCCGCCGCGCTCCAGCTCGCCGCCTGCAGGAGGTTCGCCTGGGCGACACCGATCTGCTTCATGTTGCGGTCGGCGTGCACTTCGGCGATCTGCAGCTTGCCGACTTCGGCCGCGGTCTGCGTCGCATAGCTGTCGAGCGCGAGGATCGTCATCGCCGCCGAGGTCGTGTCGAACTCGTCGTGCGCGATCGGCCAGGCGATGTTCTCGAAGACGCGCGGCGGCAATGCCTTCGCGCGTTCCGGGAAGTGCCTGGCGAGCAGGTACAGAACGGTTGCGTCGCGGGTCAGCGGATCGTAGTAGTAGCCGTGCACAAATGGCTCGTCGGAGGCGCTGCGTGCCAGTTCCGCGGCAGGGCCGTTCATCAGCGCGTTCGCCTCCTTGTCCTGCTTGAGCAGCTTGTACGAGGAGGCCAGCCACGCGGCGGCGAGATCGTCCTTCCATGTATTCGGGGCGGTGTCCTGCAGGCGCTTCTGCACCGCCGCGAGACTGTTGGTGGTGACATTGCCCTGGCGGGTCAGCAGGTAGACCGCGTAGGCGCGCTGGCGCAGCTTGTCCGGCGAATCCATGCCGTCGTCCGACGCGAGCTGCAGGAGGTACTTGTTGCCCGCATCGATCATCCCGGGAGGGACCTTGACGCCGCGGTCGCGCGCTTCGAGCAGGAAGTTCATCACGTACGCCGAGATGAAAGGCTCCGAATCCGGAGTCGCCGACCACACGCCGAAGCCACCCTCGCTGTTCTGCCGCGAGCGCAGCGTATCGAGCACATCTGCGAGCGCCGAATCGTTGTCGATTGCCTTCTCGGACAGCGCCGGCTGCAGCGCCTTTGCGAACACCGGCACCACCGGCCACTTCGGAAGCACGAGCCTTGGAATGGCCGCACTCACCACCTGCTCGCTGCAGAAGTTCTGGTAGTTCACCAGATAGCTGGTCAGGCCCTGGGCGAGCACGATCGGCAGCGTCGAGAAAGCGGCGTCGCGTGAAGCGTAGGCGTCGTACATCGAGCGCAACCCGGCTTCGTCGATCTGCTTGCCGGCATCGACCCGGCCCACGTCCACCTGGGTGCGATAGGCCGCAGCCGGACGCACCGACAGGTCCACGCCCTGCTTCGCCGACTTGTCCGCGTACGTCGCGTTGAAGGTGAGGTTGCCCGAGCCGAGCCGGTCGGTGGCCTTGACCTTGAACATCACCACGCCTTCGCGCATCGAGGCCAGATCCACGCTCTGGGTCGCGCTGCCGACGACCTGCAGCTGCGGCCCTGTCTTGAGCGTCACCGCGACCGGAACGGCCTTGGGCAGGCCGATGATGTTGTTGGCGACGCCAACGCTGACCTCGGCCACGTCGCCGGGTGCGAGCGTGGTTGGCACGTTCGGCGACAGCACGAAGTCGCCGCGCACCAGGGTCGCGTTCTCGACCGTGCCGATGCGATCGGGCGAGACCGCCACCGCCATCACGTGCAGCTTGCCGTTGAAGTAATCCGGCACGGTATAGCTGAAGTCCTTCTCGCCGTTCACGTCGACGATTCCGGACCAGTACACGACCGGCTTGTCGCGCTTGCGCTTGAACGGGTTGAGCTGCTTCATGATCGCCGCATCGGCATCGCCGCCGGGCGCAGCCGTCATCGCGGCGAGCTTTTCGAAATCGGGCAGGATCAGGTCGAGGATCTGCGCCGTCTGCACTTCGAGCATGCGCTTGCGGAAGAAGAACTGCAGCGGATCGCCGAGCTTGTAGCGCGCGACCTGGAGGATGCCTTCGTCCACCGCGAACACGACTGCTCGCGTCGGCTGCGCCGAATGCAGCTTGAACGTGGCGACCTCGCCGGGCTTGACCAGCGCGGGCGCGTCCACCGTGAGCGCGTTGCGACGCGCATCGAGATTCACCGAGAACGGCACGACGCCGTAGCTGAGCGGGCTCATGAAGATCTCGTCCGAGGACGGATCGCGGATGTACTGCACGTTGATGTAGCCGTTGCCCTCG
>Ga0210389_10001697_pt1 | contig 17762 bp, 13 predicted proteins | sample IncBWH28OmetaG_FD_160127 | JGI IMG/M metagenome (GOLD analysis project Ga0210389, IMG submission 160127) | Forest soil microbial communities from Barre Woods Harvard Forest LTER site, Petersham, Massachusetts, United States - Inc-BW-H-28-O ...
CGATCAGCTTGGAACCAACAACATTTCCATCCGGCCCTTTCACCAAACTGCCATTGGCTTGGAACGGAAAGAAAACCTGGCCGATTACCCAAACCACACCTGGGTAGATAATAGAAACGATGACGACCGTGAAACCCAGTAGCAAAACGCTTTTTAATAGATATCGAAACATTTTTTTATGCCTCCAAAATTGAGTGGAAGGTCAGGACACGAAATGGAAAGCGACCATAATCATGTCGATTAATTTTATGCCCGGGAAAGGCAGGATGACCCCTCCAAGCCCCCAGATCAGCAGATTCCTGCGAAGCAGGGCGTCAGCGCCCAACGGCCTGTAAGGAACCCCTTTGAGTGCAACCGGAATCAACGCTGGAATGATCAAAGCATTGAAGATGACCGCTGAAAGAATCGCTGAAGTTGGAGAATGTAGATGCATCACGTCGATCGTCTTCAGCCACGGTAGTGTGCCCGCAAAAAGAGCTGGAATGATCGCGAAATACTTCGCGACGTCATTCGCAATCGAAAACGTCGTCAAAGCTCCACGAGTCATCAGGAGTTGTTTTCCGATTTCAACGACCTCGATCAGTTTAGTAGGATCGCTGTCGAGGTCGACCATGTTAGCAGCCTCCTTGGCGGCTTGCGTCCCAGCATTCATCGCTAGGGCAACGTCGGCCTGGGCCAATGCCGGCGAATCATTAGTCCCGTCGCCCATCATGGCAACTAACTTACCTTCAGCTTGCTCTTTACGGATGTAATTAAGCTTATCCTCAGGTTTTGCCTGTGCCACGAAATCATCGACCCCGGCCTTTTTAGCGATAGTGGCAGCAGTGAGCGGGTTATCTCCGGTGATCATCACCGTCCGCAATCCCATTCTTCGGAGACGCTCGAATCGCTCGCTCATTGCCGGTTTAAGGACGTCTTCCAAAACAACCACGCCGACGATTTTATTTTCTTCAGCGACCACTAACGGGGTGGCTCCTCGCGAAGCAACGCTTTCAACTACTCGACCGAGGTCAGTCGGAGCGCTGCCATTCTGATCTTTAACGAACTTTATGATAGCATCCGGAGCACCTTTCCGGATCTTGCGTCCCCCTGGCAGGTTAATACCGCTCATTCGGGTCTGCGCTGTGAAAGGTACAAACTCGGACCCCTCGGGAACCAGGGTCGCCTGCCCAGCAGCGACCTCTTTCGCTTTGCTTACGATCGTTTTACCTTCGGGCGTTTCGTCAGCCATCGATGCCAACGCCGCTAAGCGACTAACATCGGTAACAGAATTCGTACCCACGGGTAGGAATTCGGTAGCGTGCCGGTTCCCAACGGTAATGGTTCCAGTCTTATCGAGTAAGACGACATCGATATCGCCGGCGGTCTCAACCGCCTTACCACTCTTCGCCAGCACGTTAGCTCGCAGGGCGCGATCCATTCCGGCGATTCCTATCGCTGCCAACAGCGCTCCGATGGTAGTTGGGATCAAGCAAACCAGAAGGGCGATCAGAGTCGGGACATCAGTGCCAAGACTTTTCAATGGGTCGGTTAGCCCGAGATAGCCCATAACGTACTGTTCCGCGTTCAACGCCATCGGCCAAAGGGGTATCACCACGATCAAGAAGATTAAGGTGAAGGCGGTCAGTACCAGCGTCAGTGCAATCTCGTTAGGAGTGCGCTGGCGGATTGCTCCTTCCACTAGCGCGATCATGCGATCGAGGAACGAGTCTCCAGCCCCAGATGTAATCCTCAAGACGATCCGATCCGATACCACGAGAGTACCTCCTGTGACTCCGGACCGATCGCCTCCGGCCTCGCGAATGACAGGCGCAGACTCTCCCGTAATTGCCGATTCGTCGATTGAGGCCACGCCTTCAATAATTTCTCCATCCCCAGGAACGGTTTGGCCGGCTTTCACGACGACTTTGTCGCCTGGCTTCAACTGTCTTGAGGGTACTTGCTCAACGATATCTCCCTTCGTCAGCCGATAGGCAGTCGTTTCCCGGCGAGTCTTTTTTAGCGAATCAGCTTGCGCTCTTCCGCGCTCCTCAGCGAGAGCAGTAGCAAAGTTCGCAAAGAGAACCGTTAAAAACAGCCAGATATCTAGCGCAACAAAGTAACCGGTGGATACCTGACTCTCCGATCTGCCCATTGCTGCTTGGATAAGGTAGATCAAGGTTAAGAAAGCACCTACCTCTACCACGAACATCACCGGGTTCTTCCACTGGATGTCCGGGCGCAACATGACAAAAGCTTGTTTTAGAGCCGGCCAAAAGGTCTCGGGCGCTAACAACGTGCTCCGCCGAGCGGAGCCTCTTCCCGGTGGGGAAACGATTTCCCGCGGAGATCGAGACAGATTTACAGTAGCCATAGTAAACTCACTTTCTTGCAACTAGCCGCCAAACGGGATGGGGCCAAAATGTTCAGCCAGCGGGCCGAGCGCCGCAGCTGGCAAAAATAACAACGCACCGATAATAACGATTGTACCTAGAAGCAGGACACCAAATGTCGCTGTGTCATCTCGCAAAGTCCCCAAGCCGAACGGCGAAGGCTTCTTTGCCCCAAGGCTAGCAGCCAGCGCCACGGGCGCGATTATGGGCAAGTATCGGCTAAAAAGCATGACCAGAGCGGTGGCGATATCCCAGGGTGGGAATTCGGGTGACGGACTTGGGTTGCTGATTGTACCACCGGTCGTGCCAAGCCCATCGAAAGCGGAGCCGTTATTAGCGGAAGCAGAAGAGAATTGGTAGACGATCTGCGAGAATCCGTGCGCTCCAGGGTTGCTCTCGGCTTTAGTACCCCAATCGCTCGCGGCAAAGTAGCCGGTTGGGAAGAGGATCATGATCGGATGCACTAACAACGCGATCATTGCTAACTTCATTTCTCGCCCTCCGATTTTTCTTCCCAGATACTCCGGAGTCCGACCCACCATCTGCCCGGCTATAAACACTCCAATTATCAAGAACAGCAGCAGATTGATCATTCCGACGCCTTTCCCGCCAAAAATGCAATTCAGCCACATGCCAACCATCGGCGATAGTCCGGCCATTGGATTGAGACTATCCTGTTCCGAGTTGATGGCACCACAGGTCACGTCAGTAGTAACCGCTGCCCAAGTAGAGCCTGCCGACGTGCCGAACCGTAACTCCTTCCCTTCCAGATTACCCAGGTGCTGATCCACAGGTAGGCCGGCCACTGCGGGAACGGCGATTTCTCTTTTACCACCCTGCGCGCTAGCGCTGGGCACGCTAAAGGTCTGACCAGCCGGATGCGCTGTCAGTCCCGGGTTCGGTTTGTAGGTATCAAAATAAATGCTCCAGACGATGGTCCCGATAAAAAGCAGGAGCATTACTGCAAAAATGACGATCGAATGTCGTATTCGCTTTAACATTCGCCCGTACATCAGCACGAGTGCAAAAGGAAATACCATCATCGCGAAACAGGCCATGAAGTTGGTTAACGCCGTCGGACTTTGATAAGGATGGGCAAAGTTCATCCCGAAAAATCCACCTCCGTTAGTACCGAGTTGTTCCATTGGCACAGTGATCGCCAGGGGGCCCGTTACAATCGTTTGTTCTTTTGGTTGGCCGTTATCTCCTGTTCCCATTGCTCCGGCTTCGAGTGTCGCAACCTGATAGTCGGACTTGAATGTCATGGGCGTGCCTTGCTGCAGAAAGATGATCGACAATACAAAGGCCGCCGGAAGGAAGATGTAGATCACTACTCTCCACATATCGACGAAATAGTTACCCAGCGATGGGTCTTTCCGGAAAGCCCGAATTATTGCCACCAGGGCGCAAAAGCCGACGCTCGCTGACAGAAAATAGTTAGCAACACAAAAGAAGATTTGGCTGAAGTTGGAGAAATGTTGGTCGCCGGAGTAGTGCTGCAAATTCGTGTTGGTCATAAAGGACACAACACTGTTAAAAATCGTCGTGGGAAACAGCATTCCCCGATGGAGATCATTGAGCGGCATCACCGGCTGCAGCGATAAAACGAGGAACCCCCAAACGAACAGAACGCTATTAAATATCAAAAGCGCCCCGACGTATTGTTTCCAGTTCATCGGACCGGTATTGAGTCGCCGCTCTATCCAGCCGAAAATCGGTAAGGGCCGGTATTTTCCGTCCAGAACCCAGGAGATGTATTTACTTAGGGGAATTGCGACGAGGAGGGTGAAAACTATCAGGGAGACAGGTAAAAACCACATAATGCAACCTCAGAGGGAGATGGTCGGAATGGTTCGAATCAGAACCACTCCGGCCGAATCAAGGCCACGAATAGGTAGATAAACAGCAACAACGCTACGATGGCGGTTAAGATTATCATGACAACTAAGGGCTAAATTTTTTCGCAAGCCTTCGTAAAGAGAAGGCATAGGCCCATTGAAATAAGACCAAGGATGAACATCCCTGGCAGCCAAAGCTCGATAGGCACTTCCATTGAACCGAATTCCTTTCACTCAGTTAAACCGTTCGCAAGACCTCGTCGACGGAACGAGACCAAAAGTCTCGCCAAGTGGAGAGTCATGTCTTGCCAAAGGGCGGCATCGGTGATGCCGCGGAGGACTCACATTAGCATCGGGTATGCCAGCCTCGAGCTAGCAACGTCCGATCTGAGGGCCGGCGAAGCGGGCTGACGGACGCATCGAAGGAAAGCGAAGATCAATGACTCGCATTTTGTGAGTACGGCACAGGCCGTGGCTCGCAACCTGCGAGTTCCCTAGCCTGCGTCGCTCATTCGGCCGTGTCAGACACGACCGATTGTGAGCGACGCAGGCTACCCGAGCAGAAGCTTACTGTGGTATGTCAGATCACCCTGCTATTCTATTTTCTCGAAGAAAAGGTTCCGAAGTCGTTTAAAGCTCTCTCTTAAAACTTGGGTTACTTTGGCAAACCATACCGCTTGCAAAGTTCCAAATTGACTTCCAGCACGTTGACGAACTTCTCGCCGGCTAAGCCTCCGAACGCCGCTGAGGCGTTCGCCTGCAACATTTGTTCAATCTCTTTGCGGATGTCACCAGCATCCCGTTTTGTGCCGTCCGCCCATTTCGTGGCGACTCGATCGAGTTGAAACTCCGCGTTCTGCAAAGTGATGTCAGGATCAAGTCCGGAGCCGGAAGCCATGACCAAATCACCCGGTACATCTTGAAGTTCAGCGTCCGGATGTTCCTGGCGCCACATATCGAAAAACGCGCCTTGGATGTCTGACCCTTCTTTAACCGGTTGAATGGAAGTCTGCGTCTTACCATCCGCGCCGGTTTGGGTCACCGCCGACGGGAACATGCCAGGGTGTTCCTGAGAAAAGTTCTCAAAGAAGAGCACGGCTAAGTCGGCTGCTTTCGGTTGCGGTGTACCCGGGTTCTTTTTTACCCAGTCGGCAACAAGGTCCGGATGCGCCTTTGACCATGCATCCACGTATTGTCCATGGGTCGGATCCGCATTCACCCAAGCTGTGGCCACAGCGTTGTGCAAGTCTGCCCACTGGGCCACGATGTGTGGATTACCTTGGAACTTGTCTTGTTGAAACCAGGCCTCGATATCGGGAGCGACCAATTGGCCCACCTTCGGCCCGGCCTTATATTTCACTATCGGTCCAAGCGCGGTGGCAACACGGTTACGCAACAGATAGTTCGATGCAGCATAGGTTGATGCGGCAGAAGCAGAAGCATCGTAAGAAGCCGCGGACGGCCGCGGCTGAAAGTACTCATCTTTCGTGAATGGCTGTGCGATCAGCTTGGAACCAACAACATTTCCATCCGGCCCTTTCACCAAACTGCCATTGGCTTGGAACGGAAAGAAAACCTGGCCGATTACCCAAACCACACCTGGATAAACGATACAGCAAATAACAACCGTAAGGAATAATAACAACAGGCTCTTTGTTAAATAACGAAGCATATCAAATACCTCCAAGAAAAAGCTGACGATCAACCCACAAAATGGAAACCGACCATTATCAAATCGATCAGTTTAATGCCGAGGAACGGAAGAATGACACCTCCCAGTCCCCAGATCAGTAAGTTTTGCCTGAGGAGCGCGTCCGCCCCCAAAGGCTTGTAACTGACCCCTTTGAGTGCAACCGGAATCAACGCTGGGATAATGAGAGCATTGAAAATGACGGCTGATAGGATTGCCGACGTCGGCGAATGCAAATGCATGATATCGATCGCTTTGAGCCAGGGCAAGGTCCCGGCGAAGAGCGCGGGAATAATCGCAAAATATTTGGCGACATCGTTAGCCACGGAAAACGTGGTAAGCGCTCCCCGGGTCATTAGAAGCTGTTTGCCGATTTCGACTACTTCGATCAGTTTGGTCGGGTCACTGTCTAGGTCAACCATGTTGGCAGCCTCTTTAGCTGCCTGGGTGCCGGCATTCATGGCCAAGGCCACGTCGGCCTGGGCGAGCGCAGGCGAATCGTTCGTACCATCACCCATCATGGCGACCAGCTTGCCTTCGGCCTGCTCTTTCCTGATATACTCAAGCTTTGCTTGCGGAGTCGCTTGGGCCACGAAATCATCAACTCCCGCCTTTTTCGCGATGGTGGCAGCGGTTAACGGATTGTCTCCGGTAATCATAACCGTCCGCAAACCCATTCTGCGAAGGCGCTCGAAACGCTCGCTCATCGAGGGTTTCAATATATCCTCCAGAACCACAACTCCGGCGATCCGGTCATCTTCAGCAACCACCAGCGGGGTAGCGCCCTCGGAGGCGACCCGCGTCACAAGTTCATCAAGTTCCGCAGGAATTTTCCCCCGCTGTTCCTTAACAAAATTGATAATCGCATCAGAGGCTCCTTTGCGAATTTTATGCCCACCAGTAAGATCGATTCCGCTCATCCGAGTCTGGGCGCTGAACGGTATGAATTCGGCGCCGTCCGGTACACTTAAGGGAATCTGTCCGGTTGTTCGCAGCTCTTTCGCCTTGCTCACGATCGTTTTACCTTCCGGGGTCTCATCTGCGGACGAAGCGAGGAACGCCAGTCTGCCAACGTCGGCCGGGCTGTAACTTCCTACTGGCAAAAACGCGGTAGCGTGCCGGTTCCCGACAGTGATCGTCCCGGTTTTATCTAACAGTACGACATCGATATCTCCCGCAGTTTCGACAGCCTTACCGCTCTTGGCCATTACATTGGCCCGAAGCGCACGATCCATTCCGGCGATACCAATGGCCGCTAACAAGGCACCAATGGTAGTCGGGATCAGACAAACCAGAAGAGCGATGAGCGTAGGCACATCGGTCCCGAGACTCTTTAGTGGCGCTGACAGTCCGAGATAGCTGGTCATGTACTGCTCTGCATTAAATGCCATCGGCCAGAGCGGAATAACCACGATCAGAAAGATCAGGGAAAAAGCGCTCAGCACGAGCGTTAACGCGATCTCATTGGGCGTACGCTGACGAATCGCACCTTCCACCAACGCGATCATTCGATCCAGAAACGATTCTCCGGCCCCAGAGGTTATTTTGACGACGATCCGGTCGGAGACCACTAGTGTTCCACCGGTTACGCCGGACCGGTCGCCACCCGCTTCCCGGATAACCGGCGCCGACTCTCCAGTAATGGCCGATTCATCGACCGAGGCGACGCCTCTAACGATTTCTCCGTCACCGGGGATAAATTCTCCTGCTTCTACTACTACAAGATCGCCCGGTTTCAGCACCGAGGAGGATACCTCCTCGATCTTCTCGTTTGCAGTGAATCGACGCGCCACCGTGTCGTGGCGTGCTCTCCTCAGCGATTCCGCTTGCGCTCTTCCCCGCGCTTCAGCGACCGCAGTAGCAAAATTGGCGAACAGCACTGTCAGAAACAACCAGATATCGAGGGCAATAAAGTAACCAATCGATACCTGACTTTCTGATCTGCCAAAACCTGCCTGAATGATGTAGAAAAGAGTTAGAAAAGCGCCTACTTCCACCACAAACATTACCGGGTTCTTCCACTGAATATCCGGGCGTAGCATGACGAACGCTTGCTTTAAAGCGGGCCCTACTGTTCCCGGAGCCAGTAATGGATTTCTTCGCGGCGATTGCAAACGCCCTGGTGGAGTTGTGAGCTCGCGCGAGACTTGAGCTGGAGTCAATATTTTGGCCATAGCATTTAGTCCTAATTCAAATAAAAATGCGAGATAGATTCAGCTTGTTCACGTTTCCTCAGCCGCCAAATGGGATTGGTCCAAAGTGCTCCGCCAGCGGTCCGAGAGCGGCAACAGGTAGGAATAACAAAGCCCCGATAATCAGAATGGTGGAAGCGAGCAGAAATCCGAAGGTTGCGGTGTCGTCTCGCAAAGTACCTAGGCCAAATGGAACCGGCTTTTTCGCCCCAAGACTTGCCGCCATCGCAATGGGCGCAATAATCGGCAGGAACCGGCTAATGATGATCACTAGGGCGGTTGCTATGTCCCACTGCACGGCAGTCGGCGAAGGATTCGAGTTATTATTAAGCCCATAGGTGACTCCCAGCCCATCAAAAGCTGAACCGTTGTTCGCGGAAGCCGAAGAGAACTGGTACATAATCTCCGAGAAGCCGTGGGGACCCGGATTGTTTTCCGCCTTTGTACCCCAGTCGGTGGCTGAGAAAAGCCCCGTCGGCCAAAGGATCATGATCGGGTGAACGAGCAGGGCAATCATCGCCAACTTCATTTCCTTGCCCCCGATTTTCCTACCTAAATACTCGGGGGTTCGGCCGACCATCTGACCGGCAACGAAAACGCCGACCACCAAAAAGAGAAGTAGGTTAATCATGCCTACACCCTTGCCTCCGAAAATGCAGTTCAACCACATTCCAACCATCGGCGACAAGGCCGCAACAGGATTGAGGCTATCGTGCTCGCAATTGATTGCCCCGTCAGTAACATCGACAGTTAGAGCGGCAAAGGTCGCACCGGCCGCCGTGCCGAATCGTATTTCTTTGCCTTCGAGGTTGCCAAGGTGCTGGTCAACGGGCAAAGACGCCACCGCGGGTAAGACCACGTCCTGTTTCCCTCCAGTCGCACCGGAATTCGCCATCTGATAGGTCTGGGATGAGGAACGTCCTGTAATTCCGGGATTCGGCTCGAGCGTATCGAACCAAACAGCCCATATGATGGTCCCTACCATCAAGGCCATCATCACCGAGAATATGACGATGGAATGCCGGATCCGTTTCAACATCCGTCCGTACATCAGCACCAAGGAAAAAGGGAACAGCATCATGGCGACACAGGACAGGAAGTTCGTGACGTCGGTAGGATTTTCGAAAGGATGGGCGGAGTTCATACCAAAGAATCCGCCACCATTGGTCCCGAGCTGTTTCATTGGCACAAAAGCGGCCAGCGGACCTACCACAATCGTTTGTTGCTTTGGCTGTCCGTTGTCACCGGTCCCCATAGCAGCTGGCTCAAGCGTCGACACCTGATGCGCATTATCGAAGGTCATCGGACTTCCTTGCTGCAGGAAAACGATCGATAGCAAGAACGCAATGGGCAGGAACGTGTACACGACCACTCTCCACATATCGACGAAGAAGTTCCCGATCTTGGATTCGCCGCGGAATGCGCGAATGATCGCGGTTAAACCGCAGAATCCAATCGACGCAGACAGGAAAAAGTTAGTGATACAGAAGAAGATCTGACTGAAGTTCGAAAAATGCTGGTCACCGGAGTAATGCTGGAGATCCGTGTTAGTCATGAATGACACCACACTGTGGAAAATCGTACTTGGAGCCAGCATCCCTCGCCCAAGACTATTCAAAGGCATCCACGGCTGAATCATCAGGACGATAAATCCAAACACGAATAGAACCGTATTGAACAACAACAAGGAGACCGTGTACTGCTTCCAGTTCTGGGGTCCGCTATCTAGTCGTGCTTCAATCCAACGAAAAATGGGTAATGGCCGGTATTTCCCGTCCATGATCCAGTTCAAATACTTGCTCAATGGGATTGCAAGCAGAGTGGTAACAACAAGAATCGCAATTGGTAAAAACCACATAATTCTGAAACTCTTTCCTATGTCTATGATTGATAGGCAGTGGGCACTTGTCGGGGCCAACAGAGGAGACCTAAATGGCTCGAAGCAACTATTGGCTGACCAACGGAGGAACGCTTATTAGTTAGTCTGAGCTAGTTCAAAACCACTCCGGTCGGACCAGAGCGACAAATAAGTAAATAAACAGCAGAAGCGCTATGATAGCGGTTAAGATTATCATTTTGATTCGGACTTAAATATTTTCGCACGCCTTCATGAACAGAAAGCAGGCGCCCATCGATACCAAACCCAACAAGAACATTGCTGGTAACCAAATCTCGAGCTGCATGACAGTTATTCCTTAGGTAAAATCAATAACTTCGCCGCGCCTTCCGGGCAGCATCAGTGTTTAAATAGACATACAGTTCCAGCAAGAGGAGGAAATGCTGAAACGACCAACGTGAGCCGGCTTCAGGCCGGAGGAGGCACTGAAATACGGGTCATGTTAACTTCTCTGTTTTCAGCTTTGAGGATCGCTGAGAACAGTTTTACTTCTACTGATTGGCGTCTCTTGGGACGCCACATAGCTGGAGGCATGCCAATCTTGTTCGAAGACGTCTTCGGCAGCATCTCATCTCGGGGAGTCCTCAGTTAAATGGCAGCCTCAGGGTCTGAGCGGCGCCTTCGCCAGTCGCAATCTGCGAGATACCAGAGAAAACGGATCGCAAACTGCGACAACGCTATAAAGATCTGGCTCCAACGGAGCGGTGTTTCAGCGGCATGTAACGATCGAACTCCCCACGCGAGAGACGAGGCTTGATGATGGGGTTCGTCCGGTGCTAATTTGGCGGATATGGGCACTTCTGGGAGAACAGACGCCGCTAACAGTTCTAGGGCGGCAAACACACTCAAGTCACCGAACGCAATCCCTGTTTATCAGGTCGGTATTCCGTTTCTGGGCACCACCCAAGGGTTTCGGCGAGACCCATTTCAATTCCATCTCGACGGCTATCATCGGTATGGCCCGATTTATCGTACCCGGATTGAAGGAAAAAACTGGGTTGTGTTGTCAGGCCTGGAAGCAAACGATTTGGTTTGGCGTAACACCGATCTATGGAGTTACCGGGAGGCAAACGCCGCCTTCGCGGAACAGCTCGGTTCAGGTCATGTAACGCAGTTGGACGGAGATCCGCACAAGAAGAGACGGCAGCAGCTCAAGCCCGGGTTCAAAATGGAAGCCGTCATGCGCTATTTGCCCCAAATGAATCAAGTGGCGGCGGAACTTTTGCCAACCATGTGCGACCGGCCAATCAATATTACCGACGCTTTCGCAGAACTTATTCTGATGATCACCGCTCGGACTACCTTCCGGTGCGAGTTGTCACCCGAGATGGTCGCGACAATGAGCCATTGGGAGCATGACTTTATTTATGGGACTAGTCTGCGCTGGCGACGCCATTTCTATTATGGAAGGCCGATCTATCGCCGGATGAAAAAGGAAGTGTTCGCCGGGTTGGAAAGAATATTGGACGAACGACTGCGATCAAGCGAAGAGCCGGACGACAACCTAACGGCGATCATCAAAACGAGCCGAGAGGCCGGCCAGACGGTGAGCCGCTGGGAGTTAATCAACACGATCTATCTGATCCTGCTCGCCGGCATTCATAATACCTCGAATCTGATCCATTGGTGTTTGCTCTATTTATGCAGTGACCCCGCTTGGACCCAAGAACTGCGCGATGAGCTCAACCAATGGGATACCGCTAATTTCAAAGGGATGAACCAATTCCCGAAATTGAAGGCCACCATTCAAGAGGTTCAACGGTTACGTCCCGGCGCGATAATTCATCGGTTGACGGCAGCGCGGGATTTCGAATTTGGTGGTTACTCAGTGCCGCGGGGCGCCGAGATCATCCACGTGAACACGTTGGTTCATTTTCTCGAGTCGGTGTATGAGGAACCTTTCAAGTTCAATCCACGACGCTACCTGGGCGGACACACCTATCCTCCGAAAGCGAACGGATTCTTTGGCGGAGGAACGCATATCTGTTTAGGAATGAACCTGGCGATGGTGCATACCCCGATCATTTTGGCCAATGTGATTCGCCACTATGAATATCGTTTCGCGTCGGATCCAACGATGCAGGTTCGGATCGGCCTCGGCCAAAACCAGATCAGGAACCAGATACCCGCGGTATTCACACGGCGGGAATAAGCCGATAATATGTTAACACTCACGCCTTAAATCTTTTCCAATTGGTCCCGCAAAAACTGCATCAATCTCCGCAGGGTTGGGCGGTCGAAAGCGAACTCGGCGCCGGCAGTGGCAAAGAGATCAGGGACAGACACGGAGTTACCAAGAGTCAGGGCAGCCCGATATTTAGTCAGAGCGCCAACCGGATCTTTTAAGCTGCTCTCCCAGATCTGTAGAGCGCCCAGCCAACTCAGCCCGTACTCAATATAGTAGAACGGTGCCGAGAAGATATGATGGTAATGCCAAACTTTAGAGAGCTCGGTGTCGAACCCTGCCCAATCGGTCTGTGGCATAAATCGAGCAATGAGCTCCGCCGCTTTCTGGTCGATCTGTTCGATAGTTAAATCGGCTGGCGCCGAGGAGTAAATCCAATGCTGGATTGAGTCCATGAACCCAATCCAAGTCAAAAGATGCACGATTCCAGCTAACTGTGTCCCATAGACTCGGCTCAACTGGTCGCGGTCGTAGAAACCTCCTCGGTTTTTGTGCAGATAAGGTAGCGCAAGCACTTCCATCGCCTGGGATGGGACTTCGACGAATTCAGTCGCTGAGAAATGGTTCCAGACCAAAGGCTGAGCCCGCATACTCGCGTACCCGTGAAACGCATGGCCAAACTCGTGCAAGGTGACTTTAACGTCGTCCTCCGATCCAACTACATTCTGCAGAACGAACGGCATCCGACGTTTCGGGAAGGAGGCGCAATAGGCATGCGGCATCTTGTTCGGTCGAGATCCGAGATCCATAAAACCGTCGCGGAATTCACCGAACTCTTTTCCTAGTTGCGGGTCGATGGCTGAGAAAATGGATTCGGTGGTTGCTTCCAGTTCATCAACCGTATCAAACGGATGCAACGGCTCGCGGCCCTCAGGATCAACCGGAGCTCTCCAGTAGAAATCCCACGGTTTCAGCGGTGAGATGCCTAATTTTTGCCGATGTTGTTCGAGTAGTTCAGTTGCCAGAGGAACCACTTCCTCTGCAATGCTTGCGTGAAGATCCAAGCAGTCTTTAGGGCTGTAATCATAGCGATGGTACTTGAGCCAGATCAGATCTCGGAAGTTGCCCGTACCAAGATTGGCAGCCATACGCTTTCTCAGTCCAAGCATTTTCAAGAACAACTCGTCGAGAGCTGGAGCAATCCTTAGCTTTGCTTGTTGCCACGCCCGCCAAACGCCTTCACGAACGCTTCGATCCGGGTCACGGAGTTTCTCTTGGATCTGCGGGATCGTCAGTTTTTCGCCCTTGTATTCAGCGAGATTATTTCCGGTTAACCGCGAAAACTCGTTAACCAAGTCGGAATGATCTGCCTCCAGCGCGACATTGGCTTCGCAGTAAGCTTCCTGGTCGGTCTGCATCCGCCTTCGGATGAGGAGAGCGTCCGCTTTGAGCTCAGGATTAAGCAGACTCAAGAAGCGTTTGCGCAGCGATGCATCCGCAACGGTTACTTTTGGATTGGTAACTTGATTGAAATGGGAGAGTTGTGCCCTGGCAGATTCGTCCGCGGTATTCAGATCGGATCGAAGATTAAGAAAAGTGGACGTTTCCTCGATGTCCTTCACCACCTCGCTCCAATCGAGTAAGAACTGATACGCCGTTTGATCGCTAAGCGGGCGGGATGTCAGTTCCTGATAACGCGGTTCCAGTTCATCCCATTCTTTGATCGGGGTCTCAGGGATCGTCATAGAGTTTGTCCTTATCGTCAGCTCAGGATGCCTTCGTTCGCTGTGCTTTAGACCGTCAGCCGGTTAACGTCTTTGTAGTAGAGATATCGCGCCGGCGTTTTCCCCATGGCAACAAACCATTGGGGACAAAATGGTGCCATCCAGATACAATCGCCTGCGGTTACCGGATACCAATTATCTTCCAAGCGGTAGACACCCGTTCCCGCTAACATCAGCAAACCATGCTCCATAATGTGCGTCTCGACGAAGGGCAGATGCGCACCAGCTTGATAGTTGAAGATATTTATAGCCAGGTCGTAGGAGAGATTATCTGGCAAAAGTACCTGCAAGCGGGCCGATTCGTCACCGAGGAAGGGCTGACCCGCTATATCTTGTTCGCGACCAAAGAGGATTCCGGGCTCCGGGACTCCCGGCAACGCGACATATCTTTTGAGAAAGAGATGAACCTGGGTACCCGGTACAGGTTCAGTTAACGACCAGGGTGTGACTGCCGGAACAAAAAGGAATTCTCCGGCCGAAAGGATTTTTGTTTCGCCCTTCGCCTGCGCGGTCACTGAACCCTCCAAGACGTAGACGAATGCTTCGATCTGGCTATCTGGAAATTCTGCCCGACCATCTTGATTAAAAGTGATAGTTAGCTCGGTGAACCCGGCTCCCATAGCCGGAGAGATCAACACAACGGTCGTGCCGCCGGTTACTCCCGGTAGGCTACTGGCTACGTGTCCATCCGGGGCGATGAGCGCGTGAAGAGATCGGATTGCAGTTCGCGTCCTGCCGAAGAGAAGGTTGCTGATCATGCGATTAATATGAGGCCCACAGATTACACCGATTTGGGCGCGCGGCGAGACGGGTCTGGAGGGGAGCCGCTTTTGTGCATGTTCCAAGGACCTCGTCAGATTCATCCCATCGCGTAATCTGATGTAGAGTGAGGCAGCAGCGGCTCCGGCGAATTGCCCCAGGCGATGGCCAAACCAATTAATTTGCCGGTTCGAACAGCGGCACAATTGTCATCGCTGGGCACAAAACCAGCCCCTTATCCGTCAGCCTGATTTCAGGAATGACCGACAAGGGCAGCAGGTTGAAGCCCATATAAGGCAATCGGCAACCGACTTCGTTCCACACTTTCTTTAAAGCGGTGGTTTCCGCGGCGACCTGGCCGGCTCGAGCATCCGAAAGCAGACCGGCAATCGGTAACCGAACCGATGCCAGGATCCGGCCGGCGCGTACGATACAAATACCGCCTTGCGACTCCTGCATGAACTCCAAGGCTATTTTCATGTCGCCCTCGTTTGTCCCAGCTATCACGATGTTGTGAGCATCATGCCCGACCGAACTACCCACTGCCGCATCGATTAACCCGAAGTTTTTCAATAGCCCAAACGCAGCCGATCCAGTTTTCCCATGCCGTTCAACCACAGTCAGGAAACAGGCATTTTCGCGAGCCAGGAACGAGGCCCAATCTTGGGCTGGCTCTACCCGAAGCCGCTCATGCTTGGTTGGAATGTTCGCTCCCTCTAATGCGATAAAATTAACTTGGACTCTATCCGTTGGTAAGACGGGGATCAGCGACCGCGTGGTGTTAACCGTTACGGTCTGGTATGACCGCTTCGGGTACTGATAGCGACGCTCCAGCGCCTGTTCGAGTCGCGGGGTCGGTTTCTTATCTTGGACGACCAATTGGCCGCCATACCAGGTATTCTTTGGTTCAAGATTGTCGTCCAAAAGCACTACATCTGCTCTCCGCGCAGCGCCCAGGCCACCCAGTTCGCTATCCATCGAGTAGCGAGTCGCAGGATGGAGAGAGCCGCAACTCCAGGCAGTGACTGGCTGCAGCCCGCTGTGCACCGCTTGCCGCACGACCCAATCCAGCCCGAAAACAAAAAGATCGTCCGCGTCCCGATCGTCTGTGCAAACGCACACTCGCTTCGGATTCGCGCCCAACTCGGTCACCGCCTTGATCGCATGCGGCAGACTGTGCCAAGGCGTAGTCGGCGGACCACCTCTTAGAAACACCCACATCCCGGCTTGCAGGAGGTCGTTGGCGATTTCGCGGTCGATCGCTTCATGGGTATCAGTGACACCCGACGCAGCGTAAGCCGCGACGAAGGGTCTTCCGTAGATATGGCCGCAGACCGGCAACCCGCGACGAAGCGCCTCCGCAATAATAGCGTAGCTCCGTTCGTGACCTTCTACCACCTGGATGAAATCCATCTTTTCACCGAGTGCGACCGCTTCAGGCCATTGATCAAAGATCGCACCAATTTTGGCCGGAGTTAGATCTCCTCCAGCGGTTTCGAGTCCGGGATGCGTGGCAGGAATGGTGCTCGGCACTGTTAGGAAGATGTTGAGCGGCGCTTGCCTGGCGTCTTCCAGCATCCAGATCAGACCGTCCGCGTCACAAACATTCCCAATTTCATGACTATCGCAGAAGATGGTAGTAGTGCCGTTGATCAGCGCGGCTTCGGCGTAGGCACATGCTGTCATCATGCTGCTCTCGATGTGGATGTGTGGGTCCACTAAGCCCGGCGCCAAGATCCCTCCTTCAGCATCGTAAGACTCGACTCCAGGAAATCGGCAACTGCCGGCGGGCTTCACGGTCGCGATCCTGCCCCGGCTGATCCAGAGTTCTTGATCCGGTAACAAACGTTCGGTGTAAACGGAAAGAACTCGCCCGCCAGAAATGACCGAATCAGGCGCGCTTCTTTCTGAAGCGACGTCTGCTAAATGACGGGTTACTTGTGCCAACGGCGGAACATCGAAACGGGTCATGGAGAAGTAAACAGTAAACAGTAATCAGTAAACAGTAATCAGTGTCAACGGGCTGGCGGCGCAGCCAACTCAGATCCGTTTCTAGAACATGCGTCCGGCTCGAAGCAGCTTTAATACCAAGATCACTTTGAAGGTGAGAGGTGAGAAATGATTGGTGCGCTGCAATCAGTGATCAGTAAGTCAGTAAGTCAGGGCATCGCTCCGAGCGTTGACGGCGCTGATGGCGTCGATAAAATCGGCCTCTTATGGACGTGATCAATCGCAATGCCGTGGCCGCTTTCATGGGGCCAGATGGCGCCATTATCCGGGAACTTGCTGCAAGTCGCAATTCCGCTGCCCGAAAACAGAGCTTGGCAGAGGCAACCATTCCAGTCGGTGGAACTGTCACCGAGCATTTTCACAGAAGTACAGAGGAGTTCTATTATATCCTAAATGGAACCGGGCTCATGAAGATTGAGGGTGAAGAGAGAGAAGTGGGGCCGGGAGATACCGTTATTATTGTGCCGGGGCAGCGCCACAAGATCACGAATAACGGTCAGATTCCTTTGGTTCTGCTAGCGTGCTGTTCACCGGAATGGACAGCCGAAGATAATATACTGGTTGAGTAAACGGCATGGGAACAGCTGTCATTCTCAACCTGTCCCAGGGCTCCGCTAGGGCTCCGCACCAATACTCGACTACTTCGGCTTTCACCTTGCAGACACCATGCCAGCACCCACCACTCACTACGGAAGCGCAGATGAGGCTCCTAGAGCCACCATCTGTATCGTCGGAGGAACAAACGTTGCACACGCTCTGGCGTCGTCTTCACACGTTTCCGCCAGTTTTACCATCGAAACACCATTCGGGGTTTCACCAATAATCTATTTTGGTGAGACGGATGGTGTTCCTTTTTATCATATCACGCTGCATGGTTCGCCGGAGCTATCCGGCGTAGCCGAGCAAGACGTGTTGCTAAGAGTTTGGAGTGCCTTACATCAGCTCGGAGTGAGTGATGTTCTCGGGGGCGCTACCGCAGGCAGCATCAATGAAAAATACAAGCTTGGGGACTGGGTGATTGCTGACGATTTCGTAGACTTTAACATCGACCGGCAACGTTCGATTGCTGCAGTGGTCCTTGGCGCAAAAACGGCG
>Ga0210389_10001698_pt1 | contig 17759 bp, 17 predicted proteins | sample IncBWH28OmetaG_FD_160127 | JGI IMG/M metagenome (GOLD analysis project Ga0210389, IMG submission 160127) | Forest soil microbial communities from Barre Woods Harvard Forest LTER site, Petersham, Massachusetts, United States - Inc-BW-H-28-O ...
GGGCGCGGCCGGCCGGCCGTTGCGCAAGCTCGGCATCGTCTACACCAAGCTCGGCGCCACCGAGAAGCAAGGCATCGATCCGATCCGCCGGCCGATCGGCTTCGTGCTGCGCGGCGCCCACCACGCGGAGAACATCCGCCTGTCGGGCGCCCGGCTCGACCAGACGGCGCTGGCGGCCGCCTATGCCGCCGAGAACTGGCCCGAAGTCGATCGCCTGGTGAGCGACGACGTGGTGCGCCGCCACGCGGCCTGCGGCACGCCCGGCCAGGTGAAGGCGCGGCTCGAGGAATATCGCGCCTTCGGCCTCGACGAGGTGATCATCGGCGGCGCCGACGACGTGCCGTCCATCACGACAGCGCTGGCGGCGGCAAGGGGAGAGGCACAGGGAGAGGGCTCGTGAAGTTCAGCATCAGCCTGCCGACCTGCTTCGAGGGCGTGATGTATCCCATCCCCTTCGTCGAGCCCGCCGACTTCGTGCGCATGGCGAAGCTTTGCGAGAGGCTCGGCTATCACTCGGTATGGGGCAACGACCACATCACGACCCAGCGCTATGTGAGCGAGTTGTTCCCCGGCAAGCCGCCGAATTTCTACGAGCTTCTGACGGTGCTGTCGTTCTGCGCCGCGGCGACGACGACCCTGAAGGTGGGCAGCGCGGTCGCCATTCCGCCGATGCGCGATCCGTTCTGGCTCGCCAAGCAGGCCGCGACCATCGACCAGCTCTCGGCCGGCCGGCTGATCCTGGGTGTCGGCGTCGGCGCCTATCGCGAGGAATTCGCGGCCTGGGCGCCCCGCATCTCGGCCACCGCCCGGCGCGGCGAGATGCTCGACGAGGGCATCGCCCTGCTGCAGCGGCTGTTCACCGAAACGCGGGTGACGCACCAGGGCAAGTACTATGCCTGCCGCGACGTCGAGATGTTTCCCAAGCCGGCGCAAAAGCCGTTCGCGCTGTGGGTCGGCGGCCACAATCTCGAGAACGTCGAGCGCGCCGCGCGCCTGGCGACCGGCTGGCTGCCGGGCTGGCGGCCCTGGCCCGAGCTCGAGGCGCGCATCAAGTCGCTGAAGGCCCGGGCCGCCGAGCTGGGCCGCGATCCGGTGGAGATCGAGATCGCGCCGCAATTCTCGCTCACCATAGCCAGGACGGCCGAAGAGGCCGAACGGCGCTACATGGCGTCAGGCCTGGTCCATCACCGCAAATCGCTCGCCTATACCGGTCGCGACCTTTCCAAGCAGGTGATCGCCAACCTCGTGGGCTCGCCCGACCTCATCCGCGAAAAGGTGGCGGGCCTTGCGAAGATCGGCGTCGACCACGCCTGTGCGCTGATGATCCCGGCCGACTCGATGGCCGAGTTCGAGGACCAGGTGGAGTGGTTCGCCAAGACCGTGCTGTCGTGAGGTTCTTTCCTACTCCACGCTGACGTTCGCCGCCGCTGCAACCTCCTTCCACATCGCGATGTCCTTCCGCAGGAAGGCGGCGAATTCCTGCGGCGTGTCGCCGACCGGCTGCATCGCCTGCTTGCTCAGGAGCTCCTTGATGTCGGGGTTGCGCAAGGCCGTGACGATTTCCGTATGCAGTCTGTCGATGATGGCCGGCGGCGTCCTGGCGGGCGCGAAGAGGCCGTGCCAGGCCACGGCTTCGACGCCGGGATAGCCGCCTTCCGCCATGGTGGGCACCTGCGGGGTGACGGGCGAGCGCTGCGGGCTGCTCACCGCCAGCGCGCGCAAGGTGCCGGCATTCATGTGGGGCAGCACGCTCACCGGATCGCCGAACACCATGGTGACTTGCCCCGCGACCAGGTCGGCCACCGCCAGAGCCGTCCCGCGATACGGGATGTGGGTCATCTTCAGCCCGGCCTTGCGGCAGAACAATTCGGTCATCAGGTGGTTGGCCGCGCCCACGCCGGTCGTTCCATAGTTCATCGAACCGGGCTTGCTCTTGCCCAGCGCCACGAACTCCTGCAGCGAGGCGGCCGGCAGCTTGGCGTTGACCACCAGGACATAGGGATAGGAGTTGGTCATGGTGATGGGTGCGAGGTCCTTCACCGGATCGTACGGCAGGCTCTTGTAGACGGCCGGGTTGATCGAGATCGGCCCGGACTGGCCGAGCAGCAGCGTGTAGCCGTCAGGCTCGGCCTTGGCGACCAGGTCGGTGCCGATGATCGATCCGGCGCCGCCGCGATTCTCGACCACGACCGACTGGCCGAGCCTGTCGCCGACATGTTGCGCCACCACACGCGCGACGGCGTCGGCGCCGCCGCCCGGGGCATAGGGCACGATCAGCCGGATGGGCTTCGACGGATACTCCGCGGCAAGCGCACGCCGCGCCACCCACGGTGCGGCCATCGCCAGAAGCAAGGCGCTGCGCCTGCTGGTCAGCATCGTTCGAATTCCCCCTCTCAGGAAACCTGCGCCGGTGCGAACTGGCGTTCGTGCCGTTTCACCTGCTCGCGATAGTTCTCGGCATAGCGATCGTAGACCAGGTCGTGGGTCGCCGTGTCGAACTCGGCCGTCGGCGGCTCGAACAGGTCGAAATGTCCCCATCTGTCGGTGCCGCGGGCCAGCATCGCCGACATGCGAACAGGGCCGGTCGGCCGCACATGCGCGGGGATGTAGTTGATGCCCATGCCGATTCGTCGGTGCGCCGCGCGGTTGGGCGCCGAGCGATGCACGCACAAGCTATGGTGCAGCGAGAACGAGCCGGCCTCGAGTTGCATCATCGTCGCCCCGGTCTCGTCGAGCGGCTCCATGATGGTCTGCCCGGTGCGGTTGATGCTGTCCTTGAGCCTGAGCGCAGCATGATGCATCTGCCGCGGCGCGCCGTGCGCGGACAGAACCTCCATGCAGCCGGCCTCCCGGCTGGCGTCGGTCAGCGCCACCCAGGCCGTGACCTGCTCATGCGGCTCGAGCCCGAAATAGGTCGAGTCCTGATGCCAGGCCGCGAAGGTGGGCGAGGCGGCCTCCTTGATGAAGAAGGTGCCGGTCCATACCAGGATGTCCGGGCCGATCACGTCTTCGACGACGTCCAGGATGCGCGGATGGCGGACGAGGTCGGCGTACCACGGCAGCAGGGCATGCGGCTGCGTGCGCCATTTGAGGTCGGCCTGCGGCACCGTCGTGCCGAGCCAGCGCTCGTAGCGTTCGAGCCCGCCGAGGCAGCTTGCCCGCTCGGCCTCGTTGAGCGCCGGGAAGGGAAACAGAAAGCCGTCATGCCGGTAGCGCTCGACCTGCGCTTCTGTCAGCGCCTTCATGTCTTCCTCCGCGCGCGTGGTTCTGGTGCCACCGGTGGAAAGGTTGGCAGCGGCCGGCACTCGACGCCAGCACATTGTTGTGGCCATGCTTGGCGCGCATGTTGAGCGAGCAGCAGACCACCATCCGTGACGTGGCACGCGATTTCGCCCGTCGAGAGATCACGCCGTTCGCCGCGGACTGGGACCGCCGCGAGCATGTGCCGCTCGAGACGCTGGGCAAGATGGGCGCGCTCGGCCTGATGGGCGTCTGCGTTCCGCCGCAATGGGGCGGCTCGGGCGCCGATTTCGTCTCCTACGTCGCGGCGATGGAGGAGATCGCCTACGGCGACGCGGGCGTCGCCAACATGATGGCGGCGACCAACTTTCCCTATAACGCCGCCGTCCTCGCCCATGGCACCGACGCGCAGAAGGAAAAGTTCCTGCGCCCCGCCGCGTCGGGCCGCGAGCTCGCCGCCTTCCTGCTGAGCGAGCCGCAGGTCGGGTCCGACGCCGCCAATCTCCAGACGCGCGCCGTGCGGCGGGGCGACCGCTATGTGATCGATGGCATGAAGAACTTCATCACCTCGGGCCAGACCGCCAAGCTGGCGATGATTTTTGCCGTCACCGACGCCAGCGCCGGCAAGAACGGCATCTCGTGTTTCCTGGCCCGCACCGACATGCCGGGCTATCGCGTGGCGCGGCTGGAGAAGAAGCTGGGCCACCGCACCTGCGACACCTGCCAGATCGTCCTGGATGGGCTCGAGGTGCCGGCCGGGAACATGCTCGGCCTACCGGGCAGCGGGCTCAAGGTCGCGCTGTCGTCGCTCGACAGCGGACGGATCGGCGTGGCGGCGCAATCCGTAGGCGTCGCCCGCGCCGCCCTCGATGCCGCGCTCGCCTACGCCCGCGTGCGCGTGACCTTCGGCAAGCCCTTGATCGAGCACCAGGCCATCGCCTTCCAGCTCGCCGAGATGTCGACGCGCATCGAAGCGGCGCGCCAGCTCTACCTTCATGCCGCACGCCTGAAGGATCTCGGGCGCGCCTCGCCCAAGGAGGCCTCGATGGCCAAGCTGTTCGCCTCCGAGATGGCCGAGGAAGTGACGTCGGCGGCGATCCAGATCCACGGCGGCTACGGTTTCCTCAACGACTATCCGGTCGAGAAGTATTACCGCGACATGCGTGTGTTCCAGATCTACGACGGTCCGAGCGAGATCCAGAAGATGTTGATCGCCCGCGAGCTGATCAAGGGCAACTGACCCGCGGCGTCGGCTGCTCAGTGCGGTTTGGCGGCGTGGAGCGCGCGCGAGGGCATGCCGAAGCGCCAGCGCAGGAAGGCCAGCACGTCCTCGGCGCAGCGCTCCGGCGCCGCCTCGCCGATATTGTGCGGCAGACCCTCGTAGGCGATGAGCTGCACGTCGGCGATGCGCTCGCGCATGACATCGTAGTTCTTGATCGAGCCCACCGTTTCCGCGCCCGGGATGACCAGCAGGGTGGGGCACTTGATCTCGCCCAGCCGGTCGCTCCAGTCGAGCGAGGACATCAGGCCGACGAAGCGGCCGACATAGGCGGGATCGCACAGCGTCGCGCACGAGACGAACCACTCGATCTTGCGCGGATCGGTGCCCGGCACGAAGCGGTCCTCGATGGTGTCCATCAGGAACTTGGTGATGCCGTCCCGGGCGATCCGCGGGATCCAGGTCGCGGCCTGGCTGTTGCGCAGCCCGGGCGTGGAGCCGAACAGGATCAGGCTCTTCACCCGCTCGGGATGGTCCATGGCGAGGTTCTGGCCGATATAGCCGCCGGCCGAGTTGCCGACGACGTGGGCGCTCTTGCAGCGCAAGAGATCCATCAGCTCGAGCGCGTCCCCGACCAGCCGGTCCATGTCGAAGGCGCTGTCGGGCGGCGGCGTCGCGGACTTGCCGTGGCCGCGCAGGTCGAGCCGCACGACCCGGTAGTGGCGCGACAGCGTCGGCACCCAGGCATAGAACCGCTGGGCGTTGCCCATCGCGGCGTGCAGCATGAGCAGCGTCGGCGCGTCGGCCCACGGGTCGGTGTTGTCGTCGACGTAGTAGGCGAGCTCGAGGCCGTCGCTCGCGGTGAAGGTGTGGGGAATCATCGGCTCTTCCTCATGTCGGTCCGGTCGGACGCCGCAGCATTGACAGCGATCCTGCCGCCTGCAAGCTCCGGCGCGACGCCGAAGGAGAGGGGAGACCGTCTTGACCGCCCAGTTGGCCAAATACCGCTTCCTGCTGATCAACGCCTTCAGCCTGGCGCCCGGCAACGATTTCCAGATGCGCTCCTTCTCCGGCCCGAAGGAGACGCAGATCTACAACTACGAGGACGTGAAGCCTTTCCTGGCCGACGTCGACTGGGATCTCAATCCCGGTGCGCCGGCGACCCACGGCAACTGGCCGGTCACCACCAAGCAGGAGTTCATGTCGATCGGCAACAACCGCCTGCCCCTGGTGCGCGAGGGCTGCGCCAGCGGCCGGTACAACGCCATCGTGCTGCTGGGCGGTGGCGATCCGGGCTACATGGAATCGCGCGAGATCGGCCGCCAGTACCGCATTCCCGTCACCTCGTCGGCGCATGCGCAGATGCACATCGCGGGGCTTCTCGGCAACAAGTTCAGCATCGTCGACATCGCCGAGAGCCACAACATGCAAATGTACTATCTGGTCGTGCAGTACCGCATGACCGATCGCTGCGCGTCGATCCGCAACGTCAACTATCCGCTGCCCAGCCCCAACTTCCCCGACGACCGCCCGATCCAGGCCGAGCGCGACCGCGCCGTGCAGAGCGGCTCGTCGGACATGCTGGAGGCCGCGGTGCGGGAATCGATCGCCGCCATCGAGGAGGACGGCGCCGACGTGATCATCCTCGGCTGCTCCGCGGCCTTCTGGATGCAGCCGCTGCTGCAGAAGAAGCTGATGGAGATCGGCTGGGACGTGCCCGTGCTCGAAGGCGCGCGCTGCGCCATCGAGGTCGCCAAGACCCTGGTCGATCTCGGCGTCGATGCGAGCGGGCTCGCCTTCCCGAGCGAGCGTCCCGCGAAATGGCGGCGCAAGAAGGTCTTTTAGTCGGCCCCACTGAGTCGCGCGCCCCAGCCCTACCGGTAGGCGCCGTCGACCGGCAGCGCGACGCCAGACACGAAGCCCGCTGAGTCAGAAAGAAGGAAGCCGACTGCGGCCGCGACCTCTTCACCCGTTCCAGGGCGGCCGCCGGGATAGCCATTCAACAGCGCCGCCCGCTGTTCGGGCGCCAGATTGTCGAACTTGTCGCGAATCCGCGTGCCCTGCTCACCCAGGATCAAGCCCGGCATCAGGGCGTTCACGGTGATGCCGAACTCGGCCAGGTCCTTGGCAAGCTGCGACGTGAAGCCGAGCAGCGCCGCCTTGGCCGTCGCGTAGGGCAGCCGCCCGGTCACCGTCGTCAGCGGGCCTTTCTCGCCGCCGGCGATGATCGATGAAAACACCACGATCCGTCCCGCGCGGCGCTTGCGCATCATCGGCACCACGGCGCGTGCGGCGAGAAAGGCGCTCGTCAGATTGAGATCCATGACATGCGCCCATTCCTGAAGCTGGAAATCCTCGATGTCGCGGGCGCGCTTGGGACCGGCCCCGCCCGCGATATGGACCAGCGCGTAGATGTCGCCAAAGCGCGCCACGGCGCGATCGACCGCTTGGGTCACCTGCCGCTCGTCCATCACGTCCGCCCGGCAACCGTCCAGCCGGCCCGATGCGCTGCCGAATTCCGACAGGACCGTGTCGAGGGACTTCTCATCGGCATCGACGATGAAAACCGACAGGCCCATGTCCAGCAATCGCCGGACGGTCGCCTTGCCGATGCCCCCGGCGCCGCCCGTCACGATCGCCGTACCCGCTTCCACCATGCGGTCCGCCATGCCGTCTTCCTATATCGATTGAAGCCACGCGACATACAGGCTTAACCTGCCAATCCGGCGCTGGCGAGCGATGAGACGGGGGCGAAGGTGACGGAACGTCGAGGCAATCGAGTGGCCGGCAAGATCGCCCTCGTGACCGGTGCGGCGGCGGGGATCGGCCGCGCGATTGCGCTGCGGCTGGCGGAGGAGGGCGCCTCGCTCGTCATCGTCGACATCGATGCCGGTGGCCTTGCCGGGACGGAGCAGCAGATCAAGGCGGACGGCGGGACGGTGCAGGCGATCACGGCGGACGTGACCGAGGAAGCGCCGGTGAAGGCGCTGTTCCAGTCGGCCCTCGCCGCGCACGGCCGCATCGACATCCTGGTCAACGATGTCGGCGGCGGCCAGTCGGGCCACATCTGGGAGGCCAAGGTCGAGGACTGGGACTTCATCATGCGCCTCAACCTGCGTTCGGCGTTCCTGTGCACGCGTGCGGCTGCGGCGCACATGCGCGAGCGGCGCTCGGGCCGCATCGTCAACCTGAGCTCGGGCGCGCGCGAAGGCACGCCGTGGACCGCCTATTACATGGGCAATTCGGCCTATGCGGCGGCGAAGGCCGCGATCCACGGTTTCACGCGCAACGTCGCCCTCGAGCTTGCCGAGTACGGCGTGACCGTGAATGCCGTGGCGCCCGGCCCGATCGAAACCGAGCGCACCGGGCCCGGCTTCCGCAAGATCGAGCATCTGGAATACGGGCCGATCCGCGCCACGCCGCTGCGCCGCATCGGCGTGCCCGCCGACATCGCCAATGCCGTGCTCTATCTCGCCTCGGACGAGGCCAACTACATCACCGGAACGACGCTTGCCGTCGCGGGAGGACGCTAGCCATGGACACCTCGACCGAACTCGCCAACGGACTCGACCGTGATATCGCCGTCCTCAAGGCCCGGGCCGCCGACTATGGCGCCTGCCACAGGGTCATCGAAAAATGCACCTGGCCCCAGGGCGCGCGCATCGCGGTGAACTTCACCGCGGATTTCGACGCCATGCTGCTGCGCCGCGTGCTGAACGAGCCGCCGATGCAGCTCGCCAAGGGTGAGTTCGGCGGGCGGGTCGGCATCTGGCGTCTGATCGAGCTGTTCGACAGCCACGCCATCAAGGCGACGATCTTCACCCCCGGCCGCATCTGCGAGCTCTATCCGCAGGCGGTGAAGGCGGCGTCGCAAAGCGGGCACGAGATCGCCGACCACATGTGGGAGCACCAGGTGCCCAAGGATCCCGCGCTGGAGCGCGAGCACCTGCGCCGGGCGAAGGACGCGATCGAGAAGCTGACTGGAAAGCGCCCGGTCGGCACGCGGAGCTGGCACACCCGACAGCTGCTGCTCGAGGAGGGCTACATCTACAATTCGCACGACACGCCCGATCATCGCCCGCACTACATCAGCGAGCCCGACGGCTCGAAGGCGCTGCTCAACCTGCCGTTCCACTACGTCATCGACGACGCGATGTTCTTCAGCTTCGCCTGGCTCAACACCGAGAACGACGCGCAGCGCATGATGGACCCCGAGCACGTCGAGGAGATCTGGTGGGCGGCCTTCCTGCAGCAGTACCGGCAAGGCGGCTACCTCAACATCTGCATGCATCCCTTCGTCTCGGGCCGGGCGCTGCGCATCGCCATGCTCGACCGCCTGATCGAGCGCATGAAGCGCCTGCCCGGCGTGTGGTTCCCGACCTGCGAGCAGGTGGCGCGCCACGTCCTCAGCCTCCATCCCGCAAGCTGACAGGAGCCGCGCCATGCCGTGGAAGGAACGCTACACGATCAGCGACGAGAAGAGCCTTCTGGACTCCGAGGTGACCTGGCCGGACGAGCAACGCTGCTGCTTCCGCATCGTCGTCGACCTTGCCCCGCCCTGCGGCCCCGCCGGCATCACGCCGCAGGACCTGGCGACGCCCGATGCCTATTTCGGCATGCATGGCGGCCTGGCGGCGCTCGCCGACGGGCTGCGCCGCCGCCGCCTCAAGGCGACCTTCGCGGTGCCGGCCGTGATGGCCGAGATCCACGCCGACACGATCCGCGCCTTGCGCGGCGAGGGCCACGAGATCGCCGCGCACGGCTTCAAGCACGAGGATGTGAGCCTGCTCAGCCGCGACGAGGAAAAGGCGCGGCTCGCACGCACGACGGAGATCCTGACCAGGATCGTGGGCCAACGGCCGTCGGGCTGGTTCTCGCTGCCGCGGCCCTCCGACAAGTTCGCCGGCGGCGCCGTGAGCGGCCACACCGTCGATCTTCTGATCGAGGACGGCTACGACTATTTCGGCAACGGCCTGGCCGACGACGTGCCGCATTACTGGGTGACGGATTTCGCCAGCCGTCGCGCGATCCTGACCTTGCCCTACTACTATCACTTCGATGACCAGTTCTTCCTGCTGTTCCCCAAGAAGGGCACTGGCCTTGAGAATCCCGACACGCTGTTCCGCAACTGGAAGGCCGAGCTCGACGCGCAGTACAAGCGCGGCCGGCAGTTCACCATGGTGTTGCATCCGCACGGCATCGGCTGGCCCAACCGGCTGCACATGCTGGAGCAGTTCCTCGACCATGCGCAAAGCCTGCCGGCGCTGTGGAACGCGACCAGCGCCGAGTGCGCACGGCACTGGACGGCGACGTTTCCGGCAGCCACCCACCTCAAGCTGGAGCCGTCGATCTGGCGCGACTATCCCGGCAGCCTGAGCTGAGGAGAAGAAGGCTGGGGCGCGCCCCCAGCGAAGACTAACCGGCGCACGTTCCGTTGGGGATGGACTTCTCGGGAACAGCGAGCACCGGCACGACCTTGTCGGCGTACCCGATGTCGAAGAGCATTCCTTCGGACACCTCACCAGCCATTCTGCGAGGCTCGAGATTGACGACGAATAGCGCCTGCTTGCCTTCAACCTCGGCCTTTGGATCTTGCCTTTCCTTCTTCATACCCGCGACGATTGTGCGCTTATGGTCTCCGAATTCGACCAGGAGTTTCACCAGCTTGTCGGAATTCGCCACGTTCTCGACGGCGAGGATGGTTCCCACCCGAATGTCGATCTTGTCCAGATCGTCGGCAGAAATGAAGGGTTTGATGGGTGCGGGAGTCATTGTGCTTCCGCTACTGCATTGGTCATGGCTGTTCTCCTTCTCGGCACAAAAAAGCCGCCGGTACTATCGGCGGCGGCGGACTGCAGCTCTGAAAACGGGCCGAAGGTTACCTTTGTCGCCGATTCATGAAGCCCGAGCGCGTGCAACGCCGTCACGGGTCGAGAGTCGGCATCGGCTATCGACAACAGAGAAACGCGTGTGCATGTGGCTGCTCTTAGCGCAATTTGCGTGTTGCGGGAAGGCTGTCGGATCGGCGTCGCCTGGCGGGCCGTCCGCCTTCCGACAACCGAGCCTTGACCATTGCTGGCAACGGGGCGTTGATGAATGACGCGGCAAGGGAGGATCCAATGACCATGCTCAAAGGAGCAGCCGGCGGAACGGAGCGCCGGTCGCCGACCTATCAGGTGCTCGTCGATGACATCAAGGCGCTCGGCGTCGAACAGGTCTTCGGCCTGATGAGCGACGACACCGCGGTCTTCGCCACGGCGCTCGACAGTTCCGGCATCCGCTTCTACGGCGCGCGCCACGAGAACAACGCCATCGCCATGGCCGAGGGCTTCTCCTATGCCACGGGCGGCCTCGGCGTGGCGGTGATCGGACGCGGGCCCGCCACCGCCAACGGGCTGCACGCCGCCACCTATGCCAGCCGCGCCGGCTCGCGCGTGCTGATCATCTCCGGCGATGCCGCTGTGTCGGCAAGCGCCGCCAATGGGGTCGGCCCGGACTACAAGGCGTTCAATGCGGCAGCCGTGCTGGCCGCCGCCGGCATCCGCACCTTCGTCGCGACCAGTCCCGAAACCGCACGCGGCGCGCTGGCGGACGCTGCAGCCGCGGCGCTGCAGGGCGGAGCGGCGGCCTTGCTGCTGCCGGTCAACGTCCAGCTCGCCGACATGGATCTCGGCAGTGCGCCGCCGGCGCAGAAGCAGCCCCGGCCTCCTGCGGCGCCGCGCCCGCAGGCGATCGAAGCGGCCGCGGCGCTGGTGCGGCAGAGCCGCAAGCCCTTGATCGTGGCGGGCCTGGGCGCCCATCGCGCCGGCGCCAAGGCGGAGCTCGAGCAGCTGGCCGATCGCATCGGCGCCCTGCTGGTCACCTCGGCGCGCGGCAAGGACATGTTCCGCGGCCACCCCGGCAATCTCGGGATCGTCGGTTCCTTCTCGCATTCCGCCGCCCGGCGCATGATCGACCAGGCCGATTGCGTGCTGGTGTTCGGCGCCGGCCTCAATCTCCTCACCATGAGCTTCGGCCATTCGCTGCCCAAGGTGCCGCTGATCCAGGTCGATGCGGATCGCGGCCATATCGGCCGCTGGCATCCCGCCGACGTCGCCGTGGTGGGCGATGCCAAGCTGGCGGCGCAGGCGCTTCTCGCGGCGTTGCCGCCCGGCTCCAACGCCGACCGGCCGTTCCGCTCCGAGGAGACGCTGCGTTTCCTGCGCGAGTTCGACATCGCCCGGGACTTCGAGCCGGCCAACACGGCGCGCACGGTCGATCCCCGCGCGCTGGGTGTGGCGCTGGAGAAGCTCCTGCCGGCCAGGCGCAACCTGGTCTACGACGCCGGCAACTTCCTGGGCATCGTGCCCTATCTGTCGGTGCCGGATCCGGGCCGCTTCAAGCTGACCAGCGACTTCGCCTCGATCGGACTCGGCTTCGGCACCGCGCTCGGCGTGGCCAGGGCGCGGCCCGACGAGACCACCGTCCTGGTGATCGGCGACGGCGGCTTCCTGATGACCATGGGCGAGCTGGAAACGGTGGTGCGCGAGGATCTGCCGCTGGTCATCGTGCTGATGAACGACTGCGCCTACGGCGCGGAGCTGCATTTCCTCAAGATGCGCGATCTGCCGGTGGCCAAGTCGGTGTTCCCGGATGTCGACTACGCGCCGGTCGCCGAGGCCTTCGGCTTCCAGGCGGCAACCATCCGCACCCTCGACGAGCTGCAGAAGCTGGCGCCGCTGCTGGCCAAGCCGGACGGCCCGCTCTTCCTCGACTGCAAGCTGAACGCCGCCGTCGCCGCGCCGTTCATGAGCGAGTTCCACGAGTTTGAGACACGAAAGCACTAAGCGCGTTCTGACGCGCTGGCGGGCGGCAGCGCCTTCTGAGGCGCGAGAGCCCGCACGGAGCAGAAAAAACAAGAAGCGCAACTCAAGCTGCGCTCTCTCAAGGGGAGATGTCACTGACCCAGGAACCAAAAGCCGACGCGACTGGCTCAGCGCCGGACCCCGCCTCGCTGGCCGCGCTTCGCGATGCCGTGCTCAAGGGCCGCGAACCGCCGCCGCTGCGCGCCGTCGCACGGCTCGCGTCGTACCGCTGGTTCGTTGTCGGCACGGTGTGCATCGGCTCCTTCATGGGCCAGGTCGATGCCAGCATGACGCAGGTGCTGCTGCCGCGGCTCGAAAGCGAATTCGCCGCTCCCCTCCACGCCGTGAGCTGGGTTGCGGTCGGCTACATCCTGGCGATGGCGTCGTTCATGCCGATTTTTGGCCGGCTGGCCGACATGTTCGGCCGCAAGCTCTTGTACACCGCCAGCTTCCTGGTGTTCGCCCTGGGCTCGGCGCTGTGCGGCTTCGCGCCCAGCCTTCCGGTGCTGATCGCCTTCCGCATCCTGCAGGGGATCGGGGCGGCGCTGCTGACCGCCAACAGCGTGGCCATTGTCGTCCTCGCCACCAGCCGCGAGGAACGCGGGCGCGGCCTCGGCCTGCAATCGGCGGCGCAGGCGATCGGGCTGGGCGCCGGGCCGGCGCTGGGCGGCCTGATTCTGGATACGCTGGGCTGGCAATGGGCATTCTGGATCAACGTTCCGGTCGGCCTTGCCGGCGCCGTCATCGGCTGGTTCGTCATTCCGCAGACCCGGCACTCGGGCCACAGCGGGCGCTTCGACTGGCATGGCGCGTTCCTGATCGCGCCCGCGCTCACCGCCGTCGTTGCCGCGCTCAACGAAGGCTATGCGTGGGGGCTGACCTCGCCGGCATTGATCGGCTGCGTGGTGGCGGCGATCGTCTTTCTGACGCTGTTCGCCAGGGCCGAGCGGCGGGCCGATACGCCGCTGATCGATTTTGATCTGCTGCGCCGGGGCGCCTTCGTGATCGGCAACGTCGCGAACTTCCTGTCGTATGCGGCGCTGTTCGGGCTGTTCTTTCTCGTTCCCTTCGTCCTGGTCCGCGCCTACCAGGACTCCGGGCTCGCGGCCGGTCTCAGGCTGTCGATCGTCCCGGTGATGCTCGGTCTGCTGGCCCCGCTCGGCGGCGCCCTCTATGACCGCTTCGGCGCCCGTGTGGTGACGACGTCGGGCATGGCGGTCTGCATCGCCGGCCTCGCCGTGCTCCATGTCTTTCTCGACGGCTCGGCCGCCGACATGCCGCTGGTGATGCTGGCGCTGGCGATTTTCGGCGTCGGTCAGGGCCTTTTCATCTCGCCCAACAGCGCCGCGATCATGGCCACCGTGCCCGACGACCTGACCGGCGAGGCGGGCAGCCTTCTGAACATGGCGCGCTACCTCGGCATGAGCGCCGGTATCGCGAGCGCGTCGGCGCTGCTGGCGTTCGGGCTGCGCGCGGCAACGGGCCCCAGGGTCAGCACGATAGACGCCTCTGCCGACACGCTCGTCGCGGCCAGTCGTGACGTGATCCTGTTGCTCGGCTGTTTCCTCGCCCTGGCGGGAGTCCTGTCGTTGATCCGAACCGTGAGCCGCAAAGCCAGCGGTGCGGATGATGGCAAGCAAGTGGGCGTGCGATGACGGCGCTGCAGCGAGTACCGCCCAGGTAGTTGCGGCAAAATCGGCCGGCGTGCACCGTCATGTCATGCCCGAATCGCTGGGACCCCTGGTCCTCTTCGCCGCGGTCATGTCGCTCACCCCGGGACCAAACGTCGTCATGGTGACGGCCTCGGCCGCGAACTTCGGTTTTGGCCGCACCATCCCGCAAATACTGGGGATCACCGTCGGATTTGGCGTCCTGATCATGGCCGTCGGCCTTGGCCTGGCCGGCCTGGTTCACGCCGAACCGCGGCTGCATACGGTGCTGAAATATGCCGGCGGCGCCTATCTCCTCTATCTCGCCTGGTGCATCGCCCGGGCCGACGCGACGAGCCGCGCCGCGGCGCGCGCCAGGCCCATTGGCCTTTTCGAGGCGGCGCTCTTTCAGTGGATCAATCCCAAAGGCTGGGTGATCGCGCTCGGCGCGCTGGCGGCCTACACCAGCGTGGGCGGCGACGCGCTGCGGCAAACCTCGATCATTGCCGCGGTGAACGCGGCGACCTGCCTGGTGTCGGTGGTGATCTGGGCGGGCTTCGGCGCCGCCATCGGGCGCCTGCTCGGCAATCCGCGGGCGCGCCTGGCGTTCAACTTGTCGATGGCCGGCCTGCTGGTGATCTCCCTCATCCCGGTATTCTGGTGAGGGTGACCGTCCTCTACCTCAGCTTCTCCACCACGCGCCCCAGCCGCTCCAGGGTGCGTACCGCCGTCTTCTGCTCGAGGCCCGGCCATTGCACGCGCAGCAGCATATGGTCGGTGCCGGTGCGCTCGCCGTAGCGGCCGATCAGATCGACCACCTGGCTCTCCGAGCCGATGACGAAGCGGTCGGCGGCGAAGCTGTCGAAGTTCGCACGGATGCGCTCGGCCGGCACGAAGCCCGATGCGCCACCCCAGCTCGCATAGGCCTCGTACTTGAAGGAAAGCGGCTCGCGCACCTCGTCGAGCGCGTTGCCGGACCCGCTGCCGACGTGACACTCGCGGATGATCGGATATTCGGCGACCGGCGCCAGGCCGGCTGCGGCGCGGGTCTCGCGGAACAGCGCATTCAGCTTTCCAACCCCGTTCTGCGAGACCATGGGCGAGGGGAACCAGCCGTCGGCGAGCTTTGCCGCGCGCTTGACCGGCGCCTCGGAATCGCCCGCCATCCAGATCGGCGGCCCGCCCGGGCTCTTGGGTTTCAGGCTGGCCTGCACCTTGCTGAGCGTGTGGAAGCGGCCGTGATGCTCGACGGTATCGTCGCGCCACAGCTTGCGGATCACCTCGACGCCTTCGACGAAGCGCGGCACGCGCTCCTTGAAGGGGATGCCGATCGAATCGAACTCCTCCTGGCGATAGCCCAACCCCAGACCGATGATGGCGTTGCCGCCGCAGAGCCAGTCGAGCGTCGCCGTTTCCTCCGCGACGATGACCGGATTGAGCAGCGGCAGGAGCAACAGGCCCGGCCCCAGCCTCATGCCCTCGGCCTCGGCGGCGAGCCGCGCCAGCAGCGGCATGGCCTGGAACATCTGCAGCGGGCTCGACACGAAATGCTGCCCGACCATGAGCGAGACAAGCCCGCTCGCCTTGGCGACCCGCACCTGCTCGATCAGGTTCTTGAGCTCCGGCCCGAGGTCCGCGCCCTGGCGCCACTGCGTCGCCATGTAGAGTCCGAGCTTCATCCGCATATCCTCCCTTTCATCGGATTATCTCATGGCTCCGACAGCGACGCGAATGGGCGCACGGTTTGCCGCGCTCGCTGCGGGAAGACGACTCGACTCTATGGCGGGTTATGCCATCGTTTTGGCCTCGGGAGAGGGGGTGATATGGCGACTTCAAAATGCGGCCACTGTGGCGAGGGTCTCTTTGAACTGAAAACGATCGAGCCGGTGGGCGGAACATACAAGGTGAACATGGTTCAATGCAGCGCCTGCGGCGCCGTCGTCGGGGCCGTGTACGATTTCAACGCCGGCGTGATGCTGCAGCTGCAGGAGAAGAAGATCGACGATATTGCCGAGCTGGTCGGCCGGATCGATGCCGGCCTGCGCGCGGTCGTGCAGGCTCTCAACCGACTATGACGGCGGCTCCTGGCCGGCGCCTCATCCCCGGCGCAGATAGTCGATGGCGAGATAGGCCAGCGCGCGCACGCCGTACTTCAGCGCCGGCTCGTGGATATGGAAGAGCGGCGAGTGATTGGCGGGCGCCTGGCGCGGATCCTCGTCCGGCGGCGTGACGCCCAGGAAGAAGAACATGCCGGGCACGGCCTTGGCCAGGATCGAGAAGTCCTCCGCGCCCATCACCGGGCGGCACTCCGTCACCCGCTCGGCGCCCACGCCGTCGCCGAGGCTCTGGGTGCCCCACCGGGTCAGCGCCGGATCGTTGTAGGTCACCGGCACGCCCTCGCCGATGTCGACATGGGCGGTGGCGCCGCCGGCGTCGGCGATCGCGCTCGCCGTCTTCTCGATGCGGCGCTTGATGTCGGCCCGCACTCTTTCGTCGTGGACGCGCAGCGTGCCTTCCATGGTCACGTCGTCGGGCAGGATGTTGCTGCGCACGCCGCCATGGATGGTCGAGATCGACAGCACCGCCGGCGTCGCCGTCGACTCGATCTGGCGGGTGATCACGGTCTGCAGCGCCAGGATGATTTGCGCCGACGTCACCACGGGGTCGACGCCGCGCCACGGCATCGAGGCATGGGTCTGGCGACCATGGACGTTGATGCGCAGGCGATCGGCGCTCGCCATCAGCCCGCCCGGCCGCAGGGCGATGACGCCCGACGCCTGCGCCGAGGTGACGTGCAGCCCGAACACGGCCGACGGCGCGGGGTTCGCCAGCGCGCCCTGGTCGATCATCGCCTGGGCGCCGCTCGGCCGGCCCTCGAAGCCTTCCTCGTTGGGCTGGAACAGCAGCTTCACCGTGCCGGCGAGCTCGGCGCGATACTCGGCCAGGACCTCGGCCACGCCCATCAGGATGGCGACATGGGCGTCGTGGCCGCAGGCATGCATGACACCGGTCATCTGGCCGTGCCATGGCGCCTTCACCTTGGAGGCAAAGGGCACGTCCACCCGTTCCTCGACCGGCAGCGCATCCATGTCGGCGCGCAAGGCGACGACCGGGCCGGGCTTGCCGCCCCTGAGCACGCCGACCACGCCGGTCTCGCCGACGCCGGTCGTGACCTCGTAGCCCAGCGCACTCAAGTGCTTGGCCGCCAACGCCGCCGTGCGCGTCTCGTGATAGGAGAGTTCGGGGTTCTGATGGATGTCGCGTCGCCACGCGATGACCTTGGCCTCGAGGCGAAGGGCGGCGGCCGAAACCCACTCCGCGATTTCGCTGCCGGTCTGCGGGCTGATCGTGTCCATGCGTCGTTCCCCCATCCTGCCGTCGGCTGTTCTTCGCACAAAGGACGCGGCAGGAACAGCTTTCAAGGCGGGTTGCCTGTCCCGTATGACGGGGGAGGCGAAGACCAATGACGCCCTAGCCGTACCCGACCGAAAGCTCGATGTCTCCGATCCGGAGCCTGGCGCCGGCCTGAAGCGGCCGCAATATGCCGGCAATCACCACCGCGCCGTCGACCGACGTGCCGTTGGTCGATCCCAGGTCCTCGATTTGCAAGGTGTTCGCCGCGACCACCAGCCGCGCATGCGCCGCGATACCGTCGGATGCGACAGCACCGCCTCGCACTGGTCGACATCGCGGCCGATGACGAAGCCGTCCCGGCTTTTCGCCAGCCGATCGAAGGCCAGTTCGAAGCCGAATTCGCGCCCCGCCAGGTCGGCGCCGTGGAAGCGCAGCGTCGTCTGCGGCGCGACC
>Ga0210389_10001699_pt1 | contig 17757 bp, 19 predicted proteins | sample IncBWH28OmetaG_FD_160127 | JGI IMG/M metagenome (GOLD analysis project Ga0210389, IMG submission 160127) | Forest soil microbial communities from Barre Woods Harvard Forest LTER site, Petersham, Massachusetts, United States - Inc-BW-H-28-O ...
AGGGCAACCCGTCAGAGTCCAATTCCCGAAACACGGCTCGGACGGAGTGGGAAGAAGGGCAAGAGGAGGTCACCTACACTGTGAATGTTGGCTGTTCCACGGCCGCTTGAGGGGATTCCGACGCGCCAATCGGATATTCCTCGAGCACAATTTCCTACGATTAATGCACCGCACAAATACTGTCCCCGTGATTGCGTATCGAGGTCACCGATCAAACCCGCCCCGGCGTCCCCACACTAACCTACAGTCAACTCGGAACAATCGGTTGGTAGAGCGTAATACTGCGTCCCTGATTAGGGATTCAGATATTTGCAGTGAACCTAGGAGTGTTTGTTCACCGCGTTGGTAATTTTGTGCCCTCAACGTCCCTCTTGAGGGACTTAAGTAAATGTGTAGAACTTTAGACAAAGGAGAAAACGACTATGTTCCTCGGCCCCTCCCTGCGGACTCTACGCGAAGGAAAAAGATTGACTCAGGATGCAATGGCAAGACGTTCCGGCATTTCTCGCTCCACACTTTCTCGGCTCGAATCCAATCTAAGCGTTCCCGACATCGAGACGCTCATTCGGGTTGCCAATTCGCTGGAGGTACCACTCCCCAGACTTCTGATCAAGGTGGGAGTAGTTCGAAAGTGATTGGTTGATGAGGAAGGCCCATATCTCCGGATGCCGCTGTCATAGCCCACCACTTGCGGGCCTGCCCTGCTTCCCCGGTATCTGCCTGCAACTAGGCGATTCCTCGCTGGCGGAACCGCCGTGCGGAACCGGACCAGGGAATAGGCGTACTAGTAATATGTTACTATATTATTGTATTGACATATAGCGTGTAGCCACTTAGCATTAGCTAAAGACGCTGGGACACGAGGTATCCCAACGTTCAAAATGCGCGACATTCCGAGTTCCGATAAGCTGCACGCGTGGTGGGTTTCTACCCTTCCCCTCAACCCACCTGGATGGCTCGCACACACTGGGAGGAAGGTCACCGTGGCACCTGAAAACCGATTGCGTTTTATCCGCCCAAGGCAGGAAGTTTCACAGGAGGCTCCGGAAAGGAAATCGGGGGTTTCCAAGGGCACTCTAGCTTTTGTTGAGAACGAACATCTGGTTCCGGACCTCGGAACACTTGAAGTCTTGGCCGAAGCTCTTGGCACTCCCCTCGAACAATTATTCCATGAGGATGGACAGTCCCCTTCATTCCCTCATCTACCTAACCGCCTTAGCTGTGACGATATAGTCCGTCCGAAACGTCTCAAATGAGTTTCAGGAGCTTTGCGAGCGGGCTAATCCGTTGATGAGTAGTCCCTTGGGAGAACTACGTGAAGCTTCACTTTGTAGCCCGAAAGAGTCAGGGTAATTCGGTCCATGCAGATTGGATTGGCAGTCTACCTGAAGCCAAGATGCGAACCTTCAAAAGGTATGTGCGTGAACTCGAATCTTCATATTTGATGCTTAGCATCCCGCTAGATGAAGCCATCGGCTTTCGCAAAGTAGGGTTACGGGAAGACTCCCTGAAGCATATCCTAATCATTCCTGGTTTAGTTGCTCACTTCACGAAACATCTCGAAGGGATGCTCCGCGCGATGCAACAGCATACGAAGAAACACGGAGTAAAGCCGAGCGTTGCCCCACTTAACCCGGCTAATTTTCTTGGCCGGGAGGGAATCAAGGGAGCTCGTCGTAGTCAACTACTCAGCATGGTCTTAATTTCAAGGCGAGCACAGTTTTGGGAAAAAATTCGAAGGTTGAGTGGGATGGTGACTCACATCGGTAATGATTTTCGTTATGCGGTTGAGGATCTGATTTCCGCCGGCGCCGCGGCAGAGCCCGCATCTCATTGGGAGGCGGTGGATACCGGGCACTACGATTTGAATACCTGTCTCCGTGAAACCATAGTCTTGCTAAAGTGCTTCATCCGGGCAATCCCCGATCCTGAGTTAGTGGATTTCCAAAGAACTGCCGCGACGATACTGTCGCAGCCCAAGACTCACACCAATCTCATCTCGCAGCCCCAACTGAATGCATTTTAGGCAAGCCTCACCGGAGATGTTGATCCTGTATACCCATTTGCCTAGTCACGGCGTATATCAGGAATTGTGGCTGCTTAACGGACAAAAACGCTACCTCTTCAATCGTGGGTTGGTCGGGGGTGACAATAACCGGCAGACCGATTTCTAATAGGGTGGCGAATTCCGTAGGAACAAAGAGCTCGATTTCGTGAACGGGATAGGTCAATTGAAATATCATGACTCAGATCAATTTTGACCCTGCAGCGTATTGGAAAGCCATTGTTGGGGATCATTTGAACGTCTTTGCAATTACCGTTCTGGGAGATTTTGACCACATTTTCCAAATTTCTTAACCGAGGGAGTAGTCCGGTGATTCGGGGCCTTCCCGGTTGACGAATCCGAAAAAACCAAGCACAGCTTGCCTCACTCTAAGTTCCCCTAGAAGAAGGACGGCCCATTTATCGCTGTCACCGTCCGAGTAGGCTAGCAGTCGTGATGCTCGAAATGCTGTCCAGTTTATAGAGAAGTGCGGCTTAGCTCTTGGTGAGTCAGATTGTCAGAAAAGTATCGTCCAGTACTCACGTCAAATCAGAAATCGTCCTACGTGGCTGGCAGGTACGGAGTTCGCGTGGAAGCCGACGGCTGTCTAAGGCGTTTCCGTGAATGTGCCGTTGAACGTGCCCGAACCGTCGCTGGTAGTAACACCATTCTCGAAGAAGCAGCCTCCGCCGAATGACAAGCCGACCGTTTTCACATTCTGCATTGCGATGAGAAAGGCATCCATCGCCTCCGAACTGCTGTTATTGAAACTGCCATTCAAGTCTGACCACATGCCTGGAGCATTGACTGGTTGGGTTATCGTCATGGGTGCTTGAGGATCAGCGACGAGCGGGATGCTCATGGGATTCGACCACCAAAATTGGGTGTAAAAGCCTCTCGTATCGGTATCCGTCGTGCCGGACGCTTGTGGCGACGTAATAATGAACCGCACGGTTTTGGTGTCGGGGTTGCAGCCTCCGTTGTTTTGGTCCTGGAATGTGCCGGAACCACCCGTCACGCCGACTGTCAGGTTAAGAGTCTTGGTGGTGAGATCGCCAGTTAGGCTGGGGTCCTTGGTGGTCAGACGGGCGGTGTAGACATTTGCCAAGAATGGGAAGGAGGTGGTGTCACCGATGGTGGTCGCTGGCATTGAGCCTAGTGAAACCCGAGGCCGGAGTTCCCGACCGGAAGGGTTGTAATCGTACACCGTCCAAGGTGCAGCGAAAGTGGCCAGGCCGTGACCTTGAGAAGGGCCAGCCGTTGAAGAGACAAGAAGCGACAACGCAGTAATGGCCACACCCAACCCTGGTGCAATCCAAGCGGTTCTCCGCAAACGGTTCTCCCACGAGTTGTTCGAAGTCTCCTCATCCCTTTTTGCTGAGCGAATATTCCACCTAGATAGTTTCATAATCCGTCTCCTTAAAGGTGCCTTTCAGACTGGCACCGCCCCGTTGGCATTTGGGATTGGCCCTTGCTGTCATCGGAGCATTCAGCAATTCCGCGCCCAAGTGTCGCAGAGTCACGGAAGGAAGTCACAGCCTGCATTCAACGACTTAGACCGCGAACGTGAAAACGAAATGACCGATGCGTATGCACAGCAATTCCCGAATTGGAAATTTCTAATTCCGACGACCCGAATTGGAACAAGGTTCAAATTCCTTTGGGAAATCTCATTTTGTCATTGACATACTAGTTTATTGTATAGTAAATATGCAATCCTTGAGGAGGCGAAATGAACATTCCGGCGCAACCGCGCACATTTTTTACTGACTATCACTCTCGACTCCAAGCCCTGGCGGCAAGGCATGGCATAGAGTTGTTCGTGTTGGAGTATGACATTGCCAAAGCTTTCTGGCTCTTTGTCCCCGACGCTCCTGCAGCGTCCGAAGCGAGGCACGCTTTGGCTCGACTGGCGCAAGCCAGAATCGACCTCCAGGAACTTATCTTTCTCTTTGGGTACCACGCCACGGAGAAATATCCCCTCAAGTACCCCAAAAAAGTTGCGAGCGATTAGGAACACGCCGATGTCCGCTCCCAAAATAGTTCCGGTCGTAAGAGCAATTGAGCATGTCAGGGGCATGAGAGGAGGTTCGCAGGCCCAACTAATGAAATGTTCGGATGGACGTTTCTACGTCGTGAAGTTCGCCAACAATCCTCAAAATGCAAAAATTCTTACAAACGAGTTGTTGGCCTCCCAAATCGCAACGTATCTGAAACTCCCGGCTCCACGTTGCGCGATAGTTGATGTTCCAGCAGAACTCATCGAACGGACGAAAGAGCTAGTGATTATCACACACCGTCACAAAACTCCTTGCCAGGCCGGGCTAGCCTTTGGTTCTCGATACATTCCATTGAGCAATCGATGGGACGCGGCATGGAAGTTCACGGCGACGAATGATTTGCTTTCCAAGATTGAAAACCACCGCGATTTTATGGGCATGTTGGTTTTTGACAAATGGACAGGCAACACAGATGGGCGACAGGTTGTCTTCGTAAAAAGGCGCAATAAATTCCGCGCATTTATGATCGACAACGGGTTTTGCTTCAACGCGGGAGACTGGAATTTTCCAGACTCCCCAATACGTGGACTGTTCGCAAACCGTGAGGTTTATCGCGAAACGAATTCCATCTCGCAGTTCGAACCGTGGCTGAGTCTAGTCGAAGAGGATCTCGATGCGTCGGTCTTGCGGGAATTCGCAACCCAACTCCCCAAAGAATGGATTGACATCGACAGACCACTATTTGAATTCCTTCTCTGGCGGCTAGATCGACGGCGAGCAAGGGTCAGAGAACTCGTTTTCGAAACGTTTCAGTACCTTCGCACAAAGTGCCCAGTAACCGACCAGGCAAGCAAAGCTCAACAGCCACAACTTTGTGTCGAGCCAAGTTCAGACAAGGAGGCACTCATGCAGTCCCAAGTAATCAGTCTCGGTGACAGAGGTACAATCTCCCTGAAGATCGGTGACATCACGCTGGAAGTTCACACGGGTGGCACCGGGAATTCAGGTCCCGGCAAGACCAACGGCGACGATGATCGCCCTGTTACTCCACTGGGGTACCCACTATCTCTTGCTGAAACCGAGAGAATTCATATCAACCAAGTTCTTGAGATGTGTGGTGGTAACCCAGAGCTTGCAGCCCTAAAACTGGGGATTGGCCGTAGCACTGTGTATCGCGTTTTGAATGGCCAAGGCAAAAAATGGTCTGCGCTCAAAACCACAGTGTCGACCATACAACGGGAACAGCCGCCCACAGCCTCCCTGGAGCAGCCTTAGTTACTATACTTTCCTAATTCACGGCGACCTTCATCTCGGTCCGCGTGGTGAACACTCGATAGTTCGTAAACTGACCGCGACACCAGTAGACAGGCTTCTTCTTGTATCGGCCTTCCGTAAAAATGGTCAGAGGAACGAGCGCAGGAGGCTCATCCACTAGCTTGAGCCAACCGTAGGTAACAACTATCTGATACTCCTCCCAACCTTTGTATACCTTCAGTTTTTCGGAGAGTTCCAAATGCTCTGAAATTCGGATTATGTTCGTATCCACGTCGGTCCAAACTTCTCCGTAACATGCGACGGGGACAACCTTGTTGAGTTTGAAGAAGACGAAATCCACTATGGGCTGAAAAGGGCACAAATTGTCCTCGACGCTTGCATAATACTGAAAGACCTTGATCAGTCTCTCGCCTACGACCGCGTTGGCGGCTTGATGAACTTTTAATTGTAATTCCGTGCCCACCATCGTGGGCAACATTGACCATTCGTCAGACGCGAGCGCCCAAGCATTCAATGGAGGAAACCGCACCTGGTCCAACTCCTCTACTTTGCCGAACTCCTCTTTGTCGTCGGGATATTCGCGAAATCGTTGAGCGCCGTCGATTACCCGAACCTCATACTTTGCCAATGCAGCGGGAGCTTTGTTTGCCGACCCCCACTCGAAGCTCTGCACAGCAATAAAATTGCGCATACTGTCTGCCAAAAGTTGCGCCCGTTCCCGCAATTCTTTGACCTCGGCAGGTTCCTCGGGTCGGTGTTCAAGTTCACCAGAATGGGCTAGGACGAATTGTGAATTCTGGTCGGGGGACGGCGCGAATTTCGGATATAAGTCTGCTGAGACAGGTGATGCACCACTAGCGGTCGAAAAGATTTGCTGTGCCAGGAATGGCTCGACTTTGTTCACGAAGTCGACCAGGGTCTGAACGGGAACAGCCAGTGCCATCGTTTCGGTAGTCTCGCTCAGAATCCCCAGTATCTTCTCAGTTTTCCTGTCAACGACGATTCCACCGCTTGCTCCGCCTTTCCGAATTGATTCATCGGTAGGCAATTGATACTCAAAGCCCAGAAGACCTGAAGTGGTTGGACCCTTGAAGGTAGCTGGGAATCGGGTCAGTTTGCGAACCGGATTGATAATTCCCTTGGGATATCCGTAGATGTATACTTCCTGGCCAACTTCGATCTCATCGAGACTGAGAGTAAGTCCATGATGATGGGAGAGGGGATGCCGCAACTCGAAGATCGCAAGGTCCCGTTTCACTGTATATGGAAGCAACTCTCCGTTCGCGAGGGTGTTCCAAGTTGCGTCCCGGTCGTGGGGACCCGTGGCAATATACCGCTGGAAAATCCTCTCTCCCTTTATCTTACGGACACGCGTGATCGCAGCTACGTGATAGTTCGTTACGATGAAACGGCACGCGGGGTCCAGGCAAAAGCCAGTACCGAACTTGGCATCCATATCGAAACCGGGGCCGAGCCTCCCCGTAATACCAACTTTTGGCTCGGGAGTGAATTTTACCGACGTAATAGGAACAACGACCTCGCTGAAATCCTGCTCGCGTTTGGAAGAAGGTGGAATTGTCGAACGACCAGAAAGGATCTCCTGAGCGGGTCCAGAAACGTGAAGGCACGAACTTACAATCAGTGTCAAAGCAACTCTGCGCAAGAACATCAGACACTCCCCGGACTCCCCACGAGTCAGTTCTGATGTTTTGCATGCACCCCTCCAGTGAAATGCTGTTCAGCACAAGGTACTTATTCAGTTTTGGTTGAAGTTCTGCCACCCATTGCGGGAAGGCAGTCCCGAATTGGAACGCGAGAAGCTTGCTTCCAGTATCGCTCCTATAACACCGAAGTAAAATACCCACTTATATAAATAGAGTTATTGACAAGTAATCGTGTATAAATTATTCTTCCCTCCGATTTGGAGGACGTATGTACCCTGCCCAGATACGGATGACTCCACACCTTGGCCGTGTGGCGTTTCGACTTTTCACTCTTTGGGGCCTACTTGCTGCATGGCTCCTATGGTCAATGTTCAAATGAAGACAGCGGCGCATTCAGAAACCGTTGAATGTAAGCGTAGCGCATCGATTGATCTGGAAACTTGGCTGGAATTATCGACGCTACTCGACCGAGTTGTCGATACGCTCGGATTAATCGCACCCCTTGTTCAGTTGTCTTAAAGCCAGAATGGGTCGGAACGATCACGGACTCTTGAGCTTATAAAGAGTGCATCACTTAGAGGCGATCAGGCCCTGAAAACCGCCGTAGTTCGATGGGCACGGTGTTTAGCCAGGTTGCAAAAGAGGAAATGGAGCACGAGTCGGAGAAGCTCAAAGAGGGCCTTATATTGGTCCAGGACGCTTCCAATAGAAGACCAAAATCAACTACGAATGAGGGGGATAAGTTGCAGAATCTTCGCCCCAGCATGGAACTTCGCCTTTTAGAGTTTCCCGAAGAGGGGGAGTCGTAATTGTCGCGTTGCATCTCGAAATACAACGAACGCGAAAACGAAGGCAAACAACTGAAGGAGGGAGTATTCACGTACTGAATTTTCTGGATGTCAGTAGGAAAAGTCCCTTGGCAAGACAAATGCAGGAACAAGTGTATGATTTTCCTGACCCGGCCAACGTTGTACTTCCTCGAGGTCGCAGCATCATGCCTTCTCTTCAATAGCCTCGCCTGTTCTGGCCAGGAACCCCGAATAGCTGGTGTCGGTCCTAGCGTGAGCATCAGCATTGGTTACGCGTACCTCAACAATGAGATTCCCTCCGCAGGGAGAATCAGCCAAAACGGAATCGGGTCCGGAGTGGAAACGGATTTCACACGCAGAATCGGCATTAAGCTGGACGCGAGCTATACCAGGACTTACGGAGCATTCGGCCTCGATCACCACAGCGACGTTCTAGCCTACCTTGGGGGACCAGTCGTCTATCCATTACGCCACAAGCAATTCGCAATTTATGCTCAGGCCCTCATTGGGGCCGCGCGAATCACCGGCGTTATTCCGGAAAGCAACAGTACCTATCTCTTTGGGAGAACGAACCAGTTGGCTTGGTCTTTCGGCTCCGGAGTGGACACGAGACTTTCAAGATCGACCGTTCTCAGGGTAGCTGCAGATTATTTGCACTCAAGTTATTTCGCTCCCAACGCAACGATTCAAGGTCAGGGCAATTTCCGCGTTTTCGTCAGCCTAGCTTACACACTCGGGAAATATCGTTAATTGAGTCAGCGCCTGCTGCCCGAGCACGCCCCATTTAGACATCTCTGTTCAGCAAATTCAAGCTCAGGCGAAGTAGGGCCAAAACCTTTTTCCTGCGCTCATACAGACGTTGGACCATTTTTAGAAGTTCGTCCCGGTCGTCTTTGACCCAACTTTCCGCTATTTTCCTCGGTGATCTGGGTAAGCCTCGCTAAGCGCACATTCGCTTCCTACGGGTTCAGCCAACGCGCGAAACGAACTTCACATCGAGCTGGGCAGAGCGCCCAGACACCTGAAGGGGAGCGTCCGCGGGGTGGAACCAGGGCGATACTTCTTCAATGAAACACGGCCGACCGGGCGACGACGAAAAATCTTTAAGATGGTTGTTGGCGAGGCGTACGCGCGGTAGTGCCGTTGCAGATACAAGCTGGTTCTGACGGCACCGCAGCAGTGCTCCTCTCGGATGCGGAGGACCAGCGAGACAATCTCGGGTGGAATGCGAAGACGGATGTGGTGCGGTCTTCGGGACTGGTCCCGAAGACCCGTAACTCCATGCTTCTCATAACATTCCTTCCAAATGTAGAACAGCGCCCTGGATCCCCGAAAAAACGGTAGGACTGACTGACGTTGCCGCTCACGTGCTGGGCATACTGCAGCATGGGCAGCCTAGCCGCCACATACAGGCCACATCCCTGATCGGCCGGTTCTAGGGCTTCATGGGTGTGCCTCTTGCCTCAAGGTTCGATTGTCTCTGGATTGGATCGCGTGGGCTATCCCCTCACGGCGCCACCTCGTAAGCGGTTGTCGAAGAGGCACTGAGTGCCATTGCGGTGTTCAGAAACGGGAAGCGTGCTCCGATTTGGAAAGCAAGAACTTTGAACATTTCTGTCTGAAATCCATTATCCGGCCACGAGTAAAGAACTTAGGAAATGCTCACGGATATACCTTTCCCTTGGTATCTCTAATGCTCTCTATCCACCCTGATTTATTTATGGCGAGGCAAAGCTATGCATCCAAGGGCCAAGAAATTCATTCTTATCTTTGTGGTTGTCTTAGCGGTTCCAACGACCGTTCTTGCCGCTGATTGGCTCCTTGGATGGCACTCACGGCTTTGGCAGCCGGTAGCAGCCCGGCAGGCCACTCAGGAACTCCACAGGTTGTATCAACTCCGGGAGTTCTGCAACCAAAGCAATACTATGGAAAAGAGGCTAGACTTCGGCATTCAAAAATTGCGGGACAAGAAAAATTACTGGAATAATAAGATGGTGCGGTGGGAAAGTAGCACGACTGACCCGAAGAATGCCACGATAAGTTTTGGTCTGAGTGAGAACCCAGCCCTATATGATCCGTATTCTAAAGATGCAGAATCTCAAACGGATCCATTTATGAACCGGAGAAACCGCCAGATCCAGAATTTGAGAGATCGCAATTTCAGCTATCTCGAGAAAATATTTAATGACGTCACAAAATATGGCGCAGAAGATCCCTCGATTTGGGGCATTGTGCAGGATAAACATGATGAACTAACCCAGATTGTAAAGTCGGGCGAATTTCAGGCTTGTATGGCCGTGTTAGACAGTGTCCTGCCGACACAGGTCAAAAAGGGAGGTCGTCAGTGAGAGAAAACCTCTCTTCTATTTTGGTCGCAGTCCTTTTATCTTACTTGGTGTTTATTTCTGGTTGTAATAACGTCGGCGCAGGCTCCAATGGCTCCAACCCAAATATGAACTCGGGCCCGCAGCCTCCCGCCGGATCTCCCGCCCCGGTCCAAAGCGTGCTAACAGATTGCGGCACAATAATCAGTTCCCCTGGCACCTACTCCCTCAATTCCAGTCTTGAGACAAATTCAAGTCCAGAAGCCTGTGTCACAATTACTGGCACGGACAACGTCACCCTAAATTGCAATGGAAATTCGATTACAGGAGTGGGTGAATACGGAATTGGCGCTTTGAACGTTAATAGTCTCATCATCGAAAATTGCATGGTGGCTACAGGGACGGGGGACGGATTTTCCACATTATTGGGTTTAAATAATGTCAAAGGTGCAACGGTCACAGGTTCTACGTTTGGTTCTAGACTAAACAACTTTGGAGGAGTGCTTATTTCCGATAGCACCAACATCACTTTTGGAAGTCGGCTGCCCAGCGCTCCCGCAAACCCTTCGGTCACTGCCATTACAAACCCCGTTATCAGCAGCCAACTATCGAATGCTCCGCCAGCAAGCAACACACTCTACGGTTTCCTCGACGCTTCAAATAACATTAATCTCGTCATCGAGGGTACCGCTATGACCTCGGGTACACGCAGCGAGCTTAATTCCTTCATGATCGGAATCTTCGGCGGTCAAAACACCCACGTGGCCAATAACACTGTAAACGGCTTAGGAAGTCCCATTCCCATCGAGGAAAACGGCGTCTATTACATTAATGGCGCGGGCAGTGATGACGACATTCTTGTTGAAGACGAAACCGGTCCCGGGTCTCTGATTTCAGGAAATATTCTCGTTAACACTTTTGACTGCGGCATTGAGACCGTGGGTTTCATGAGGGATATCACCCTGTATAGTAATTATATCGATACGGTCGCAATAGGCATGGGAGGATGGTATTACGTCAGCGTCACCAATGCTCAGTATGCGCAAAATGTCATGACCAATATCGAATACTCGGGGTTCCGCTACATTCGGTTTGGGGGGTTGAGACCCGCTGGCGGCCAAAATCTGCCATACTTGTCCTACATAATTCCGGCCGACATGCCGGCCGAAACCACAATCAATTTCAATCAAAATCAATTCAGCGGCAATACTCTTGCTCAACCCATCGGCTTCCTCGGAGAGCGGGTGGGTTCAGTAGAGGTGCCCGTGTACTCAAGCATGGCCTATATAGCAATGTCGACCCTCCCTGGAACAGACCCAACCCCACAGCAATTTATTACCGTGAATAATGCTTTCGCAAGTAACATCTTTGATAAAGCTTTTTACCCGCTTTTGTTTAGCTCTGGCGAGGATTGGAGCTACACCAGTAACGACGTTATCGACGGGAAAGGAAACATCTGTTCCGGCTCCCAGAACTACGTGCCTCCGGTGTCTCCGACGTTTGGACATCCAACGGACGCGGTTGTTCTATTCAGTCCCATTATTTGCGGGAGCTGAAACTAAACCTGTAGCGCCAGCCCTGTCCCAATTGAAAACTCCATTTGAGAGCAATCAGGTTAGCCGGTATCTCGCGTGTCCCGGATCAGAACTTGTGGGGCGATAGTTCTTCACCGGAGAACTGAACTTCACACAATGAACGAGCACACGGCTGATTCTGCGTTCCCCCGCGCGAATGTTTGGAAGTCTTGATAACGAAGCCGCGATCCGGAAGTTAGGCTCGAGGCAGGAAGGATAGCTTTGAATGCACTGTCGCGCAGATAAGAGCTGGCCGCACTGAGATCTAATCCGCGAGAGCCATTCGGGTCGACTGTGGTTTGGAAAATTGCCGAAGCGTTATCTTAATAAGGTAGCGGTCTGCAGCTACAACGGTCTTGTAAACCATTGTTAGGTATACATTGACTTGTGGTAGTGAGGTACAAGGGTCTAGGGAACCGTTGTGGATTGGCCATAAACAAATATAAACCTTGGAAAGTTCAAAAAAACCGTTGCATATCACATTTGAGCGCTACGTTGGCAGGCAAGAGATCTTTGCTCGTGCGCCATCTCGTTTTGGACAACGGAGTAGTCTGTTCCGTGTTTCGTGAAATAAATTGCAGATCAGAAATCAGTCAGCGAATGTGAGGGCAAAGCAACGCGCACAGCGTTTAGGACGGCGGCGAGATCGATGATTTCCTGCGTGATGGCGCCTCCGATTGGCGGCAGGTATCCGAACGCGGCAGCGAACATTCCTAAAATACTCAGTGCCATCCCGCCGATGGCGGATTGAAGAGCAATGTGACGCATGCGCCGCGCGATATGAATCAGTTCGTCCACTCGACCGAGGGAAGTCTCCAGGATTACTGCATCGGCTGATTCGGACGTAATGTCGCTTTGCACTCCAAAAGCAACGCCGACCGTTGCTGCCTGCATAGCCGGGGCGTCGTTGATGCCGTCTCCCAAGAACAACGTAGGGGCTTGAGCCACCTGCTGACGGACGATAGCAACCTTCTCCTCCGGGCTCTTGGCCGAATACAGTTCCGTGATGCCCACTTGCTGCGCCAGGTGTCGCACTTCCAGGTCGCGGTCGCCAGAGACGATTAAGACGCGATTGACCGCGTGGCGTGGTTTTAGATGTTTAATAAATGTACGGCTCTCCTTGCGTGGCATGTCATGGAAACGAAAAGTGGCAGCATATACGTCGTCGATAAAGAGCAAACATTCCAACCCCGGTGCGACTGGTGGTAAGGCAAGCTCTCTTTCGATTACCTTATTGCGACTCGTAATCCAGATACTCTTCTCGCAAACCTTTCCTCGTAGGCCCTCACCGGGGCGTTCGCTGATTTCCGAAACGAGTTCTACGGGAAGGTTCGCGTTTTGAGCTGCCTCAAGGATCGCCCTGGAAAGGGGATGTTTTGAATAGTGCTCCAGGCTTGCAGTCACTTGGAGAACCTCGTCCTTCGTAAATTGGGAATCGCAATGGATCTCGGACAGCGAAGGCCTGCCGTATGTCAGCGTTCCAGTCTTATCGAAGATAAGCGTACGGCAAAGGTCTATCTGTTCGAGAACGGCTGGATTCTTTATGATGATGCCGCGTCTCGCGGACAAGGAAATTGCACCAATCACTGCAACGGGAATGGAAATTAGAAGTGGGCAGGGTGTTGCTACGACTAAGACGGCCAGGAAGCGGTGGGATTCGCCGGTCGCGGCCCAAGCGACTCCTGCGAGCGACAGTGCCAGTGGCGTGTACCAGGCGCCAAGCTTGTCTCCTAAGCGACGGATGCGGGGTCGACGTTGTTCTGCGTCTTGCATCACTTGCATAATTCTCGCGTAACGCGAATCCACTGCCAGTTTTTCAGCACGAATGTGCAAGGCGGCATCGCCATTTATGGAGCCCGAAAGCACCTCCGAGCCTGGCGTTTTGGCGATCTCGAACGGTTCACCCGTGAGATAGGCTTCATTCATCTTTCCGTGGCCCTCGACGACCACTCCATCGACGGGGCAAATTTCGTGTGGAAATACGACGAGCGTGTCTCCGACTGCTATGTCCTCGAGTCTTACATCCAATAACTCGGGGCCGCATTTGCGATGGGCCACTTGTGGCATCCGTTTCGCGAGCGCATCAAGAACCGAGGAGGCACGCCGGCTGGCGAATTGTTCAAGGGCCGTTCCCCCTGAGAGCATCAGGATCACGATCGCAGCGACAAGATATTCGCCGAGAATTACCGACGTTATGATCGAGATTCCGGCGAGGTGATCCGACCCGAATTCCCGCGAAAAAAGTTTTTGCGTCAAGGGTACGAGGAGAGGTATACCGCCAATGATCAAGACCGCGATAAGGGGAACTTGCCAAGCGATTCGGGGAGAATGCAGAACATATCGAAGAAACAGATGGAGAAGAATGCCTGCAATGGTGAAGAACGCAATGTTATTCGGCCTCGTCCACACAGTAAAACGCACTGGGTCCTTCCACCTGCAGTGTCTGCCTGGCCTGCACGGCTCCCGGCGGCCTAGTTTGATCTGAAATAACGGTATGGGTCGATGGGCGGTCTTAGCTTCATTCTGGATACTCTCGTCCCGGATCATAGTCACTGGGCAGCTCCGCTTCCTTTCCGAGATTCCAGGTTTCCGAGCACCTTCACACCAGCGTCTAAGGCGCGCGGCAGATTATGCCGGGCCCACTATTCGGCTTCGGGTCGGCCAGATCGGGCGCACTCAAATTCTTGCCGGCTCGGCCAATTCCTCTTCGACCTTCACCGTAGGAATGAGGGTGACTTTGAACTGAAGGGACCGTGCGACGAGGCACGATTTTTCGGACTTCTCAAGCAAGAGAATAACCCGGTCACGATCTTCTTCTTTCAGAATGGTGACGACAGGCCGCAGTTTGATTTCCGTAAAACGCCAGATACCATCCTCGTTGGCGAGCACGCCTTCCGCGTCCAGGTTGAAGGACGCAAATCCCAGGCGAGACTTCTCCGCAATACCCGAAAAGGTACTGACGAAACAGCTTGTGACAGCGGCGACGAGGAAGTGTTGCGGTGTCCAGCGCCCTGGCTCCCCCGAGAACTCTGGTGGGGCGCTGAAGGATATACAAGCCAGGACTCCTTCCGCGTGGACGACGCCATTGCGTCCGCCCGCAGCGAATGCGTTGACTCGATATTCATGGTGAGCTTCCATTTCCTTCTCCTTTCATCTTCACAGCGGGAGATTGCTTCCCATTCCGGCCCCGCGTTAGCAATCCAAAGCCTAACAAGGGGGCCCGTACGACTCTGTGACCTGGGTTACGATTGAAAGTGACGGGCGTCACAGCCAGACGGACTTGTCTCGGCGTATTCGTTGTACGTACGGAGGTGGCCTATGAAAGCAGTTCAAGCAAGAACGAGAATCTCACTGAAAAATATTCTGTTTGCCACTGACTTTTCTCCGGCCGCAGACGCGGCCGCGCCGTTCGCGATCCAGATCGCCCAGAGATACGGAGCAAAAGTGTACGGCGTGCATGCAAATCCATTCGACAATTACACAGCGGCCGCGCCGGAGGCTTGGGCGGCGATGGCTGAGGCGGCGGACAAGGAAACCAAGGAACATGCTCAGCGCCTGAATGAACAACTCAAAGGTGTCGAGCACGAAGTGGTGATCGGCGAAGGCAACATTTGGGAAGTGATGTCGAACCTGATCAAACAGAAGGAAATCGATCTGATTGTCCTTGGGACGCGCGGGCGGACGGGGCTTGGAAAGACTTTGCTCGGCTCAGTTGCCGAGCAGATTCTGCGGCAGGCGGCGTGTCCGGTGTTGACCGTGGGGCCGCACGTCACGTCGCAGCCCGAGAAGGCAGTTAGAATGCACGAAATCCTATACGCCACGGATTTGGCCGCGGACTTTCCCGCAGCCGCACCCTACGCTATCTCGCTGGCGCAGGAAAACCAAGCGCACTTGGCGCTCCTGTACGTCATCGAAAACCAGAAGACTGGGGAACTTGTGCATCCCGCGGAACTCGCGGATTCCAAATTATCCAAGCTGCGTCAATTGGTTCCGCAAGAAGCGGAGCTCTGGTGCGAGCCTCGATGCCTGGTCGAGCAGGGGAACCCTCCAGAGAAGATTCTGGAGGCCGCTGACAAGCAGGGCGCCGATCTGATCGTGCTGGGAGCGCGGCCGGCAAGGGGGCTTGCAACGCATCTGAACACTGGGGCGGTCCACAAGGTCGTATCGCATGCGAAGTGTCCGGTCCTTACCGTGCGTGGATGAGGCGGATCAACCGCCCCCTCAGTCCAACGTCAGAGGTGGTGAACACAACCGGGTTGAGGTTCTGCGAGTGGCTCTCTTCAAGTTCGCTGGCCTCAACCCCGTCTTGCTGCTTCAAGTGGCGCGAAGATGACATCGCGCCAGGGTTCTCTGCGATTTAATTAGTTCGCGCTTCCGCGGCCCTGGCTTCTTGCCAACGCCAATCTCCAACACTCTCTCGCAATTGCCCAGTCTTCCTGGGCGCGGACGATTAACACGCGAATAACTGAATCAGATCGGGAGATTTCTCGGTCCAGAGAAGAGTGCGTATTCTTTGCGGGGTCAAGTTTCACGCCGAGAAATCCGAAGTTGGCACAAGCGGCGGCGCGCACCTCAAGCGAATTCTCTCCGATTCCTGCGGTAAAAACCAACACGTCTATTCCAGCCAACACGGCAATCATTGCCCCGATGCCCGCCTGAAGGCGGTGTACGAAGATCTCAAAAGCCAACTTGGCCCGTGGATGGCCGTCTTTCATCGCGGCCGCAATCTGCCGCATGTCGCCCGAGACACCAGAGATTCCCAGTAGGCCTGATTTGGTGTTCAGCAAATCGTCGAGCTGCTGCCCCGTGAGCTGCCCTCGTCGCATTAAATAGGTGAGGATTCCGGGGTCCACGGAACCTGATCGCGTACCCATCATCAGGCCTTCGAGAGGTGTAAACCCCATCGTCGTATCCACGCTTCGTCCCTCGCGAATAGCTGCCAAAGAACAACCGTTCCCAAGATGACAGGTCACAAGCTTCAGTGATTGCAAATCCCTTCGCAGGAGCTGCGCGGTGCGCTCCGCGCAATATTGATGATTAATTCCGTGAAATCCATACCGACGAATCCCTTGTGCGAGCCATTCGTAAGGACCGGGGTATACAGCGGCAGGCTCCGGCAATCGGCTGTGAAAGCCAGTGTCAAACACGGCCACCTGGAGAACCTCGCCAATGCGTTTCTCAATGATCTCGATCCCTTCCAGCTCGGCGCGATTATGGAGCGGTGCAAAGACGGACATGCGCGCAATTGCAGATTTCACCTCAGGTGTGATGGCAGTCGCCTTCTCGAGTTCTTTACCGCCGTGCACGATACGATGACCGACCACGTCGATCTCTGAAGGGGCGGAAACGATGCGCAGATTTCCGTTCCATAACGTATCCAGAAGTCGGTCGATCGCATCCGAGCGCGATGCAACCTGGACGCGCTCTTTCAGCTTCGCTCCGTGTGAATTCTGCACCTGGATGTCAGCATGATCGCCGTCCCATTCAATCTTGCCTTGCCAGGCTGGTTCAGGCGGATGTTCCGGGAGGGTGTTTCCGATATAGTACAGGCAGCTCTTCTGGCTGCTGGAACCCGAATTAAGTACGAGAACTTTCATGGCCTAGTAGGGCCATTTCCAATCCCGGATTTCTGGCATGTCGTCGCCATGTTCACGGATGTATTGTTCGTGCTCGACGAGCTTGTTGCGTAGGAACTGTTTGAAATGCGCGCCGACGCGTTGCAAGCGAGGGACGCGGTCGACCACGTCGCCCGCGAGGTGAAATCGATCCAAATCGTTCAGGACGGTCATATCGAAAGGAGTCGTCGTTGTTCCTTCCTCCTTGTATCCGCGGACATGGAAGTTGTGATGATTGGTGCGCCGGTAAGTCAGGCGGTGAATCAGCCACGGATAACCGTGGTAGGCGAAGATGACCGGCTTGTCGATTGTGAATATCGAGTCGAACTCACGATCGGGGAGGCCGTGGGGATGTTCCGCTGAGGGCTGGATGGTCATCAAGTCAACCACATTGACGACCCGGACCTTGATATCAGGAAAATGCTGGCGCAGCAGATCGACGGCCGCAAGCG
>Ga0210389_10001700_pt1 | contig 17750 bp, 14 predicted proteins | sample IncBWH28OmetaG_FD_160127 | JGI IMG/M metagenome (GOLD analysis project Ga0210389, IMG submission 160127) | Forest soil microbial communities from Barre Woods Harvard Forest LTER site, Petersham, Massachusetts, United States - Inc-BW-H-28-O ...
GAACTGCCTGGCCTCGCGCAGGATCGTGGCGGTGTCGCGCAGGTCCGCCTGGAGGTAGTCGGTGGCACCTGCCTCATGGCTCGTCAGGAGGGCGCGCGAATGGGCCAGCACGATAGGGTCGTAGTCCACGTACAGCACCCGGGTGCTTGGCGTGATCGCCTGGGCGACCTGGTGAACGTTGCCCGCAGTCGGGATGCCGGTGCCGACGTCCAGGAACTGGCGGATCCCCGCGTCCGCGCTGAGGTAGCGGACGGCGCGCCCGAGGAACGCGCGATTGGCCCGGGCGGCGAATACCATGTCCGGGTAAATCTTGAGGGCTACCTCGGCGGCCGCCCGGTCGGCCGCGTAGTTGTCCTTGCCGCCGAGCAGGTAATCGTAGATCCGGGCCTGGTTCGCCACGCTGGTGTCGAACGGCAGTGGACCGGCGTTGCCGGCGGTACCGGGCGCGTCGGGCGGGGGTGCATCGGTGCTTGTCATTGTCCTGTCTCCTGGGCAGCCTGCTGGATGAACCTCGTGGTGGCGGCTGGGGTCAGCGCGATGCCGCCGAGCTGGTCCATGACCTCCATGTAGCGCTCCGCATCCGGGCGCTGCTCAAGGTAGATGGCGCTGGTGAGCTGCTCGATGTAGACCACGTCGGGCAGGTCCCGCTCCTCGAAGCGCAGCAGGGTGAAGGACCCGCTCTCGCCCGCCTGGCCGGCCCGGGCGAACGGCAGGACCTGGATCGTCACCTGCGGCATCGCGGCCACCTGGATGAGGCGCTGGAACTGGGCGCGCAGCACCGCGGGGCCGCCGACCGGCCGGCGCAGCACGGATTCATCCATGACCGACCAGATCCTGGGCGGATTGGCCCTGTCCAGCAGGTCCTGGCGCTTCAGGCGCAGGGCAACCCGGTGCTCGATCTCGGCCTGGGGCGCGGCCTGGTGGCCGAGCCGGGTGATGGTTCGCGCGTAATCCTCGGTCTGGAACAGCGCGGGCACGAACTGGATCTCGAAGCTGCGGATGGTAGACGCCGCGGACTCCAGCCCCAGGTACGTCTCGAACCAGTCAGGCAGGATGCCGCTGTACTTGGCCCACCAGTCCGGCTTGGCCGACCGCCTGGCCAGCTCCAGGAACTGGGACTTCGGCTCCTCGTCGGTCACGCCGTACAGGGTGAGCAGGTCCGTGACGTCGCGGAGCTTGAACCTGACCCGGCCCGTTTCCATCCGGCTTATCTTGGAGCGGGATCCGCGGATCTCGGCGCCGGCCTGTTCGGGCGTGATGCCGGCGGCCTCGCGCAGGCGGCGCAACTGGGTCCCGAGCAGCATGCGCAGCACGACCGCGTCAACCGACGAGCTCGCCAGGTCGCGAACCGGCAGTTCGCCACCTGGCACGACCGTATTCATCACTGCTCCGATGCCGAGTGTCCGATGCAGGCAGATCAGTGCCCCGTGCGTTCGGCAACGGGCCAGGCGCGCCGGCCGCGGTGCGCCAATCACGAATCTTATGAAACCGGTGAACGGTATGTACATGCTTTCCGGGCGTAAAGATCGAGATGCCTGGAAATGGCCGAGGGCATCGTGCAATTGCAGCGATTGGCCAGCCTGTTATTGCACATATGGTACATAAGATGGTGAAAGTAATATTTCGGGCACACGTTCCGCGCGGCTGTGGCCGTTAACCGCTCCCGCAAGTTCCCGGCAGTCACTTGTGAGTTGTTGAATACGCACAGTAGTGTGTCGCGCGGTAGGGACGAAGCATGGTGAGTGACTACTGCTAGGAGTTACCTATGACGACCATCCGCCAGGTTGATGCGAGCACGGGCACTCCGGAGGTGGACGGCGTGTTCCACCACCATTTCGGCGTCGGCGACTACGACACGTCCGTGCTGGACGTCCCCGAGGCCATCCAGGACCAGGCCATCATCACCGAACTGCACCGCCTGGAGAACGCGCAGGCGGACCTGCTGCTGGACCACGTCGGCCCCGTCCACGCCGATGACCGGCTGCTCGACGCGGGATCCGGGCGGGGCGGCACGAGCTTCATGGCCCATCAGCGGTTCGGCTGCTTCGTCGACGGCGTCACCGTCTCGCAGGCCCAGGTTGAGTTCGCCAATGCCCAGGCCGAGCAGCGGGGGGTGGCGGACCGGGTGCGGTTCCACTTCCGCGACATGCTCGACACTGGCCTGGCGGCGTCCTCGTGCCAGGTCATCTGGACCAACGAGACGACGATGTACGTTGACCTGGGCGAGCTCTTCCGAGAGTTCGCGCGGCTGCTGCCGAACGGGGGCCGCTACGTGGGCATCACCCGCTGCTACAACGACCTGACCGGCGGCCGGTCCAGGGCCGTCAGCCAGATCGACCAGCATTACGCCTGCAACGTCCACGCCCGCGGTGCGTACTTCAAGGCCATGGCGGCGAGTGACTTCGTCCCGATCACCGTCGTCGACCTCACCTACGACACCATCCCGTACTGGGAGCTGCGTGCGCACTCGCCGGCCGCCACCGGCATCGAGGACGCGTTCCTCACCGCCTACCGCGAGGGCAGCCTGCACTACCTGCTCATCGCCGCCGACTACGCGGGACGGTGATGTCCTTGCCGCAGGCGGCACCCGGCACCGGTGACCGCGAGGAGATGCTCGTCGAGCTCGTCGACCAGGCAGGCACCACGACCGGTACCTGCACGGTCGCCGAAGCGCACGCCCCGCCGGGGCGGCGCCACCGCGCGTTCTCCCTCGTGCTCTTCGACCAGGACGGGCGGATGCTGCTGCAGCGGCGCGCGGCCGTCAAGACCCGGTTCCCGCTGCGCTGGTCCAACACCTGCTGCGGTCACCCGGCGCCCGGGCAGGACGTCACGGCCGCCGTGATCGCGCGGCTGGCGGACGAGCTCGGCATCGCCGCAGGCCAGATCAGCGCCCCAACGGAGGTTGGCTCGTTCCACTACCAGGCCGCCGACGCCGCGACGGGGCGGGTTGAGGATGAGTGGGACCACGTCCTCGTCGCGTCCTGGTCGCCGGCCGACGGCGCGATCGCGCCCAGTGCCAGCGAGGTCAGCGACCACCGGTGGGCCTACCCCGACGAGCTGCGTGCCGAGATCGCCGAGGACCCGGAGGGCTACACCCCGTGGCTGCCCGCCGTGGTGGCGCTTGCGACCGGCGACCCGCGAGCCCCCCAGGAGGGACCCGGCCGCGACTGGTGACCCGGGTGCGGCGGGCGCTGCCCGGGGATGAGTACATCGTCACCAGCGGTGCCCTGAAGGGCCAGCGCGGCGTCTTCACGCGCGACGACAGCGGCCCCCGGGGCCCCGGCCTTGTTGGCGGGTGATATGTCCGATAGGTTACTCGCCAGTCATTTTGCCTGGTGAGAAGGGATCGGAATGCGGACGCCAGCAACGAAGCGGCGCCCCCTGCGTGCAGTGTTCAACCGCCTGGGGATTAGCGGCAGGGTGATCAGTGCCGTTGGCGCGGTGGTCGTGTCGGCGGCGCTGCTGGGGGTCATGGGCTTCGGCTTCGGCACGATCCCGGCGCTCGGGCCGGCCTTGGACCCCGGGCGCGGCGCGTGGACCTCGGCCGCCGACGGCAAGCCGGCCACCACCCAGGCACTGGACGTCCCTGGCCTCAGCGCGCCGGTGACCGTCTCGTTCACGAAGGACGGCCTCGCCTCCATCAACGCGGGCACCGACCACGACCTGTTCCTCGCGCTCGGCTACGTGCACGCCAAGTACCGGCTGGCGGAGATGGACCTGGAGCGCCGCCTCGGGGAAGGCAGGCTCGCCCAGCTCGCCGGGCCGTCCGACGTGGAAAGCGACAAGTTCGAGCTGCAGCTTGGCCTGCTGCGCACCGCGCAGAACGAGTGGGGCCACGTCACCGGTCAGGCCCGGGCCTCCCTGGAGGCCTACGCACAGGGCGTCAACGACGACATCGCCCAGGTCCGCGCCGCCGGCGACTGGCCCGCGGTCTTCTCGCTGACCGGTGCCTACCCGGCCCCGTGGACCCCGGTGGACAGCCTGGTCATCCAGGGCGTGCTCACCCAGGAGCTGGACTACACGACCTCGCCGCTGGACCACGCCATCTTGGACAAGTCGCTCGGCGCGAAGAACACCGCGGCCTGGTTCCCTGTCCTGCCGGCCAACACGTGGACCCCGTACGACAGCGGCCCCTACAAGAATGAGCCGCTGACGCCGGTGCCGCCGGATGTGGCCAGCAGCGCTCCCCGGGGGGTACGGGGGGTCGCCCCCCCGGGAGACAGCAGCACCGGGGCGACCGCGACGGCCACGGCGGCGACCACCGCGGCGATGACGGGTGCGGCCGGGGGACGGAGTCGTTCGGTCGATGAAAATGCGGTTGCCGTCGCGGCGGCGGAGTTGCTCGGGGAGCTCAGCCAGCTACGGTCCGGTCAGGTCCACCAGTACCCGGATTCCAACGCCTGGGCCGTCAACGGGCCGGCGGTCGCCGGCGGCGGCGCACTGCTGGGCGGCGACCCGCACCTGCCGCAGACACTGCCGTCGGTGTGGTTCGAGGTGGCGCTGTCCGCGCCCGGCTACCAGGTGGCCGGCGCGACGGTGCCGGGCGTGCCCGGCGTTCTGCTCGGGCACAACGCGCACATCGCCTGGTCGCTGACCGACACCCAGGATGAGGCCACGCTGTACTACGCCGAGAAGGTCCGCGGCGACACGTATTACTGGCAGGGCGCGTGGCGGAAGATGGACGTCGAGCACTACACGATCCCGGTGCGCGGCGCGGCGAGCGTGCAGCTGACCGTGGACATCACGGTGCACGGGCCGATCATGACGCAAGAGGGGCAGACGATGGCCGTCGACTGGATGGGCAACGTCCCGTCCGACGACCTGGTGGCACTGCTGGCGATCAACACAGCGACGGACTGGACGCAGTTCAAGTCGGCCCTGTCGGGGTGGCGGGCACCCACGCAGAACTTCACCTACGCGGACAACGACCCCGTCTCGGGGGGTTCCGGGGGGTCGTCCCCCCGGACTGGCACTGGCAAGGCCGGCTCCGGCTCCGGCTCTACCGGGAACATCGGCGTCTACGCCGCCGGGTACTACCCGCAGGTGCCCGCCGGCTGCCAGCCGTGGCTGCCCATGTCCGGCACCGGGGCGTGCGACATCACCGGGGTAATCCCGTACGACGCGATCCCGCAGGCCTATGACCCGCCGTCGCACGTGGTCGCGACCGACAACCAGCGGCCGGTATCGGCGTCGTACCCCTATTACGTCGGCACCAGCGACGACTTCTACGACCCCGGGTACCGGGCCGAGCACGCCTATGCCTGGTTGTCGAGCGCCGGGTCGCAGGCGACCGGGTCGCTGTCGGCAACCTCCGTCGCGGCGCTGCAGAACGACCTGACCGACCCGCTGGCGGCGCAGATCGTGCCCAAGCTGCTGGGAGCTTTGGGCGGGACGTCGCTGACCGCGACCGAGCAGGCGGCGATGTCGCTGCTGTCGTCGTGGAACTTCTCCATGGACGCGTCGTCACAAGCGGCGACCGTCTGGTGGACGTTCTGGTCGGATTACCTGACGGGGGTGTTCGGCCCGTGGTGGAGCGCCGGGCACGTGCCGGTCTCAAAGGACAAGACCGGCCTGGAGGTCGACCCGGTGCTCGCGCCGCTGGATGAGGACCTCCAGGCCTGGACGCTGGCGACCACTCCCAGCGCGGTCGCCACCGCCACATTCCGCGGGCCGTCGGGGAACGGGCCTGCTTCTGCTCAGGCGGCGATGCTGGCGGCCTTCAACAAGGCGGTGTCCTCGCTGTCGTCGAAATTCGGCGACACGCCGTCGACGTGGACGTGGGGGCGGGTGCACGCGCGGTCGTTCCCGAACGTGACCGGCGCCGCGGGGCTGGGGTATGGGCCGCGGTCCGCCGGCGGCGACCCGTTCACCGAGGACGCGGCCGACGGCGGCATGACGGCCACGGCCGGGCCGTCCTGGCGGATGGTCGCCACGCTGGGCTCGGCCTCAGGTAGTTCGGCTGGCGGTTCCTCGGGTGGCGGTTCCTCGGCTGGCGCGGTGTCGGCTGAGGGCGTGTACCCCGGCGGGCAGTCGGAGAACCCGGCGTCACCGTGGTATGCCAACCTGGTCCCCTTGTGGTGGGACGGGCAGTACCTGCCGCTCCCGGATCCCGGGTCGGTGTCCGGCTCGGCTGGCAGCGTGAAGTGGAGTCTCCATGGCTAGCGGGGCGCAGGTGGCTGACGCGACTGGGCCCAGGCCGCGGCTTCGCGGCCTGGGCGTGGCGCTGATCGCGGTGTTCGCCGTGGTGGCGATCGTGGTTGCGGCCACGGCCCAGGCGGGCCTGTGGTGGGTGCCGTTCCCGGTCGGCGTGCTGGCCGGGCTGGCGACGCGGCGCTGGCGGCGGGTGGTGCTCGTGACGGTGGCGGCAGCTGTCGCCGGGTGGGGGCTGCCGCTGTGGATCATGGCGCTGCTCGGCTACCCGTCGGGGGCGACCGCCCGCGCGATCGCCGGCTTCGCCGGCCTTCCGCCGTACGCCGCGGTGATGGTCGTCATCACGCTGCTGCTGGCGGCACTGCAAGTGCTCGCGGGGGCCTGGCTGGCCCGTGCCCTGGCCCCGCGCCCTGACCCCGCGCCCTGACCCCGCCGAGCGCCGCGCTTCCTTATCATGAATACTTTTCCGGCTATGAAAATTTTTCCCCACTATTATGGGTAAAAGCTTTCGCAACCGGAAAACTCTTCACGTCATAAGCCAATGCCGTTTGCCTTAAGCGTCACAAGCTCACCACAGGCACCTTCGAATGCTCAGGTCGCTTGCGTTGCCCGCCCGCCCCAGGTCCGCATCCGGCACGACCACGGGTGCTTCGTCCCGTCTCACCAGCATTTCCCGTTGCTCAAGGCTGCCTCCGTCCCGATCCTGTTCAAAGCTCTCACCCGGTTAGACCCGCGCGGCCCGCCCGTACCGCAGGAACCATCCAGCAAGTTTCCGGTCAACGCGGACCTAGCGGTGCGGGCCACATCAACCTGGGTACTTAACCACCATATAGGGTGCCCGACTACACAGTTACCGTTGGGTAATAAGCATCAGGGCCAGCGCACTAGGCCGAGCCAACACGGGTCGGCTAACCGGCTGAATCTCATGGCCAGGACAAAACGACTCCGGCCGACGCGACCGTATTAAACCTATGCCGCACCGGTTGAATACGGCAGGCCAGGGGTGATGCGCGAGCCTCACTATCCGGGATCGAGAAACAGGCGCTGGGCTTAGCGGGGGACGGTGCCGCCGAGGAAGGACTCGATGAACGCCGGGCTGGCCGACAACTCGGCCGGGGTGCCTTCCATCCGGACCTCGCCGCCGGCCAGGACGTAGGTGCGGTCGGAGATGGCCAGCACCGCCCGGGCACGCTGCTCCACGACCAGCACGGAGGCGCCGTTGCTGGCCAGGCCGCGGACGTGGTCCTCCAGCAGCGAGCGGGCGATGGCCGGGGCGAGGTTGGCGGTCGGCTCGTCGAGCAGCACGACCGCGGGGTCCAGCATGAGCACCCGGCCCATGGCCAGCATCTTGCGCTCGCCGCCGCTGAGCTTGCCTGCCAGCCGGGACAGCATGGTGCCGAGCCGGGGGAACACGCCGACCACGTGGTCGATCCTGGCCCGCACGTCCCGGGGCGGCAGCAGGTAGCCGCCCATCTCCAGGTTCTCCCGGACGGTCAGCGGGGCGAACACGTCGTCCACCTGGGGCACGTAGCCGACGCCGGCCCTGGCGACCTCTTCCGGCGGGCGGTTGGTGACGTCGGCCTCCCCGATCCTCACAGTGCCGGAGCTGACGCGCACCACCCCGACGAGGCTCTTGAGCAGGGTGCTCTTCCCTGAGCCGTTCGCGCCGACCAGCGACACCACCTGGCCGGGCTCGACGCGCACCGTGATGCCGCGGATCACCGGGTCGCCGCCGTAGCCGGCGGTCACCCCGTCGGCCCGCAGTTCAGCCGACAAGGTATGCCTCCACGACCTCGGAGCGGCGGCGGAGCTCGGCCATGGTCCCCTCGGCGAGGACAGTGCCGTCGGCCATGGCGATCACTGGCTCGCAGAATTCATCCATGATGGCCAGCTCGTGCTCCACCATCAGTACCGTCAGCCCGGAGGCCGCGAGCGAGGTCAGCTCGTCGCCGATCCGCCGCGCGAGGCTCGGGTGGACGCCCGCCATCGGCTCGTCGAGCAGCAGCACCCGCGGCTGCGTCATCAGCGCGCGCATGATCTCCACCAGCCTGCGCTGGCCGCCACTCAGGTCCCCGGCATAGCTGTTGGCGTGCCCGTCCAGGCCGAACTGCTCCAGCAGGGCCTGTGCCCTGGCGATCGCGGCGGCCTCATCGTCACGCCAGTACCACCGCCCGGCCAGCGCGCCGCGCAGCGAGTCGCCCCGGTTGCCGGGGCTCTCGGAGGGTACGGGCCCGGGGACCCGGGGGTGGTTCCCCCCCGGGCGGTACGGCACGGCCGACAGCAAGTTCTCCATGACGGTCAGCCGCTTGAACTCACTCGCCAGCTGGAACGTGCGGACCAGGCCAAGCCGCGCGCGCCGGTAGGCGGGCAGCCGGGTGACATCCTGGCCCTGGTAGAGCACCTGGCCGGCGGAGGCAGTCAGGGTGCCGGCCAGCATGGCCAGCAGGGTCGACTTGCCCGCGCCATTGGGGCCGATCAGCCCGGTCAGCGTGCCGCGCCGGATCTCCAGCGACACCCCGTCGACCGCCTTGACGCCGCCAAACTCACGAGCGAGGCCGATGACCTGCAACACCACCTCCCGGCCAGCGGGTTCACCGCCACCGGGCTCCCGGCCAGCCACCTCCTGGCCAACGACCTCTCGGCCAACGACCTCTCGGCCAGCGGGCCTGCCGCCACCGGGTCCCTGGCCAGCTGGCCCGATGGTGGGGGCGGGGTGCGGCTGGGGGGCGGAGTCGTTTGGCAGCGGGGAAAGCACCGGCTCTTCCGGCGGGTGGGCTGGTGCCACCGCCCGGATCACCCGCCTGCGCTCGGGCAAGATCCCCTGCGGCCGCAGCCACAGGAAGATGACGATGAGCAGCCCGATCGCCACCCACTCAAGGGACGGGATGAGATTGGGCGGAAGGTTGTTGGACGTGGGGATGTACCGGGTGACCTCCTCGAAGCCGACAGGCACCAGGACGGCCCCGAGGACGGCGCCCAGGTGGTTGCCGGCCCCGCCGATGATCACCGCGGCGAACAGCACGACGGTCTCGGCGTAGCCCCACGCCGCCGGGGAAAAGGCGGTGATGTAGGAGACCAGGATGCCGCCGGACAGCCCGGCGATCGCCCCGCCGGTCACCAGCATCGCGGTGCGCAGCGACAGCAGGTTCTTGCCGAGCGAGTCGGCGATCACGTCGTTGTCCCGCATGGCGCGCAGCGACCGGCCGTACGGCGACTCGGTGATCCGCCGGACGAAGAAGTAGACCAGCGCGCACAAGGCGATCGCGGCCGCCGTCAGGGTCCACTGGTAGTTGCTGGTCAGCGGGTTGTACTCGCCTTGCAGCGGCTGCGGGATCAGCGACAGCCCGGCGGCCCCGTTCAGCGCCGGCCGGTAGTTCGTGGCCAGCAGGTTCAGCAGCACCGCCGTCACGAGCAGGCCCACGGCGGCGAAGTCGCCGCGCAGCCGCCGGCCGACCAGGAACGTGAACGGCAGCGCGATCACGCCGCCGACGATCGCCGCGCCGATCCACGGGATGGGGAAGGGCAGGTTCCAGCCGCCGATGTAGGACTGGAACCCGCCGTTGGCCGAGTCGCTGGGCAGCGCGAGGATCGCGGCGGCGTAGCCGCCGGCCGCCTGGAAGATGATGAACCCGAAGTTGGTGACGCCGCCGACGCCGAACTGCTGGCTCAGCCCGAGGCAGGCCATCGCGTCGACGGCGGCGTAGAGGAGCAGGTTGATGATGTAGAAGGAGTTCACGCCCTGGCTCCTGAGTTCACGTCCTGGCTCCGACCCTGGCTCCGAGCAGTCCGGCCGGGCGCACCCCGAGCATGATGAGCAGCGCCACGAACGCGGCCACGTACTTGTAGCTCGGCGTGATGTAGGCCGCGCTGACCTCGGTGGCGAGGCCAATGACCACCGCGCCGAGCATCGCGCCGTAGGCCTGGCCGGGGCCGCCGAGGAAGACCGCCGCGAGGATCAAGATCAGGAACAGGTCGGTGCTCGTGGCGTCGAAGCTGCCCGCGTCCATCGCGAAGATCACCCCGGCCAGGCCGCACAGCGCGCCGGTGACCGCCCAGGTCACGGTGATCACCCGGGAGGTCCGGATCCCGCAGTTGCGGGCCAGCGTCCGGTTCGCGGCGGTCGCCCGCATCGCCTTGCCGAGCTTGGTGTAGCGCAGCAGCACATGGGTAGCGGCCATGACGAGCAGGCTCAGCCCGATGACGACCAGCTGCACGGCCGACAGCTCGAGGCCGCCCGCCCCCACCGTCGGGCCCTGCGCCATCGTGTAGGACACGCTGGTCCCGCCGGCGATCGCCTGCGTGCCGAACTCGATGATGAGCGTCATCCCCAGCGAGACGATCACCATCGTGATCGGCGACGCGCCCCGGCGCTGGAACGGAGCGTACACCCCGGCGTTGAGCAGCACCGACCCCACCGAGCAGGCCACCACCGCGGCAACCAGGCCGACCCAGACGTTCAGCCCGGCCTGGTTGACGACGTAGGCGATGAACGCGCCCGCGATCATGACGGCCCCGTACGCGAGGTTCAGCACGTCGGTCACGCTGAACTGCAGCGTGAACCCGATCGCGGCGACCGCGAGCACGGAGGCCGTCACCAGCCCGAAGCCGAGCGAGGCGAGGAAGATCGTCATCCGGAGAGGGCCCGCAGCTGGGCGGCCGTCAGGTTCCCGGTGACGTTCACCGTCCCGTCCGCGCTGTAGGTGTCCACCTGGAAGATGCCGGTCGAGTCGTGGAAGCCGTCGAAGCTCGTCGGCCCGCCCGGTCCCTCGTACCTGATCGTCTTGCCGGCCTTCAGGTCGGCGGCGCACGCCGCGAAGGAGTAGCACGTGGCGGCACCGGAAACGCCGTTGCCGATCGTGAGGATGTCCGGCCCGTACACGCTCGGGCTGGTGCTCTTGGACATGATCATCGCCAGCGCCGCCAGGTTGATCCCGTCATAGAGGTGAACGCCGCCCGGCGCGCTCAGGTAGGTGGTGAAGTTGCCGGTCGTGCCCGGCACCTTTCCCTGCTGGCCCAGCAGCGCCGCGGAGAACGCCGTGTAGGCGGGGCCGCTGGTCTCGGTGACCAGGTTGTCGGCGTGGAAGTTCGCGACGAAGGTCGACGCGCCGACCGCCGCGGCCGCGGCCTTGAAGAACGGCGGCGAGATGGCGGCGGACGTCGCGACGATGGGGATCATCTTCCCGCCGTTGAGCTGCTTGATCTCGGCGAACAGGGTCGGGTCGGCCGACCCGAGCGCCTCGGTCATGATCGCGTCCGGGTGCGAGGCGATGATCGCCGCGGCCTCCGTGCGGAACGTGCTGGCATTCAGGTCCAGCGTCTGGTTCGTCGTGAGCGTCATCCCGGCCTTCTTGATCGCCGCGATGGCCGGCTGGATGAACGTCTGGGAGCCGATGTCGTTGCCGAACGCAAGGGCGATCCGCTTGTACCCGAGTTGCTGCGCGATGACCACCATCGCGTAGGACTCCTCCAGGTCAGGCGGGACCAGCCGGTAGAAGTACGGGAAGTGGACGCTGTCGAACTCCGATTGCCCGGTCATGCAGAACATCGCCATCTGATGGCTGTTGATGACCGGCACCACGGAGGCCGCCTCGTCCGACGTGCAGCCGATGACCAGCGCCAGGCTGGAGGTGGTGGCGAACATCTGGTTGACCGCGGGCACCGCGTCGGCGGGGTCGCCGCGGGTGTCGACGCTCTTGCAGGTGAGCTGGTGCCCGAGCACGCCGCCCGCGGCGTTGATCGCCGCGGTCGCGCCGTAGCAGGAGGCCAGGTACGTCGGGCCGAGGGCCGCGTCTGGGCCGCTGAACGGCGCCACGTCGGCGATGGTGAGCGATGATCCTGAGGGCGCGGAGCCTGAGCTTCCCGTTCCAGGGCTGCCCGTGCCGGAGGAGGTCGCGCTGCTGCACCCGGCCACGACGGCCGCGGCCGCCACGAGCAGGGCGGCAACGGCTGCCACCGGCCTGGGCACGAGGGTCGTGAACTTCATTGTCCCTCCGAGGGTTGTGCGGGTCGTTCTGCTCATGCATCGGGTTGCTGCTCGGTGCCGCCGAGAGAATGACCCTCATATCTACAGGCCGGGCTGCAGCGGGCCGCCCGGCCGCCATCTCCAGCTGGCGGGGCCGCCGTCCTCGGCGACCACGCGGTTCCGGATCGCGCCGACGTTCTCGATCGCGACCTCGATGACGTCCCCGGGAAGCAGCCAGACCGGGGGATTGCGAGCGAAGCCGACGCCGCCCGGCGTGCCGGTGGCGATCACGTCGCCGGGTGCCAGCCGGGTGAACGAGGAGAAGAACTCCACCGCGCTCGGCACGTCGACGATCATCTGCGAGGTGCGGGCCGACTGCATGACCTGACCGTTGAGCGTGGTGACCAGCGCGGCGTCGGTCACGTCGGCCTCGTCGGGGGTGACCACCTCCGGCCCGATCGGCATGCTGCCCGCGAAGTTCTTCCCGGCGGTCCACTGCGAGGCCGCGCGCTGCCAGTCGCGGGCGGACGCGTCGTTGACGACCGTGAACCCGGCGATCGCGTCGGTGGCCTTGTCCGCCGGGATGTACCGGCCGCCGGCGCCGATGACGATTCCGAGCTCGCCCTCGTAGTCGAACCGGTCGGTCAGCGCGGGCTTGACCAGGTCCGCGTAGGGGGCCAGCACGCTGTCCCGGCCGCGGACGAACGCATCGGGGAACGCAGGCACCTCGCGGCCGCCCTCGAGCGCGTGGTCGCGGTAGTTCAGGCCCAGGCACAGTATCCGCTCCGGCGCCGGGACCGCCGGCCCGAGAGCCTCTGGCGGGTACTCGCGGCCATCGCGGCCGGCGAGGGCGCGCACCGCGTCCATCCCGGCCTGCCCGGCCCGCAGCAACCCCGTGAGCGAGGCGAACTCCGGGTTCCCGGACTCAGCGCCGGCATCCACGTATCCCGAGCGCCCCAGCACGTGCAGTCGGGGGCCATTTGGGGTGACTATGGTTGCGAGCCGCATCTGGCTGCCTCCTGATTGGTCGAATTCGCCAGATTGGTTGGAGCGTAGATCTGGTCTACAGTCAGGTCAAGGCCCAACAATGCGGACAGAAGGCACCCAGAAGTGGCGGATAGGGAAGCATTGGTAGGATTGGTTAAGATAAAGTTAGGACGGCGAGGCCAGGTGGCGGGGGCACGGGATGATGGGCGGCACGCCATGATGGCGGGCAAGCAGGCACTGCCTCCGGGAGGAGGGCGGCGGCTCGCGGAGCTGATCCTGGCCTCCTCCGGCCGGGCGGGGCTGGGCCCGGGTTCCCGGCTGCCCACCGAGCGCCAGCTCGCGGCCGACCTGGGCGTCACCCGCAGCGGCGTCCGGCACGCGCTGGCCACGCTGGAGGCGGACGGCCTGATCTCCCGCGAGGTTGGCCGGGGCACCTTCCTCAGCGATGCGGCCGCCCCGTTCCTGGCCGGGCCCGCGGAAGCCAGCCCGGCCGCCCCGTTCCGCGAGGCCCCAGGTGCCGAGGCGCAGTCCTTTCACCAGGCGCAGCCCTTCCCGCAGGCGCAGTCTTTCCCGCAGGCACAGTCCTTTCACCAGGCGCAGCCCTTCCCGCAGGCCCGGCCGTCGGCGACGGACTTCGCCCCGGCCGACGTCATGACCATCCGCCGCCTGCTGGAGCCGCAGGCCATGCCGCTGGTGGCGATCTGGGCGACGGCCCGCGACTTCGGGGAAATGGACCGCTGCGTCGCCGGCGGCGACCACGCCGCCAGCTTCGAGGAGTTCGAGACCTGGGACCTGGCCCTGCACCGGTCCATCATGGCCGCCGCGCACAGCCCGCTGCTGTCGGCGCTGTACGGCATGGTCGAGTCGGCCCGGCACGCCCAAGTCTGGGGCGACATGAAGCGGCGCAGTTCCACCCGCGAGCGCCGGGAGCTGTACCAGCAAGATCACCGGGCAATCGTCGCCGCGCTGCGAGCGCGGGACGCCGAAGTGGCGATGGAGTCGATGCGCGCCCACCTCACCCGGGTGGCCGAGCACCTGCTCGGCCGGTAAGCCAGGCCAGCCCGGCTGTCCCGGGCTGGCCTGACCGCGACTCACTCGCCGCTGTAACATCTCGTCACAGATATGCACCGTGGCGGTTTTGATGGTAGAGGTGAGGTCTACTTGGTGAGGGCCCGGCAGGCTGATGTAGTCGAGCCCATAATCGGGATTGATCTGGGTCTGGAAATTGTGGCAGTCGCCGTCATTGTTGAGCGTGAACCAGTAGTAGTAGAAATAATTGCGAGCATTGGTGTTGCAGGGCCCTTGCGCCTCATGGACACCACAGTCGGCCGCGGCCACCCCTTCAGAATTGTTGTCTACGTAGGGTATGAAGTAAGCTTGCACGTCCGTGCACTCCGGAAGGTCCCCCGTGGTCTGGCAGTACCCTTCCGTTCCCAGGTAGACTTGGACGTTGTGTGTTCCCTGGACGGGAAGGGTGTATATGTCCGCGCACAGGATCGCCGAGACGCCCTTGTAGGGCTGTCCGAAGCCTGAGCAGACGTGCCCGACGGAGCCGTAATTGACGGCGTCGATGTTGTAGAAGTTCGCGGTGCCGTTGGTGGCGGCCGCCTGGTTCGCCCCGGGCGGTCCGGACGGGAGGCTCGCCAAGGCCGTGCGCGGCATCATGACGGACAGGCTGAGAATTATGGCGATGACCACGGCGACTGCACTGGATGGGGCGGCGATAATTTTTCGCATGGGCGATCCTCATCTTGCCGGTAACAGCTCTGCTCACGTTGGCCAAGCGCGAGGCGACTTTATCTGAATCGCCTAATGAGCGTCAAGAGTCGCCAGTGATTGAAGGGTTCGCTGGTTCCCCACGCGCGGGGGAGGCTCATCCCATTGAGAGGTAGTTATCGAACCCGTTATTAATATCCCGTGCTATAGCATGGGATATTAAGAACGCCTGTACGGGCAAGGCGCGTTACGGGACGAGGACGGCGGCGCCGTCGAAGCGGCCGGCCTTGAGGTCGGCCAGCGCGCGGTCGGCGGCATCCAGCGGGTACTCGTGCGTGGTGACCGAGATCCGGTGGGCCGCGGCGAACGCGAGGAACTCGCGGGCGTCCTGCCGGGTGTTGGAGGTGACGCTGCGGACCTGGCGTTCCTGGAACAGGTGCCGGTCATAGGACAGCGCCGGGATGTCGGTCAGGTAGATCCCGGCGATCGCCAGCGTCCCGCCCCGGTCCAGCGCGGCGAGCGCGGGCAGCACCAGGTCGCCGACGGGCGCGAAGAGGATGGCGGAATCCAGCGGCTCTGGAGGCGTGTCGGCCGGGCCGCCGACGAACGCGGCGCCGAGGGAACGCGCCAGGTCCTGGGCTGCTGTGCCCCGCGTCATCACGGACAAGGTCGCGCCCTGGGCCAGCGCGACCTGGGCGGCGAGGTGCGCGCTGCCGCCGAAGCCGTAGATGCCAAGCCGCCCGCCGGGCGGCAGGGCGGCGCGCTTCAGCGCCCGGTAGCCGATGATGCCGGCGCACAGCAGCGGGGCCAGTTCACTGTCGGAGTAGCCGGTGGGCAGCGGGTGGGCGTACGCGGCCGGGACGGTCAGGTACTCGGCGTAGCCGCCGTCGGCGTCCCAGCCGGTGTAGACGGAGGCCGGGCAGAGGTTCTCCGCGCCGCGCTGGCAGTACCGGCACGTCCCGTCCGTCGAGCGCAGCCACGCGGCCCCGGCCCGGTCGCCGATCGCGAAGCCGGCCGCGTCGCCCGGACCGGTCGCCACCACCTGCCCGACCACCTCATGCCCGGGCGTCACCCCGGGCCGGTGCACCGGCAGGTCCCCCTCGGTCACGTGCAGGTCGGTGCGGCAAACCCCGCAGGCCAGCACCCGCAGCAGCAGCTCGCCCGGGCCTGGTTCCGGCACCGGAGTGTCCCGGGCCACCAGTGGGGTCCCGGCCCCGACCGGCCCAGGCCGGTCCACATGCCATGCCCGCATCGGCGCCTCCCTGCGTCCTACCGTATCCCCGGGCCAGGCCTGCGGCGGGCGGCGCCGCCGCCGGCCGGACCGTCAGAGGCTGCCCTCATCCCGCTCGGGAAGGGTGAACTCGCCGCCCAGGAACCGGAACACCGGGTCGTCGGGGTCAGGCTTGCCATGAGCGGCCAGCACCTCGTCGGCGTGTGCCTCGGCATCGTCCAGGGGCTGGTAGCCGAGCGCCCGGGCCTCGTCCAGCGAGACCCAGCCGCCCCTGCTGTTGGCTGAGACCCCGTAGATCACGCGGAACCCAGGCGACGGGGTGGTCAGGCACGCCTCGAAGAGCCGGCCCGCGTCATCCGGGGACAGCCAGGTCGACAGCATCCGGGTGGTCAGCGGCTTTTCGAAGCAGGACAGGATGCGGACGCTGATGGCATCGATCCCGTACCGGTGGTGGTACAGCGCGGCGAGCGCCTCGCCGGCCACCTTGGAGACTCCATAGTAGGTGTCGGGGGCCGGGAAGGCGTAGTCCGGGACGGGGAAGGACTCCTTGGGCGCGAAGCCGACCGCGTGATTGGACGACGCGAAGATCACCCGCGGGACGCCTGCCCGGCGGGCCGCCTCGAACACGTTGTACGTGCCGTTGATGTTGACCGCCAGGATCTGGTCCCATGTCGCCTCGGTGGAGATGCCGCCCAGGTGGATGAGCGCGTCGACCCCTGAGCATGCCTCGATCATCGCCGGGAGATCGGCGACGGACGCCGCCACGACCTCCTCATCGGGGCCGGGCGAGGGCACCGGGGTCACATCGAGCAGTCGCAGCACCCGGCCTGGCCGGGCAAGCCGTGGCCGCAGGAGCGTTCCGATGCGTCCCGCCGCGCCGGTGATCAGGATTCTGGGCATGACCCCGACCCTATCCCCGCAAGGCGGGGCATGGCGCCGCGGCCCGGATCGGTGGTGCAGGCGTAGCGCTGGTCAGCTGACCTGCGACGATCCCAGGATGGAGGTACTCAGCAGCCGCATCCTGCTGCGCCCAGCCGACTTGGACCGCAGCAGGCGCTTCTACCGGGATCTACTGGGCCTGGCGGTCTACCGCGAGTTCGGCCCCGCCGACGATCCCGGCGTCGTGTTCTTCCTCGGCCAGGGACTGCTGGAGGTATCCGGGCACGCGCCAGGCCCGCCCGGGACCCCGGTGATGATCTGGCTGCAGGTCCGCGATGTCCGCGCCGAGCATGACCGCCTGGCCGCGGCCGGGGCTCGCGTCCTGCGCGAGCCGGTGCGGGAGCCGTGGGGCCTGGTGGAGATGTGGATCGAGGATCCCGATGGCGTTCGGATCGTCCTGGTCGAGGTTCCCGCCGGTCACCCGCTGCGCCGCGACCCGCGATGACGTTAGCGGGCGGTCCAGCCGCCATCGACCAGGATGGTCTCGCCGGCCGCCGCCGCCACCAGCGGGCCTAGGCTGGCTATGTAAGCTGGGCGGGGTTCACGCCGGCTCCTCCGCGGGCGCTGCTGGCGTAGCCCGCGAGGGCGAATCTCAGCACGTCGACGGCTTCTTCGCCGCTCCACAGCAAAGGGCCGTCGCCGGTGCGGAGCCAGTGCAGCCAATGGCGGCCCGAGTCGCGGAAGCTGCTGGCCCAGTCGTCATCGAGCGCGTGATACCCGCGCATCACGCCATCGGCGTAGACCTCGAGGCTGGGCTGCTGGATG
>Ga0210389_10001705_pt1 | contig 17728 bp, 23 predicted proteins | sample IncBWH28OmetaG_FD_160127 | JGI IMG/M metagenome (GOLD analysis project Ga0210389, IMG submission 160127) | Forest soil microbial communities from Barre Woods Harvard Forest LTER site, Petersham, Massachusetts, United States - Inc-BW-H-28-O ...
TATGTCGACGTCCGGTTCTGTGATTTGCCCGGCACCATGCAGCACTTCACAATTCCGATTTACGTCTTCGACGAGAACGTGTTCGAGGAAGGCCTGGCCTTTGACGGCTCCTCGATTCGCGGGTTCCAATCGATCCACGAGTCCGACATGCTGCTGCTGCCGGATCCGGAAACCGCGACCATTGACCCTTTCCGCGACGCCAAGACGCTGAACGTGAACTTCTTCGTGCACGACCCGTTCACCCTCGAGTTGTACTCGCGCGACCCCCGCAACGTCGCCCGCAAGGCCGAGAGCTACCTGATCAGCTCGGGCATTGCGGACACCGCCTACTTTGGCCCAGAAGCCGAGTTCTACATCTTCGACAAGGTGAACTTCGACTCGCGCATCAACACCTCGTTCTACAAGGTGGACGCGACATCCGGGTGGTGGAACACCGGAGAAGAGACCGAGTCCGACGGCAGCCCCAATCTCGGCTACAAGGTGCGCCCCAAGGGCGGCTACTTCCCCGTCGCCCCCACCGACCACTACGTCGACCTGCGCGACAGGATTCTCACCAACCTGACCAACGCCGGCTTTTCTCTGGAGAAGGGCCACCACGAAGTGGGCAGCGGCGGGCAGACCGAGATCAACTACAAGTTCAACACTTTGCTGCACGCCGCTGACGACCATCAGATGTACAAATACATCGTCAAGCAAACCGCATGGCAGTCCGGCAAGACCGTGACATTCATGCCCAAGCCGCTGTTCGGCGACAATGGCTCCGGGATGCACTGCCACCAGTCCCTGTGGCAGGACGGCGTCCCGCTGATGTATGACGAGACGGGCTACGCCGGCCTGTCGGACACCGCCCGCCACTACATCGGCGGTTTGCTGTACCACGCGCCCTCGCTGCTGGCGTTCACCAACCCGACGGTCAATTCCTACAAGCGTCTGGTTCCCGGTTTCGAAGCCCCGATCAACCTGGTCTACAGCCAGCGCAACCGCTCGGCTTGCGTGCGCATCCCGATCACCGGCAGCAACCCGAAGGCCAAGCGGCTGGAGTTCCGTTGCCCCGATTCGTCGGGCAACCCATACCTATCGTTCGCGGCCATGTTGATGGCCGGGCTGGACGGCATCAAGAACCAGATCGAGCCGCCTCCCCCGGTCGACAAGGACCTCTACGAGCTGCCGCCAGAGGAGGCCGCGGAAATCGTGCAGGCTCCTACCCAGCTGTCCGCGGTGATCGACCGTCTGGAGGAAGACAGCGAATACCTCACCGCGGGAGGAGTTTTCACGCCTGACCTGATCGAGACGTGGATCAACTACAAGCGCGACTACGAGATTGCGCCGTTCAACCTCCGGGTGACCCCGTACGAGTTCGCGCTCTACTACGACGTATAAGCCAGCTAACAGCTGGGTCGGCGACCGCGGTGGGGCCGCCGGAGATTGCGGCGTCCAAGCCGCGGGAGGTGGCGGCGTCGCCACCAGGACTGCGCGGAGACGGCGCTGGCCGACGCAAGAGTATGCCGATATTGCTTACACCGCTTCGCGGATTGGACCTAGCGACCAGACAGAAATATCGCCTAGCATCGCGCGAGCACATCGGCCATCGCCTGTTTCTCTTTGGCCGAGGCCCCCAACCCGTATGCGGTCTTGACGTCTATCTGCCGTGCCACGAAGTCGCAGCGGAACACCGCATTCGGTGGCAACCATGAGGCGGCATCGCGAAAGGCCTTGTCGAAGTTGGCTTTCGGGCTCACGGCGAGCAGGTCGCGCGGATCGTTCGCGAAGTCCTGCCGTCGCTGCGGATCCCAGGATCGCGCGCCCTTGTACCAGGCGTCCGCCAGAGAGACGACGTGGTCGATCTGCACGCTGTCCGAGGTGTTCGGACCGCGGACGAAGTCGATGGTCGTGCCGGTGTACGGGTCGTGCAACGTTCCGCTTTGCACGTAGCAGGTACCAGGCCGCACGACAACGTTGGTCAAGTCGCGGCGAAGGATATCGTCACGCGTGTTGCACCCGTTGTGACCGAGCTCGACGTTGACGTCATCGCTCCAGGCTTGGCCAAACCGGGACCGCTCGAAGTCCAGACGGGGGTCCCAGCCCTTGACGGGCAATGCCGCCAGCTGCGCCCGGGCTGCGTCGAACCGAGGGGTGCCAGCGACGGTCGATGTCGGCGCCGGTTTCCAGGTCGGCGACGGCGCCGACCGCCGATTGTCGGTCCACTGCCGCCCCCGCACGACAAGGACCGCGACCATGGCGAGAACCACCAGGGCCAGCACGGCGAAGCCGCGTCGGCGATGGCGTGCGGGAACGACACGTTCCACATAGCGGTTCTAGCACGGCATCAACGCAGTCGCGGTGAGTAACGGCAAGCCTGGCCGAACAGTAAGCACCTTCGGCGAGCGTCGGGAACTCGGCGGCGCCGGACATCGTGAATCCCGGATTGCCCGCCGAAACGCTCTTGATGACATCGCTTCACGGCTGACCCTGGTTTATCCAGTCGCACACCTGTCGGGCGGCCGCAATGGCTTCAGGTCCGCTGTGGTAGCTGATGCTGGCCTTGTCGATCCCAGCCAGGAAGCCCGCCTCCGGGCTGGGATCGACGTGTGCCGGCGCTGCCAAGCCAGTTGAGGCGGCCAAGGCCGCAGGCACGACAAGTGTTCGCATGGCTAGTCGAAGTACCATAGCCACTGCGACACAAACCCGGGCACTTTGCTCGCCATCCACAGCATTCACAACCTGCCGCCGGAGCAACAGGCTCCATTGACTGGCCAATCGGCGTCGACGCAATGTGGCCACAAGCCCGCGTGCGACGGCTAGTCGCAACGAGTCGGTCGATCCTAGCGTCGGTGGAATGGCTAACAACATCATCTTGCGGACAAACCGGTGACTGCCGAATTCGAGGGCAAGGTCGCTTTAATCACCGGTGCTGCGCGCGGACAGGGTCGTTCACATGCTGTCCGCTTTGCCGAAGAAGGTGCCGACATCATCGCTATCGACATCTGCCAGCAAATCGACAGTGTTGACTACCCAATGGCCACCCCCCATGACCTGGAAGAAACTGTCAATCTTGTCGAGAAGACCGGCCGCCGCATCGTGGCGGCACAGGCCGATGTCCGAGACTTTGAGAGGCTCAAAGCCGTTGTGTGCGATGGTGCATCGGAACTGGGCAAAATCGACTTCGTGCTGGCCAACGCTGGCATCATGCCGCTCGTGGGCACTCAGGCTCAGGACATCTCAGCCTTCGACGACGCGGTCGACGTGATGCTCAAGGGTGTGTACTACACCGTCGAAGCGGCGCTACCCACCCTCCTCCAACATGGCGACCGCGGAGCCATCGTCATAATCAGCTCAACCGCCGCCATTCGGGCATGCCCGCGCGGTTCGCCATGAAAAGTCACGGTGGCTCCGGCTACGTCGCTGCCAAAGAAGGCGTCGTGGGTTTGATGCGGTATTACGCCAACACGCTTGGGGAGAAGAACATTCGCGTCAATACCGTGCATCCGACCGGGGTGGCGACTCCGATGACCAATCGGTCGCCCAGCTAAATGCGGATGCGCCTGAATACCAAGTCGCACTCAAAAACCTGCTGCCGGTTGCCCTTATCGAATCGAGCGACATCAGCGACGCGATGGTCTGTCTCTGCGGGCGCTCGGGACGCTATATCACCGGTATCACCTTGCCCGTCGACGCCGGAAACGCTGTCAAGTAATTAGGCACGCTCCCGAACAAGAGCGTTTCTTGAGGGAGCACCGGCAAAGCAGCCCCGCTTTGGACGACTAGATCGTTATCGTGACGTCCATGGAAGCACGCCGATCCGACCGACGCGACGAAGACCCGAACTTCGTCAGCCGCCGCCAATTACTCCAGTTGGCCGGTAGCGTCGGCTTAGCGACCACCGTCAGCGCCTGCTCAAACAGAGCCGTAGTGCGCTCTGCGCCCGATCCCGCAACCAGCCTGAAGCCATCGCCAACTCCTGGTCCCACCGCGCCGTTGCCCACCAACGCCAGCCTGACGACGACACCAGCCGAGACCTTTTCCTCGCCCCTACCCGCTTCAAACAGTTCGGCTCTGCTGCTATGCCGAGACGCCTGGGGTGCCCGACCTGCGCGCCCCGGTGGGAGGTACCACACCATCACCCGCATGACCCTCCACCACGAGGCCGTCGTTCTCGGCGACAACCGCAACGCCCCAGGCCGCCTTCGCCAGGACCAGCGCTACCACCAAGACCAAAAGGGATGGGTCGATATCGCGTATCACGTCGGCGTCGACCGCAACGGCAACATCTACGAACTGCGCACGCCGCAGATCGCCGGCGATACCGCAACGGACTACGACACGACAGGACACTTCCTGGTCCTCTGCGAGGGAGACTTCGACCAAGAAGTCGTGTCGGAAGCCCAACTGCAAGGGGCCGCACTCGCGTTCGCATGGGCAGTCCAAACGTTTCACATCGCGACCAACACCCTGGCCGGCCATCGGGACCTGGCCCAAACTTCGTGCCCTGGCGCGAACCTCTACGCCCATCTCGCCTCCGGGGACCTCAAGGGCCGCATCGACGATCTACTCTCCGCTGGCAGAATCGACCTTCAGCGCATATGCGGACCCGACGCCGCCGCAAAAGTCGAGGCGATCGAGGCAGGCTATTAACCGAGATTGCTGGGTTCGTTCCACCGTTCCGACGCGATTCGGGTGTGGGATAAGTCGAACTCGCTTTAATGTGGGCAGTGGAAGACGATCCCAGGAGCCGTCGCTGCGTAGGGCTGGCTGCTGGACGTCGCGGTGTGCTAGCGGGGTAAGGACGAGTGCCAATGAACATCGACGACGAGTCCGCCACAACGCTGGAGGACCTCAGGGGCGATCTGGCGCATCGATACAAGCGGACGGCAAGCAGCGGAAGCTCGGTCGACAGCGCGATGGTCGAGGCTGACTTGGCGGCTCTCGACCGCGACGGCTACGTCATTTGGGAAAGCCTGCTCAGTACCGAGCAGTGCCGGCAAATCCGTGAGGTCGTGCGTCCTTGGCTGGGACACACCGGGCGCAACTCTTTCGAGGGCCGGCGCACCCAGCGCATCTACAGCGTGCTGAGCAGGACGCGCTTGTGCGACCGGCTTGTCGATAATCCACGGGTGCTGGCGGTGCTCGATCGGTTATTGATGCCCAACTATCTGCTTTCGGCATTGCAGGCCATCAACATTCAGCCCGGCGAGACCGCGCAGCTGGCTCACCATGACGACGGGTTCTACCCGATTCCGCGCCCACGGGCACCGTTGGCGGCGGCGACGATCTGGGCGATCGACGACTTCACCGCCGACAATGGCGCCACGGTGCTCATACCCGGCAGCCACCGCTGGGGCAAGCGTCGGCCGAGCCCAGACGATCACGCGCTACCTGTTGTTATGCCCGCTGGCTCGTGCGTCTTCTTCGTGGGCACCCTTTGGCATGGTGGAGGCGCCAACAACACCACCCGCGAGCGTCTTGCCGTCACCGCCCAATACTGCCAACCGTGGCTGCGACCGATGGAGGCCTTCACCTTGTCGGTATCGCGCGAAATCGCCCGAACGGTCTCCGATGACATTCGCCGCATGCTCGGCTACAGCGTCCACCCGCCGTTCGTCGGCGCGGTGGACGGTCTGCACCCGCTAAGGCTGCTAGAAACCGGGCAGGATTTGTAGGCCCCGGCCTGCGCTGCCGGGTTAGACAGTCATCAACCACGAGCCGGGGGCGATCACGGTCAAATCGATCGGTTCACACCCGGAAAGCGCAGCGGCGGTGTCAAGGCTGACCTCGACGCCCAGCGCTGCCGTGATGGGCGGGCATACAAAACATCAGATTTGCGAGCACGGTGGGATGGCTCACCTGTGCGGCCACCGTTACCACTTCATAGTCCGGAAACGGAAACACATTTACCCCGGGGATCGTTTTCAAAACGGCAGCCCAATGTGCTTGATCATCTCTGTTCGTGGCGGCATATAGCTTCATGTCTGACGCGCAGAATGGAAAAAGCTCACCGGCGGCGACAGCCTCAGAGATTGCCGCCGTGACGCCTGGTTCTTCTGCGATCCGATAATCATCCAGGCTGATCACGCCCCGTGGGCCCGTGTGCTTGGCTGCCAGCGTGATGTCGCCCCTGACGCACTGATAGTTGTGGCAGCCGTCGATGTGAGTGAAGCGCAAGGGCGGTAGCTCGGTTAACTGCGCTGAGTCACAGATTCTGACGTCGAGTCGTCGTCGGCCGTGATAGCGATCCCAGTGGCGGTAGAACTCTGCGACATCCAGACCGCCATACGTTGTCCGGTGCTTGACGCTAAGGTCTTCGTGCGACATCACCTCTTCAAACAGATCGCACGCGATGAGTCGCTCATCAGGGCGCAGCCCGCAGCCCATCAGTATGGCTGATTTACCCCGAAAGACCCCGATCTCCAACATGTCTCCGGCGACGCCGCTGTCTAGCTGGTGGGCCAGGATGAAGTCGAACAGCATGAAGTCCGCTACGTAAAAGAAGCCGGGAATTTGTTCACACCCGCGTGCGTATTGTGCGGCGGTCTCAAGCTTCAGCATTCAGATCAGCCCCGAGGATCTCTACCGAGCCTGCCTTCAGCAACCCTTTGCAGGGCCTTCGAGACGCCCTGCTGGGTATGCCTGAGCGGGCGGGGGATCATATCGTCGTAGCAATAGCCCGTCCGGATCCCTTTGTCGGCGTCGTACATGGTGCAAGAGTACAGTCGCGCCATGTACCGGATGGCGGCAAGCGGCTCAGAAGCTCCCGTGTGATCCTTCGAGCCGGAGCCGATCCAGCGCGACGACACGTTCCATATCGTATTCCATTGCCACCGTGCGCGATTGGCCGAAATTGTGGCACCAGTACGGGAACAGGCTCATTCTGGCTGGTGCCACCTCCGAGCCGCTGCTGTACGAACCCGGCACCAACTGGAACTCCGCACACACCAACTAGGTGCTACACGGGCTTACGCTGGAGAAGGCCACCGAGATGTCGAAGCTGTTGTCGGACAGGGTGCTTTGAGCCTGCCCTGAGTGCGGGCCACCAGATCGCCGGACCGATAAGCGCGCCCCGCTTCCGGGCCGGGTGATCGGTGAGTTGCTCGGGGTGCCCGCCGGCTTTCGCGATCAATTCTTAACTTTGCTGGATCCTTACCTCAACCAGCCCACTGGCCCGGAGATGCTCGCCGCGTCCACCGGCCTGACCGGCATGCTGACCGATCTGTTCGCCGAGAAACGCCGCCAACCGTGTGATGACCTGATAAGCGCGTTGATCGAAGCAAGCAGTGACGGCGACCGACTCTCCGAGACCGAGCTGCTGGCCACCGCCTACCTGCTTATCGTCGCGGGATATGACACCACCGTTAACCTGATCGGTAACGGCGTTCTGGCGTTGTTACGCAACCCGTCCCAGCTGGCAGTCTTGCGGGCTGACACCTCTCTGTTGCCCGGCGCGGTCGAGGAGCTACTGCGCTTCGACGGACCGGCCAACATCACCGTCTTCCGGTTCACTACCGCCCCGATCCGCATCGGTGAGTCTGACATTCCCGAGAACCATATCGTGGTGATCTCGCTGGTGGCGGCCAATCACGACCCGGGGCGTTTCCATGACCCCGATCGGCTCGATATTTCCCGAAATCCCAACAGTCACCTCGCCTTCGGCCACGGCATCCACCATTGTGTAGGGGCGCCGCTGGCCCGATTGGAAGGCCGCATCGCACTGGCTAGCCTGTTGGCCAGATTCGCATGCCTCGAACTGGGGACAACCGATCCACTCGAATACCGCCACAGCCTTATGATGCGAGGCCTTTGCACACTGCTCGTCTGGTGCCACCGCTTCTGAGACGATCGCCCGACCCCCGTGCACGCCAACAGATATGGCACCAATATTGCGGCTCATACGTCCTGATCCAGCGGCCGGTTCACCACTGGGGATGCCGACCGGCCACCAAAGCATCCGGCAGTGATAGGCACAACGGAGCTTTGTGGCCCCACAAGATCAAGACCTCTACTGAATGCCGGTTGGGCGGCGAATCATCAAAAGCATGAACCGTCTAACCAACAAGGGACACGAAAGTACAGGCCGTGTTGGCCGCTGCGAAAGTCGTGTTTCATACCCATACATGGGGTATCTATTTCTGCTTCTCGCGTCCGCCCTGCTCGGGCTGTTCGTAGTGACTTTGGCCTACCGAAGTGGTTGGGCCGCAGTCGCCGGTGTGGCCCTGGGCGGCTCTCTTGTCGCAGCCGTGGTGGATTTCCGCAAGGGGGCCGTGAAGCTGGCCCAGTCACGCAGGGAAGGCGATCCCCGCCACAACGTGAGCATCTTCTCCGAACCCCTCCGTCAAGAGGAAGTCGATCAGTACTACGTGAATTATCGCGGCGGTCAGCGGCATGCCCAGTCGGCAGTGGCACTGCGCGCATCGCGGCCCAATCAAAGTGAAGCACCGGAGGCTGTCGTGCCGAGTCGGCTGTCGGCATGATCCAGCGCCCAGTGGTGTCTCGCAGGAGCAAGGTATTTGCGTGGATGTCCGGACTGCTGGCCCTAGGGAACTGCGTTTACTTCATCTACCTGATCTTCACGAGGTGATACTGTCTACACCCTAAATCCTCAGCCTTCGGTAGTTCCCTCGAGTAATCACCTAGGCAGTTACTGCGTGCGGGCAGCCCGCCTCAGCCGCGTGCTGGGGCAAGCCCGATAGTGAAAGCCGAATTTAACGCTCAGCCGTAAAGAGCGGGGTGGATTTAGCGGCCATTCTGGCCTCGGCCTGCTCAACCGCGGCGAACATGCGTTCACTGAGATCCAGGCATTCCCGCTCTCCCACGCCCCCGCTGAGGGAAAAGGCGAGTTGGCGCACCTCAATGGCGAATTGGCGGAGGTCATCACAGAGCTGTTTCATGGCACCTTCCTCCCCCTGGTGTCCCGACCGAGTGTGTCGTCATCGCAGCAGTCCATTTCGCGGAGCCTAGTCAAGTGTTGCAGAAATGCAAATTGCGATGCAGAAATGGTTGTCATAAGCAGCATCGGGTGCTGGATTGCCTAGTGGTGAGACGGCCACAACGCATCAAGGAGGCTCCACCATGACCATCGTCGGGTTCACGACCATCCAAATCAAGAAGGCGTGTGACCTCGCCCGCAAGCACGGCGCCGAGAACGTGACCGTGCTGGTGACCATGATCGGGGGGCAGCGACCAACACGATCGGCGTGCTCTCTACCACCGAGGACTGGGCGAAGTACGGCACGGTCCAGAAGGCGCTCCTGGACGACCCCAAAAATGCTGGCCGTCTTGCAAGAGGCTGGCCAGATCGCCATATGGGAGACGTATGTGAGTCAGACGATCCCGGACATGTAGCGCGCCACGTTATACGTGATCGACATCCCTCAGCCGGGGTTCGGTGATGATTGTCGGCGCTCCCATCGATTGCCTAGGTAGCTACCGGTAGTGACTACCTAGGCGCCTCCGGGAGCCGGGGCGCTCGCTCGGGGTCATCAAGCGAAGGTGGATTCGCGAGCCGGTTCGGGACCGAACTTGAAGCGCCGGCCGCTGATCTCCAAGGCGATCACCCGTACGTAGTGAGGTTTCAACGTCGCGGGCCACGACAGCAACGGCGCTTCCTCGGCGTCCAGGAGTTCGGCGTGGGCCGACAGCAGATGCGCCCTGCCCTGGATGATCACGCTCCACCCTTCGGCGGCCGTGTGGTCGTCGGCCTCGAAAGCCACCTGGTCGCTCATCACAGCGCTGTATAGCTTGGTGCCCTGGGCAGTTCGGAAGAGCACCGTCTGCCGCTGGGTGACGAAGTTGACCGGGAAGATTTCGGACTGCCCGCCCATGATCGTGACCAATCGGCCCAATGACACGGTGGACAGAAGGCTCCAGCACTCGTCTTCGCTGAGCACGGTCACCGGACCGTCCGCGGACATGATTCAGCCTAACGCGATGAGGATTCCGGCGCGGTGCCACCACCCCAGGGAGTGACCCCTTGCCGCCCCGGCCGGCTTCATGGCCAAGTAATTCCCTTCGGTGTGATGCGTCGTTTCGGCCTCCTGTCGATGGCGGCGCAAATACCATCACCGCTACATGCGGGGTAGCGGCGACTACCCCGCGATCCCCGGGCGACGGAGCAAAATATGGTCTCAAAGGTGAAGGTCTCGCCCGATCTCATGGGCGGAGACGTCGACGAGGGGTACGGGAAGGTCGCCGACGCCTTCCGTCGCAACCTGAGCAGCGGCCAGGAGGTCGGCGCTGCTTTCGCTGTCTACCGGGATGGCCGCAAGGTCGTTGATCTGTGGGGCGGATTCCGCAACGGGATCACCCAAGCGCCGTGGGAGCAGGACACCCTCGTCACTGTGTTCTCCACCACGAAAGGCGTTGCCTCGTTGGCCGTCGCAGTGGCCGTCTCGCGCGGACTGCTCTCGTATGACGCCAAAGTGGCCGACTACTGGCCGGGGTTCGCGCAAGCCGGCAAGGACGCGATCACGGTGCGGCAATTGCTGGCACACCAAGCCGGGCTGTCCGCACTTAAGCCGCCGCTGACGCTAAATGACTTGGCCGAGCCGCCGAGGATGTCGGCCAAGCTCGCGGCCCAAGCCCCCGCGTGGACCCCGGGGACACGGCACGGCTACCACGGCATCACGCTGGGCTGGTATGAAGGTGAACTGATCCGCCGAGCCGACCCCGCGGGGCGCACACTTGGCCGGTTCTTCGCCGAAGAGATCGCCGAACCGCTCGGCTTAGATTTCTACATCGGATTGCCGACCTCGGTGAACCGGGACCGGGTGGCGCAGTTGCACGTCTTTTCCCGAGCCAAGCTGCTACTGCACCTTCGCACCTTGCCGCCGGCTTTGGTGCTGGGATTGTTCAATCCGTTCGGCCTGACAGCGCGGTCCCTCACCATCGCCAAAGGGATCAAGGATCCTGAGATCTTCAACCGCGACGAATTACGGGTAATCGAGATGCCCGCCGGCAACGGCACCGGCACCGCGCGGTCGATCGCCAAACTGTATGGAAGCGCCGCCACTGGCGGTTCGGAAATAGGGTTGACTCCGAGCACCCTCGACGCTCTGAAAGAGCCCGCGATACCGCCGACCAACGGATTGCGCGACAAGGTGTTACACGTCGACATGATTTTCTCGCTCGGGTTTTGTAAGCCCAACCCTGAGATGGCCGTCTTTGGTTCGTCGGCCAAGGCGTTTGGAACGCCGGGAGCTGGCGGCTCGTTCGGGTTCGCCGATCCAGACACCGGCATCGGATACGCCTATGTGATGAACAAGATGGGTTTTCATTTGGTAGATCCAAGAGAACGCGGCCTTCGCAACGCGCTCTTCCATGATGTTCTGGGAACAAGGCCCCAAACCTGAGTTACTGCTGTTGTGCCAGGTGTTGGGCGTTGCGCCTCCAGTCAGTCGGGTAACACGCCGCTCGCTTATCGAGTCTGAACAGGGACTTGTCGGTGAAAGTGGTTCCCCCTAGTAATTTCCTAGGCAGCTCATGAATGTGGGGTCATTGGCAGCACGGAGCATTGGCGTCGGCGCGGACTGTGCCCGTCGTTGAGTTAGCCCACCGGCTCCGGGTCGCCGCGCATCGCGGGCGACTGTCCGCCGAGCAGGCCGAGCGGGCAAGCACCTGACCTCGTGGGGTTCTGCGATTCGGTTCACTGTGCAGGTCGGCTTGGACTAGCGTCAATCTGTTATGAGGGCGGTCCTCGTCGCGGTGGCCTCCGTGATCGTCTCGGGGTTTCTCAGCGTCCCGACGGTGGCGCACGCCGACCCGTGCGTTAACGGCACCGTCCGGCGTGGTGGTTCGGATGGCGACTACTTCCTGTGCCAGGATCGCGGGTGGTTGCACGTCCTGCCGACGTTCGACGGCCCAAATCAGCCGCTGCCACCGGCGTGTATGAGGTTTCCGGACAAGTACATGTGCCCGACTGATGGGGCTCCGCCCGGCCCGGAGTGGACAACTCCCGGCCGTTGGTATCCGGGACTGTGAAGACCGCAAGTGCGAGTGTGGTATCGGCCCGATCGACGAATACGGGTGGAGTGAGCACGTGGCCGGCGAGTTGCCCACAAGCTGACGCTGGTGCCGAAAAAGTAGGCCCTACGACGTCGGCGGTAACCCCATTTAGGAATTGACTAGGCACATCCAACCGCCCGACAACTCCTCTGACCCAGTCTCGAGGGACAACCGTTTTGTGAAGTTGCTACAGCCCCAATCGGCTTCTGCTCCGCATCGAGCACACGTATGTTTGCTCGGTGAGAACCGAGCCGAGTCGCACGGCGATGCTGACCGCGACTGCCAGGGCATGGCACGTTCTGCTAAATGGGCCGAGGGCGCTCCTCCAGGATTGGATGGCGTGGCCGCTCCTTGGTCCCGACGCCGAGACGAGCCTTGAGCTCGCACGGGGAGTGATGGGCGATCACACGGCGGACCTCGCCACCTGGATAGCGGCCCGAACGCGGCTTTCGGAGGACTGGCTTACTGCGAGCAAGGCCGAGCAGTACCTGATTCTCGGGGCCGGCCTCGACACCTTCGCCTGGCGACAGGCAGGGGCGATCGAAGTGCATGAATTCGACCATCCGTCTACGCAGGGATGGAAACGGGACCGCTTGAGAAAACTTGGCGTTCCTTCTCCCGAGGCGCTCACCATGACGGAGGTCAACTTCGAGGAGCAATCCGTGACAGACGCCCTGCAGGCATCCCCCGTTGATCTCGCACGCCCGATATTCGTGAATTGGCTTGGGGTGCTTCAGTACCTGACCACCGACGCCATCATCGAGACACTCAAGGGTCTCCCACCATGCTTGGCGGCGATAGGTTATTGCCTTCCAGAGTCAGATGCTGAGTGGCGGAGCGAAGTCGCGGCCTTTTTGCGCACCTTGGCCGCGATCGGTGAGCCATTTATAACGCTGACAACACCCCACGAAACAGCGGAACTCCTCGCGGCCGCCGGTTTCCGGGTGCTCGAGGACCTCGGCCCTGGAGCTGTCGCAGCACGGTTTGGCCTCTCGTGCGTCAGCCCTGAGCGCATTGCGCTCGCCGAGAAAGCCAGCACTGGGCGCTGAGATTGGCCCGTGGAGTAGTCACACCTTGTGATTGCCTAGGCGAAGCCGTCGTGTCCCGTTCCAGCTTGGGCAGCTAGGCGGGGTCGCCTTCGGAATGTTGCACCGGCCGTCCTACGAATAGCGCGGCGCGTAGTAGTTAGCCCGCCAGCGGAGTAGGGTGGCGGGCGCGGTTGGGAGACGCTAAAAACACCCCCAGGTGCATCGCGGATAGACAGCTGGACGGCATCAGATTTCAAGCCTGGCTATACGGAAAGTCCGAGCGTCTCAGTAAATCCCTGCCACAGGAAGTAATCATGCCCACCTTTGAGGCGCAGCTCCGCCAGGACTTGCGCAACTACGCCGTCGAGATACGGCAACTTGCCTACACCCTGCCCGAAGGTGTGGGCGAGCACGATCTGCTTCGATTGTCTGGTCGGATGCGCGCTACTGCCGATCAAATGGAGCGTCAGCGGAGCGTAAATAATGGCTGATCGCGTCATGAGAGGCAGTCGCCTCGGGTCCGTGAGCTACGAGACTGACCGCAACCACGACCTAGCGCCACGTCAGATAGCGCGGTACCGCACCGACAACGGCGAGGAGTTCGAGGTCCCCTTCGCCGACGACGCTGAGATCCCCGGCACCTGGCTGTGCCGCAACGGCATGGAGGGCATCCTGATCGAGGGTGGTGACCCGGCCGAACCCAAGAAGGTCAAGGTGCCGCGCACCCCCTGGGACATGCTGCGGGAACGCCGCTCGATCGAGGAACTCGACGAACTGCTCAAGGAACGCCTCGAGATCATCAAGTCAGTCCGCCGCGGCAGCTAGCTTAGCTTTGGGTGTTTCCGTTTAGGGATTGACGAGGCATCTCGTGATGCGTCCATCCCAGTCGCGTATGCATGCATACCTGAGAACGTCGCGAGGGTCACAAGGGGTCTAGAGGAATCGTTAGATCGTGGATCGGGGCGCTTCACGCGACCTCCGATCCGGTGGTTACGGGTTCCGCCGTACCCGGACAGCAACACGGCCCTAAAGTTTGAACGCCAGCAAACTCCCCATTGAGTGCCATTCGCGGTTCCGCCTAGCCGCCTCGTGGCGCGCCGATAGCTCAAACCACCGACGCGCGGCCGGGCGAGCGGTGTCGCCGAGGTCAGCCCTGTGAAGAGCTCGCCGATCGCTCGCGCTGTAGCCACCTCCGTAGCCAGCACAAGAAATTCTGTCTGCGGTAGCGTTGGCACCGCACTTGTCTGGCGAAACAGCTTATTGCAGCGGTCTTGTAGCGATGGAAGCAAGCGGTGAGGACTCATCCCAATTGACGTCCTTCAAGCGGCGGGGTGCCGTGCTGGCGGAAATGCTCGCAGCGGGCGTCGTGCTGGTGCAGTGCACTTCCGCGCTGCCGCCTCCTGCGGCCACACCATCACCGGCTGTTACACCGTCACCGTCGGCCGCGTCGTCGTCGGCCAGCGCGCTGCCAGCACCTGCGAGTGGGACCGTGCAGCCGGTCACCGCCGACGAACTCGGCACGACCTGGCGGCCGGGTTGCCCCGTCGAGCCGGGGCAGCTGCGACGGGTCGACGTCGACTACCTCGGTTTCGACGGCCAGACCCACCGCGGCGAGCTGATCGTGCACGAAGACCTGGCGCAAGAGGTCATCGCGATCTTCGAGCAGCTTTATCGATTGGGCTATCCCGTCGACAAGATCCGCACGGTCGACCATTACGCGGACGCTAACGATGAGTTGTCCATGGAGGACAACAACACTTCGGCGTTCAACTGCCGAACCATCCCAGGAACCAACGAATGGTCTCCACACGCTTACGGTCGGGCTATCGATCTCAATCCGCTTATCAACCCGTGCCTCTACGCCAGCGGGTATTTCGAACCGCAGAACGCGGCGGCCTACCTGGACCGCAGCCGCACCGACCCGGGACTCTTACACAACGGCGACCCAGCCGTGCACATCTTCACAGATCGCGGCTGGCGGTGGGCTGGCTCCTGGACGACTCCCGACTACCAACACTTCGAGCGGCCCTGAGCCTCTCCGCCTGCTCAGACGTTAGCCCCGTGACGCCGAAAACTGCTTTAAAGACGCAGGGCCTGTGCCGTCGCCGTCGCAACCTCACCTCGCAGATTCGACATCGGTGGACTGCCTCGCGTATGGATCGAGTTCGCGAGCAGAACTACATAGGTATCTGAGCCTGGGTCTATCCAAAGCGAGGTTCCGGTGAAGCCTGTATGGCCAAAGCTACCGATGGGAAAGACCATGCCTCGCGCCGTGGACTGGCCCGTATCGATATCCCAGCCAAAGCCGCGCAGGTTTTGCCCCGTGATCGCCGGATAGCGCGGAGCGAGCAGCGGATCTGCTGGATTCGGTCTCTTTGCGACGGCTTTTCGGGCGGCGTCGTTCGCTGCTTCGAGTTGTTGAGCTGTATGTCCCGGCTGCTGCGGAGTCGTCATCAACTCACACGTCGCTTGCGTCAGCGGAAACTTGCTCGGACGGCCTGCGAGCCGGTCAAGCAAGGCCTGCGCATAGATGCTGACATCGTGTGCCGTCGAGAACACGCCGGCATGCCCGGCCACTCCTCCCATGCGCCGCGCCGTCGTGTCCTGCACGCTGCCCCGAAGCAGGTGATCAAGATCGGGATTCTTGCTCGGATCGGCCCTGCTCTCGTCGTCACGCGCTGTCGGTGCGATGCGCGACAAGAGACCGGCGCTCCATGTACCCGCAGGACAAGCGTCCGGCACCCGGCCTTGCGGCGCGGGAGCCCAGGCGATCGCGGCTCCTATCGTCGTGTGCGGGCCACATGCTTTAGTCGGGGGAAGGTAGAGGGTGTCTTGCATGCCAAGCGGCTCGAATACGTGTCGCTGAACGTGAACGTCTAGGGCCTCGCCTGTGACCTTCTCGATCAGCGCGCCAAGCAGAATGAAGTTGATATCGGAGTAGCGGAAAACCTCAGCGGGACCCGACTCAAGCGGCGTGGTGAGCGCACGATGAATGCCTTCTGCTTTATCGGCTCCGTCCAGACCCCACGGATCTTTCAGATCGACATCCCCCGCTTCGCCTGAAGTATGCGTAAGCAACATGCGAACGGTCACCTTTGCACGCCGAGGATCGTTCGCCGCGTTGAAGTCAGGCAAGTACTGCTGCACGGGATCGTCGAACCGAACCTTGCCTTGTTCGTAAAGCTGCATCACGACCGTCGCCGTTGCCAGGCTCTTCGTCAACGACGCCAAGTCGAAGATCGTGTCCTCGGTCATCGGCTCTGCAGCTGCAGGCAATCCATCTAACCCGGGTTCGCCTGCAAGCTTGCGCGAGCCATAAGCCTGGTGGAAGGCGATGTTGCCATCGTGCCCGATCACAACCACAGCACCTGGCAGCCTGTCTGCCGCAATTGCATCGTTGATCAGTTTGGAGACTGTTGCGAAATCAGGTGCGGTAGCCGCATCGGGCAGCTTGGAGAAGGTTGGGAAGTCAGGTGCGGGAGCCGCAGCTGGCGCCTCCTTTGTCTTCCCGCTGTCGCTTAATGCTGTGTGTGCTGCATCGCCACGCGAGCAAGCCGCAACGAGTGCAAGAAAGACAGTTCCACTGACAATGGCCTTTCGCATTGGCTTCCCGAAGGCAAAGCTGCTAAGCGAGCTGTCGTCGTTCACGTGATTCCCCGCCGCCGCGTTCACGGAATTCCACAGATGGTCGTCCCGCCATGATGCTGGGTCCGGCGGAGCGGCTTGTCAAGCATCCTTCATTGCAGGCCCGACAGCGTCAGCGGCCGCGAAACCGGAGGTCCCTCTTCTCCACGAACGCCTGCGCCGCTTCCAAGTGGTCTTCCGTCAGGCCCGTATGGATGTGGTGTGTGGCCTCGAGGTCCATGCATTCCTCGAGGCCGCCGTGGACCGCCCGGTTGAGGTTTTCTTTCATGTAGCGGTATGCAATCGACGGACCCTCGGCCAACCTCCGGGCCCGGTCCATCACCTCTTTCTCGAGCTCGCCGGCCGGGAAGACGGCGTTGACCAAACCCAGCTTCTCGGCCTGATCGGCGGTGAGCCGCTCCGAGAAGTAGTACATCTCTTTGGCCTTCGCCGGGCCGACCAGTCTGGTCAAGAACCAGGTTCCGCCGTAGTCGCCTGCGAAGGCAACGCGGGCGAAGGCGGTGGTGAAGATGGCAGTTTCGGCTGCGTACCTGAGATCGCAGGCCAAGGCGAGCGACAGGCCGGCGCCGGCAGCCGGGCCGGGAATGTGCGCGATGGTCGGTTTCGGCATCCGCCACAGCTTCCCGCTGGTCGCTTGCTGATTCAGACGCTGCCGGTGGATCGCCACGTCGACCGGCACCGACGACCCGCCTGAAGATCCCCGGTCGGCCATTGCCTTCACGTCGCCCCCGGCCGAGAAGGCGTCGCCCGCTCCAGTCAGCACCACGCACCCAACCTCATCGCTGAGTTCGACCTGGGCCAGGACGCGTCCCAACGCCTCGACCATGTCGTTCGAGAAGGCGTTGCGCCTAGACGGCCGATTCATGGTGATCACAGCTACGCCGTCGTCCACTTCGGCCAAGAGATCCTCGGTGCCCGTGTCGAGGGCCGTCATGACGCACGCACTGCGAACCGCACTCCGCCGATCTCGGCGACCGGCCCGTCACCGTTTGGAAGGCCCGGCAAGCCGGGTGTCAACCAGAGTTCGGTAATGCCTTCGGCCCGGCCGTCGACTGCCGAGACGA
>Ga0210389_10001707_pt1 | contig 17722 bp, 13 predicted proteins | sample IncBWH28OmetaG_FD_160127 | JGI IMG/M metagenome (GOLD analysis project Ga0210389, IMG submission 160127) | Forest soil microbial communities from Barre Woods Harvard Forest LTER site, Petersham, Massachusetts, United States - Inc-BW-H-28-O ...
CAGGGAATTAGATTTGACTTGGGTCGATCGGGTCCGGCCCCGGCAAAGGCACATCCGGGTTTTCGGGGCCGTCCGGAGAGGGCCCCCGTGCCGGCGTCGGTATGGGCTCGGGGGCGGGGAAGGGTTGCGGCGGGCGCAGCGGATCGCTCGGTATGCGCAGAAATGGTAAGCCCGGATACAGGGCTAACTCTGGGTGCAACCTTGGACTCGTGAAAGCTGGAATTGTCATCTTTGCGCTCATGGACTCGCGCCAACGCGCCGCTTACAGATAGCGCTTGAATTCACACTCCGCTGCCATCGAGCGCGCGGCTTTCGGATCGGAACTGCGCGGATCAATCTTGATTCTGCGCGCCGGAGGGTTTTTCCTTACGCTGATGCGTCGCACTCGGGACGCCCAGCGTTTCCACCATTTGGCAAATTCCGGATTTGCATCAATGTTCGGCGTCAGCGGAACAGGTTGATTTTCAAGCCCGCTCTTGCTCGCGGCATCGCCCAACGGTGTCGAGGAGGCGATCTTCGAACTGTCACTCGATGCTCGGTCAGTCAATGCTCTGTCATTCGTTCGGTCGTCTCCTGATCCTGACAATGATTGGTAGATCGATCGGTCGATAATCGATCGGTCGACAATGGTCGGGTCTCGAAACATAGCCTCATTCTCCTTGCGCTTGTCTTCCAGGTCGATACAGGAAACTGTCCAATTAGTCTCATCAAAAAGCTGTATGGGTCCGGGAGGTTGTACTGAGAAGTTTGTTGTTAATGAGTTGGCGTCGGCATGCGCAAGTAGCGGGAAGCGTCCTTTTGTTCCGCGTCTACTTTATCGGCATCTGGGAGGAAAACATGAGAACCTGCGCAGTTCAGATTATATTCCCTTTTCATTCGCCCCATGCCATACTGTTTTTGAAGTCAGAGTGCCAAAAAAAATAATTTCGGACGCGTTTTCCATCGCAGTACTGATCATTCACAGCCGGAAAAGATTTACGATGCCTCGCACTCACTTAAACATCGTGGCCACCATCGACACCAACGTAGCACGCATGCCCCAGAACGTTGACGCCGAGCGTTCCATCCTCGGCGCGATTCTGCTTGACAATCACGCCTTCAACGAAGCCGCCGAGCACCTTAAGCCGGAGGATTTTTCGCTCGATTCCCATCGCCGCATCTACTCGCGCATGATGGACCTGTCCGAATCCTCGCGGCCCATCGACGTCATCACGCTGCCCGAGGAACTCGATCAGAACAAGGATCTGGACGCAGTTGGTGGTTACCCGTACATTTCGAGCCTGCTGGATGGCGTACCGGACCGGCCTTCGATTGAGCACTACGTTCGCATCGTGCGCGACAAGGCGATTCTGCGGGGTCTGATTGGCGTGGCCGGCAGCGCCATCGCCAAGGCGAGCGAGCAGGCCGATGACGCCGACGACATCCTCAACGAAGCCGAAGCCGCTATTTTTGCACTCTCCGAGAAGCGCATTGGACAAGGCTTTCAGCGCATCCGCGATACCATCCGCGACTCCGGCGGGATTGATGCCTTCATGCAGCGGGGCCAGCGCATCACCGGCCTCGAAACGCATTTCACCGACCTCGACGAGATGACGAGTGGGTTTCAAAAATCCGACCTCGTGATTCTGGCGGCGCGGCCTCGATGGGCAAGACGTCGTTCGCGATGAACATCGCGGAAAATGCCGCCATCGACGACAAGAAAACCGTTGGGATGTTTTCTCTCGAAATGTCGAAGGAAGCGTTGCTGCAGCGTCTGCTGAGTTCGCGAGCCATCATCGACGCGCATAAACTTCGAACCGGCTCTCTTTGGAAGGAAGACAAGGAAAAATTACTGCGCGCAGCGGCCGAACTCGCCGAAGCCCCACTCTTTATCGACGACACGGCGGGCATCACGCTCAGCGAAATGCGCGCCAAGGCACGCCGTCTCAAGCAATCTCAGGGTCAGCTCGATCTGCTTATCGTCGACTATCTCCAGCTCATGTCTGGAGGGAGCAAGCGCTTCGAGAATCGCACGCAGGAAGTTTCGGCAATCTCGCGCGGCCTCAAGGCGATCGCGAAAGAACTCCAGGTTCCGGTAGTCGCGCTGTCGCAGCTCAGCCGCGCTCCGGAGAGCCGTGGCGGAGATCATCGTCCGCAGCTCAGCGATCTTCGCGAGTCGGGATCGATCGAGCAGGACGCGGACGTTGTTATGTTCATCTTCCGCGAGGAGATTTATAAGCCCGACGACCTCGAACTCAAGGGCCGCGCTGAGATCATCATGGCCAAGCAGCGCAACGGCCCGATCGGCAAATTCCATTTGGCATTCCTTCACAATTCAACTCGTTTTGCCAACCTGGCGGACGGCAATAGCGAGCCCGGGGACATGATCCAATAGACCGGCGCTGGGCTTGTTCCGATCCCCTCGCGGGAACGCTGAAAAGGCTCGGTAGGACGAGAGTTGCGCTTTGCTGGGCGAAGCGACACCTACGACTCCAACCTGTGGAAAAGATTGTGGATGCGAAGGACTGGGCGACAGGCAGACGACGACTTGGTGGCAATTCCAAGTCATTTCCCGCCGAAAAATCTGCCCTAAGACTATGTTTCTAAGTTGGTTAACCGTACGATTCCATCTAGTTGTCAAGCTGCTCCCGAATTAGCACTTTCGCGCCCCAAGTTGAGATTTGCACATACGGCAAAGCCTGTACCAGCCAGATTCCGCAGGATTCGGGCTGTTTTTCGCGTTCGCCGCCAAGCTGCTCTGCCTGCCATTAGGGGCAAAATTTCATCTTTTTCGTCTTGACGAACCCCACCATCCAGCACAAAATGCTTCCGCCTAGCTCCTCTTCTGAGACCCTCTCAAAGTGGCGACGGCGGTCGTTCGCAAGCGGCCAGGGAATCCGGCGTCAGGCCCGAAAACTTGCGCGCTCATTGGTAGTGATGGAGGTATATCCAGTGTCTCCCCTCAAGTTCATTCCGACTGTTTTGTTGGTGGTGCTGACGGTAGCGGGCGCCGCGAGTGCGACCTGCTCCAACGCCACCCTCAACGGCGTTTACGGCTATTACCACGGGCGCCCAGACGGCATTGGAGGTCAGAGGGCGCTGGTCGGTCAGATGATTGCCGATGGCCACGGAAACCTGACCGGATCATGGACGGCGAGCCTCAACGGTACCATTTCGGCCGGGACCTTTACGGGCACCTATTCGATCGCCAAGAACTGCACCGGCTCCTTCACGCTTAGCAACGAGGACGAATCCCCGGCTGACTTCAGCTTCACTCTTGATGACAGCCACAAGGGCTTTCAGATTCTCCAGACCGACAGCGGCACTGCGCAGCCGGGCTTCGGCTTCGAGCAGGGAAAGGTCACCTGCGGGCTCACCAGGAAAAAACAAATCTTTGCCACCAACCTCCTTGGGACTCTTACCTCAATATCTGCGGTGGACGCGATTGCCGGTCAAGTGACTCTGGATGGGAAGGGAAACATCGCCGGCAACGAAACCTTCAGCGTGTTCGGCACGATTACCACGCTGCCCGTTTCCGGCACCTACACGGAGAATGCCGACTGTACAGGCACCATCCAAATTACGCCGCAGGGAATGGCGGCGACGAATTTCAATACGGTGGTGGTGAACGGAGGCAAGGAGTTGCTGCTGATCGAGACCGACAACGATACGGTGGTCGCCGGAACTGCGCAGCAATAGTAAAGCCGAAGAAATAGGGGTCGGACTTCTGAAATGCGTTCACTTGGACGCCGGCCGGAGCGGTACAATGATGGCGAGCGGATGGCACGCAGACTCATTTTCGGCGTGATAGCAGCCGCGCTTCTATGGTCGCCTTGCGCGGCCCAAATGCGCGGTAGAGTTCAGGGTTCTGCCCACGGCGCTCGCACCTTTGGGAGATCGTTCGGAGGACATCGCCGTGATGCCTTCGCGCGCGGTTATTTCGTCGGCGATACGCCGTTTCTCTACGACGATTATCCTTTTGGGCCGGCGATACCTGAGCCCGCCCCGTCGCAGTCGGTTCTTCAGTCGCCGGGTGCGGCCGATGTGCCGCCCACCAAGATCTCCTCTTTGCTGATTGAGTTGCAGGGTGATCGCTACGTGCGCTATGGAGGAATTGCGAGACCGGCTCAGTCTGACGCAGGGATTCTTGGCGTTTCCGCATTTCGAACGACATCACGCCCGACAATTACTCCGGCGCCGGTTGCCCGCCAGGATCTTCCGCCTACCGTACTCGTCTATCGCGACGGTCATCGCGAAGACGTGGCGGACTATGCCATCGTGGGGCGCGTCGTCTACGCACACAGCACTCATAGTGACCAAACTGGATATGGGTTGAACAAGATTCAGGTCTCGGCGCTGGACGTTGCGGCTACGGTGAGCGCAAACCGCGAGAGTGGTGTCATCTTCGTGCTGCCCGCAGGGCCAAATGAGGTAGTCACTCGCCCGTAGCAGCCAATCGCAGGACGAGCCTTAGCTGCTGCCCTCTCCAACCTTCAGTACAGCCAGAAACGCTTCCTGCGGAATGTCGACGCGGCCGATGCGCTTCATGCGCTTCTTGCCTTCTTTCTGCTTTTCAAGGAGCTTGCGTTTGCGTGTAATATCGCCGCCGTAGCACTTGGCGAGAACATTCTTGCGGATGGCCGGTACCGTTTCACGGGCGATAATTTTTGCGCCGATGGCGGCCTGGATCGCCACCTCGAACATCTGGCGCGGGATAAGTTCCTTCATCTTGGCGGCGAGGGCGCGCCCGCGCTCATAGGCAAAATCCTTGTGAATAATCGTCGAGAGCGCATCCACCGGTTCGCCCGCCACCATGATGTCGAGCTTGGCCATGGGCGATTCCCACGTGCCCGAGAGGTGATAGTCGAGCGACGCATACCCGCGCGAAACGGATTTCAGACGGTCGTAGAAGTCGAGGACTATCTCGTTGAGCGGCAGTTCGTATTGCAGCATCACGCGTGACGAACTCACGTATTCGAAGCTCTTCTGCTTGCCGCGCTTCTCTTCAACCAGCTTCAAAATGCCGCCGACATACTCTTCGTTCGTTAGGATGACTGCGAGAATGACCGGCTCTTCCACCTTGGCGATCTCGCTCGTGTCCGGCCAGCGCGAAGGGTTGTCGACCTCGATGACTTCGCCGTCGGTCTTGTGGATCAGGTAGCGCACGCCGGGTGCGGTCGTGATTAGGTCGAGGTTGTATTCGCGCTCCAGCCGCTCCTGAATGATCTCCATGTGCAGGAGGCCGAGGAAGCCGCAGCGGAAGCCGAATCCGAGGGCAACCGAACTTTCCGGCTCGAAGAAAAATGACGAGTCATTGAGTTTCAGCTTTTCGAGCGCTTCGCGCAGTTGCGTGTGCTCGTGCGCGTCCACCGTGTAGAGCCCGGCGAAGACCATCGGCTTGATCTCTTCAAAGCCGGGTAGCGGCTCGATCGCGGGGCGGTCGTCGTCGGTAATGGTGTCGCCAATCTTGGTGTCGGCTACATTTTTTATATTCGCAATGATGAATCCAACTTCGCCGGCGACCAGTTCATTGATGACCACCGGCTTCGGCGTCAGTACGCCCAGCGCCTCCACCTGAAACACGCGATCGTTCCACCACAGGCGAATCTTCTGTCCGACGCGCAGCGTGCCTTCAAACACGCGCGCCAGCACGACCACGCCGCGATACGGATCGAACCAGGAATCGAACAGCAGTGCCTGCAAAGGGTGCTCCGGACTTCCCTTAGGCGGCGGGATGCGTTTAACGATCGCCTCCAGCACTTCCGGCACGCCCTGGCCGGTCTTCGCGCTGATGAGCAGCGCGTCGGTGGCGTCGAGGCCGACCGCGCTTTCGATCATCTCTTTGGTGCGGGGGATGTCGGCGCTCTGCAAGTCGATCTTATTGATGACTGGGATAATCTCCAGGCCATGATTGATCGCCAAATACGAGTTCGCCAGCGTCTGCGCCTCGACGCCCTGCGACGCGTCGACGATCAGGAGCGCGCCCTCGCAGGCCGCCAGCGAGCGCGAGACTTCGTAGGAAAAGTCGACATGGCCGGGTGTATCGATCAGATTGAGCTGATAAATCTGGCCGTCCTGTGCCGGGTACAACATTCGGACGGCGTGCGCTTTGATGGTGATGCCGCGCTCACGCTCCAGGTCCATCGAGTCGAGCACTTGCTCCTGCATCTCACGCATGGCGAGCGATCCGGTCAGCTCCAGCAGGCGGTCGGCGAGCGTGGATTTGCCGTGATCGATGTGCGCGATGATCGCAAAATTGCGGATGCGGGATGCTTCCATGAGGATAAGTCGATTCTAGCAGGGGAAGCTCGGCGGGTTCCGAAGGCGTGAGCCTTGTTCGCGCGTCACGGGAAATCACGATTGATGGCGGGTTGTGGCGGCGAAGATGCCGCCACGACAGCCGCCTGGACGCCGGCGCAACGGTCGCGAGCGCCGGCGGTCGCCGATGTTTCAATCAGTCGATGTTGCCAATTCAGTCCATGTCCCCATCGTCGAGGTCGTTATCCGGAGCCTTGGGGTAGTTTGGGAAGCACGCTTTTGCATTGGCCATGTTCAGGAAACAGCTCGTGTCATATTTCGCCCCAGTAACTTTGACGAAGGGGTGGGTGCCGGCGAAGTTGAAGAAGTCGTTTAACGAATAGGTGCTTCCCTTGTCCTGCGCGTAGTGGTCGGCATAGTGCCAACTGGAGGACCCGATCTCCGGTAGTGAAGTGCCACCCGTTCCGAAGGCGTACTCGATAAAATTGAGGATGCTTCCGAAGTCGTGACAATAGGCGTTGGGGCAAACCGGAGGATAGACGTTGCTCCCGGAGACGTAGTTGACCTTGGCATAGGTTGAGTTGACGACTAGAGGCACCCGGAATCCGTAGACGTAAAACTTGCCGTTCGCCGTACCGGGATAGCCGCCGACATTGGTGCCGTTGGCGGCGCTCATGACGGCGACTGAGTTGACATCCTCGTAGTAGCCTCCCCAGTCGTCCCACGTAGTGATGATGGCCGTGTTAGCCCAATAGCCGCACGAAGTCGTGAGTGCCGAGCCATCATTGTTGAAGCCGCCGACCGCGTTCACGATCGCGGCGACCCACGACGGCCCTCCATCGTGCCCGACATTGCCGGGGTGATCGGACCAGTTGCCATCGGGAATCACCCAGCTGACCTGGGGCAACGTACATTGCGGCGACCCGGGATTTGCGCCCAGATCGGTGAAGAGCTGAAGGTTATTCACCACGTTCGCCGCGTAGAGCGCGCCCGTGCAGGTGCTGGTGCCGTTCGTCGTGCTGCCGCTCGGAACGCAGATGTGGTAGATGGAGTTGGGAGCATTCCACAGCGAGCCGTCGCCCGCGGTGTAATAGCGCCAGCTGATTGGGGTGGGAGTCACGTTGTCGAAAACGTCCGCCAGCGTGTTGTGCTCGTAGCAGGGGTAACCCGCCGTTTGATCGGCGGGATCGACATAGGTTGGCGTATAGCCCTTGACCTCCGCCCCGGTGGTTGGGTTGACTTGCTTGACATAAACGCCAACGTCGGCGAGACACCCGTAGTGTTTGTCCTTATCCGACTTGGGGAAAGTCCCGTTTTCCGCCGCGAAGAATTTGTAATCTTTGGTGGTCGGAGCAATGGGCTCCGACGTTCCGCCAAACAGGAACTGGTGCGCGGGGAAGCTCGGACCCTGGTTGGTCTGAAACATGTAGTTGGCGAAGCCGCCATTCTGAACGAGTTGGAAGTACGGGCCGAGCTGTGCGGCTGCGACCGTCGTGTACTGCGGGCAGGGCGTGGCGACGCCGCCCACGAGACAACTTGGAATTCCTGCCTGCTGGGCGGGACTGCAATTCTTCACGCCGGACGGGATCTGGCAGAAGCCATCCATCTTTCCCGTGTCCCATGAGGTCTCCCAGGCAGTGTGCGCGTGCGAGGCGTCGAAGCAGGCGTCGAGCTGGTAGGGCGCGAGAGTAATTGTCTGAGTGCCGCAGAGGCCGGTGGACGAAAAGTGCACGGTCGACGCCAGCGCCACATCGTTGGCGAAGAGGTTGTCGATGGTTCGATTTTCCTGTACCACGACGATGATGTGTTGAAAGGGAAGATTGTAGGTTTGGGCGGAGAGCGACGCGGCAAACAACACCAGGACGAGCAGAGCTAGCGTTTTCATCTTGCCTCCGGACGAGGGCGCGGGGTGGAAACTGGCGATGGCGCAGCCAGATTTGATTGGAACAGGATGCTACCAACTATCGGCGCTAAAAGGCAACGGGTGTTTGTCCAAGATCGCGGTTGGCGGAATCGCAGTTAATAGAATTCAGAAGGCGTTTTCGTCTTCCGGCGGTTGCCTTGTAGTACTACAATGTCGCCGTGGCAGCCCCTGCTCCAATCAAACCAGTTGTGGTTGTCGAAGAAAAGCATCGGCGGCATTCGCTGTATGCCGCCGAGGCCAGCGGGTTGATGGTCATCGCGGCCCTTCTGCTCATTCTGAGCATCGTGCGCTACTGGCACTACATTAACTGGAGCGCGCGCTGAGGCTTTCGAGTTGACGCCGCCGAACTTGCCACCAGATTTGCCACCAAAGGCGCGTCTGCTCGTTGTCGTGCTCGGCCCAACGGCCAGCGGCAAGACCGCGCTTTCGCTGGCGCTTGCGCGGGAGTTCGGCGGTGAGGTCGTCAACTGCGATTCAGTGGCGATGTACCGCGAGTTTGACATCGGCACCGCCAAGCCAACTGTCGATGAGCGCGCGGTGGTGCCCCATCATCTCGTCGATTTTGTCGATCCACTGGGCAACGTGAGCGCGGGAGAGTATGCGCGCCAGGCGCGGCACGTTATCCGCGAGATTTCTGCGCGTGGCCGTCTTCCGATTGTCAGCGGGGGAACCGGGCTCTATTTGCGCGCGTTGCTGGATGGGTTGTTTGCGGGGCCACAACGCTCCGAAGAGTTGCGTGATCGTTTGCGGGAGCGCTCGGCGGAACGCGGAAGCAATTATCTGCACCGCGTGCTTCGCCGACTCGACCCGGTGGCCTCCGCGCGTATTCACGCCCATGATGTGCCGAAGCTGATTCGCGCAATCGAAGTGTGCCTAGCTGCACGACGTCCGATGACCGAGCTTTGGCAGGCAAGCCGCGAGCCCCTCACAGGATTTCGGATTTTGCGCATCGGCCTCAATCCTGAGCGCGAGGCGCTGTATGCGCGCATTAACGATCGTGCGGCAGAGATGTTCGATGAAGGCTTGATTGCCGAGACCGAAGCGTTGAGGGCGAAGTACGGGGACAATGCGCGCCCGCTCTCTTCGCTCGGATACAAACAGGCAACGCAATTCTTGCGCGGCGAACTGGATCGCGAGTTGGCACTGCGCGCGGCACAACAGGCGCATCGCAACTACGCCAAACGCCAGATGACATGGTTTCGAAGAGAGCCGGAGGTCGCATGGGTTGACGGATTTGGTAATAACCTGGAAACGCAGCGATCCGCAGCCATATTCGTAAGATCTCGCATGTGAAATGTTGCGATTCTTTGCGGTTTGAATATGCCGCGATCGACAGGACTCAAACTTACCCCAGACTCGTCGAAATCGCTTGACATAACCAACGCTACCGCCGAATCATTGAACGGTTAATCCCGGTAAGTAGGAATGTAAAGGTAATCAGATTAAGTCTTTATTTTGAATACTTTGCGCACAAGTCATTATTTCTCAAAGGTCTAGCAGGAATTGTTGTCTAAGTATTGATTCCAAAAGACCGGACTCGGGGAGGGGTTACCCCTCCCCAGCAGGCCTTGCAGGGAGCTTAAGATGAAACATCGGGACATTGGTCTAGGTCTCTTCTTGAATGCGGGAAGGCGTGGTTACAGTACTTCCTGCCTATCACGTCGGTTGTGTGTAATCGCGTTATTCGCGCTAGCGTGTTGTTCGCTGATCACGCCGCGAACCTACGCCCAAACCCGCAAGCCGATGGCGAAGAGCGCGCCTGAAAGCGGGAGCGAGGTGGCGCGCGGCAAGTATCTGGTCGAAGATATGGCAATGTGCGGCGAATGCCACACACCTCGCGACGGCAGCGGCAATCTGGACCGAAGCCAATGGTTGCAAGGGGCTCCGGTGCGATGGGCCCCTGCCGACGGATCAATGAGTAGCTGGCCTCTGATCGCTCCGAGAATTGGAGGCAATCCTCCGGCGAGCGACGCGGACATGATCAAGCTCCTGACCACCGGAATCTGGACGAACGGCAAGCATCTGCGTTTTCCGATGATGCCGTTTCGCATGAACGAGGCGGACGCGAAGGCGGTGGTCGCGTATTTGAAGTCGGTGACGCCGTCGAAGTAGGGAACCTCGCCCCGAGCTATACCGCTTCTTGCGATTTGCGGACTCTTAATAGCGTTGCACAGCCCTGAATTTGTTATCGTCGTTCGCATGTTTCGACACTGCCTCAGAGCTGCGCTGATTTGCGTTTTCGTCCTGTGCGCAGTCGGCGGCTCCGCCTCGGACAAAGATAAGAGTGCGAGCAAGGGCTCGGCGCACTCCCTACGGCCACGGCCGATCCATCTCGATCGAGCCGGTCGCAAGTGGGCAGACAGAACGCTTCGCAGAATGTCGAACGACGAGAAGGTCGGACAGCTCTTCATGATCTGGGCCAAGGTGCAGTTCATGAACGACGCCGATCCGGTCTGGGTCGAACTGCGCGACAAAGTTCGTAAGTATCACATCGGGTCGCTCGGCATGACGGTTCCGACCGATGGACCATTGCTGCTGAAGAGCCAGCCGTATGAAGCGGCGGAGCTGCTGAACCGGTTGCAGAAGACCTCGAAGCTGCCGCTGATTTTTGCTGCAGACTTTGAACGGGGCGTTGCGATGCGACTGAACGGCACAACGGTGTTTCCGCACGCCATGGCGTTTGGGGCCACAGGAAAACCGGAGAATGCGGAAGAGTTCGGTCGCATCACGGCGCAGGAGGCGCGAGCGATCGGAGTGCACTGGAATTTCTTTCCGGATGCTGACGTGAATTCAAATCCCACCAATCCGATCATCAATACGCGTTCGTTCGGAGGCGATCCGGAACTGGTGGGCGACTTTGTGGCGGCGTATATCAAGGGCGCGCACGAAGGTGCGATGCTGACGACCGCCAAGCATTTCCCTGGTCATGGCGACACGGCAACCGACTCGCATTTGGGAGTCGCGCAGGTGACGGGTGATCGTGCTCGGCTCGAGGCGGTGGAGTTGCCTCCATTCAAGCGCGCGATTGCGGCGGGCGTGGACGCCGTGATGGTGGCGCACGTAACCGTGCCCGCGCTCGATGCCGAGCCGAATCGCGTGGCAACCACCTCCAAGGCAGTCGTGACCGGACTGTTGAAGGAGGAGATGGGATTCAAGGGAATCGTCGTGACCGATGCGCTCGAAATGGCTGGGTTGACCCGGCTATATGCGAATGATGTTGGCCGAGCCGCTGTAGAGGCGTTTGAGGCAGGAAATGATCTGCTGATTATTCCTGCGGATCTGGATGCCAGTTACAGGGATATGCTTTTGGCGGTGAAAAGCGGGGAGATCACCCGCGAGCGGCTGGATGAGTCTGTGCGCCGGATTCTGGAACTGAAGGCTGCGCTGGGATTGAACAAGAATCGGTTCGTGGATGTTGATCAACTGGAGCGTACGGTTGGGCCGCCGGAGAATCTGGTGGTCGGACAGCGCATTGCGGCAGAAGCGATTACGCTGGTCCGGGACAATGGGCAGCTGCTGCCTCTGCGGCCTGCGGCAACTTTGGCGGGAACGCCGGGAACTCCCGGGGCGGCACTTCCGTATCAGTCAGTGACAGAGGCGCGCAACCGTCTTGTTGCGGTGATTTTTTCAGACGATATGCGCACCGAGTCTGGACGCGTGCTGGCGCGCGAGCTTCTGGCGCGCGTGCCGGATGCACGGATTATTTATGTCGATGCGCGGTCGGCTGCCGGCATGCAGACGGTGATCATGCCTGCGATAGAAGTGGCCGAACACGTGATTGTGGGCGTATACGCGATTCCCACGGCCGGCAAAGCAATTCGATCGGGTGAGGGATTGAAAAATACTGTAGCCATGGACGATGCCAGCGCTGGTCTGCTGAATGCGATACTGGAGCGCGCGGCGGCACGCACAGCGGTTTTGGCCATGGGCAATCCGTACGTGATCGGTGATTTTCCGGCGATTCAGAATTATGTATGTGCGTTTTCGAACGCCACCGTCTCTGAGACGGCGGCCGTCAAAGCGTTGTTTGGCGAGATTTCAATTGGCGGTCATCTGCCCGTTTCGATTCCGGGCATAGCAAATCGAGGCGAGGGATTGGAACGCCCCGCCCGTACGGGTTCAGGAGGTTCGAATGTTCAAAACTAACGGGTTAGAGGGCGGTGCAACCGTTGCGCATTTGGCTATGACGCGCCTCGCGGTCGGCGCGCTGTTCGCCGCGCTTTGCGTTCTGTCCGCATGCAGCATCAACGTCGACAAGAACGGAGAAAAGGATGGATCGAAGCGCGTCGACATCCAGTCTCCCGTTGGCGATCTGCATGTCAGCGAAAACGTGGATATTCACGATGCCGGACTGAGCGTGTATCCGGGTGCAAAGCAGGCCCCCAAAGATAACGGCGATGACGAGAAGAGCGCGAATGTAAATCTGTCACTGCCCGGATTTCAACTAAAGGTTGTGGCGGCGGAGTTTCTGTCCGACGATGCGCCCGATAAGATCACGGCTTATTACGGCAAGGAACTTCAAAAATTTGGGAAGCCGATTCAGTGCCAGGGAGAATACAGCAATGGCGGGCACGTCAACAGCCATGACAACGACGATCTGCAGCGGGCAGTAGCGTGCGGAAAGACCGACGGTGACAAAGGTGGTCTTGAATTGAAGGTTGGCACCGAGGGAAACCAACATATCGTCGCGGTCAAGCCGAACAGCAAGGGAACGCGCTTCGCTCTCGTGTATGTGCGCATGCACACAGGGAAGGACAGCACGATCTGAGGCAAATGGAAGCGGTAGAAATTCTTTGGGCGGTCCCTCCGAAGCGCGACTTCGACGCGGGTAACGAGGATGTCCTGACCTCCCTCAGTGCGACCTGGGTGCTCCCGCATTTGCCGTGGGCTTTGCTTCTGCGTTAGTTTCACATCTGTGGATCATTCCTGCGACAAGTGTGGGGCTGTCGTCGAAGATGGGCGGCCATTCTGTCCGCAATGCCGCGCGCCACAGATCCACGTGCAGATGACGGTTTCGACTGGGGAGAGCGCGGCAGCTTCGACCGATGTCGTCGATCCACCGATCCACAGTCCCCAAGTCCATGATTTTGACCGTTCTCTTGGGACGCATTCAGGCGTCGTTGATCAACGCGCTGCCATGCGTTCCGCCCTCAAGGCCGGAGCCCTGGGCACTTTCATCGGAATGATTCCGGTGCTGGGGATAGTGTTGACCGGATCGCTGGCAGTTTATTTCTATCGGCGAAAAACTGGATCTTACCCGCCGGTTGCAGCCGGGGCGCGACTGGGAGCGGCTGCAGGTGTAGTTCTCTTTGCCCTCAACGCGATCCTCATCATTCCGATCATCATGCTGCACGCTCAGAAGGAATCGATTGACTCACTCGCCCAGTTGGCGCAGCGACTTGGAATCGACACCGCGTCGCCGCAGTTTCAGGCTACAGTAAACGACCTTTTTACTCCGTCGGGATTGGCGAAGTCGTTCGTGGTGGCGCTAGTTCTGACATCCGTTGGTGGCGCACTTTGCGCGCTGGTCATGCGGCAGAGGCCGCGGAGCTAGGGGTCGGCTGTTCACGTCATATTTGACCCTCCTTTCCGCGTCTCTTAGACTTAAAGGATTCACCTAACAAAAAAGGCAAATCATGTCTGACAGGATTCAAGTGAAGCTTCCCGACGGGAGCACCAAGGAAGTTGCGAAGGGCACGACTGCGTTGGACGTGGCTAAAACGATTAGCCCGCGTCTTGCTGACGCAGCGCTAGCGGCGAAGACGAACGGCAATTTGATTGACCTCAGCCGTCCCCTTGAGAAGGATACCGACCTCCGCATTCTGACTGATAAGGATCCGGAGGCGCTGGAGGTTTACCGGCATTCGTCCGCCCATCTGATGGCGGCGGCTGTGTTGGAGCTTTTCCCGGAGACCAAGCTTGGACATGGACCGGCCACTGAGAATGGCTTCTTCTACGATTTTTATCGTGAGACTCCGTTTACGCCTGAAGATTTGGAAAAAATCGAAAAGAAAATGCAGGAACTCGTGCATCAGGACTTGCCTTACGCTCGCGAGTTTGTGGCGCGAGCCGAAGGACTGCAGAGGTTCAAGGGCGAAGGCGACTTCATGAAGTGCCACTTCATCGAGCAGTTCACCAAGCCCGATGAAAAGATTTCAATTTATAAGACCGGCAAGTTTTTGGATTTTTGCCGCGGGCCGCACATCCCTTCGACCGGGAAGATCAAAGCGTTCAAGCTCCTGAATATTGCCGGGGCGTATTGGCTGGGAGATGAGAAAAATCCGCAGCTCCAGCGCATTTATGGGACCTCGTTTTTCTCTAAGAAAGACCTTGATTCTTACCTGAACTCAATCGAAGAGGCGAAGAAGCGCGATCACCGCGTGCTCGGCAAGCAGCTGGATCTGTTTTCAATTCAGGAACTGGCCGGACCGGGGCTGATCTTCTGGCATCCCAAGGGCGGGACCATCCGCAAAGAGATGGAAGACTGGATGCGTGAGCAGTACGTAAAGCGCGGGTATTCGCTTGTATACACGCCGCACGTCATGCGCAAGCAGCTTTGGCAGACGTCAGGCCACGAAGGCTATTACGCGCAAAATATGTTTGACGCGATGGAGCTCGATGACGCCGAATATCGGCTGAAGCCGATGAACTGCCCGGGGCACATTCTGATCTATAAAGACTCGCTGCGGTCATATCGCGATTTGCCAGTGCGGCTGGGCGAACTGGGAACTGTGTATCGGTATGAGCGGTCAGGTGTGATGCACGGACTACTGCGCGTGCGCGGGTTTACGCAGGATGACGCGCATATTTTTTGTACTCCGGAGCAGATCGAGAAGGAGATCGCCGATTGTGTGGAGTTCGCCCGCGATGTGTTGCGGGATTTTGGCTTCGAGAAGTTTCAGACCGAGCTTTCGACATGGGATCCGAACGACCGCAAGAACTTCGTGGGCAGTGAAGAGCAGTGGAATCGGGCGACCGGGTCGCTCGAGAAAGTTCTTCAGGAATTGAATATCGAATTCAAGGTGATTCCTGGTGAGGCGGCGTTTTACGGGCCGAAGATTGATATCAAGCTGGTAGATGCAATCGGACGCCTGTGGCAGCTCTCCACTGTGCAGTTCGATTTCAACCTGCCGCAGAGGTTCGACCTTGAGTACGTTGCCGAGGATGGAACTCGCAAACAGCCAGTAATGGTGCATCGCGCGCTATACGGATCAGTGGAGCGATTCTTCGGCGTGTTGATCGAGCATTATGCAGGTGCATTTCCTGTGTGGCTGTCGCCGGTGCAGACGGTGATGATTCCAATTGCGGAGCGGCATGTGGAATATGCGGAGAGCGTCGCAACGCAATTGCGGGCGGCGGGTGTCCGAGTCGAGGTGGATGCGCGCAACGAGAAGATGAACGCAAAGATCCGTGAGCATGCCATGCAGAAGGTTCCGTTCCTGCTGGTGGTCGGAGACAAAGAGGCCGAGGCGGGGAAGGTTAATGTGCGGACTCGAGCGAAAGAGAAGACCGAGGATATGGAGGCGGCGGAGTTTGTGGGAAAAATCCGGGAGCTGATTGCGGAGAAGAAGTCGGGGCTATGACGACGGCGCTGGGAGGTGCTCCCGACAGCATTCGGCGTGAAAAATTCGTCGTATAATGATGGGAGCGCGAGTTTTTGGTACCATGAAAATCCCGCACTCGATGCGGGATTTTCATGGTGTACAATTGAGGCATGATTGTCCGCATGGCAGACATCGTGCTGGTCCGCGCTGCTCTTCGGCGGAGCCGCGTCGTTGCACTTCTCGGACCCCGGCAATGCGGAAAGACCACACTCGCACGCGAGATTGTACCGCCGGATTCCCTCAATTACTTTGATTTGGAGGACCCGCGGAGTCTCGCCCGTCTTTCCGAACCGGACACCGCGCTTCGTCCTCTCAAGAAGTGGGTGGTGATTGACGAGATCCAGCGCCGCCCGGATCTGTTTCCTCTGCTTCGCGTCCTGGCGGATCGCAGGCCGCTCCCCGCCCGTTTTCTCGTTCTTGGCAGCGCATCGCCTGACTTGCTCCGGCAATCGTCGGAGTCCCTCGCCGGGCGCATCGAGACTGTCTACCTCGAGGGCTTTCGGCTCGCGGACTTGGGCGCGCCAGCCCAAGGCCGGCACTGGCTGCGGGGAGGTTTTCCGCTGGCCTATACGGCGCGAGCGGAGGCTGACTCGATGTCTTGGAGACGGCAATTCATACAAATTTTCATCGAGCGTGACTTGCCTCAGCTTGGCATTACCATTCCAGCGCTTGCCCTGCGACGTTTCTGGACGATGATCGCCCACTACCATGGTCAAACTTGGAATGCCGCCGAGTTGGCACGCGCGTTCATGGTGAATGAGTCGACCGTGCGCCGCTACCTTGATCTGATGGCAGATGTCTTCATGATCCGGCAGCTGCCGCCATGGTTTGAGAATCTTGGCAAACGACAGGTTAGAGCCCCCAAGGTCTACGTGCGCGACAGTGGCCTCCTGCATGCACTGCTGGGGATTGCCAACCAACGCGACCTTGAGTTCCATCCCAAGGTAGGTGCCTCGTGGGAGGGTTACGCGGTCGAGGAGGTGCTCAAATCGTTCCGCCCGGACGAGGCTTATTACTGGGCCACCCACAATGGCGCGGAGCTCGATCTGCTCTTATTCAAGGACGGGCACCGCATCGGCATCGAGTGCAAACGCGCGGATGCCCCGGTGCTGACGCCGTCGATGCGGATCGCTCTCAAGGATCTCAAGCTTGATCGGCTATGCGTGCTTTATCCGGGCGGGAAGAGGTATTCACTAGCGAAAAAGGTGGATGTTATACCGCTGGCGGAATTCGTGAACGCCAAATAGGCACGCGGACGAAAGGAGCGTTCCTTCCTTGAGCCAGCCCGAAGCCCTGTGTTAGCATCGGAAGTTTCGCAGGCGACGTTGGGCTGGCTTGCACCCGTCTCATCTCTTCCGGGCCTTAGCACTTCTTCCCGAAAGCCTGCCGAAGGAGACAACTGTGAAAGTTTACGAAGGAGCCAATCTCCGCAACCTTGCCTTGATCGGGCATGGCCACGCGGGCAAGACAACCCTGGTGTCGGCCATGCTCCAGACGGCCGGCGCCACGCAACGTTTCGGGCACGTGGACGACGGCACCGCGACCACTGACTACGACGAAGAAGAGATTGCCCGCAAAATGTCGATTTCCACTGGCTTGGCGTGCGTGGAGTGGGGGAAGACGAAGCTCAATCTGCTGGATACGCCTGGGTTTAACATGTTCGTCCACGAGGCGAAGATCGTGCTGCCCGTGGTGGATGCAGCCCTGGTAGTGGTCGACGGTGTGGCCGGCGTTGAGGTTGTGACTGAGCGCGTTTGGGCGTACTGCGAGGAAATCGGCCTACCTCGGATGATCGTCGTCAATCGCATGGACCGCGAGCGAGCCGACGCCTCGCGAACTCTGGAATCGCTGACCAGGGCCTTTGGGCGTGCGGTGACGCCGCTGCAGCTGCCGATTGGGAGCGAGAGGAATCTTTCCGGGATTGTCGACCTGGTGCGGATGAAGGCTTACACCTACG
>Ga0210389_10001709_pt1 | contig 17703 bp, 12 predicted proteins | sample IncBWH28OmetaG_FD_160127 | JGI IMG/M metagenome (GOLD analysis project Ga0210389, IMG submission 160127) | Forest soil microbial communities from Barre Woods Harvard Forest LTER site, Petersham, Massachusetts, United States - Inc-BW-H-28-O ...
CGCACTGCGGCGCCGAGCAGGCCTGGTAGCCGGAGCCGACGGCACCAGACTAGCTGCGTCTAGGCTGACTAGCGATGTCTGGCCGGACTACTTGATGTGCATCCCCGAGATCGCGCGCGAGATCACCAGCTGCTGGATCTCGGCGGTGCCCTCGAAGATGTCGTAGATCTTCGCGTCGCGGTGCCAGCGCTCGACCGGGAACTCGCGCGTGTAGCCGTTGCCGCCGAGGATCTGGATCGCGCGCTCGGTCACCCACACGGCGACCTCGCCGGCCTTCAGCTTCGACATCGAGCCCTCGGCGTTCTCGAACGGAACCTGGTTGCGGCCCATCCACGACGCGCGCCAGACGAGCAGGCGCGCCGCGTCGATCTCGAGCTTCATCCGCGCAAGCGTGAACGCGATCGCCTGGTTCTCGATGATCTTGCGGCCGAACTGCTCGCGCTCCTTGGCGTAGTCAAGCGCATACTCGTACGCCGCCCGGGCGATTCCGAGCGCCTGCGAGCCGACCGTCGGGCGCGAGGACTCGAACGTTGCCATCGCCGCCTGCGAGTTGCTTTTCTTGCCCTCGCGCACGCGCGCCAGGCGCTCGTCGAGCTTCTCCTTGCCGCCGAGCACGTAGCCGGCCGGCACGCGACAATCGTCGAGGAACACGTCTGCGGTGTGCGAAGCGCGCAGGCCGTGCTTGGAGACCTTCGAGCCCTGCGAGATGCCCTGCGCTTCGCTCATCGGCACGACGAACGCCGCATGCCCTTTCGAGCCGAGCTCGCGGTCGACTGACGCAATCACGACGTGAACGTCGGAGATGCCGCCGTTCGTCGCCCACGCCTTCTGCCCGTTGAGCACCCACTCGCCGGCGGCCTCGTCGAACTTGGCCGTCGTGCGGACGCCGGAGACGTCCGAGCCGGCGTTCGGCTCAGACGCACAGAACGCGGCGACCTTGACGTCCTCGACGGTGCCGAAGCAGCGCGGGATCCATTCGCCGATCTGCTCGCCCGAGCCCTGGCCGAAGATCGCAGCCACGGCCAGCGCCGTGCCCATGATCGACATGCCGATCCCCGCGTCTCCCCAGAACAGCTCCTCGTTGACGATCGGCAGCGTCAGCCCGGTCGGGTCGGCGAAGAACTGCGCCAGCCCCTCAAAGCCGTACAGGCCGATCTTGGCGGCCTCCTGGATGATCGGCCAGGGCGTCTTCTCCTTCTCGTCCCACTCGTGCGCCGCCGGGCGCACGACGTCGGCGGCGAAGCCGTGGACCCAGTCGCGGATGTCCTTCTGATCCTGCGTCAGCGCCATCGAGAAGGTCACGTCCTGACTGGCCGCGTCGGCGATCGCCGCGACGGCGTCCTGCGCGGCCTCGGTGGCACCGGCGTCCGTCGAACTCGAGACGGCTGTGGGAGGGGCTGACATCGGGCGGGGATCTCCTTTTTATGAAGAACTACTTGGGGATGTGGGCTGGGTCGCCCCGGGAGGGGGACCCGATCGCAGCCGCGACCGTCATGGCTGCGACGCGCGCTCCGATGCGGCGACCCTTGACAGACCGCGCGCCCGGACCCTTGACAGGGTAAAGCAAGCGCACGCCTCGCGCACGCGGCGGCCGCCAGTGCGAGTGGCGCTCAGCGCGCCTCGAGCGCCCCCTCTTCGAGCGTCAGCGCAAGGACCTCCTTGGGGAGCTTGCCGGCGGCGACGTCCGCGACGGTGACCTGCTCGAGGACCTTGCGCAGGTTCGCGCGCAGCGCGATCCACACCTCCTTGAGGCTCTCGGCCGAGCCGGCGTACTCGATCTCCTCGGGGCGTTGCCCGCGCACACCCACGAGCGGCCCCTCGACCGCACGAATTATCTGCGCGAGGTTGACCTCCTCCGGCGGCTTGGCCAGCCAATACCCACCCTCGGGGCCGCGCTGACTGCGGACGATCCCGGAGGAACGCAGCTGCGTGAGGATGTTCTCGAGGAAGGACACCGGGATGCCCTGCGCCTGCGCTACCTGGTCGACCTTGCGCGGCGCGTCCTGGGCGCTGCCCGCGAGCTCGATGACGGCGCGCACGGCATAGTCGGCCTTGGCGGTGACGTGCATACGGTGATTCTCACGCATCCGGCGGCGACGCGCCCCGCCGACCGCTTAGTTAGGCAACCCTAATACGTGCTACGGTGCTCGCGTCATCCCGACCCCACAGATCGGATTTGCGACCTTGAGCCGTAATCATCGCCACATCGGTTTCATTCTCGCCGCCAGCGCCGCGCTGCTCCTGAGCGCCTGTGGCTCCTCCTCGCACGGCCCGTCGATCACCCTCTACAACGGCCAGCACGAACAGACGACCGCCGCCCTCGTGGCAGCCTTCGAGAAGCAGACCGGCATCCACGTGGCGGTGCGCTCGGGCGATGAGGCCGAACTGGCCGACCAGATCATGCAGGAGGGCTCGAGCTCCCCAGCCGACGTGTTCTACACGGAGAACACCCCCGTGCTCGAAGCGCTGCGCGAGCACGGCCTGCTGGCGAGGATCGCTCCCGCGACGCTCGCCCAGGTTCCCGGCCTCTACGACTCGGCCCAGGGCGACTGGGTGGGGGTTTCCGCGCGCGTGTCGGTGCTTGTCTACAACACCTCCCTGGTCAAGCCCTCGCAGCTGCCCAGCTCGATCCTCGAACTGGCCGAGCCGAAGTGGAGGGGCAAGCTCGGCTTCGCCCCGTCGGAGACCGATTTCCAGCCGCTGATCACCGCCATCACCAAGCTCGACGGCGTCACCACCGCCGAACGTTGGCTGAAGGGACTGCAGGCAAACAGCAAGCTCTACCCGGACAACGAGACGGTGGTCGCGCAGGTCAACGACGGCGAGAGCGCCGTCGGCATCATCAACCACTACTACTGGTTTCGCCTGCGCGCCGAGCTCGGGCAGGGCGCCATGCACTCCGCGCTTCACTACTACGCCCCCGGCGACCCCGGAGATCTGATCAACATCTCCGGCGCGGCGATCCTCAAGTCGAGCTCCCGCCAGGCCGACGCGCAGAGGTTCCTCGCCTTCCTTGTCAGCCACACCGGCCAGGAGACGATCGCCCACAGCCACAGCTACGAGTACCCGCTGCGCGCGGGCGTCCCCCCCGCCCCCGGGCTGCGGCCGTTCGCACAGCTGCACCCCGTCTCGGTGACCCCCGCGGAGCTCGGCGACGGCAGCGCGGCGCTCGCGCTGGAGCAGAAGCTCGGGCTGTTGTAGGTGGGCTGAGATGAGCACGCCCGCCCCAGCGCTCGCCGGCAGATGGGTGCGCGCGTGGTCTGGGCGCCGGCGCTGGCCGCTGGTCAGCATCGCCGGGGCTGGCATCGCGACGGCGCTCGTGCTGGTGCCGCTGGTCTTCCTGATCCACGAAGCGCTCCATTCGGGGCCCGGCGAAGTGCGCCACCTGCTGCTGCGCCACACGGTCGCGGTGCTGCTGTGGAACACCGTGCGCCTGGCGCTCGCCTGCATGGCCCTGTGCGCGGTGCTGGGCGTGGCGAGCGCGTGGCTCGTGCAGCGCACGACGCTCCCGTGGAGTCGGCTGTGGGCGGTGGCGCTGGTGCTACCGCTTGGTGTGCCGGACTTCGTCGTCGCCTTCGGCTGGGTCTCGATCGACCACGCACTGCACGGCTACCTGGCGGCCGTGATGATCATGACGCTGTCGCTCTACCCGCTGGTGTACCTGCCGGTGTCCGCCGCGCTGGCGCGCACCGACGCGAGCCTCGAGGAGGCCGCGCGCAGCCTCGGCCAGAGCCCATGGCAGACGTTTCTGCGCGTGACGCTGCGCCAGATCTCCCCGGCGCTGCTGGGCGGCTGCCTGCTGGTGGCGCTGGCGCTACTGGCCGAGTACGGAGCGTTCGAAATCGTCCAGTACCGCACGTTCACGGTCGAGATCTTCACCCAGTTCAAGCTCGGCTTCGACACCGTCGCCGCCTGTGTCCTGTCGCTGGTGCTGGTCGTCTTGAGCGTCGCCGCGCTCGCGGGCGAGCAGGCGCTGAGCGGCCGCGGACAGGCCTGGCGCGCCGGACCTGGGGCGACACGACGCCCGCCCCGGGTGGCGCTCGGGCGCTGGAGCGCCCCCGCGCTGGCGGCGCTGGCGGCGCTGGCCGGCCTGGCGCTCGGGGTGCCGGTGGCCGCGCTTGTCTACTGGATGGCGCGCGGAAGCTCGAGCACGCTCCCGTCCACCTCGATCCTCGCCGCGCTCGCCCACACCGCGGAGTTCAGCGCGGCGGCCGCGGCGCTCGCGACCGCGCTGGCGGTGCCGGTGAGCGCACTCGCGATCCGCCACCGCAATCGCGTTAGCGTTCTGGTCGAGCGTCTGGCGTACCTGCCGCTGGCGTTGCCCGGCCTGGTGGTCGCGCTCGGGCTGGTGTCCTTCACCGTGCGCTTCGCGTTCGCTCTATATCAGAGCTCGCTCGAGCTGATTGTGGCGTACGCGATCCTGTTCCTGCCGCTGGCGCTCGTGGGGGTGCGCTCGGGCATGGCCAACGTCCCCCCGCGGCTGGAGGAGGTCGGGCGCTCGCTCGGGGTGCGCCCATCGCGCACGTGGGTACGGGTGACGCTGCCGCTGATCGCGCCGGGCCTGGCGGCGTCGTTTGCGCTGGTGTTCGTGTCCGCCGCCACCGAGCTGACCGCCACGCTGCTGCTACACCCAACCGGCGTGAACACGCTGGCCACCCAGTTCTGGGCGTACACCACCGAACTGTCCTACGGGGCGGCCGCGCCGTACGCGGGGCTGATGGTGGCGATCTCGGCCGTGCCCGCGTATCTGCTCTCGCGCCGCCTGACGGGCGCCGCCGCACCCGCGAGGGGCCGATGAGCGCGCTGACGGTCGGCGGGCTGCGCAAGGGCTACGCCGCCACCCCCGTGCTGCGCGATCTCGACCTGCAGGCGCCGGCGGGGGCGTTGACCGCCGTGCTCGGGCTCTCCGGCTGTGGCAAGACCACGCTGCTACGGGTCATAGCCGGCTTCGAGCGCCCCGAACGCGGCCTCGTGTCGCTCGGCGACAGAACGCTCGAGGACGCCGGGGCTACGTATGTCGCCCCCGAGCGACGCGAGATTGGATACGTGCCGCAGGAGGGGGCGCTGTTTCCCCATCTGAATGTGCGCGAGAACGTCGGCTTCGGGCTTTCGCGCCGCGAGCGTCGCGGCCAGACGGTCGACGGGCTGCTCGAGATGGTCGGCATCGCCGCGCTCGCCAAGCGCCTTCCGCACGAGCTCTCGGGCGGCGAGCAGCAGCGGGTCGCGCTCGCACGCGCGCTCGCACGGCGTCCCCAGGCACTGCTGCTGGACGAGCCGTTCTCCTCGCTGGACGCATCGATGCGCACGCGCGTGCGCGAGGACGTCCATGAGCTGCTGCGCCAGCAGGGCGTGACCACCGTACTGGTTACTCATGACCAGGAGGAGGCGCTGTCGCTGGCGGACGTCGTGGCGGTGTTGCGCGACGGACGCGTCGTGCAACAGGCCCCGCCGGCCGAGCTGTACGAGCGCCCGCTGGACGAGAGCCTCGCGCGGTTCCTGGGTGCGGTCAACGTGCTGGACGCCCAGCTGCGAGACGACACCGCCGTCACGTCGCTCGGCGTGCTCGCGTTGCATGCTCCCGCCGCGGGCGCCGCACCCGCCGCGGGTGTCGCCGGCGTCTCTGGCGCCGTGATGGTCCGCCCCGAGCAGCTGGAGGTGCATCCGCTGCAGGCCGGCGAGCCCGGGCAGGGCGAGCACGGGCAGGGCGAGCACGAGGGCGTTCGCGGGCGCGAGGGCGTTCGCGGGCACGTCGAGCAGTGCCGCTACTACGGTCACGACGCGCTGCTTCACATCCGCACCGACGATGACCCTGGCGCGGAGCTCCTGCTCGCGCGCGTGCCCGGAGGACGTGCGCTGGCAGTGGGGACGCCGGTGAGCGTGACGGTGAGCGGCGCCGCGGCGGCGCTCGAGTAAGGAGAGGAAGCCCGTACCAGCCTGACTCGGCTCAGTCCGGGCGCGGCACGATCCGGCGCAGTCGCGAGCTGTTCCACACGACGAAGCTCGATGACAGCGCCATCGCCCCACCGGCGATCAGCGGGTCGAGCAGGCCGAGCGCCGCCAGCGGGATCGCCACGACGTTGTAAAGGAACGCCCACGCGAGGTTGCCGCGGATCGTACGCAGCGTCCTGCGCGCAAGGACGATCGCGCTCGCGGCCACGCACAGGTCATCGCGCATGACGATCAGCTCGGCGGCGTTGATCGCCACGTCGGTTCCCGAGCCGACCGCCAGGCCGAGGTCGGCGGCGGCCAGCGCCGGCGCGTCGTTGACGCCGTCGCCGATCATCGCCACCCGGTGCCCCTGCTGCTGCAGCTCGCGGATGATCCGCACCTTGGTCGCGGGCAGCACACCGGCGCGTACGTCCGCGATCCTGACCGTCGCGCCGACCGCCGCGGCGCTCGCCTGGTTGTCGCCGCTGACCAGCACGCAGCGCAGCCCGAGCGCGTGCAGGCGCTCCACGGCAGGCGCGGCCGACGCCCGGATCGTGTCAGCCAGCGCGAGCGCGCCGATCACGGTGTCATCGCGACAGACCATCACCACCGTGCGCCCGGCTGCTTCCCACTCGAGCTGGCGCGCGGCCAGGCCGGCGGGCAGGCGTGACGGCTCAGCGGCGAAGCCCGGGGCACCGTCCACCCCCAGCCGCCCGACGTACACGCGCCGGCCCTCCACGAGCCCGAGGGCGCCGGCGCCGGCGAGCGCCTGAAAAGACTCGGCCCGCGGCAGCTGCCCGTACCAGTGCTCGGCCACCGCCGCGATCGCGCGCGCCAGCGGATGCTCCGAAGCCTGCTCCACACCACCGGCTAGGCGCAGCAGCTCGCGCTGCTCGACGCCGGCGACCGCCTCACAGTCGGCCAGCGTCATGCGGCCTTCGGTGAGCGTGCCGGTCTTGTCGAATACGACCGTGTCGATCTCGCGCGAGGCCTCGAGCGCGCCGTAGCCCTTGAAGAAGATGCCCATGCGCGCGCCCGCCCACGAGGCCACCAGCAAGGCCGCCGGCGTCGCTAGGCCGAGCGCGCACGGGCACGCGATGATCAGCACCGACAGCGCGGCGCTGAACGCCGCCGCGGATGGGTTCCCGCCGATGAGCCATACCGCGAGCGTGCCGGCGGACAGCGCCAGCACGCTCGGCACGAACACGCTGGAGATGCGGTCGGCGAGCCGCTGGACCGCCGCCTTCTCGTTCTGCGCGCGCTCGACCAGCGCCAGCATGTGCCCGAGCTGGGTGTCGGCGCCGACGCTGCCGGCGCGCACGACCACGCGCCCGCTGAGCGAGATCGTGCCGCCGAGCACCGCGTCGCCGGGAGCCACCTCGACCGGCAGCGACTCGCCGGTCATGACGCTGCGATCGATCGCCGAGCCTCCGGAGAGGACCTCGCCGTCGGCCGCGATCGTCTCACCCGGGCGCACGACGAAGCGCTCACCCACGCGCAGGTCGGCTATCGGCCGTCGCAGCTCCCGGCCGTCGCCATCCAGAACATTGACCTCGCGTGCGCCGACGGCCGCCAGCGCGCGCAGCGCGTTGCCGCTGCGGCGCTTGGACCACGCCTCGAAGTAGCGCCCGGCGAGCAGGAAGGTGGCGACCCCGGCGGGGACGTCCAGGTAGATGCCTCCCCCCGAGCGGTGGGCCAGGCCGGACAGGGCGCTGTGGGTGCCCGCGTCGAGCACGAACATCGAGTACAGCGACCAGCCGGTCGAGGACAGGATCCCCAGCGAAACGAGCGTGTCCATCGTGGTCGTGCGGTGGCGGGCGGCGCGCACCGCCGCCTCGTAGAACGGCCACGCAGCCCAGCTGACGACCGGTGCGGCCAGCGCCACCATCAGCCACTGCCAACCGGCGAAGCGCAGCGAGGGGTAGATCGAGAACAGGATCGAGGTGTCGCACAGGGGCATGAACAGCGTGGCCGCGAGCAGCAGCCGCCGGCGCAACGAGCGGACGCGGCGCTCGATCTCATCCGCCCCCGGGTCGCCGTCGGGGCCCACGAGCTCGGCGGTGAAGCCGGCGCCCGAGACCTCCTCGATCAGCCGGCTCAGCGGCACGTCGGGCGTGCGCACGACGGTCGCGCGCTCAGAGGCGTAGTTGACCTGCGCCCGCACCCCCGTAAGCGCGTTCAGGGTGCGCTCCACGCGCGCGGCGCACGCGCCACAGCTCATGCCGCCGATCGCCAGCGAGACCTCGCCCTCCTGCTGGCTCGTCGGGGAGAGCTCATCGGGGGTCGAGGGCGTGGAGACAGTCACGGGGAGCGGCGTCCGCGGCGGCGGGATGCAGTCGTGGGTATGACGCGCATGATACGGTCCGCGCCATGAACAGCGCTCCCGGTTGGGGTAGTTGGAGCATCGTCCCGGTGCTGTGGATCGGACTGGCCGTGGCCGCGGTCTGGTACGTCTCGGCGCTGCGTCGCGTGCGCCAGGTCACAGGTAAGCCGGTCGGCCCGAGCCACTGGATCTTCTATTGGAGCGGGCTCGGCGTGATCCTGATCGCGCTCGGCTCGCCGCTGAACACGATCGGTGTGCACTGGCTGCTCTCGGCGCACATGATCCAGCATGTGCTGCTGGCCGACATCGCCCCGCCGCTCGTGATCCTGGGACTGCGCGCGCTGGTGCTGCCGCTCGGCGTTCCGGCGCCGGTGCTCAAGCTGGTGGCGCACCGCGGCGTGCTCGGCCGCGTGTGGGGCGTGGTCACGAAACCGTGGGTGGCACTGCCGATCTGGTCGGCGACGCTCGTGGTGTGGTCGCTGCCACCGGTGTTCGACTACACCGCCCAGCATCAGTTGCTGCACAACTTTGAGCACTTCACCCTCTTCTACACCGGGTTCGCGCTGTGGTGGCTGGTGATCACGCCGCTGCCCACCGAGCGGCGCAACCCGGGCTTTGCGCGCCTGGCCTACATCGGCTTCTCGCGTTGCGCGAGTGCCGTGATCTGCGTGCCGCTGACATTCCTGACGACCACCCTGTACCCGCTGTACGTGAGCTTCCCGCGCGGCTACGGGCTCTCGCCGGTCACCGACCAGCAGGTCGCCGGCGCATCCATGTGCCTGATCGAGTTCCTGGTGTTCGGGATCGCGATGGCGGTCGTGTTCGTGGACAGCCTGAACCGCGAGGAACGCGCTCAGGCACTGGCCGAGATGGCCATGTCCTCGCGCTAGCGCTTCACGCGGGCAGGTGGAACGGGACCGTGGTGATGACGATCCCCTCGTAGGCGATCAGCGCGGCGCGCAGCCGGACGGCGATGCGACCGTGGAGAATCCGCTGCCAACGGCGCGCCACGACGATCTCGGGCACGACGAGCGTCAGGGTCACGTCCGGGCGCTGGCGGTGAAGCGCCTCGATGTAGTTGGCCAGGGGTGCGACGGTCGCACGGTAGGGAGAGACGACGAGCTCCAGCGGCAGATGATCGCCCCACGCGAGCCACGCGCGACGGAAGCGCTCGGCCTCCTCCTCGGTCGGGCTGATGTGCACAGCCAGGACGGGCTGTGCGAGCGAGACCGCGTAGGCCAGCGCGCGCAACGCCGCCAAGTCGAGCACGGCGACGGGGACGACCGCGAAGCTTGAGACCTGCGATGGGTCGGCCTGGGCCTCGGCCAAGCGCTCCGAGACCTCCAGGTCGGCCGGTGGCATCGTTACCCGCCTCACGGGACTCCCCTCCGATAGCTGCCCGGCTCGTGGCATGAGGGCTTCGCGCGCCCGCTGGTAGTGGGCGTGCACGCGCCGGCACGCCAGCACGATCAGCGGCACCAGCACCACCACTACCCAGGCGCCCTCGGCGAACTTGGTCGCCGCGGCGACCAGCACGACCGCGCCTGAGAGGACCGCCCCGAGCAGGTTCGTCGCCAGCGCCGAACGCCATCCGCGGTCGTGGTGGCGGAGCCAGTACGCGACCATCCCGCTCTGGGCGAGCGTGAACGCGAGGAACACTCCGATCGCGAACAGCGGGATCAGCGGTTCGGTCTGCCCACCGAACCCGGCGTAGATGACGGCGGCGGGGACGGCGAGCACGAGGATCCCGTTGCTGAACGCGAGGCGATCGCCCATGCGGGCGAACACCCGTGGGACGTAGCCGTCGCGGGCCATGAAATACAGCAGTCGAGGGAACCCGTTGAAGGCCGAGTTCGCGGCGACCAGCAACACGAGCGTCGTCGCGAGCTGCACGAAGTCGTAGGGGATGCCGCCGCCAACGCTGTCATGGGCGATCTGGGAGAGCACCGTCTGCCCGCTCTGGGGGGCGGCGCCGTCGAAGTGCGCGACGAGCACGACCCCGACGAACATCGCTATCAACAGCCCCATCATCACCGTGAGCGTGTGGCGGGCGTGCTTCGCCTGGGGCGCCTTGAAGACCGGGACGGCGTTGGAGATCACCTCGATCCCCGTCATCGCCGTCGCCCCCGAGGCGAACGCCCGCAGCACGAGCAGCACCCCGACCGTCTCGATCGCCCGGTGCGGGGCCGCCGCCACCGGATGGAACCCGTGCGAGCCGGCCTTGATCAGCCCCGCGATCGAGACCAGCCCGATCGCGGCCACGAACAGGTACGTCGGGCCCGCGAACGCGGCGCCCGCGTCGCGAACGCCGCGCAGGTTCCCGGCGACGAGCAGCACGATCATCGCCAGCCCGATCGGGACGGTCGCCGACGTGAGCGACGGGATCGCCGAGGTGACCGCCGCCACCCCCGAGGCGACCGACACCGCGACCGTGAGGATGTAGTCAAGGATCAGCCCCGCGCCCGCGAGCAGCCCCCAGTGCGCCCCGAGGCTGTCGCTGGCGACGATGTAGGAGCCCCCGCCGTGCGGGTAGGCCCTGATCACCTGCCGGTAGCCGAGGCCGACCGAGAGCATCAGCACCGCCAGCGCCGCCCCGATCGGCAGCGAGAGCTTCAGCTCACTCGAGCCCGCGAGCACGAGAACCGCCATCATGGCTTCCGGCCCGTAGGCGACCGAGGACAACGCGTCGGGGGACAGCACCGCCAGGGCGAGCGCCCGCCCCATCAGCTCCTGCGCAAGCGCGCTGCTGCGCAACGCCGGGCCGATCAGCGCCCGCCGCAACGCGTACGCCAGCCGCCCCACAGGCGAGTCTTGCTCACCCGCCTGGGCGGTCGCCTCCAGCTCGTCCGGCTGTGCGCCGGGCGGTCCGCTGCGGATCTCGAGGAACCGGCCCGAGCGCGACGGCTCCGAGCCGAGGAACTCGAGGCCGCGATCGACCGGCAGCGCGCGCTCCCAGAGCTGCCGCGGCGGCATGCACCCAGCCCAGCCGCGGCCCACCTCGCGCAGCCCGGCGAGCCCACGCTCGTCGAGCTCGGGCAACTGCGCGGCCGGAGTGACCGACGCGTCGCGGCCGGCCTGCCCCGAACCACCGCCCTCAGCTGCGCCCGACGATCCGCGGGGATCTCGTTGCTCGTCGCTCATCACGCGAGCATCTCACGCCGACAGGCGCCACGGACGCTACCCGCCCAACACCGGTGGCCTTGTCTTTCGGCATGGTTCGGGTATGTTGACGGTGCCTAATGCTTGTTGACTAGCCGGTCGATTAGCTTGAGATGCGGCAGCTGTCCTCAGGTCCGTCGGTCGACGACTCGCCGTCGGCGCGGGCAGGCGGTCGTTTGTCGCATCCGTATCGCTGGTTGGGTGGGCGGGGCGAGGACGGCTCGGCGTTTGCTTTCGGCGTTCGTCTGCTCGTGACTGTCGTGCTTACGTTTGTGCTGGTCGGCGTCGCCAGCTATCTCGCTCTGGAGCAAGATCTGGCGCGGCGTCAGATCAGCGACTACGCGGCATCCCAGCGGGCGGATGGGAGGGCCTTTGAACGCGAGGGCACTCGCGCGGTCGGAACGGAGGATGGGATCCTCGATATCGATCGACTGCTCGAAGGCGTGGGAGAGCGTGCCGGTACCCGCGAGGCCTTCTTGATCGACCAGCGGCACGTGATCAGAGCGGCCTCGAACAGTGCGCTGGTGGGCACGATCGACTCCGACCCTCGCATCGATGCGGCGCTTGAACGCGGGGTCTCATACGCTGGGCACGAGGGCGATCCCAAGAGGGATCGCCGTGACTTCGAGTTCGTGATCCCGGTCTACCTCCCGAGTGGCCGCTACGCGTACGAGGTGACCTACGACCACCGTGCCTATGACGCTCAGCTGAGCGAAGTGCGGAAAATCCTTGCCTTGATCGACCTGTTTGCCCTGCTAGGCGGTGGCGTGATCTTCTATCTGGTCGGGGGGCGCCGGCTGATGCACGAGCATCGGATGGTCTTGAGGCGCGCTACCCGCGATGGCTTGACGGATCTACCCAACCAGCGTGCCTTCCAGGATGAGTTCCCACAGGCGGTCGCCGCCGGCGCGCGCTACCAGGACTCCCTCGCTCTCGTGCTCTTGGACGTCGATGACTTCAAGCTGATCAACGACCGTCACGGGCATCCGCATGGTGACGCGATCCTCAAGCGTGTCGCCGATACCTTGCGAGAGACAAGACCCGGAGACCGTCCGTACAGAATGGGTGGCGATGAGTTTGGGCTGCTGCTCTCGCACACAGACGCCGTGGGCGCCCGGACACTCGTGCGACGCCTAGCTCGTAGTCTCACCGAAGCCGCCGTCGAGGTCACCATCGGCGTCAGCGTGCTACGGCCGGGAATGACAGCGGACACTCTGCGAGCCGAGGCCGACAGCGCGTTGTATGAGGCCAAGCGTCAAGGTGGTAACCGGGCCGCGTACTTCGAGGACATCAGAGAGCGCGTGGCGGTCACGACGTCCGAGAAGAAGGACTCGGTACGGCGACTGATCGAGGAGGGACGCCTGACGACAGTCTTTCAGCCGATCTGGAACCTCGACGCCGAGACCTTGATCGGGGTCGAGGCGCTGACCCGCCCCGACCCCGCCTACGGGCTCACCGGACCCGCGGAGGCGTTCGACATCGCCGAGCAGTTGGGGCGCGTGCACCAGCTCGACGTGCTGTGCGCGCAGAGCGCACTGCGAAGCGCTCCCGAGATGGGCCCCGACGTGCTGCTCTTCATTAATCTCGCTCCCTTCACCCTCGACCTCGATGCTGAGGGCAACGACTGGCTTCGCCTCGCTGTCGAACAGGCAGGGCTCTCGCCGCGCCAGGTCGTAGTCGAGGTTACGGAGCGCTTCGGTGGCCGCACGGCATCGGTAGTCAAGAGTCTGCAACGGCTGCGCGAGTACGGTTTCGCGATCGCCGTCGACGACGTCGGGACGGGCAACTCTGGCCTGGAGATGCTGAGCAAGCTCAACGCGGAGTTCGTCAAGCTTGACGGCAGCGTTGTGAGCGCCGCGGCGACCGAGCCAGGCGCACGGGCAGTGCTCCTGGCGATGGCCACCTTCGCCCGCCAGACCGGGGCGTTCGTGATCGCCGAGGGCATCGAGGACGACGAAACCCTCCAGTTCCTACGCTCGGTCGATCAGCGCGACCTCGTCACCGACACGATCATCCAAGGCGGCCAGGGCTTCCGGCTTGGACGCCCATCCTCAGAGCTCTCACCGCAGACGCTGACGCTAACGCGAGATGGCAGCCCGCTCCACCAACGCCACTCGAGATGATAGGAGAGCTCGCCGCTCCCGGTCTCCACAGGCTGACAGGCAGGGCGGCCTCTAGTTGATCGGCAGCGCGAAGGAGCCGCTCAGGCGCCGGCTGTCGGCGTCGGCGCCCGACACGTGCAGCTCCCACACGCCGCGGGCGAGCGGTACCTGGGCGATCTCGTGCCCGACGCCGGCGTCGTAGAAGCTCACGTCGGCGTGCTTGCCGGTGGACGACACGGCGCTCATCGAGATCGAGCGGTAGCCCATACGGGCGCTGGTCGCGCCCTCCAGGTACAGGTGCAGTTCGACGGTCCCGGGCCGCAGCGAGGCCACATATACCTGAAGCGTCTCGCCGCTGGGCTCGGCCAGCGTCTCCGCGGCCGAGCGCGGCACGGCGAAGGATTCTGGGTCGGCGATCACGAGCGAGCCGAGCAGCACCGCCGGGATCGCGGCGGCGACGGCGACGCTTGCCAGGCGCTGGCGGTGGCTGCGTACGGGCGTCGGGCGCCCGGGCGCGCCGAAGCGCCGCAACCGCAGGCTGTTGATGACCACGGTGATGCTCGATAGGCCCATGGCGAGCGCCGCGAGCGCCGGGCTGAGCAACCCGGTGATCGCCAGCGGGATCGCGATCAGGTTGTAGCCGAAGGCCCAGCCGAGGTTCTGCAGCACGACCGTGTGAGTCTCGCGTGCCAGTCGCAGCGCCCGTGCCACGCCACGCAGATCCCCTGACAGCACGCTGATGTCGGCCGCCTCGATCGCTGCGCCCACGCCCGTGCCCATCGCGATCCCGAGATCGGCGCGTGCGAGCGCGGCGGCGTCGTTGACGCCGTCGCCGACCATCGCCACACGCCGACCCGCGTGCTGCAGGCGCTCGATCTCCTCGAGCTTGGCGGCGGGCGTCACCCCGGCGAGCACGCGCTCGATGCCTACCTGCTCGGCGACCGCCCGCGCGGCGCGCTCGTTGTCGCCCGTCAGCAGCTCCACGTCGATGCCCATCCGGCGCAGTCCGGCGATCGCCGCGCGCGCCTCGGGCTTGACGGTGTCGGCGAGCGCGATCGCGCCGACGATCTCGCCGCCCGCTCCGGCGGTCTCCCCGTGCCCTGCATCCCGCGAGATCACGACCGCGGTGCGCCCCTGCCGCTCCCAGCCGTCGAGTGCCCGCTCGAGCTCCGGCGAGCAGTTGCGTGCCTGAACACGCCCGACCCACACGGGCACTCCGTCGACAAGCGCCTGCACGCCCTGACCGGGCGTGGAGCGGAACTCGCTCGCCCGCGCCGCGCGCAGGCCCTGCTCCTGGGCGGCGGCGACGATCGCCAAGGCGACCGGGTGCTCAGAGCCGGCCTCGGCGGCGGCCGCGAGCGCAAGCACCTGCTCTTGCTGGCGCCCACCGGCCGCCCACAGCTCGACCACGGACAGCTCGCCGGTGGTGACCGTGCCGGTCTTGTCGAGCACGATCGTGTCCAAACGCTGGCTGCGCTCGAGCACCTCCGCGCTGCGAATCAGCAGCCCGAGGTTGGCGCCGCGGCCGGTGCCCACCAGGATCGCCACCGGCGTGGCCAGGCCGAGCGCGCACGGGCAGGCGACGATCAGCACGGCGATCGTGGCGTCCATGCCGCGCTGCAGGTGCATCGTCGCGAACATCCCCTGCAGACCCTCGCCGGTGAGCACCCACCCGAGCGCGGTGCCAGCGGCCAGCACGAGCACCGCGGGCACGAACACTCGCGCGATGTCATCGGCCAAGCGCTGGATCTTCGGCTTGGAGGCCTGTGCGCGCTCGACCAGGGCGAGGAGGTGCGAGAGCGCCGTGTCGGCGCCGACGGCGGTAGCGCGCACCACCAGCACGCCGTCGACGTTGACGGTCGCGCCGGTGACCAGCGCACCCGACTGCTTCTCGACCGGCAGCGACTCGCCGGTGAGCATCGACTCATCGACTGCCGAGGCGCCGTCGATCACGATCCCGTCGACCGGGATGCGGTCACCCGGGCGCACCCTCAGAAGATCCCCGCGCTGTACCTGCTCGACCGCCACCAGGCGCTCAGGGGCGTGCGCGTCCTCGCCGTCAAGCAGCCGCGCCTGGGTGGCGCCGAGCTGCGCCAGCTCGCGCAGCGCGCGCCCGGAGCGGCTGCGGGCCTTGGCCTCGCACCAGCGGGCGACCAGCAGGGCGGCGACGATGATCGCCCCCATGTCGTAGTCGAGTGGCATGTTGAACTTGCCGACCGGCACGCCGTGCTGGTAGACCGCTCCGGCGGTGAGCAGCATCACGGTCGAGTACACGAAGCTCGCGAGCGTGGACAGCGCGATCAGCGTGTCCATGTTGGTCGAGCGTGCCCGTGCGCGCGCCCACGCCGAGCGCAGGAACGGCGCCGCGCACCAGCTCTGCACGGGCACCGCCAGCGCCGCGGTGATCCAGCGCGCCGCGGTGTCGTGGGGCTGAACGTAGGTGAGGACGGTGATGGCGGCGGCCAACGGCACGGCCAGCGCGATACGGACCAATAGGCCAGCCTGCTCGCGTGCCTCGTCGCGCTCGAGTTGCTCGAACGCGTGCGCCTGCTCGCGGGCACCGACCACCACCGGGGCGGCGTCGTAGCCGGCGCGTCGCACGAGCGCCACCAGCTGCTCGGCATCGATCAGCCGCGGGTCGAGCTCGACGGTCGCGCGCGCGGTGGCGTAGTTGACAAGCGCCTCGCTCACACCGGGCGCCTCGTCCAGCGCGCGCCGCACGCGAGCCGCGCACGACCCGCAGCTCATCCCCGATACGTCCAGCTCAATCGTCTCGTGCCCGCCGACTGGCTCGGTGAGGACGTTAGGCTCTGCGATCTGGCTCGTGCTCATGCGAAGCTGATCCCAAGATAGCGGCGGGAGCTCGGGCGAGGAGTCAGCGACAATATGCCCATGCCAGCCAAGCAAACGCGCCCGCAGCGGGCACACGTTTGGCGGCTCCTACCCACCTTGCTCACCGGCGCGCTCACGCTGACGCTGGCGGGCTGCGGCTCGAGCGCCACGCCGGGACGGGCCCAGACCTCGTCGAGCTCGAGCGTGCCGGCGTACGTGATTGCACCGTTTTCACACGAGCAGAAGCTAGTCGAGCAGGGCGCGCGCCTGATCGTCTCCGACGGCTGCTCGGTGTGCCATCTGATGGCAGGTGCCCACCCCGACGCGCCGAGCTTCCTGAGCTTCGCCGGGCACCACGTGACACTCGCCGACGGGCGCAGCGTACTGGTCGACGAACACTTCATGCACGAAGGCCTGCTGCACCCGAGCGCGAACGAGCTCAAAGGCTATGACCCAGCGCCGATGCTCGCCGCGCTCGCGCACGAGCAGCTGGCCAGCCACCCTCAGGCGGTAGCGGCGCTGGCGGCATTTATCGAGCAAATCGGGCCTGAAACCGAATAGCCCGAATGGGCGCTCGGCGAGCCCGGCTGGTCTCCACCCCAGGGTTGAGATCCCTCACAGATCAACCGTCGGTTCCACCCGCAGGCCGATGTGCGAACAGCCTCGGCGGAGCAGGATGCTCCCATGACTACTACCGACTACCTCATCGATTCATCGCTGGTCCTGCTGGTGCTGTTGCAGATCAAGGAGCGCCCACTCACAGCCAAGCAACTGCTGCGCCCTCTGGTGATCCTGGGGATCGCCGTCTTCTCTTATCTACACGGGATACCGACCGCGGGCAACGATCTCGTGCTGGCCGGTGCCCTGATCGTGCTCGGCGGCGCAATCGGCATCGCCAGCGGACAGACCGTGATCCTCCGTCGCGGCGAGGCAGGTCAGACCCTGATCCGCACCGGCTGGATCTCGGGGTTCTTCTGGGTGCTCGGGATGGGCTCGCGGATGGCGCTGCTGGTGTGGATCTCAAACGGCGGAGGCTCGACGATCGCCCGCTTCAGCACCGAACACTCAATCACCAGCAGCGAGGCATGGACGGTCGCGCTGCTCGGCATGGCGGCCGCCGAGGTGCTCGGTCGCACTGCGGTGCTCGCGCTGCGCTCGCGGGCGGTTGCCGGGCAACCCGTGCTGGTCGGGGCATAGGCCGTAGCGTTAGTCGACATGCTGATGATGTACTCGCTGAACACCCGGATGGCCCTGGCCGTCCGGGTGTTCGGACTGGCTCTGGTCTGCTGGTCGGTGCTGGGGTCTCATCCGGCCCCGGCGAGCACGGGCCGCGGCCTGGTGATCGCGGTGCTGCTGGCA
>Ga0210389_10001711_pt1 | contig 17699 bp, 14 predicted proteins | sample IncBWH28OmetaG_FD_160127 | JGI IMG/M metagenome (GOLD analysis project Ga0210389, IMG submission 160127) | Forest soil microbial communities from Barre Woods Harvard Forest LTER site, Petersham, Massachusetts, United States - Inc-BW-H-28-O ...
TGGAGCGTCGCGGCAATTTGCGTCTTAACGCCTCCCACGATGGCAGTTTGCATCCTCTGGCTGCCGTCGGGATTCAACTGGTTAATGGTGGCGCTGCTCGGGATGAAGCCAATGGGCGCGATTTCGAAGAAATCAAATCCGCGTACGTCATTCTCCCCGCCGATATAGGAACGCAAAAAAGGCGGCGCGTCTTTGCCGCCGTAACCAGTGATTGTCGTCGCCAGAAGATGGAACGCCAGCACGTTCTTGTGCCATTTCGGGCTCGCATGGTAATACTGCCCATCGAAAGTGGGCTGAATCATGTTGACGTTCGACCCCAGCACGCTGCCCGAAGCCTTGACCGAAAAGAAAATGCTCTTTCCGGCCGACGGATTCATATAGTTGTTTTTCGAGTTATAGGTATATGACGGCGTAACGCTGAAAGTCTTGATTCCGTTCAGCTGGTTGGGACCGGCGACTCCGAGGAAGTTGATATACGTGAAATATGTGAGAGCGCCCTGGGATTCGGTCTTGATGTTCGAGATATCGTAGCCAAGCGCGATGCCGAGCCGCGCGAAACTGCGCTTGATCGGATAACTCGCGGAGAGCGTGATTCCCTTCGAGTTCTGCACATAGTTCAGCACGTTGGCGGTGCCCAGTGCGTTGTAGAACGACTGCAGATTGATGCCAGTCAACAGCGATTCCTGGCGCGCCTGATCGTAATTGAAACGGCTGAGATAGACCGTGACGCCTGCCTGCAGCGGACGATCGAAAAGGTAGGGTTCAGTGAAGCCGAGCGTGATGCGGTCCTGGAGCGTTCCCACCTGCGCCTGCGCAGTGAGCGTATCGCCAAGACCCAGGAAGTTGTTCGTCGAGTAGTTCACGCCGATGAACGTGCCGGCGAATTCTGAGACGCCGCCGTTGAGGCTGATGGAGTTCTTGCCGCGCTCCTTGACCTTGAGGAGGATGTCAACCGTGTTGGTGCCGGCATTGCGGTTCAGTGTATAGGACTCGTTTTCCTTGAGCGTTTCGAAATAGCCAAGTTGATTGAGGCGCAGAATGCTGGCGTCCCACAGAGTTGAGTTGTAGACGTCGCCTTCATCGATCAGGATCTCGCGGCGGATGACTTTGTCGCGAGTCGTCGTGTTGCCCGTGAATTCGATTCGGCGCACGAAGAACTGTTTGCCTTCGTCCGCATTCAGCGTGAGATTGATCTTGTTCGAGTTGGGAACGATATCGATCTGCGGTTCAGCGACGTAGTCAATGTAACCGAACTGGCTGTACACCTTGGTCAGATTCTTCAACCCGTTGCGGAGCTTCTCCGTGGAAAAGACGTCGCCTGTCTGCATCTGGAAAAGGCGGCTCAGAAATTCGGTGGACTTGAACAGCTTCACGCCTTCGAAATCGATTTTGGCCAGATAATAGCGCTGCCCTTCTTCGACGGGAAGCGTGATGTCTTCGACCTTACCGGGCTTGTTCTCCTTGATGATCGGAATGTGCCAACCACCGTTGGCTCCCCCCGAATCGCGCAGTTTCAGGGTCTCGTCGAGAGCCTTGGCCGTGAAGTAACCCTCCTTCTGATAGGCGTCCCTGATGCGCTCCTTATCCTCCTCGAGCTTCGAGGCGTCGAACGTGGAAGGGAACAGGCCCTCCAGAAATATCGAATGGGGAATGCCGAACGGTTTGAGATTCTTCATGGCGCGAATCACTTCTCGCTGGGAGAAAGCCTTGTTCCCGAGAATCGTGATTTCTCCGACTTTAATCTTCGGCCCTTCAACAACATTGAACACCACTTCGAGCGATGATGGCGGAATCCGCCGAAGCACCGGCGTGACCATGGCGAACTGATGCCCATGCTCGGCGAGTAGATCCTTCAGCACGACCGCGGCATGGTTGACCACGTTCGGATCGTACATCGACTCCACCGTTAACCCGACCTTGCGTTCCTTGAACCGGTCGAGAATATCCGAGGTCGAAACCGATTTCGCGCCTTCATATTTGATGTCTCGGATCACCGGCCGCTCGGTCACGACAAAAGTCACCACAATGCCGCCGCGGTCGCCTTTTTCGGTTTCCAGACGAATGTCGTCGAAGCGGTTGGTGTTCCACAGCGCCATGAAGTCGCGTCGCAGCGTGTCTTCGTTATAGACATCGCCAGTCTTGCTGAAAATCATGGCCCGCAGCGTGTCCTGCGGGACGCGCCGGGCGCCGCGGAACTGGATGGACTCGATGATATTCGCGCCAACGGCCGGACCCTGTGCGCCTTCGGGGGCCTTTGGCGTTTCAAACTGCGGCTGTGTCGGAGGCTGCTGCGGCTGCTGCTGGTTGTTGGGAGCCTGGGGTACGGTTTCGAACGGGCTGTTCCGGTTCGGCGGCTGCTGCGGTGTTGCCGGCTGCTGTTGAGAATTATTCGGCGCCTGCGGAAGGTTCTCAAACGGATTGTTCTGATTGGGCGGTGGCGTGGCGGGCGGTGGCGCGGCAGGCTGCTGCCCGGCAGGAGGAGCCGGCGTGGGTGCCGGTGGATTTTGGGCTGATACGGGTATCGCGGTCAGCAGACCGCAGAGGCAGACGAACACACGTGTCAGGCGCATAGGCCTGAATAAATTCATGAAAACCCGTTTCCCTTCCATCTTGCGCGTGGCAGTCGCGTTGAGCGCAAAGACCACGGACGCGGCCCCTTCGTGTGCCGTTTCCCCGCCTCGCGATTCCCGCTTGCACGCGTGCGCGCTATCGGATGAATCCTTCATTCTAGCGGACTTGTCCTCGTCCCTCAATGTGCCTCACAAGCACAGGTGGGCAGCGTGGGCACGACGATGAAATCATTGCCTTTCAATTACTGTGAATGTCATTACGACGCCGCCCCTCGCGCCCTTGCCGGTCTCGACATGAATATCGCCGAAGCGGTGTGTGTCCCAGAGAGCGGCGAAATCGCGGCGGACTGCCTCTTCGCGGTAAACATCGCCCGGTTTGCTCGCGATCAACGCGCGCAACGTATCCTGAGGCATCCGGCGCGCGCCCCGAAATTCAATCGCCTCGATGACGTTTGCAGCAATTGCCGCCTGTTGTGTCGGAGGCTTCTGAGGCGTTGCGCGCGGCACGACAATCAAACCAAACACCAGGCCTGCTATGCCGGTGAATAGCATCGGTCTGAAATTCATGGCGAGGCCACTGCATGTTCACAGCCTCCGCCTAAGTGCTTAAGAAAGCACCGAGTCACCAGCGAAGACTCCTGCGCCGCAGGCACAGGTGTAGCGCGGCCGTGACATGTTCAGTCGCGATGCCGCAACTATGCGATCTCAGGATTTAGGTAAACCGGAACGACGCGAGGTGCGCTGCCGTTCCTGCCTGACGGTTGCGTAGTTCAGAGCTCGCAGTTCGCCCAATGCAAGAAATCCGCCGGCAATGAGGAGAGACCCGCAAACGATCGGACCTGCGCCGATCGTTCTGTGGAGGATCGTGACGATGATTGCCAGGACCACAACCTGCACCATCGCCAGCGCGACCGCCACTTTTGGTTCTGCGGATTTCACGTAATGATGCTAATTCCTTGCCTGCGGCGATTCAACGGTGAAAGTACCGGTACGCGATCGATGTTCGATACTGAGATGTGCCGGATTTCGAGCTCGAATTGACACAAATCGTCGCCGAACTGAACCGCGCTGTGCCGACGCCGCAGGAGCACCAGCCGCTAACCGCGTTGAACCCGGCTTCGCTGGATCAGCTCCTGATCCACTCAGTGCATGAGGGCGCATCGGATCTCCTGCTGATTGCGGAAGTCCCGGTTACTCTGCGCATCGCGGGTTCCCTCAGCCAATCAACAGGTCCGGCGCTGACGGGCGAAGCAACCCGGAATCTTTTACTTCCGCTTCTCACTGCCGCGCAGAAGCGCGAACTCGATCAGAACAAGTCCGTCGACCTGTGCTTCAGCCGCGAAGGCATCGGACGGTTTCGGGCCAACGTTCACCATCAAAGAGGAACCGTCGCCGGCAGCGTTCGCATCCTGCCTGAGAAGATCCCGACACTCGAATCGTTGCACCTTCCCGCGCGGCTGCGGACGCTGGCGGAAGCTCGTCAGGGTCTCCTGTTGATTACCGGCCCGACCGGTTGCGGCAAGAGTTCAACGCTCGCGGCTCTGGTGGACGAAATCAACAGCCAGCGGCGCGATCATGTCGTGACCATCGAAGATCCCATCGAGTTCGTCCACGTCAATCGCAAATCCATCATCGAGCAGATTGAAGTCGGCCAGGATGCACGGGATTTCGCCGGATCGCTGAGAAGCATTCTCCGCCAGAACCCCGACGTCATTCTTGTGGGCGAAATGCGCGACTGCGAGACGATGGCGATCGCTCTCACGGCGGCGGAAACGGGCCACCTGGTGCTGTCGACGCTGCACACGAACGACACGCCGCAAGCAGTCTCGCGCATACTGGATTCATTCCCAGCGGGCAATCAGCCTCAAATCCGCCAGCAGCTCTCTCTGGCGTTGCTGGCCGTTGTGGCGCAGCAACTGCTTCCGTCGGCTGTGGATGGAGAACGATATCCCGTAGTCGAGATTCTGATGGCTACCGGCGCCGTGCGCAGCCTGATCCGTAAGGGCGAAGACCATCAACTTTATTCCGCCCTCACAACGGGCCGCGCGGAAGGGATGGTTTCCATGGAGCAGTCGCTCGCCGAGTCCGTACGAAACGGACGGATCAGCCGCGAGACAGCGCTCGCCCATTGCTTCCGCCGTGAAGAACTCCTGCAACACCTCCGGGATTAATGAGCCCGATGTGCACTATAATCCTCACATTATGCCCCGGATGATTTTTCTCGTGGTGCTGTGCGCATCGGCAATCTGGGCACAGACGGGCGGATCGGTTTCAGGTACCGTCGTCGACCCCGATAACGCGCCTGTGCCCAATGCTCAGGTCCAGGCGACAAATACGACGACCAAAGCCACTTACAAGGCCACCGCCGATTCCGGCCGCTTTTCGCTGACCTCCCTTCCGCCCGGCAAATACGACATCTCGATCGCCGCACCCGGATTCAACGGATGGAACCAAAACAACCTGTCCGTGACTGCCGCCGCACCATTGCGCCTCGATGTTCACATGCTCGAATACCAGTTGGGCACGCTTGGCGACGGCCGCGAATTCCAGATCGACCGGACCAGCGCGCATCCGGCGCCATCCGGCCCGGCGCCCCGCACGGCCGACGGCAAGCCCGACCTCTCCGGCGTCTGGTACACGCAGCGTCCGATAGATCCGGGCAAGCCGGAACCGCTGCCATGGGCTCAGAAGCTCTTTGAAGAACGCGCCGCCAGCAATTCGAAGGACTCTCCCGGAGCCCACTGCCTGCCGCGCGGCATTACCAACGCGGGCGCGCTGTTTCCGTTCAAGCTGGTGCAGACGCCAACGCTGCTGGTAATGATTTTCGAGGACGACGTCCCCAGCCATCGCCAGGTTTTCCTCGATGGACGCCCTCATCCAAAAGATGCCGACCCCAAATGGATGGGGCATTCCGTCGGGCATTGGGAAGGAGACACGCTTGTCATCGATACCGTGGGCTTTGATGCCAGATCCTGGCTCGACGCCCAGGGTCACCCGCACACGGAAATGATGCACGTCATCGAGCGCTTTCACCGGCCCGACCTTGGCCATCTGGAAATTGAGTTTACGATTGACGATCCGGGGGCCTACAAGAAACCGTGGATCATCAAGCGCGCCTCCGACATCGATCTCAACGACGATGTCGGCGAATACGTCTGCAGCGAGAACGAAAAAGACGCCGGTCACCTGGTCGGGAAATAGACCTGCGTTATTGATATACTCCGCCTCAGCCAACCAGGCATTCGAGCGGGGTGCGGTATGAAGTTTCTCTGGCTTTTGGTGTTGGTTCCCATCGCGGCGCCGGCAGCGGACGATCCCTACGCGGCGCAGCTTTTCCAGAAGCATTGCGCGTCCTGCCACAATTCCGAGGCGGGGGCAAGAGGGCGCATCCCCCAGATCGCCACGCTGAAAACGATGACTCCGGGCGCCATACAGAAAACGCTCGACAGCGGCGTGATGAAGACGCAGGCCGGGGCGCTCTCTGCGGATGAACGCCTGAAACTCGCCACCTTCCTCGGCACCGCCGTGACTGTGGAGCGAAAACGCGACGAGATCAAAAATCTCTGTCCGGCTGGAGCGGCGTGGGGCGAGGGACCCTCATGGGCCAGTTGGGGTGGCGGACTCGCCAACACGCGATTCCAGTCGGCGAAAGACGCGGGCCTGCAGGCTGAAGAAGTGCCGCGCTTGAAGCTGAAGTGGGCGTTCGCGTTTCCAGACACGGCCACGCTGCGCTCGCAGCCTGCTGTCTATCGGGGCAGGATCTTCGCCGGCGGGCAGGACGGCAGCGTCTACGCCCTTGACGCGAAGACCGGTTGCGTCCATTGGGCAACGACAGTCCAGTCCCAGGTTCGATCAGGTATTACCGTTGGCGAGGTATCGGGCAACCCAGCCGTCTTCTTCGGCGATTCTGCCGGGTTCGTTTATGCGCTCGATGCATCATCGGGAAAACAGTTGTGGAAGGCTCGTGCCGACGATCATCCGGCATCAACCGTGACCGCCACACCGGTGTTTCACAACGGACGCTTGTTTGTCGGTGCAGCCTCCCGGGAAGAAGCGCTCTCGGTTTCGCCCGGTTACATCTGCTGTACGTTCCGTGGTAGCGAGACGGCGCTGGACGCGGCAACCGGAAAGATTGTTTGGAAGACGTACATGATCCCGGAAGTGGCTAAAGCGCGTCCGAAAACGAAGCTGGGAGCCAGCGTCTTCGGCCCGTCGGGGGTGGGTGTTTGGAATGCCCCTGTGCTCGATCCCGCACACGACACGATGTACGTGGGCACCGGCGACAATTATTCTGACCCGCCAACAGCGTTGAGCGACGCTCTGGTAGCCATGCGAATGTCGTCCGGGGCGATCCTCTGGTCGAAACAGTTCACGGCGAAAGACGCCTGGAACAGCTCGTGTCCGCTCGAAGGCAAAGTCAATTGCCCGGATTCAGAAGGTCCCGATTTCGATTTCGCATCTTCTCCAATCCTCGTATCTTTGCCCAACGGCAAGCGCGCACTCCTGCTGGGGCAGAAATCAGCCGTAATCTACGCGGTCGATCCGGATCGCCGCGGGCAGATCCTTTGGCAGGCGCGCATCGGCGAAGGTGGCACCGTTGGCGGCATCGAATGGGGATCGGCCAGCGACGGCCGCAACGTCTACGTTGCGCTTTCGGATATTCGAACCGAGACGACGCGCAAGCCCGGCAGCAACGATCGCGCGTACAACCTGAATCCCAATAAAGGCGGCGGCCTGTTCGCATTTCGCATCGACAACGGCGAGCGCATGTGGCAAGCGGCTCCTCCAGGATGTGGCGATCGGCGGCCTTGCAGTCCGGCGCAGTCGGCTGCCGTTACCGTGATCCCCGGCGTTGTCTGGTCCGGCGCGGAAGACGGCCATCTGCGTGGCTATTCCACTTCTGATGGCAAAATCCTGTGGGATTACGATACAGCCCACGAGTATCAGACCGTGAACGGCGTGCCCGGAAAAGGCGGAGCCATTGACGTCGCCGGCCCCGTGGTTGCCGGCGGAATGTTGTTCAGCCTGTCCGGATATCCGGCGCGCGGCGGACTCCCCGGCAACGTCCTGCTGGCCTTCGGGCTGGATTGAGACTCCCAATGAAAAGACCTGCCGCACTCATCGCGTTGCTGTTGCCGGTGCTCTTTGCGCAGCAACCGCCGGCCGAGGAGTCCAATTTCACCGGCAACGCTACCCGCCTCGAAAGCAACATTCGCGTGCGTGCAGCGCGCATCCGTTTCGATCCGGGTGCGCGCACGAAGTGGCATATCCACGAGCGCGGCCAGTTGCTGCTCTGCCAGGAAGGCGTGGCCCGAACGCAGGTGCAGGGTCACCCCGTGCAGGAGTTGAATCCCGGCGATTCCGCCTACGTGGCCGGCGGAGTGCCCCATTGGCACGGAGCAGCGCCAGGCCAATCCGCTACACTTTTTTCCGTGGACCTCAGCGACGGCCAGACCCGCTGGCTCAGCCCCGTTACCGAAGCCGAGTACAAGGCAGCGCCGGGGCAATCCCCTCAACGGTAGAATCCCGATATTGTCCCTCTCACTCACAACCCGCAACGAAGGCGATGTCACTGTGATCTCTGCGATCGGCAGAATCACGCTCGGTCCGGGATCCGGAGCTCTCCGCGACACGCTCCAGCAGGTTTCCGCCGCCGGCAATCCGAAGATCGTCATCAATCTGAGCGGCGTCTCGGCCATGGACAGCGCAGGCCTCGGCGAACTTGTCTCGGGCTTTACCACGGCGCGCAGTCGTGGCGGGGTCCTGAAACTGGCCGCGCTCCCAAAACGCGTCGAAGAACTGCTGCGCATGACCGGCATTTACAGGATCTTTGAGGTCCACCACGACGAAGCCCGCGCCATTCGCAGCTTCGGATAGAAGCCCGTGGCAGAAGTCAAGAACACCGCTTTGCTTGAGCGCGCCGCTCACCGGATGCAACGCGTTACAGAGCCGCGACTGCGAAGGAGCGGTTTTTGCCACGGGCTGATAGGGCTGTCAGGACTGCGATCTGTAAAACGAGCCGAAGAATACCAGAAGGCTTAACGCTGCCACGAACTGGACCAGGGTCGTCACTACGTTGACAGCCGGGACCAGGCCGGCCGCAACGGCCGAAACACTTCTCACCAAATTGACAGCGGTCAGGAGGGTCCAGAGCGCCGTACCGATAATCGCGAAAAAGGCAGCACTCTTCAGATTCATGCTCGCAACAGGAGCCTCTCGTCTAACGCCTCAGCAGCGCGGCGCCTGCCCCTGAAGACCCTCCATGATGCCCGGGTTTCCCTGGCAGAATCGCTATCGTGGCATCATTGGGGACACCGCGAATCACCGTGCCGGCTGGCAATCGCAACGGCCGTCGCAGCAGGAACGGATGGCCGAATTGCTTCTTGTAATTCATCAGCCAGAGCAGGGGCTCAACGCTGCCATCGGGCATTTCAGCAGTGATTTGGAATGAGGCTCCGTCCGGCACCACCTTTGGCAGCAGCCCATCCAGTTCCAACGCGCTGCGCACAGTCCAATCGCCGCTGATCGCGATTTCCTTGCCCGGCGGGTCGGCGCCCGGGAATTGCGCGATCTTCGGCTTTTCCGGGAGATCCTTATCCTCGCCCTCGGGTGCCCCACCTTCTTCCCAGTCAACGATGAGCTCGAGTTGTTCCGCCGTGAGTCCCTTGTCGTTGCGGAAATCGCCAAAGCCCTTCACGGCGCCCCACGGAGGCATGCGCCGCTCCAATACCTCTTCGCCGATCGCCTTCGCCCACGGCCGCGCATCTTTATACGTGGCCAGCGAGAACGCTATCCCACCTTCGTGATGGCAGGCCAGGCAGTGAGTATCAAACAGCCGGATGATTTCGCGATCGAACGTGACTTTAGTGGTGATGACGTCGTGGCCGTATGCCGAAGCACTCAGGGCAAGCAGGATCAGCGCGCGTTGAATCCACACCGTCAATCCGGTCAAATCTCCAGCGGAGCCGTGCTGTCGCCGAAGCTGTCCTGATGCACGCCAACCTTGTCCAGGAGGCTGACCAGCAGGTTCGACATGTGCGTGTGCGGCGCGAAGCTCAGATGCCTTCCGCCCTCGAGTTTGCCCGAAGCGCCGCCGGCCACCAGGATCGGCAGCGGGTCATGATCGTGCTGATTGCCGTTGCTCATACTGCTGCCATACAGCACGACGGAATGATCGAGCAGCGTTCCATCGCCATCTGGCGTCGACTTCAGCTTGTCCAGAAAATAAGCCAGCTTCTCCACGTGATACTTGTTGATCAGCGCAAACTTGTCCATGTTCGCGCGCACGTTCGAATGGTGGGAGGCCACATGGAAACCATCGCGCACGCCGCTCTGCGGATAAACGGCGCCGCTGGTATCACGGGCGAACATGAGTGTCGACACGCGCGTAATCTCGGCCCGGAACGCCAGCACCTCGAGATCGAACATGATCTTGAAATGATCGTCAAACGCTTCGGGAACTCCAACCGGTGCCGGCGGAAGCACAAGATCCTTCGGCGTATGCTCCTCGGCTTTCTTGATCTGCCGCTCGATTTCGCGGATATCGTCCAGATACTCGCTCAGGCGCGTCTTATCCGCCGCAGGTAGATCGGTCTTCAAAGAAGCGACTTGATCCATCACCGAATCGAGGAGGCTCCGGCTTTCCTGCTTGCGCGCCAGTCGCTCGGCATCGGTACCGCCATCGCCGAACAACCGCTCGAAAACCACCTGAGGGTTGTTCTCCATCGGCAGCGGCAGCGTCGAGTTACGCCAGGCGATCGTATTGGAATACGCGCATCCGTACCCGCCGCAATTCAGTGCCACCTCTTCGATGCACAACTCGAGCGATGGCAGCGGCGTGTCCTGGCCAATATGCTGCGCAGCCAGCTGATCCATCGTGATCCCCAGATGCATGCCATCTTTCTGCGGCTTCGATCCGCTAAGGAACACCGCAGCCGAACGAGCATGATCCGCGCCCGCATCTGACCCGATGCCGCCGGCCAGCGGATGAGCGAGATTACTGATCACATTCAACCGATCGCGAAACTTTTCCAGTGGCGCCAGGCTCTCGCTGAATTCGAAACCCTTTCCTTCCTTCTCCGGGGTCCACTTGTACATCGTGGCGCCATGAGGCACATAGATACAGGCCAGACGGTTCTTCGGAGCAGCCGCCGTCTTCGCCAGCGGCGTCTGTGCGGGCATCATCGATTCCAGAAAGGGCAATGAAATCGATGCCCCCACGCCGCGCAACACGGTCCGGCGCGAGAGATGCTTCTTGGTGATGAACCTCATAGCCCTGTCTTGTCCTCAGCTTTCATTTTCATCTGAAATGGCGCGCTTTGCACGATCCCCATCACGATCGACGAGAACCGGTAATCGTTCTGTGCCGCCTCTCGCCGGACCTGCCGCACCACCGGCATGTCGTAATACTTCAAACCCCGCCCGATCGCATACGTCATCAGCTTCTCGGTTAGTGTGGAAGCAAACACATCCGAACGGTTCAGCAACGCCTCCCGCAGGCTCGCGGCGCCATCCAGTTTCGTGCCATCCACCATCTGACCCGAAGCGTCGATTGGCTCGCCGCCGTCGGTGGTTCGCCACTTTCCCGTCAAATCGAAGTTCTCGAGCGAGAATCCGATCGGGTCCATGATCTTGTGGCACGACGCACACACCGGATTCGACCGGTGCTGCTCCATCTTTTGCCGGATCGTATGTGTCACTTTCCCGCCGCTGTCTTCGAGTGATGGCACGTTTGGCGGCGGCAGCGGCGGCGAGGAGCCGAGCATGTTCTCCAATATCCACTTGCCGCGCGCGACTGGCGAAGTCCGGTTCGACACCGAAGTCGCGAGCAGGATACTTCCCTGCCCCAACAGGCCCCGCCGCTCGGTGCCGTCCAGACTCACCCGCCGGAATTCGCTCCCGCGGGTATTGGGCATCCCGTAATGACGGGCGAGGCGTTCGTCGACAAACGTATAATCCGCCGTCAACAGGTCGCGGATGCTGCGGTCTTCGCGAATGATGCTGTTGAAGAACAACTCTGTCTCATGGCGGAAACCCTGCCGCAGATTGTCATCGAACTCGCGTGTTTCGGGCCGCGCCGTCTTCACGTCGCGCAGCATCAACCACTGCCCTGCGAAGTTGGTCGTGATGGCCTGCGAACGGTCATCTGCGAGCATGCGGCGTGTCTGCTGCGCCAGAACCGCGGGCTCGTGCAGCTTTCCTTCCGCAGCGACCTTCAGCAGCTCGTCGTCGGGAATGCTGCTCCACAAAAAGAACGAGAGCCGCGACGCCAATTCGAGATCGCTGACGCGATACACCGATCCGGCCGGCACGTTCTCCTGTTCTTTTTCAAATCGGAAGATGAACCGCGGGTCGACCAGCACGCGTTCCAGTGCGCGCTCGATTCCAGTCTCGAACGTTCCCTGATTCCGTCCGCTCTGATAGAAGCTCAGCAGCAGTTCAAGATCTCCATCGGTTACGGGGCGCCGGTATGCTCGAGTCGCAAGCGTGCGCAGGATCTGCTTCGCGCATCCCACCTCTTCAGCGGCGGCTTCCGGATGACACGTGAAGATCCGCCGGCGGCTTGGTGTATCGCCCGAACCAATCGGATTCACGGGTCCGATGATCGCGATGCTTGACACACCCGCGCTGTTCGGGATCACATGCCAAAGATCGTCGACACCGCGAAGGCTCTTATCCACCATTGCCACGCCGATGGTCTGAGGACCCGCCTGGACCGGCAGCTTGACATCCATCTGTCCATTCGCCGCCATGACCTTGATCCGCTCGCCGTTGATGGTCAGCTCGACCTCTTCATAGCGAGGCACAGCCTGCAATACGACATTGCTGCGCGTCTGGATCTTGAACGTGTACTCGGCGTTCAGGGGGAACGTATGCCGGAACGTGATACCGCCGCGCGTTCCAAGCGGCAGGCCTTCGATGTGTTCGGTCTCTTTCAGGTCGCCGGCTGCCCGGTAGGTGCTGGTGGAAGGGCTGATCGACGGATCGCCCACCGCAATGCGGCCGATCTTCGTTGCCGCTCCGACATATCGCTCCAGCAAAGCAGGCGAAACCCCGAGCGCTTCGGCATTATTGTCGAATCCATCGCTTGAATTGTCGACTGGCAGCAGCGTCGAAGCATCTACGTCAAGCGCCAGCAAATCGCGGATGGCATTCGCGTACTCGGCGCGGTTCAGCCGATGCAGTGCCGTTGTTCCGGGATTCGGTTTCGCAGCCGCAGCGCGATCGAGATCTGTTTCGAGCTTCGCGATGAACGCGTCCATCGTCGTGCGATCGGGCCGCGGCGCGCCGCTCGGCGGCATCATACCCGCCCCCAGCTTTCGCACGACCTTCTCCCACGTTTCCGAGTTATGGCCAACGTGCGTGAGGTCGAGCCCGCCGGTTTTCAGCTTCTCGTTATGGCAACCGACGCAGTACTGGTTCAGCAACGCATGATCGGTCTGAGCAAAACAAGCTGTCGCAGCGATGAGCGCCAACCCCAACCGCCACCCATTCTGAGCCGCGACCGCGAGGGAGCGGTCCTTGTATTGACCCTTCATCGATTGTCCGTCAACTTATGAATCAAAGCCATCGATTCGGGCTTCGGCTGCGGCGGATTCGTAGCCAAAAAGACGCCTTCCGCCCAAGTCAGGGGCGACCGCCCCTGCTTATCCTTCACATCCAACCGCGCGCCGTGCCCCACCAGGAATTCGATAATGTCGTTCGACCCGCGATTGGCCGCAGCCATGACCGCCGTGATGCCCATCGAATTCGCGGCATTCACATCAACGCCTTTCTCGAAGCAAAGCTTAACGGCGTCCAGCAGCGACTCTTTCGATTCGGTGTAAGTCTGTCCGCCAACCCAGTTCACCCCAGCCGCCGCCATCAGGGTCGTCGTCCCTTCGACAGTCGAAATCTTCGGGTCCGCGCCTTTATCCAGCAGCAACCGCATCACTGTCACGTCGCCGGAAAGTGCCGCACGGAAGAAGGGCGTCTGGCCCGTGATGTCCACCCACGAGAGGTCGTTGAGCGGCATGATAAATTTGCGGATCGGCGGATACTCCGTCGTACGCGCATTCACATTCGCGCCGCGATCCAGCAGCGCCTGCACCAGCGTCAACACCGACGCGCGATCCACGCCGTTCTCGCCGAACTTGTCCGTATCCAGGTTTCGCATTTCCACGGCAAGCCACAGCGGCGCGCGGCCCCAGTAATCGGCAGCGTTGATATCCGCGCCATGATCGAGAAGAAACTTGGCCAGTCCGACGTGGCCATTCTCAATGGCCATTTGCAGCGGATTGATCTTGTTTGCCTCTGCTGTATTAACATCCGCGCCGGCTCCGACGAGCATTTGCGCAAGATCAAGCTCGCCGTCCCGAGCCGCATACAGTAGAGGCGTCATGCCGCCCGGAGTAGGATCCTGCTGTCCGCGCTCAGGAACCCCGCCGCGATTGATCCCCGCGCCGTGCGACCCCCCGCCTGCGTTGGGAGCTCTGGGCGCAGGTTTCTGCCCGACTCTTGTAGTCGTGTTGACATCGGCTCCATGAGCGATCAGAAGCTTCACCACTTCCGGATGATTCTCGCGAATCGCGACCATCAATGCCGTCGATTGCGCAGCTGTATCTTTCGCATTGACCTCCGCGCCGCCATCGAGAAGCGCGCGCAGAGGTTCGATATCCCCCAGCCGCGACGCGATCATCAGCGCGGTTTCACCGTTCTCGCCTGCAAAATTCGGATTCGCCCCCGCACTCAGCAGCAGCCGAATCAGCGCGGCGTTCGCGTTACTGCAGGCAATCGCGAGTGGCGTAATCCCCAGCCGCGTTGCCGCCTGCACATTCGCGCCGGCATGAATCAAAAGCTTCGCGGTGTCGAGATCGTCCTGCCGCACCGCCCAGTGCAGGGCCGTCATGCCGTCGGCCTGCGCGGCATTCACATCGGTCTTCTGCTGGAGGAGCGTACGCAGGCCCTGCTTGTCCGCATTCATCGCATAATCCGCGAGATTCGGCGCGGCTTGCAGAGCGACAACGGAAAGAACCGCCGGAACGATCCACTTCATGACTTCAACTCCACCACGATCCCATTCGGATCGCGGAACCGCAGCAACCCTTCATCGTTCGAAGGCACGATCTCGACTCCAACCCTCTTCAACTGTTCCGGCGTCGATTTCCGGTCCAGCCCCATTACTTTGACGCAGAAATGATCCACTCCCGGCTGCTTCCCCCCGGATGCCGCTTCCAGACCAAGGCGCGTATTCGCAACATTGAACCAGACTCGATCGGGATTCTTCGTCCGCGAAGCTTCCATCCCGAAGAACTTCCGGTAAAACGCGGCGGTTGCATCCAGATCGGCAACCACCAGCACCATGTGATCGAACCCGACGGGCTGTACGATGCCCGGTCCTTCGATAACCCTGCCCGCTGGAACCGTAGTCTTGGCCAAGCCGCCTGGGACACCCAGTAATTGCAGCCGGAAGCCGTCGGGATCAGACACCATTCCAACCCGGCCCGCCGCCAATCCCGCTTCTTCCAGGCTCTTCCGCATCTCATCCGGCTTGTAATCCTGGACCAGCGCGCAAACGTGATCGATCTTCGCCGGCGCGGTCGCATTCCCGCCGATCGCAACGTAACCGACGCCCAGCTTGACGTAGCACCGGAGCGGCGGGTCCTTCTCCTTATATAAATCGGGGTCGAAAATTCGCCCGTAAATGTTCGCGGATTTTTCGACATCAGGAACGGTGAGCCCAAGATGCTCCAGCCCGGTAGTGCGCAACGGCAGTTCCGAGGCAAATGCGGAGCCAGCTCCAACCCATGTGGCGGCCATCAGGCCACCCCACTTCAGTGCCTCGCGACGGCTGTAAGTACAGTTCTCTTCACGGGACACGTCAAGTCTCCTGTCCCGGTATTTTATACCTTCGCGTGCCCCCGAAACCTCTCGACCCTACCGCTGAATCGGTGTTTCCAGAGTTCCTTGACGAAAGGTGTACACGCGCCGCAAGGCGCGTTCCCTTGAAAACGCAGTTTTTTCCAAAAGCTCAGACCAACTATACGTTCGCCGGTCGTTTCGGAATGCCCGATTGCCGCGCCCGCAGTCCGCTCCACTCCTCGCAAAGCACGATGGAGTTAGCCGGGTTCCGGGGATCGAATTTAATCATCACAGGCCCAACCATGGTCATCCTGTCGACCGGCAGGTCTTCCTGGAGTGACGTCGCGTCCTGCGTAGTCGTATAAATCACGCCGGCAACGCTATAAGAGTAAACGATCGAAACGCCGTCCACGTCGACGATCTCGCCGTCCCCTAGCTTCCCCTTCTTGTTAACCCCAAGCCGCCGCAGACGTTCCAACTCCTCGGCCGTCGGCCGCCGTCTCCAGTACCGCCAGCCAATTGCGCCAGCGGTCAGCACGAGCAGGACGGAGATGAGTGCCAGAGCCCAGGTGGGGAGTCCCACGTGACAAATTATGCCATTACCGGAACCGCAGCTTCTTCCAGTTCCGCAATCCGGCGCGCCAGCATGGTTTCCAGGTTCTCGAGCGCCTTCGAGAAACCCTCGATACCTTCCTTAAGCTTGTCCGTAGCCATGCGATCGGCAGCGTGCATGCGATCGAAGGTCGCGCGGTCCATGGAGATCTTCTGAATGTCGGCCGATTTCGCCTTCGCTGGATCGAGCTTCCGCTCCAGTATGCCTTCGGTGGAGTCAAGCTCGCCGAGCAACTGCGGCGAGATCGTCAGTAGATCGCAGCCCGCCAATTCGAGAATCTCACCCGGATTTCGAAAACTGGCGCCCATGACTTCGGTCTTGTATCCGAACTTCTTGAAATAGTCGTACACGATACGAACCGAATGCACCCCGGGATCATCAGCAGGCGCGTAGTCCTTCCCGGTGTCCTTCTTGTACCAGTCAAGAATCCGCCCGACGAACGGAGAAACCAGTGTCACTCCGGCTTCGGCGCAGGCGATGGCCTGATGCAGGCCGAACAGAAGCGTCAGATTGCAGTGGATGCCTTCTTTTTCAAGGATCTCGCCGGCGCGAATTCCTTCCCAGGTCGACGCGATTTTGATCAGGATTCGATCCGTACCGATGCCGGCTTCCCGGTACTGGCCAATGATGTCGTGAGCCTTGGCCACAGTTGCGTCGGTGTCGTAAGAAAGACGGGCGTCCACTTCGGTCGAAACCCGCCCGGGCACGATCTTCAGGATGTGTTTACCGAACTCTACAGCCAGGTGATCGAACGCAAGCGCTGCGACTTTCCCCGGATCGGCGGTGTCGCCCAAACGTTTGCGCGCATCAAGCAGTGTGTCGTCGACGATTTGCTTGTATTTCGGCATCCCCGCCGCGGCGGCGATGAGCGACGGGTTTGTCGTCGTATCCCGCGGTTTGAATTTTTCGATCGATTCGATGTCGCCCGTATCGGCCACAACAACCGTCATCTTTCGAAGCTGCTCCAGAAGACTGGCCATTCCGTGTTTCTCCTTGCGCCCTTTGCAAATCCAGAATAACAGGGGTGGCGGATACTGAATTTTGCCTCGTTTCTGCGATGTGAGCCTGCCTGTGCCGCTGGATCAGGCCTTCTCTTATTCGCTTCCCCTGACTCTGCAGCCCCGCGTGAAGCCTGGAGCCCGCCTTCTCGTTCCATTCGGAACCAGGAAACTCACTGGAGTAGTGCTACGAGTTCATGACGACACCCCTGATATCGCTGTTAAAGATGCGCTGCGTCTGCTCGATGCCGAACCAGTTCTCGATGCGGAACTGATCGCCCTCGGCAAGTGGATCTCCGGCTACTATTGCGCGCCGCTGGGCGAAGTCCTGCGCTCGATGCTCCCGCTCGCTTCGGATATCCGCTCCGGCAAAATCTACTGCCTGACCGACGCCGGCCGTGACGCCTCTCGCCAACTCTCCATCGATCCCCAGGCCGAAGACACGCTCAATCAGGTGATTCAAATGCTCGCGGCGCGTTCGCGGTCGCTGGCATGGATCAAAAAGAAAGTTCCTCTCGCCGACCGCATACTGAAATCGCTCGAACGCCGCGGATGGGTCGCTGTCGAAGCCGTCCAGCACGACCGGGATCCGTTGCGAGCTCCCGCCGCGAAGCTGCGCATCACGCTCACCGGCGCCGAACCGTCGGGCAAGACCCCGAAAGCAGAACGCGAAATCCT